>Ga0306922_10007263_pt1 | contig 10686 bp, 12 predicted proteins | sample sta12Cox44000082_FD_203758 | JGI IMG/M metagenome (GOLD analysis project Ga0306922, IMG submission 203758) | Lab enrichment of tropical soil microbial communities from Luquillo Experimental Forest, Puerto Rico - statoxic.12C.oxic.44.000.082 (v2)... | ecosystem: Environmental > Terrestrial >...
CCTTCTTCAACAGCTCCGGCTCGTAGGTCGCATGCTTGCCGATCGGAAAGAAGATACCGGTCGTGCATTCGTTCTCAAGCGTCTTCAGAACCGATGGTGTATTGACCGGCCACGGGCCGTCGTCGAAGGTGAGGACGACTTCCTTATCGCGAAGGAAGTCGAGCTCCTTGAAATGTTCAAAGCCAAAACCGGGGCCGCCGGTGGTATCGATCTCGACGGTGCGCGCCACGCCAAGGGCATTGGGATTGTTGCAGGGCGCGCGGGCCGGTTGCGACGCCGCTGCGGCGGCCGGAAGTGCCTGAGGGGCCGCGGCGGCTGCCGCCGGCTGGGAAGCTGCGGTTTGCGACCACGCGGCACCTGGCGCGCAGAGCGAAACCGCGATGAAAAATCCTGTCGCAATACGCATTTCGATGTTCCCAAGTTGATCGCCGGTCGCGGCGTTCTCGCCGTCATCCCAAGCCGTTCCTACCCCTAATATCTTATCTTAGCCTAGTCGGATCGGCTGCGCCAAGACAACGACTCCCTGACAGCACAGGAGAATTCTTGCCGCGTCGGTTAATTCGCCACATTGTGGCTCAAGTGTCCGCCAGCGCCTTCGCGACAGCCGTCTTTACGCGGGTGTCGGTTGGCTCGACGGCCGATGCAAAGACATCCGCGATGTAGCCGTCGCGACCAATCAGATATTTATGGAAGTTCCAGCGCGGAACGTCCTTCGGACGCGCTTCGGCGGCCCATCTGTAGAAGGGATGCGCATTTGGTCCCGCCACCGCGGATTTTGCCGCAATCGGGAAAGTAACGGCATATTGGTGCTGCGTGGTTTCGGTGATCTCACGCGCGCCGCCTGGCTCCTGACCGCCGAAATCGTTGGAAGGCACGCCGATCATGCCGAAGCCGCGACCCTGAAATTCGCTCCATAATTCCTGCAGTCCGGCATATTGCGGCGTGTAGCCGCACAGTGAGGCCGTGTTGACCACGAGCAGGGGACGGCCGGTGTAATCGGCGAGCCGGATTTCGCCGTCGGTCAGCGCCGAAAACGAGAATGCATAGGCGGTGATTCGGCTCACGGCAGGCTCAGCCAGCGCACGGGTCGCGGCCGGAGCGGCGATGGCCGCGAGCGCGGCCCCCATCATCACCCTGCGGTCGATCATGCCGGCCCTCCCTCGGATTTGTGCCGCGTTATGTTAGCGCGGGCACGGCGAACCCACTGCTCAAGATGCCGTTATGACGGCGGAGCCGGGCACCATGGCAACGGCAGGAGCGGCATGTAGTAGCGGTTCCATTCGCAGGTCGATTGCGGGCCGGTGCGCTTGAAGGCGTATTTGATGGGTTCGGCCTGGCCGACTGCGATGTGCACGCCGAGCAAGATCGCAAGAATCGGAAAGGCGCGTTTGTGAAAGCGCAGATCGCCTATGGAATCGAGCAGGATGGCGCCGGCGAGGATCACAAGCGGATCGGTGAAGATGAAATATTCGGCCTTCAGCCCGCGCCGCACGTTCAGCACGTCAATGCCGACCGCGCCTAGCAGAAGCATCAATGCTTGCAAGGCCGCCTGCCGCTCTCCTCGTCGCCAGGCGTAGACGATGCCGGGGATGATCAGCCAGATCAGGAACACCGTGGGACGCGGCGAGGAGTGCAGCACGAAGGTATAACGTGCGAGTACCGATCCGAGCCCATCGAGCAGCAAAAGGAAAATCGCCGCCAGATTGGATCCTTTCGCGGCTTCCGAGGTGCCGGCGTCGGCAAAAATCAGCATCTTCTCGACGGGATTGACGACCGCGATCACGTTGGCGGTGTTGTAGGCGACCTTGAGGGCGAGCAGGGCAATGGCAGCGCCGGCGGCAACCGCAAAGATCGAGGCCAATGTCTCGGCGACACTGACGCGCCAGATCGCGGCATAGGCGATCATGCAAACAACAATCAGAGCAAGCAGGGCGATTTGATAGACGCCGAAGCGGTTGAGCAGCAGCGGATGGAACTGCGCGGCGTCCAGCAGGCTGCGGTCGAGCCCGGTTGCGATCAGCGGCCACGCCGCCCACCCGGCACCGACCGCTGCGAGCGCGGCAATCAACACGGCAACCCAACTGGTATGACCGCGCCAGAACGCTGCGCTTGGGCTCTCCTTACCGCCGAACGGCAGGATCAAAACCGGCAACGCGCCGATCATGAGGATCGCCTGCACCTTGTTCTCCAATCCGATCACGCACAACGCCGCTGCAGCCGCCATTCCGAGCGGGCGCGCCAGGAAGGCGCGTCGTCCGATTGCGACCAGGATCATCAGCGCAAAGATTACCGGGCAGGCGGCGATGAGTTCGCTGCGCAGGATCCGCGAATGCACGGCGATGCCGCCGGATAGCGCGAAAGCCAGCGTTGCGAGCAGCGCGACGCGCCAGTCGCGCAGGATCAGCCGGGAAAGCGCGGCAAAGATCAGAACGCTACCGACAGCGATCAGGAAGGCGAGCACGCGACCGGCGCGCACCGCATGAGTCATGGCGGCTTCGAAGGCCGCAGCGTCGCTTGCGGGCGGCATCGCCGGTAGCGACCATGCATCCAGAAGGCCAAGGCCGTGCAGCAGCTCGAACCAGGATTTAACCGAAAGGATGGTGAGATATGCGGTGTGATCGAGGAAGTGCTGCGGCTTGCCGGCGTTCATGGCGAGCGCGCTGTAGATCACCATGAAATCCATATCGGCGTTGCGATAGTAGACCACGAAGTAGCCGAACAGCAGGAACGACGCCGCAAGGCCGACGACGATCGCAACCAGGCCCCACGACCAGCCGAGGAAGGTCAGCCGGTCGAATGCATCGGAGCGGGATGGCGAAGCTTTGGGATTGGGAGGGTCGATCATGCCGGCGGTGTTTTAGCCGCTGGTACATCCGCAAAAAAGGTGACTAGCCCGGTTTCTGAAGTTCGCATCGTGATGCGGGTCATTCGTTGGCGAAACTCGGAAATCGGAGGACACTGGCAACTTGTTGATCTGGTGTGGCTTTGGTTCAGAAAACCCAATTGCGGGCGCGATGGCCAGGAATGATGGGACTTCTGGACCGCCACAACTAACGCAGCGAAACGATGAAATCGGTGTCTTCGCCGGTGTCGCCCTGGTTGATGCCCTGGTCGGACACGATGATGGAGCCGCCTGTCGTCAGCGCCTCAGCAACGCGTGCCATGGCATCCTGTGGCACCGTGATCCGGTCGAGGGCTTCCGCCGGGCTGTCCGGCATCGGCAACGGCTTTGCTTCGACCTGCGGCGGGGGCGCACCCTTGCGCCGCCGCGACGACACGCGTTCGCCCTCGTCGCTGCGCATCGCGCGCGCCGACATCGGCAACGAGACCACCGACCAGTGCAGCACGTTGGGATCGGTCTTGTCGACGTCGGCGGTGAAGACATGCGTGCCGAGCGGCCGGTCGCTGGACGCGATCGTCACAGGGATCTGGAACAGAGGAGAAAAGTTCTGCCGCACATAGAGCTTTGAGTCCTTGCGGCTGATGAACACGGCAATTTGCCCGGTGCGCTTCGGCAACTCGGGCTTCGCAACAGCGGGCTCGTTCGGGCGGGTCTGATCCTTCTTCGCGTCCGGAGCCTTTGCGGCGCTGTCGTCAGCCGCCCTGGTCTTGTCATCCCGCGACTTATCCTTGGCCGTTGCATTGGGCTTGGGCTCGGGCTTTGCCTCGGCGGCTCTCGCCGAGGCCTCCTGAGGCTTCGGCGGCTCTGCATTCGCCGTTCCAGGCTTCGCCTCTGCGGGCTTCTCCTCCGCCTTCACCGGCGCGACCGGCTGCACGTCCGCCTTGGCATCCTCGCCATCGGCCTTCGCGGCAACTACGGGCTGATCGGGTTTCGTCGGTTGGTCCTGCCTGGTTTCAGTCTGAGCGGCGTCAGATTTCGTTGGTTGGACGGCCTCAGGCTTGGATGCGCCCTCGTCGCGACGTGCCGCGGTGTTCGCGGGCGCATCCGACAGCGTGGCCCAGGTTTTCATTGCGGCATCGGCGGTGCGCGTCACTTCGCGCTGCGGTGGCGAATTATCTGATGTGACCGGCTTGTCGTTTTGGCCGACCGTCGATTTGAACTCGAGCTTTGGCTCCGCGGAAGCCGTTTCTGGCGCACCCCTGTCGGCCTTCGTCTCGGCGTGAGTTTCGACCGACGGCAGCTCCGCGGCCGTCGGCTGCGGCGCGACTTTAAATGCAGGCAGCAACGGATGCGAGAAGCTGGCAGGAGCTGCGATCTCGCCTGGCGTGACGAACACCCGCGCGCCCATCTTGGTCCAGTTCCACATCTTCACCGCAAATGCCGTCGGCATGCGAATGCAGCCATGGGACGCGGGATAACCCGGGAGAACGCCCGCATGCATGGCGACACCGGACCAGGTGATGCGCTGCATGTAGGGCATCGGCGCGCCACTATAGATGTTCGAATGATGGAATTTGTGCTTCTGGATGACGCTGAACACGCCCATCGGCGTCGGATGGCCGGGCATACCGGTGGAAACTGGTGCTGCGGCAAAGAAACCGTTGGCGTCGTAGATCTTGACCTGCTGCCTGCCGATCGACACCGCGATGACGAGCGGAGCTTGCGGATTGGCGCCGCCCTCCTTCGCCGCGACCGTCTCCTTTTTCGGCGCGCTCCGCCGTACCTTCTGCCGGCGCGGCTGGATTGGCTGGAACTGTTGATAGTAAGCGCCGGGCTCAGAACTCTGCCAGTAATAGAGCGCAGCATCGGCCCGGGAAGCCGCGCCGACGGCTCCCGCGGTGGTCAGGGCAGCGACGCGCAAAAGCGTTCCGGTTGCAACGGTTGAGCGTAGCCGGCTTACGCGTGACATTCTCGAATCCTCGATCATTCGTTTTCTTATAAGTCTCGCAGACAGGCTACGCGTTCACCAGCGTACCGCCTAGAATTCCTGCGGTTTTCGCCGAAAGCGTAGCAAAAAAGCCTCACATTGCGTTAAACGGCAGCCACCAAAGGGTCACCTTCCCCGAGACCGGCGGCACCCCTACATGGCACTCGCCCTTCAACGGAGACAATTGATGCCATTCAACGCCATAAACGCGTGTGACATGCGGCCGAAATGCGTATTTTTCCTGCTGCTTGCGTGGCTTGTTTGGCTGCCTTCGCCCACCTTTGCGGCCGATGAGCCCGATTTGATCTTCCGCCGTTCGACGGTGTTCAAATGGGTCAGTCCTAACGACAAGCTTGCAACCTATGGTGTTGACGACCCTGAGGTGGAGGGCGTCGCCTGCCATTTCACCGTTCCCGAGAAGGGCGGCTTTACTGGCTGGCTCGGCATCGCCGAACAAGTCTCGGACATTTCGCTGGCCTGCCGCCAGATCGGCCCGATCCGTTTCAAGGGCAAGCTGGAGCAGGGCGACGATATGTTCCGCGAGCGCCGCTCGTTGTTCTTCAAGAAAATGCAGATCGTCCGCGGCTGCGACGCCAAGCGAAACGTCTTGGTCTATATGGTCTATTCCGACAAGCTGATCGAAGGATCGCCGAAGAACTCGACGTCGTCGGTGCCGATCATGCCTTGGGGCGCGGCCGATGGTGCGGTGCAGAAATGCGGGGATTTCATTCATTAATAAGGCTGATGGCGCCGTTGCAGGGGCAGGCCGACCCGCCATGAACCGTCGTCGTGGGTGCAATGGTCGCTTTTTAAGTAATGGAAATCGTTACATTTTGTGTTTGACTGTTTCGTCGGCTGCGTGACGACGAAACAATTCTCGCGCTGACGAAACCATTTTTCGCTTGGTGTGCAGAACTCCGGAAACGGCTCGTGGTTATCAACCCGCGCAACGGTAAGGGAAGGCCGATTCGAGGCTCCCGGAGAGGATCAGATGCGCAGTTTCATTCTCGCTGTTACCTTCGTGGTTGCCGGCTCGTCTATGGCGGGTTCACCCGAAGGAGGTCTTCCGGGCGTCGGTACTTTCGCCTATACGGGTTCGCCGGTTGCGACGTCTGCTGTGCTCGTCTTCGCCGCGCGTTAGGGGCGGACCAAAGAAACTTCGCGGGTTCAAGGCCATCATGTTTGCTCGCATTTGCGCAGTCGCATTCGTGGCAACCGTCTTCCTCGATCAATCAGCCTACGCCCAGGCACAGATGCGTGCGGTGATGCGAATGCCCGACCCGCGCATGGAGTTCGTGCGGCAATGCGCGCCGCACATGCTGGGCCGTTGGGCGCATCCCGAAGAGGTTTGCGGCTGCCTGCATGACCACGCCGCCGCTGTGGTCGAGGACAACGACCTTCGCGAGGCACTGTTGCGCGGCATCAGCGAGACCGGCGTTCCCACCATCGAAATGGAGTGGGTGCCGGCATCAAAGCAGTCAGAAATCGGCCCGACCTTCACCAAGATCGCCAAGCCGACCCTGCAGTGCATGTTCGATCCGGCGAACTAGACGCCGGCATCGGCTTCGATTTGCGATCGCTATCTGGTTTTCGGCCCGACCCGAGGCACACATTTGCGCGCACGGGCGACACCGGTCGGCGTCATCTTCGCCCCGGAAACCTCCTTGATCTGACCGGCCGGACAAGTCCCGTCATCGACCTGAATGCGCTGACCGAGCCTCAAATCCACGATGTCCTGCTCGCGCCCGACCTGTTGCGCCAGCGCATGCGCCGCGGGTGTCGTCAATGTCAGTCCAAGCAGCAGAATGGAGAGGAAGCCGAGGAGCTGCATCATTGATGGGACTGAACTTTCGGCGTCATGATCGTTGCGCAGTGTAGGGATGCGATCGCGATTCTGAAAGGTGCCCAACTCACTTGCGAAGTGTGATTTGATCGGAGCACCACGGGAGACGGTCAGGACAATGAACGCCGACACCACGCAAAGAATACTTGACGCCGTCGATTCCGGTTTTGACGCGCAGCTTGCCACGACGCGAGATTTGGTGGCGATCCCATCCACGCGCGGCGCGGAAGGTCCGTGCCAGGACATGATCGGCGATCTCCTGCGCGAGCGCGGCTACGAGGTCGACGACTGGCACATCGACCTCGAGGATTTGCAGAACCTTCGCGGCTTCGGACCGGTCGAGCACGATTTTTCCCGGGCGCGCACCGTGGTCGGCACCTATCGGCCGGATACCAATGCAGGACGATCGTTGATCTTGCAGGGTCATTGCGACGTCGTGCCGGCGGGGCCGCTCGACATGTGGGAGACGCCGCCCTTTGCGCCTGTCGTCAGGAACGGCCGAATGTACGGCCGCGGCGCCTGCGACATGAAATCGGGCACGATCGGCGCACTCTATGCGCTCGATGCCATCAAGGCCGCGGGCTTGAAGCCGACCGCGCGGATCCATTTTCAGTCCGTGATCGAGGAGGAAAGCACCGGCGTCGGCGCACTCTCCACCTTGCAGCGCGGATATCGCGCAGACGCCTGCTTCATCCCTGAGCCGACCGGCGGCAAGATGGTGCGCTCGCAGGTTGGCGTGATCTGGTTTCGCCTGAAGGTGCGCGGTTTCCCGGCACATGTGTTCGAGGCGGGCGTTGGTTCGAACGCCATTACGGCCGCCTATCATCTCATCGGCGCGATCGAGCGGCTCGAGGCGGAATGGAATGAGCGCGCCAGAACCGATCGTCACTTCAGGTCGCTCACCCACCCCATCAACTTCAATCCCGGCATCATCAAGGGTGGCGATTGGGCTTCCAGCGTGCCCGCCTGGTGCGACGTCGATTGTCGGATCGCGATCCTGCCCGGCTGGTCGGTGGCCGATTGCCAGAATGAGATCCTGGCCTGCGTGACGGCTGCTGCGCGCGACCACCGTTTTCTTTCCAACAATCCGCCCGAAGTGCAATGGTCGGGCTTCCTGTCGGAAGGCTATGAGCTCAAGGATTCCGCCGAAGCCGAGGCCGCCTTCGGCAAGGCCTTTACCGCGGTGTACGGCACGCAGGTTGAAGATCTCGTGTTCACGGCGCTTACCGATACCCGGTTCTACGGGCTGAACTACAACATCCCTAGTCTCTGCTTCGGTGCCAGTGGCGCGGCGATGCACGGCTTCAACGAATACGTCGATCTCGATTCGCTTCGGAAATCGACCAAGGCCACCGCGCTCTTCATCGCCGAATGGTGCGGAGTGGAGAAGGCCTAGCCGCCGCCGCGCGGCATTTCCATTACCTCCGAGGTCATTGCCTGAGAGACGCAGGCAATCCATGCTTGCAGACACGCCAGAAAAGGGAGGGGACCAGCGATCATGACGCCGCTTGAGAAAATCCAGTCGATGAAGATGCCCTTTGCGGAACTCAAGGGCGTAACCTTCGTGGAAGCCGACAGGGATCGTGTTGTGGCGCGGATGCAGGTGAGGCCCGATCTCTGCACCCTCAACCACATCATTCATGGCGGGGCGATCATGGCGCTCGCGGATTCGGTCGGAGCGGCGGCAACTGTGATCAATCTCCCCGAAGATGCCAAGGGCACCACGACGCTTGAGAGCAAGACCAATTTCATCGGCGGCGCGAAGGAGGGGACGACCCTGATCGCCACGGCAACGCCGGTTCATCGCGGCCGGCGCACGCAAGTCTGGCAGACTCGGCTGGAGACTGAGGATGGCAAACTGGTTGCCATCGTCACCCAGACCCAGATGGTGCTTTGAACACAAGTATTTGAATATATTAACAGAATTTAGGGCCGGAAACGGCCTTGAATTTTATGGTGCGATGCACAATATGGCCGTGACTAGGGATTCGACGCCTCCTCGAGGGTTCCTGAGAGGAGTTTATGACATGACACACCAAGATACCTATCGCCCGAGACCCCGTTTCGGTTACGTGCGGACCCTGAGCCAGCAGGAGGAGCTGCCGCTACTCCGCGATCATTTGCTGCGGCTCGATCCGGAAAGCCGACACGATCGGTTCAATGGCTTCCTGGATGACAGTTTTATCGAGCGCTACGCCGCAAGATGCGCGGCCGACGGCACGATTATCGTCGCCTACATGGAAGATGGTATCGTGCGCGGAGCCGCCGAGCTGCATCCACCGGAGCACTCAGAGGACTCGGTTCCCGAGATCGCCTTCAGCGTTGAGGCCCGCGTGCGCCGGCAGGGTGTCGGCAGCCTTCTGTTCCGCAGATTGCTTTCGGAAGCGCGCTGGAGGGGCTATCGCAGGCTGCGGGTCACGACAGGCGCGCAGAACCAGGCGATGAGGGCGCTCGCGAGCAAGTTCGGCGCGCATCTGGCATTCCGGCACGGCGAGTCCACCGGAACGATTGATGTGCATGAACTGCCACAGGCCGAATTCGCAAAGCTTGCGATCGATGCACCGATCAACGCAGCGCGCGCGGCGATGAATTTCAACCGCGCCTGCTGGAAACTGTTCTCGAAAATGTATAACCCGGGGCAGCGGCGTAAGCCGCACCCCCAACGCGGCCGTTCGCGGCCTCATGTCTTGCAGTGAAATGACTCTGTCGCGCCGGCGCGGCTCACGTGCCGGTGCGCTTGTCGTTGCCGAACCGTCGGACCACGCGGCGCTCAACCACGACCGAGCGTTGCGCACCCTGTTCGCCCGCGATCACCCGTGTCGTCGCGCGCGCATTGGCGCGGCTCTGCTTCTTCACTTCGGCCAGAACGTCATCGAACGGCAGCCCCATCAGCGCGGCCGCAATCTCGGCCTGCTGCTGTTGATCGTCGGTGATGCCGATGGCGGCAAAAATGGCCTCATCGAGCGTCGGCGGATCGCGCCTCACGCGCCGAGGTCCATATTTGGTAATCCAATCCTGACTCATGGGGCCCCTCTTTTGATCGAGGATAACTAATGAGGGTCATGTTGCATTGCAATACGAAATTGATAGGGCAGCCCAGCCATGCATCTGCGGATTCGAACGCGAATGCTCTTGTGTTGTCACAAATCGCCGTCGATTCCGCTGGCGCTCGCGTCATGGAACGGTCTCGATGGCAGCAGTGACATCGCTCGCATATTGCGGCCAACGCTTGAGCGCCGCGCGTCCCGCCTCGGTCAGGACATAGACACCGCGCTCCGCGCGCTCGAACCAGCCATAAACATTGTGCAGGAGAATTTTTCCGGCGTCGGGTATCCGCGCGCGAACGTCGCGCACGCGCTGCGGGCCCTTCGATAGCGCCGAAGCGCAGGCAAGCGCCTGCTGTCGGTAAGCCGTCATGATCGGCGCGCGTGTCGAGCCACCCATCGCGGGATCACCGATGCGTCGCCGATGTTCCGCGACAAGGCGCGAGCGTTTTCTGGGATCGCGGCGCGGCGCCGATGTGGGCGGTTTGACCAGCACCTCGACCTCGCCACGGCTTGTCACGCCAAGCATCCCGAAGCCGAGCCGGCGGCAGAGGTTGCGGTAACGCGAGTCGCTTTCGCGTCCCTTGCCGCGCGCCGACATTTTTGCGGCGAGCCAGACTTCGTCACCGGCGGCCGCGCGATCGACCGCCTGCAGAACCAGCTCGAGATTGAAGGCGAGTTTCAGTTCTCCGATCACCACGATCGGTGGATCATCTCCGCTTAGCCCGACAAGGTCGCAGCCGCCGACCTCGCCCTTGACCGCGAAGCCGAGCTTTTCGAGAAAGCGTTTGACGGGCAGGTAAAGCGCAGTTTCCAAGGCAAGTTTCCAGCGGCGAGGGGGCCGCGACTCAGGTCCTGATTCTAGCCGAATTTTGACAAAGCGCTCGATCGTCCTGCGCGGCATTCGCCTCAAGACGGCGGTGTAAAATTCGTGGAAGCCTGAAGGCTATACGCGCCCCGGAACCGGGAT
>Ga0306922_10007264_pt1 | contig 10686 bp, 5 predicted proteins | sample sta12Cox44000082_FD_203758 | JGI IMG/M metagenome (GOLD analysis project Ga0306922, IMG submission 203758) | Lab enrichment of tropical soil microbial communities from Luquillo Experimental Forest, Puerto Rico - statoxic.12C.oxic.44.000.082 (v2)... | ecosystem: Environmental > Terrestrial > Soil...
GGTCGCCCCACGTGACGGCCTTGGTGGAGTCGGGGTTGTGCGGGTTGTTCACTGAGTTGTCGAAGTGCGCGGTGGCTGCAATCTGAGTGCCCTTCGGCAGCACGATGTCGGAAACCGGTTGATACCAGAGCTGCCAGCCGAAATCGTAGTGGGGGACACGCAGAATGGTCTCGGTCTCGCCGCTCGGGTAAACCAGACGGTATTGGAAATCCTTGCCCCGTAGATGCATGTGCGGCAAAAGCGCGCTCAGCTTCGCATCGTGCCCCAGTTCGAAGCTGGCATCCACCTGGTAGTTGGGGTCACCGGGGGGAATGGTGAACTTGCTGTTCGATGCCGCCAGCGTCATCACGCGCTCGTGCGGCGCCTGCTTGCAGAAGATTACTCCCACCTTGGTACGGTCCTCGCCAGCGTGCCCGTTGGCCGTATAGTGAAGCTGCAGAACGATGTCGGAGCCGGCCTTGATCAGCCGTCCCTGCCCGGGCTCGAGAATGCTCGGCGGCAGGCCGGGCGCGAAACCGGAGAGAAGATCGCCGTTCAGCGAAGGCCGGTTGCCATTGGCGTCCGCTTCCGGAACAAAAAGCTCGCCCGGTTTCTTATCGCGCATCCATTTCGAGCTGCCGTCGCGGATATACGCAATCACGTGGTGTACCATGGCCCGATTGCCCGGCCGCACCTCGGCCATTTGCACCCAACGGTCCTCGGTGAATTTATAAGGCAGCACGACATACTGGTATTCGATCGTGCCCGAGGCGGGCACATGAAACGGCTCTGGCATTTCCAAGACCATGTCGGGTTGGCCGATGTTCCATCCGTCAACGTACGCGAGCGGCTGCGGCAGATCCTTGGGATCACCTTCCGGTGCGCCGGCATCGACCCAGCTCACGAGCGTGTCGATGTCCTTTTGCGGAAGCGACCGGTCGTTGCGAAAATGCCCGTACTGCGCATCGGCGAACCAGGGCGGCATCTTTTTCGCCAGCACGGCCTGCTTCATCGCTTTGGCCCATGGACGCGCCTCTTGGTAGGTCCGCAACGACATCGGCGCCGCCTCGCCCGGGCGATGGCAGCCCTGGCAGTTCTTTTGCAGAATCGGTGCCACATCTTTGCTGAACGTTACGGAACCGGTTGCGCCGAACGCAACCACAGAAAAACAGCAGACGAGCATTGGCAGCAGCTTCATTCTTGCCCCTCTCTCTGCGTCGATTATAATACAGCCTACCGGCCGATCGGTCTGAACGGGATTTTGACGAGTACCAGTACCCGGGACGCTTCACCCCAAAAGCTCGCGCGGGAGCCGGCTCAAGCCCGCATCGCTCGTCCTCCCTGCTAGCATCGTTGGGTGGTGGAAGACGGCGAGGTCTATTCGGTAGTGGGCGAACGGGGCTTTGAACGTCTGGTCTCCGCTTTCTACCGGCAAGTTCCCCAGGACGATTTGCTCGGGCCCCTCTACGGGGACGAAGATCTCCAAGGCGCCGAACAGCGCCTGCGCGATTTTCTCATCTTCCGTTTCGGCGGTCCTCCAAGCTACATCGAACAGCGTGGCCATCCTCGTCTGCGCATGCGGCATGCCCGCTTTCCCATCGGCCAGTCCACGCGCGATCGCTGGATCGAGCTGATGGATCGCGCGCTCGACGAATCTCGATTTCCCGCGGAGGTGGAGGCAAAGCTCAGAGCGTTCTTCGCGTCGACTGCCACCTTCCTGATCAACCAGCCGGGCTAGACGCCTCAAGCCAACGAAACCTGGCGCGACTGGAGCTGAGCTTTGACCGCAGAATTGCGGATGAGATTGGGCGCGGACTCTCAGGCGCCTTCCATCATTGTTGGGGTTCGGTGATCGCCTATCGGCAAAATGCCGCAAAAACGCGCAGAGCAGGCTGGCCCGACCGGCCTTATTTCCTCTCTCTGGCTCTGTCTTCTGGGCCGTGCCGACAGGTTAAGGCCTGAGGCGCATCCTCGCCCGATACGGGGGTTAGATCACGCGGGCCTGACGCATCACGCCTTCCGCTTTTTCGCGAATCCGGCGCGCCACCTCGTAGGGATCTGCTTGCTGAAACTCCGGCAAAAACAACTCGACCGAGAGTGATCCCGAATAGCCCTTCTCGGCGAGCTTCCGCAGGATGCGCACCAGGGGAGAAACGCCATCGCCCGGAATGAGTCGCGTGGTGTTGTCCAATAATTCGCGCGGCACGTCCGGCACATCCTGGAAATGTACGTGGCCGATCTCGCCTGGTTGGATCAGATCGAGATCCTCGAACTTGCTGAGCCCGGACCAGAAGTGATAGCAGTCGAGCATCGGCTTTACGTTGGGATGAGCCGCCTCCCGAATCAGTTTGAGTGAAGTAGTCAGCGTGGAGATGAACGATGAGTTGCGCGCGAACTCGATCATTGCCGTCATGTGGTATTGTCTGGCAGCCTCTCCGCCTTCGCGAATGCAATCCGGCGCGCCTTTGTAATCTTCCTGGGTGACCTTGCGGCTCGTGACTGCCGGACAGTAGATCCGCTCCAATCCGAACGAGGAAAACTGTTCGCAGCGCTTCTTCCAGGTCTCGATCGCGGCGGCCCGGTTTGCGCCTGGAATCCAAAAATCCGGAAGGACCGCCGCGCAGGAGACCGGAGTCAGCCCGAGATCGGTGACCACACGTTTGGCGGCCGCGAGGTTGTCGGTCTTCAGGAAGTCATCGAGGAGCCGGTCGGTGAGTTCGACATGGGTGATCCCCGCCTTCGCCCAGCCTTCGAGCGACCTGCGGTATCCGGCGGCCGTCGACGTGTTTTGATGCAGCGAGAGCGTCATTTTCCGCGGAGCCGGGGCCGCCCGACTCGCGAAATCGGCAGCCAAGGGCGCTAGCAGCGCAGCTCGTCGAGAAAGCATGGTTGTCCCTCCGTGCGACTGCCCTTACCGCGCCATCGGGTCCGGGCGAATCTGAAACCTCACGATCTTGCCCTTGGTGCCTTTTCCGCCTTCAATGTGCCAGACGAAGTGGGTGCCGTAGTTGGCCCACAAGGCGCGGCCTTTCCAACCGGCATTGGGATCGTCGATGCGGCCATCCATTCCGCGCGTATAGAAACCGAGCGGGTAGGGAACGCGCAGGTAAGTCCACTGTTTGGTCTCGGTGTTGAGCGCGAGCAGCGCGTCGGAGTTCGATCCGTTGGCGAACGGCGTGTTGGCGCCGAGACCGGATATATTGAACCGGTCCACCCAGTTGTAGTAATGGAAGTCGGCCGGAACATCAGTGCCCTTCATCTTGGGGCCGTCGCTTTCATAAAGCGTCCAGCCTTCCTTGCACTGGCTGCCGTCAAGCTTCGCCGCGCCATTGAGGTCCTTGCACTTACGCACATCAAAGCTAGCCAGATGGCTGCTCGCGGCGAGCGCCGTCCAAACGACGCCATTGCTGTCGATGTCTACACCGCGCGGATCGAGGCCCGGTTGGGGCACCTTGAAGATCTCGGTTTTGCACGAAGACGGAGGATCGTCACCGCGCTGCAAGCGGACGAGGAAGCCCGGGTAGGTTTCGCTGATGCCCCACACCGAGTCATCCACCGGGCTCGGAATCACCGAGTACATGCTGTAGCTGACCAGAGTGTCCAGCTTTGGATCAAATGCCGTCTGTCCACTCCGTGCGCCCCGCGCGCTCCCCAGTGCTGGCGCGCCGCCTGTGTCGCCGGCGTAGAGCGCCGCATCCTCACCGCCGCGGCCCGGCCGCACGACATTCCACGGCCTCGTGATCTTCCCGTCGCCGTTGGTATCGAGCACCTGACCGCACCAACCAGCCGCCTTTTGTTCATCATGCGTCTGCTCGTAAACCTTGGTATCGATCCAGCCAAAAATTGGCCCGATCAACTCGTTGAAGTACAGCGTCTCGTCCGGGTCGTTGTCGAACTGCAGGTGGTGCGTGGAGAAGCACGTGTCGATCAGCGTAAACTGCCTGCTCTTGGGGTCCCAGTAGGATGCCTGGCGGCCGCTTGTGCGCAGCGGGAACCAGTCGGCAAACTTGTTGGAAGCATCACTGCACCAAACCGGGTCCTGGTTGCTGCGAATCTTCGAGGTCATCCAGACCCGGCCCTCGTGATCGATCATCGGATTATGCGGATCCGCGGGATCATACGGCGGGTTGGCCCACAGATGCTCGTCGCCCCAGTGCAGGGACGGACGGTTGGGCGGAGGGAACCGCGACGGGACCTTCGATTTGTCCTCGCGGGTCGGGATATCGAGCGCAAACGTGCTGTTCTCCCTCGGGTCCATCATCACGAGCTGCCCATGACCCGCATTCACGGCATAGACACGCCCGCCGGAGTTCACCGTCGGATGCTGCTTATCGGTCGAGATCTCATCGTGCATGAAGGAGTGGTCATCGCCCACGTCCCACAACGTCACGACGACGTTGCGTTCGACCCCCTTGGGACGGGGCGGAGCGGGGGGTACTTCACCTTTGGCGATGCGCTCGGTCCAGTCGGAGTAGGCCTTCAACGAGGGATCCTTGCCTTGCGTGGTGAGCACGCCATACATCGAGTTGCCGCGAACGCCCGTGCCCAGACGCCACTCCCAGGCTTCCTCCGCCGTCTTCAGCTCGGGCTTCGCCGCGCGCACGTGGTCGATATTCCGCGTCTCGGCATTGCCGAGCTGATGGCAGAAGTTGCAGCCCGACTTGAGCTGATAGATCCAGTGATTCTGGTCCGTCATGGTGACGCCCAGCCCGTTGCCCTTTGGCCCGGTGCCCGGGAACTGGTCCTTGGCGGGAGGCGCCAACAGCGACAGCCAGTAATTGGCGGGATAGACCTTGGCGGCTTCCTGCGGGGTTTTCGCCGAGGTCACCTTCAGAGTGACCTGGCCGGCGCCGGGCTTTCGGTCAATGGGGGTCGAATCCACCAGACCGTACCCACGAACCCAGACCTTGTAGTTGGCAGTGGGCAATTCGGGCAACATAAACCGGCCGCGGTCATCGGTGACGACGATCTTAATGAAGTTGGTGGGCAGATCCTTGGTTTCGGCGATGACCCACACGCCAGCTTCGTGACCCTTCTCTCCCTGAACAGTACCGGTGATGTAACCCGACGGGTTGGCTGAACCGGCTGTAGCGGCCTGTTTGGCGTTGGACTGCTGCGCCCGGGAGGGCAGAGCGCCGAACTGCGCGACCAAGCCAACCAGCCCGAGACCGAAACAAGCAGCCCTTCCCCAAAAACCGATGGTCTTCATCGAACGCCTCCTCATCTCCTCATGGACGGCACGGATTGTTTTCGCCGACAGCCCCAGAAATAATCCAGTTCAGTATATTAAGGACTAGCGGAGCGACGCAACATCAACAGCGCTGGCCGCTTTCCGGTCGGGCGGCCTGTTAGACTTCGAGATGGCTCATTCGATGCGATTGCTGAGTGAGATGGCTCTCGTCCTTGCCGGCGCCATCGCCTGGGGACAGATGAATACCGCGGAGATCGGCGGCAGCGTCCTGGACCAGACCGGCGCCGCGTTACCCACCGCTACCATCGTCATCCAGCAGGAGGAAACAAAGCTCGAGTTCACGACCACCACCAACTCCCGGGGCGAATACTTGTTTGCGGAAGTGCCCGTAGGCACTTATTCGTTGGTGGCGACGGCGCTCAATTTCAAACGAGCCTCTCTCGAGCGGTTGGAGCTCCACGCCGGTGACCGGCTGCGTCGCAATTTCGTCTTAGAAATCGGAGACTCAACCGAAGTCGTCACGATCGAAGCCGACCCGGGAGGGGTGGAGCTGGAATCGGCCGAGATCCGGGACGTAATTGGCCCAAGGCAGGTGACCGACCTGCCGCTCAAAGGGCGTCAATACCTCGATCTTGCAATGTTGAGCGAGGGGGTGGTCCGCCCTCCGGGAGGCACTCGCGGCGATGCTATGCAGCAGGCCGGTACCCTGGTGAATGTGCTCGGTCAACGCAGCGGGCACAACCTGTACTTGCTGGATGGCGTCGCGGTCACCGACGAGCACTTCAATAACATGGTGATCGCTCCTTCGATCGACGCGATCCAGGAACTGAGCATTCAGAAGACGTCGTACGCTCCCGAATTCGGAGGCAAGTCGGGAGCCATCATCAATGTCATCACCAAGTCAGGCTCGAACGATTTTCATGGCAGCCTCTTCGAGTTTGTCCGCAACGGGGCCTTCGATGCGAAGAACTTCTTTGACTCCTCGCGATTGCCCATCCCTCCCTTCCGTCAGAACCAATTCGGGGCTACCTGGGGTGGACCCATCATCAAGAACAAGACCTTCTTGTTTTTGAGTTATGAGGGCCAGCGGGTTCAGAAGTCGCTTACCCAGACCTTCTCGGTTCCAACGGCCGCGATGCGTCAGGGAGACTTTTCGGGTTTGCCGGCAATCTACGATCCCACGCTCTCTATCGGCGGCGAACGGACACCGTTTCCCGGCAACCAGATCCCGCAGGCGGGTTTGGACCGCGTGGCCCAGGCGTTACTGGCCCACATCCCGTTGCCCAATCTCGCCGGCATGGCGCAGAACTTGCGCGCCACCGGGCTACAAAACACCGACACCAACCAAGCCAGCGCGCGCATCGACCATCAATTCTCGGCCAAAGACACGTCGTATTTCCGGGCTTCGGTTTTTGATGCGCGTGAGGCCGACCCATTTGGATCCGGAGTCTTGCAGGAAAGCCTCCTGCCCGGCTTTGGCCGCGACTTGAGCACACACGCCCTCAACGGGGCGGCGGGCTGGACCCGCGCGATGAACACCGGCCTGGTGAATGAGGCGCGTTTTGGGGTTCTCGTCGTGGCGGGAGGCCAGACCAGTCCCAACGCCGGAAATCCGTTTGCCACCCAGAACGGCCTAGCCGGCGTAGTTGCGGATCCGCGCGATGCCGGTTACCCACAAATCTCGTTTGGCGGGCAGTTCACGACGATCGGCGACCCGGCTTTGTTCACCTTCCGCCGGAACCGTGATTTTGAAGGTTACGACAACCTGATCTGGCACCGCGGCCGGCACACGGTGAGAGTCGGCGCCTACATCATGCACTACGATCTCGAGCCGGTGAATCCGAACGCGGCCCGCGGCATCTTTTCTTTCACGCCCCGGTGGACTTCGTCGGCGCCGGGCCAGGCGGACGGCAGCGCGTTTGCCGACTTTCTGTTGGGGTATCCGACTATCGCCCAGGCAGGCGTCGGCCGCGCCGCCATCGAGGCCCGGACCAACTGGCTGCACTTCTACGCTCAGGACAGCTGGCAGATCGCGGCCAATCTCAGGTTAGAGATCGGAGTTCGCTACGAATACAACCAAAACATGACGGACTCCGGCAACCAGATGGCGGCGATCGATACTTCCGTGCCGGGCGGCCGATTCGTTGTCGCCAGTGATGGCTCCGGGCGTATCTCGCAGGCTGCGAAGGCCTTACTTGCATCGCTCCCGGTTCCCTTCGTACCCTCTTCGGAGGCCGGATGGGACAACAGCCTTCTGGCTTCGCGGCCGCTTCGGCTGGCTCCGCGCGCCGGCCTGGCGTGGGTCATTCCGGGCAGGTTGAAGACCGCGGTGCGCGCCGGTTTGGGCATCTACCCCAATCAGGCAGCCTATAGCATCGTCACGAACCTGGCGCAAAACCTGCCCTTCTTCCTCGCCAAGACTGTCAGCTCAAGCGCGGCGGGCTCGCCAGCCTTTACGACGGAAAGTGCGCTGGCGGCTGATACGGTGGGGACGGCGGGCGGAAACAATCTGGATCACAATCTGAGAATCGAATACAACGAAGTGTGGAATTTGAACTTCGAGCCCGAACTCACCTCCAGCACCATGCTCTCACTCGCCTACATCGGCTCCCGCACCGTGCACGCAGACAGTGCCACGGTTTTGAATGTACCGGCTCCGGGCCCGGGGCCGATCGCACCGCGGCGGCCGATTCCGCAACTGAGCCAGATCTCCGACATTCGCTGGGATGGCTGGGCGGCTTACCACGCCTTCGCCGTGAGCGCCAAGAGACGTTTTTCCCGCGGCCTCATGTTCGACCTAAACTGGACCTGGTCACATTCGATTGACGATGCCTCCGATCCCGCCGCCACGTTCAATGAGACCAATCTTCCGCAAAACGTCTACAACCGGACCGCGGAGAAGGCGAGTTCCAGTTTCGATCACAGGCACCGCGTGGTCGCGAGCGCGATCTACGCACCGGCCTTGCCGAACAACGCCAGCCGATGGATCCGGGCCGTGTTCGGCCACTGGCGGGGCGGCGCCAATTTCACGACACAGTCGGGTGCGCCGTTTACGGTCAATCTATCGAGCGACCCGGCCAATATCGGCGCCGGACCGGCACAACGGCCGAACGTGGTAGGCAATCCTAACCGGGGTCCACGGACGCCCGACGAGTGGTTTGATACGTCGGTCTTTTCGCTGCCGCCGTTGTACACTTTTGGGAACGCCTCCAGAAACAACGTGATCGGCCCCGGCCTCGAGGAAATCGACGGCTCGCTCCAGAAGAACATTCCGCTCGGCGAGAACGTGAACCTGCAATTTCGTGCCGAGGTTTACAATCTGCTCAATCACCCCAACTTTAATATCCCCAACCGCATCGCGCCGGCCGCGAATTTCGGCAGCATCTCGAGCGCGCAGGACTCCCGTCAGCTTCAGTTCGCGTTGAAGCTGGCTTTCTGATGGAGGCGCCGGCCCACTCCCTTTCCCTGGCCGAGCCACGCGTATAATTAAAGACCCGTACCGCTCTTCTAATTCCAGGAGGCCTCGATGTCCCGAGCCGTTGTCCTGATCACCGCTGTCCTCGGATCCGCTCTTGCGTTGGCTCAACGCCCTTCGAATCCGGCCCTGTTGATCCCGCAGAGCGCGCCGGAGCTGGACTACGTGCCGGTGGCCGACCCGGTCACGCTTCCCGCCGGCACCCTCATGGGGCCACCGGCCAGCGTGGACTTCGACTCCCGGGGCCATCTGTGGGTTTTGAATCGGGGCGCCGCGCCGCTCATGGAGTTCGACTCCGACGGGAAATTCCTCCGAACCCTAGGGCAAGGTCTTTTCACGCGAACTCATGGCTTGCGGATCGATGGCGAAGACAATCTCTGGGTAACCGACGTGGCTGCGCACATCGTCGTCAAGCTCAGCCCCCAGGGACAGGTCCTGCTGACTTTGGGCACCCGGGGACAGGCCGGCGAGTGGAATGAAGCCGCCGGGTCGCGTCGCTTCACCGAACCGAATGACCTCGCAATCGGCCGCAACGGCGACCTGTTTGTGGTCGAGGGACACACGCCCGACCAGGGTGATCCGCGCGTACTCAAGTTCAACAAAAGCGGAGCCTTTATCCAAAGCTGGGGCGGCAGGGGCACGGAACCCGGCAGATTCAACGTGGCTCACGGAATCGCCATCGACGCCCACGGCCAGCTATGGGTCGCCGACCGCGAGAATCAGAGAATTCAGATCTTCGACCAGAGCGGTAAATTCATCCGGGAACTCAAGTATGCCGGCTTGCCCTGCCGCGTTGCGATAGGCGAACAGTACATTTACATGGTCAACGGTTTTGCCGGCCAACTGCTGCGGCTCGATTTGGATGGCAGGGTCGTCGCGGCCACCGGAAAACCCGGAAAGGGCCTCGGTGAGTTCGGCGAAGCTCATTCTCTAGCGATCAGCCCCAAGGGAGAGATTTTTGTCGCCGACACAGTAGCGAGCGTTCTTCACAAATTCGTGAAAAAGTAAGCTGCTCAGATCACTTCACTTCCCCGCGCTGTTCGCGGCCGCGCGCTCCCGACAGGAAGTGCACGATGTCGTAATTGTCTTCGTGACACGCGTACTCGTACATCTGCTCGGCCGGGTCGATCTTGGTCCAAGGAATAACGGCTGTCCACGGTTTGGTCCAGGTCTTCGGATCCGACACCGTGAATTCGTAGTTGAGCGTGTCGGCGTCGACGCGCGTAAAGCGCTCCGTAATCCGGTACGTCTCGGGATTGGCGTTCTGGAAGACCACTCCATCGTCCGCCCGGAAATTCGTCGTCTCCACCACCAGCGTGTTGCCTTCCCAGTGCCCGCGCGAATCGCCCAACCACTGGTGAAGCTCCTTGCTCAGGTGCGGGCGGCCGTCGGTCGGAATGATGCGGGCGCTGTGGATCATCTCCGGCGCGATCACGACATAGCCGGGGCTCTGGAAAATCTGAAAATCGTTGTTGTAGATGGTCGGCAGGTAGGGCGGTGAATCGGTGCGAATAATGCACTGCACGGGCAGGGAAAAGTCGTGATAGCTGTTCGGCAGCCCGGCGTTAAAGCGTGCGTTTGCGCCGGCGCGAGCGGCTCGGGCTTTTTCCCGTTCCGGAGACAGCGGCACCAGCGGCGGAATCCGGCCGTCCGGCGGGTCGACAATCAGCGACGTGCGGTGGTCGGAGGTGATCTTTAGCCTCCGCGAGTCCATCCAGTGCTCGTTATAGGCGCGGTTGACGTCGATTTCAGGCCCTCCGTCGCGGCGGTCGCGGCTCAGGTCCGAGGCCAGCTCCTCCTGAAATCCGGTCGCTTCCTCGTCGGTGAGAACGTCTTTCCCCGCCACGCCCGTCGGACGCTGCAGGGGAGTGCTGGTTGCGTCGTTCCAGACGCCTTGCAGGTCCGGGTCTCCCCACGGTGTGCGAAACTCAGGCGCCTTCTTGGTCACCGGTGCGGCCTTGGCAGCGGCTTTCGGCGGCTGGCCTGCGGCCGGCCATACCGAAACCACCGAAAGAATCCCAATCGAACTCAGCAGTCGAGC
>Ga0306922_10007269_pt1 | contig 10681 bp, 7 predicted proteins | sample sta12Cox44000082_FD_203758 | JGI IMG/M metagenome (GOLD analysis project Ga0306922, IMG submission 203758) | Lab enrichment of tropical soil microbial communities from Luquillo Experimental Forest, Puerto Rico - statoxic.12C.oxic.44.000.082 (v2)... | ecosystem: Environmental > Terrestrial > Soil...
GTCCGGGAGTCCCTCGAGTTCGCCGGCTGCGTGGCCGCCGAAGCACTCGGCCTGCCCCACGCCTCGGTGGCCGCCGCGGCCGATTCCGCGCTCGACCGCCGCCGCGACCTGGCCGGGCCGCTCGCCCCGCTGCGCCGGCAGGCCGGCCTGCCGGCCGATCCGGACGGCGACATGGCATACCGCCACCTGCACCTGTGCTTCACCCCGCCCAGCTTTGACGGCCCGGCGGCCCGGTTCCCGGCCACGGCCCGCTTCTTCGCCCACCGCAGCACCCCCACCCCGCACGAGGACCTGCCGCCGTGGCTGGATCAGCTCGCGCACCGCCCCACCGTGCTGGTCAGCATGGGCACGGTGTTCCACCGCACGCCCGGGCTGCACGAGACCATCCTCGCCGCGCTCCGCGACGAGCCCGTCAACCTGCTCATCGCGCTCGGGTTCGACCAAGATCCCGCCCGCCTGGGGCCGCTGCCGCCGCACGTGCGGGTCCAGCCCACCCTTCCCCAGGTGGCGCTGCTGCCACGGTGCGCGCTGCTGGTCTCCCACGGCGGCTTCAACAGCGTCAAGGAAGCACTCGCCGACGGCGTCCCGCTGGTCATCGTGCCGATCGCCGGCGATCAGCCCTACTGCGCCAGGCGCTGCCAGGCCCTCGGGGTCAGCCGCGTTATCGGGCCAGCCGAGCGCGACGCCGCGGCGATCCGCGCGGCTGTGCGGACGGTGCTCGGTGATCCCTCCTACCGCGACCAGGCGCGGCATATGCGCGACGAATTCTGCGCGCTGCCGTCGGCCGCCGCCGCCGTTACCGCGCTCGAGCAGCTCATGGAGAAACACGCGGGACACCGGAGCTGCGCTGCTGGACCCTGACGGGCGGACGTCTGCGCTCGGCCTGGTTCGAAGTGACCCGACGGCCAGGTCGTGGCTTACGCCTGCCGTGCCATCCAAAGCTACGGGCAGAGGTACGGCTGCCGCGATCATGGTGGGTTTGTGAGACACAACCAAGACGCGGCAGCCGCTGCCACGGTAGCCGATGATGCCCGGTCCGCGCTGCTGGCGGACCTGCTGGGACGGGTGGCCGGGTGCTTTCCCCGGCGGGAGACCCGGCAATGCTGCGGCCAGATGCTATGCGGGCTGCTGATGGAGCTAGACGATCACAACTGCTGGACGATCGCCGAGGCGATCGGGCACCGCGGCCCGCACCGGCTGCAGCACCTGCTGTCACGTGCGGTCTGGGACGACCAGCACCTAGCGGATATCGCGTCAGCGTGGGCGGCCGGTCATCTCGATGACGGGGACGCGGTGCTGATCGTGGACGAAACCGCCGATGAGAAGTCCTCCGCTGACTGTGCCGGCGCGGCCCGGCAGTACAGCGGCACCGCGGGCGGTGTCGCGCTGTGTCAGGTCGCGGTCACCTTGACCTATGCCACCAGCCGCGGGCATGCGCTGATCGGACGCGCCCTGTACCTGCCCGAAGGCTGCGCCGCGGATGAGGAGCACCGTGAGCTGGCCGGGGTTCCGGAGGAGGTGCTGTTCGCCACCAAGCCGCAGCTGGCCGAGGGTCTGCTGGACCGCGCGCAGTCCCTGGAGATCCGCGCCGGCTTCGTGGCCGGCGACGAAGTGTACGGCGGCCGCCAGCTGCGCCGCGGCATCCGCCAGCGCGGGATGGGCTATGTGCTGGCAGTCCGCGCCAACCACACCGTTACCACCGGTTCGGGCCGCACCGTGACCGCGGCCGGAGCGGCCGGCCTGATTCCCGCCCGCGCCTGGCAGCGGATGCGCACCGGGTCCGGGACCAAGGGCACCCGGCACTACGACTGGGCGATGCTCGAGGTGACCAGCGACGACACCCCCGGCGGGCACGCCCGCGGGCATAGTGTCCTGCTGGCCCGGCGGCATCGCTATACCAGCCAGCTGTCGTACTACCGGTGCTGGACACCCGGGCCGGTCCCGTTGTCCAAGCTGATCGCCATCGCATCGGCCAGGTGGCGGATTGAAGAAGATCACCAGCTCAGCAAGCAGGCCGCTGGCCTGGACGCCGGACAGGTGATCCGCTGGAGGTCCTGGCACCGCTGGACCGCGATCTGCCTGCTCGCCTGCACCTACCTTGCCGTGGCAGTAGCCCTGCAACGCCAGCAAGATGCCAGCTCAGACCTGGACGCCGCGCTGATCCCCGTCACCGTCCCGGAGCTGCTGCGGCTCTTGCGCGACATCGTCATCCCGCCGCCCCGCCGCGACCGGGCCCACCGGCTGCACTGGTCAGCCTGGCGCCGTCGCCATCAGCACCGCGCCCGCCAGGCCCATCAACGCTGGAACGCCTACGCCGAGACAACACCATGATCACAACGAACTACAGCTGCCGTATCAGAGGGCACCTTTCACGTTGACACACCCGTAATCACCACTATTTGACCGGTGGATCGAGGCTTAGACTCGTCGGATTGGCTGCCGAGAAGAGCACAGCGGACAACATGGCAAACTGGTGATCCAGAACCCGTGCTTTCTCCGCACTGCGCTCCATCAACGTTTGCCGCAACTGTCCCGACCGGCTCTCAAGTTCCGTGAACTGCCTGATCAGCCGGTCAAGATGCAGCGAGCGGGCGGATTGGCAGAACTCGGCTAGGCCCATCTCTGCCATGAGCACATCGGACTTCGCGGCATAGCCGACTGAAAGTGTGGGCTTCGCCACCTTCAACGCGCACAGCACGTTGTGATAGCGCGTGCCAACCACGGTGTCTACCGACGCTAGCCGCTGCATCAGTTCGTCAATAGAGGACACTGGCTCGGCGATGACTTGCGACGGGTCAAGCCCGGGCCGGGCATGCAACTCGGCGATGACCTCCCGCACGACGGGCTCGTCATGCACATCGGTCGCGAACAGCCGTACCGTTCGGCCGTTGTCTACTAGCCACAGGATGAAGTGCTTCATCGTCTCAACGTAGGAAGCATGGATCTCATCTGATCGCCGGCGATCGCCGTTTCCGCCGTGGTAGTCCATAACGCCAACGGCGACGCTTCCTGCAACGGCTGGAGCGCCGCGAGGCGCCGGGAGATAGAATGCGAGATCGGGATAGACAGCGTCACCTGAGGTATCGACACCCATTTGCCGCATCGCGTCTCTGGAGAAGGTGTCCCGGTAGGATCGGTAATACGCGAGCCGTGCAGCCGCGGTGATCACCTGTCGGGTAAGCCGCTGACCAATGACGTCTGCCCCTACGCTCACGAGCGCGACCTTGGTCTTGAACAGCCGACCGGATGCGCAGAGCAGGAAAATTGAGTATGGGCCATGCCATGGCCGGATTGGAATGGTCGCCTCAAGCACTCCCATGCCGGGCACGATCACGACGTTGTGGCGACGGACCCAAGAGGCCGTGCGAAACGCGTCGATAACCATCGCCATGGGCACCTTCACGTACTTGACGAGGGGCACCGGTTCATGGTCCTTTTGGTACCAGCGCAACTGGGTTGCGGGGATGTCGTATCGAGCCGTCACTTGGTCCGGCCGCGTACACATGCAGTCCACAATCGCATCGGGATGCTCTACCTTGAGGTACGCGAGCATGGCTTCCAGCGAGCCGTCGTTACCGAGATTGCCTGCGCCCAACTGACCGCAAAGGCCGACCCTCAGTGCCGCGGCCGTCTTTTGAGCGCGTTTCTTTGGTGGACGAAGCAAACTCAAGGCAACCTCATGTCCTGGCGGATGCGCCCTGGTTAATCGGTCGCGGCACGAGCACCGTGGTCGCCCCGGGTAGCCCTAGGAGTTGCATGGGCGGATTCGGGTCCGCTGTCGTTCAGTGGCTGAGGGGACACCTGCCGCATTGGTGCCTTGGCCGAGCCGGGTCCCGGCTCCCCGGCCCGCCGGGTGCTCCCCGGCAGTGCCCGGCTAGATGCCCATTGCACTAGGTATCGATAGCACTCTCGCCGGTCAGGAGCTGACAGCGGTGCACGTCGGATCGCCGCCACGTATCCCCAGATGTATTCGGCATACAGGCGGGCAATCGGGTGCCGCAGCCGGTTCGCTCGGCGTGGGTCCAGGTTCGCGCACCGGCTGCGAACAGTGGGGGACGCTCGCTCTACTCGATCGGGGTGATCACGGCGCAGATACAGCCAATCTGGGACTTGATAGAACGGCCCATACAGAACGAGATCGGCCGTGATCGTCCGGTCCGAGTGGTGGTAACTATCAAGCAGCGGCGTGCTGCGAATGACCCGCGTTCTGACTACTCCGCACGACTCATCGCCTGCTTTGGCGAAAAGCAGGCTCCGGAAGCGCTCTGGCGCCCGCGAGGACGCTGTGGCCAGGGAGCCTTCGATCGCCTCCGTCATCTGGCCCGAGCTGTCGATCAATGCGGTCCACGAGTGGGCGAGCACGACATGCGGGTATTCGTCGAGCGCGTCGATGCAGCATGTCAGCAGATCGCGGGCGCAGAGGTCGTCGTAGTCCGCCCACTTGAACAGTTCGCCCCTGGATTGCTCGACAAGGAAGTTGTGGTTAGGGGCGGCGCCAATGTTGCGCGGCTGGCAAACGTAGCGGATCCGGGAGTCTTGCTTCTCGTAGCGACGGCAGATTCCAGCGGTGCCGTCGGTTGAGGCATTGTCCGAAATAATCAGCTCGAAATCCTCGTAGCTCTGACCCAGCAGTGAGTCGAGCGTCTCGGCGAGGTATTTCTCGCCGTTATAGACGGGGAGCCCGATGCTTAGCCGGGGTGCGGCCCTCACCTCCATGACCTCCCTAACTCACGTCCCACCCGAGGCGCGGCGACGCCGACGCTCGTGCACGACGACTTTCAGGCCCGTTCATCGTTAGCCCCTTAGGTTCCGGAGACGGTCTGGGCGGCCGCCGCAATGGGCGCTATATGTAAGACCCGCGACGGCTCCATGCTGATACATCGGGCCGGAGGCCAGGACGCAGGCGAGGTGATCGAGGCGCGGGCGCGGACTTCGGGCCGGGCCGTGGCGAGCCCGGGCTGCGGCGCGGAAACTGCCTGCGTGCATGGCTATTGCAAGCGCGCGGATGCGCCCGTCGACGGCCGCCGGGTGCCGGCGCGGACAAGGGTCTGGAGGATTCGCTGACCGGTCCCCGGCTGCTCGAGGCAAACCTTCGGCGAGGGCCCCGTTGGTGCCGGTCCAGCGCCTGCTCGCGAGCCTGCAGGAGTCCGCCGTACCGCAGCCATCGGCTGGACGCTCCTGTGCCCGGCGGCAGATCCTCCGCGCTGTATCCCTCTGGCGCGCGGGTGGACCGGGTCTTCCGCACCGTCGTGGACCGGACCCGCTCCCGGCTGGACGTGCCGGCGCTGCGGACCCCGTTCCGCATCAGGCGGCGCCCGGAGGGCACCGGTCAGCCGTCGCCGAAGCTGTTTGCCGATCGGAAACCTAAAGCGGCTAGGGTATCAAGAGCGGATCGGGGCGGGTCTTGTCCCCATGGGGACGGGCGTTCTCGCCGGGGCCCGGCTCATGTCCCCGCTGGAGGGAGCGATTGAGAGTCCGCGCAGCATATAACAGAGCTACATCGGTGCCGGGGTCGAAGGTGTCGTCCGTCAGCGGCGCTTGGGCAGGGCTGCGCAGATGCCACGTCGACCTCTTCAGGCGATCCACGCGGCTGCCGTGGGTCAACTCCTTGCCGTCCGCGTGGCCCCGCGGTCCGCGTGCGTGGCATACCGTGACCCCTTCGGGGGGTACGGATGGCGGCTGAGCCAGACGCCGACGTAAAGATGACCGAGCCGGGCGTGCCCCGGTCACCAAAGGCGGTTCTGCGGCAGCTGCGGGGTCACGCTTCCCGCCGTTTTGGCTGGGGTCTGGCGGACCAGGTGATGTCCAGCCTGACCAACTTCGCGGTGAGCATTTACGTGGTCCATGCGCTGGGGGCGGTACAATTCGGTGCGTTCAGCCTCGCATACGTCACCTATGGGTTCGCGCTCAACGCGTCACGTGGCCTCGCGACCGACCCGCTGATGGTCAGGTTCAGCGGCACGGACCTCCCGACCTGGCGGCGTGCCGTCACTGACTGTACCGGGACCGCCGCGGTTGTGGGCCTGGCCACCGGCGCCTGCATAGTCGTGGCGGCGACGGTGCTCGGCGGCCCGGCCCAGGCCGCCTTCCTGGCCTTGGGACTGACGATGCCGGGACTGCTATTGCAAGACAGCTGGCGGTTCTCGTTCTTCGCGCTTGGGCGCGGTAGCCAGGCATTCATCAACGACACTATCTGGGTGCTGACGCTGTTTCCCGCCCTGGCGCTGCTGCACGCGACCCATCACGCAGATGTCTTCTGGATCGTTTTCGCGTGGGGTGCCACGGCAACTATCGGCGCGGCCGTCGGCCCATGGCAGGCGCGGGTAATCCCCAGACTGGCTGGCGCATGGAGATGGGTGTCGCAGCACCGTGATCTCGGCCCCCGTTACCTCGCGGAGGGCACTGCGCAAAGCGCCGCGGTTCAGCTCCGTGCCTACAGCGTCGGCATTGCCTTGGGCCTGGCCGCTCTGGGCTCTGTGCAGGCCGCTGCCACGCTGTTCGGCCCGATGAACATCCTGTTCTTCGGAATATCTCTCGTTGCCATTCCGGAGGCTGCCCGGGTCCTGCGCCGCTCGCCCCGACATCTGTCGCTGTTCTGCGCGCTCCTCACCGGTGGACTTAGCGCGGCCGGGCTTGTCTGGGGAATCGTACTGCTGATAGCGGTGCCGAGGGGGCTCGGTCACTGGCTGCTGGGACCGATCTGGCGGTCAACATATCCGCTGGTGCTGCCGCAGATGTTCTTCGTCGTAGGCCAGAGCATGGGCTCTGGATCCGGCACGGGCTTGCATGCTCTTGGGGCGTCGCGGCGGAGCCTGCGCCTGACACTTTTCATGGCCGTTCTTTACGTCGCCTTCTCTTTGGTGGGTGCTTTTTCGGCAGGAACCGCCGGGGCAGTGTGGGGCGCCGCCGTTGCCATGTGGATTGCCGCGGTGTACGGGTGGTGGCAGCTGCACGCAGCACAAAAGGAAATGGGCCACCTGCCCGCTGGTCACCGGTTCTGGTTGATCCGCCCGAACTGGCGGCGCCGTGGTGGGCCGCTACGAGCCGGGCACTCAGGCACGGAACTCCCAGAAGTTAAGGGCAGTGGGTGTATCACGGTACCCCTTTCAGATTCTCTCCTTGGAGAGTCATCGGCTGTGTACGAGGGAGACTCGATGAGCGAGCAGGCCCTGGACCTGCGGAAGTCAGCACAGATTGTGGGGCGAAAAAAGCGTCTGGTGGGTCTGCTGGTGGTCCTCGGGATCCTCGTCGGCGGCACAGCTTACATCGAGTTCGACCCGCCGATGTTCACGAGTACCGCGCTGGTGGCGCTCCCGCAAGACTCAGTGACTCAAGCGGGCGCACTGGCAGCCGCCCAGGGCGGAGCGGATCCCTATACGGCAACCCAGCAGATAATTGCGACCAGTAATATAGTGCTTCTTGACGCACTGCCTAATGTCCGCCCAGCCATGTCGCTTGATCAGCTCCGGCGTGACATTAAGGTAGGAAGCCCGACTTCGTATGTCATTTCGGTAAGCGCGAAAGGCAAAGTGGCCGCAGACGCGGAGACAACCGCCAACGCCGTCGCGCGGAGCTACATCAGCTATATCGGTTCGGGAACGAGCCCGACGCGCGTGTTGGCGCAATTGTTCGAGCCGGCCACGAGCGCGACGGGCGCGCCACTGAAGCCGCTCATCCTCTATGCCCTCGCCGGCGCGGTGTCAGGGGCACTGATCGGAGTCATCATCGCCCTCGCGATCGGCCGCAACGACCGGCGCCTGCGAGACCGCGACCAGATCGCCGATTCGATCGGCGTTCCCGTCCTGGCATCGGTTTCCGTCGTTCACCCGTCCAATGCAGCAGATTGGATGGAACTCCTTGCAGGATATGACCCCGGGGCCGCCGACGCCTGGCAGCTTCGCAAGGCCCTCCGCCAACTGGGCCTCGGGGCCACGGATCCCTCAGACCCTCCGCTTGACGGCGGTTCCTCGCTCGCGGTGCTCTCGCTGTCGGCCGACCGAAAAGCTCTCGCGCTCGGCCCGCAGCTGGCTGCTTTGGCCGCCGACCTGGGAATTCCCACCGCACTCGTCATCGACCCTCCGCAGGACGCGAACGCCGTGGCTCCGCTGCTCGCCGCACGCGCCGCAATGGTGCCACCGAAGGGGTCGAGGCACCTGTGGGTCGCCGTGAGCGATGACGAGCACGCCGGCCAACGACCGGACGCCGCACTGACTGTCGTCGTTGCGGTTGTTGACGGCAAGGCCCCGCGGGTCGCTGCCACGATGCGCACCACATCGACGGTGCTGGGCGTCTCGGCCGGCGCAGCAACAGCAGACGAACTGGCCCGCGTCGCGATCAGCGCTGCCGACGACGGTCGTGCCATTGCCGGAATCCTGGTCGCAGATCCTGACCCAGCGGATCGCACGACCGGCCGTATGCCGCAGCTGGCGCGCCCTGGGCAACGGAGGACGCCGACGCGCATGAACGGCACAACGACGGAGATAAGACATTGAGCGACCGATACCGGCCGATCATGCCGTCCCACAATGGAGACGGTAACGCGCTGGGCGAGCTCGGAGCCTACGAGGACTTCGCGGTTGCGGAGGACCGGTCGGCAGATTTCGTGCCCAGCCTGGTAAGCCTGGGATTTTTCAAGGCAGCCTTGCGGCGCAGTGCACGGTTCTTGTGCCTTGCTGCCATCGCCGGGTTGATCGCCGGCTTGGGAGCATATCTGGCGACCCCCCATCCCCACCAGGCGTCGACAACGCTCCTGCTACCGTTCGGAAGTATTTCAAATATAAGTTCGATAACAGCGTTTAACGAGGTCGTGACGGACAATCAGACCACTGCGCAGAGCCGGTCCGTGGCCGGGCTCGCGATCCGCAATCTGGGGCTACGGCAGAGCGTCGACAGCTTTCTCTCGTCGTACACAGCCACCTCCGTCACCGACCGTGTGCTTGTCATTACTGTCAGCGCATCATCGAGCGATCAGGCGGTGCTGCGGGCTAATGCCATAGCCAAGGCTTTCCTGCAGGTCCGGGCGGATGAACTGCTTAGCGAACAGGAGCTGACGCGCGAGTCACTTGAGCAGCAGATCGGGCAGGTCGAGCAGAACATCAGCTCGCTCGCCAGGCAGATCAGCCGACTGGCGGCTGAACCGGCGTCACCCGGACAGCAGTCCCAACTCAGCAGTCTGCGGGCCGAAAGTTCTCAGGCGACCAGCACACTGACCGCCCTTAAGCAAGCGCTCGTCAGCGAACAAACGAACACCCAGCCCGCCACCGCGGTGAACGCGAGGGGCGCCGTGGTGCTGAACGCCGCTACCCCGGTGCCACACTCGCGGAAGAAGCACCTGCTTCTTTACGCGCTGGTCGGACTTGTCGTAGGCGTCGTGCTGGGTGTGACTGTCGTCGTGTTCCGGGCGCTCCTGTCCAACCGGCTACGTCGGCGTGACGACGTTGCGCAAGCACTCGGCGCCCCCGTGAAGCTCAGCGTGGGCCGCGTCCGGCCGAGTCGGCGGGGCGTCCCCCGTGACCCTGACATCCAGCGGATCGCCGCGTACCTGGACCGAGCGGTGCCGACAGACCCCAAGCACGCCGCCGCCCTGGCGGTCGTTCCCGTCGATGACCCGCGGGCTGCGGCTCTTTCCCTGGTGTCACTGGCCCTTTCCCGGGCGCAGCAGGGCGAACAGGTTGTCCTAGCCGACCTCGTCACCGGCGCGCCCGCGGCGGGGCTCTTGGGTTTCCGCGAACGCGGGGTCAGCGAGGTGAGCGTGCGCCTCGGCGGCCTAACTGTGGCGGTTTCCCAAGGGGATGATGTGCTACCGCCCACCGGACCGCTCGGCCGAGCGCAAGTGCAGGGCTCTCCGTTCACTGACGCGGTGACCGCTGCCTACGCCCGGGCGAACCTTTTGCTCACCCTGGCCACCCTCGATGTCTCCTTCGGCGGCGACCACCTTGCGACATGGGCGACCGATGCCGTCGCGGTCATCACCGCGGGCCGTTCGTCGTGGACCACGATAAGCGCTGTGGGCGAGATGGTACGGCTGTCCGGGACACGCCTCGTCTCCGCAGTCCTCATCGGAGCGGACCACAGCGACGAGAGCCTCGGCGTGACATACACGTCCGACAGCCATGAGGTGGAAGCCCCGCTACAGGACGGGCATTCCAACCCTTGATCACAGACAGTCCAAGCATCGGGTTAGCGCGGGTTTCCGCTCCGGTTAATCGGCCCCATCGCGCTGGGCGCGGCCTGGCAGCAGGCCTGCCGTGATCCTGTGGGAGGCCGTGATGCCTCCGCTGAGGCCGGGGTCCGATTACCGGCGGCTCAGCCATAGGGCCGGTGGTAGATCATGCTCCCCTGCTACTCAGCTCTCCGCCGGGCCGCCCGCTGTCGCTGCTGGCTGTGGGCGCACATCCCGACGACATCGAGATCGGTGGGGGCGGCACGCTGCTGAGCCTGGCGGAAAGCCGACCGCAGGTCCGGTATGTAGTTCTGACCGGAACGGCCGAGCGCCGGGAAGAGGCGAGTAGCGCCGTCCGTGCCTTCCTTCCCGGGGTCGACCCCTACGTGGAGTTGTTCGACCTTCCGGAAGGCAGGCTTCCCGCAGTCTGGGGACAGGTTAAGGAGATTCTCGAGGCCGTGGCGCGGCTGGACTCACCCGATGTCATACTCGCCCCCTCGCCACGCGATGCTCATCAAG
>Ga0306922_10007270_pt1 | contig 10681 bp, 11 predicted proteins | sample sta12Cox44000082_FD_203758 | JGI IMG/M metagenome (GOLD analysis project Ga0306922, IMG submission 203758) | Lab enrichment of tropical soil microbial communities from Luquillo Experimental Forest, Puerto Rico - statoxic.12C.oxic.44.000.082 (v2)... | ecosystem: Environmental > Terrestrial >...
AACCTCGCGGGGCGGAACACGTTTCGCCCGCCGACGTTCGCGGCGCGCAGGAAGACCACGTGCGCCACGATCAGCCGCCCCGCAGCTGCTCGCCGAGCCGCGCCAGCGCCCGCGGCCAGGCGGCGCGATAGCGCTCGACGTGGGGCTCGTACTCGGCCCCGGCCGGAATGCGATGCGTGACGGTGAGCCGCGTGCCGCCGCCCGGCGCCGGCTCGAGCTCGAACTCGACACGACCGGCGTCGCCATTCGGATAGTCGGCGTTCCCGCCCTCGTGGGCGCAGGCGCGCGGCGGGTCGAACCTCACCCAGCGGCCCTGATAGGGAATCGCGCCCGGGTGATGCCAGCGCATGACGATCCGCCCGCCCAGTCCCGGCTCGACCTCGGCCGCATGGCAGAACCAGCGCGCCAGCGGCGCGGGCTCGGTCAGGGCCGCGAACACGCGCGCGATCGGGGCCGCGAGCGCCAGCTCGTAGCCGAGATCGTGCGCCGTGGCGGCGCCCCCGGCGCTCACGAGGCGTGCACCAGCGGCCCGTGCGCCGCCTGCTCCCAGATCGCGGTGCGCAGCGGATCGAGCCCGGAGCCATCGCGCGCCGAGACCACGAAGCTCCCTGGGTGTTCGATCCGGAGCGCCGCCTGCCGCTCCTCGTCCAGAGCATCGGCCTTGTTGAACACCAGCGTGGTGGGCCGCGGGCCGTCGAGGATGCGCTCGAGCACCTCCTCGACCGCGCCGATCTGGCGGCGGAACCGCGGGTCGGCGCCGTCCACCACGTGCAGCAGCAGATCGGCCTCGATCGCCTCGACCAGCGTGCTGTGGAACGAGGCCACCAGGTGATGCGGGAGCTTGCGGATGAACCCGACCGTGTCGGTGAGCAGGGCCCGCCGCCGTTCCGGGCTCACCATCGGGCGGGTCGTCGCGTCGAGGGTCGCGAACAGGCGGTCCTCGACCAGCACCGACGAGCGGGTGAGCGCGTTGAACAGCGTGCTCTTGCCGGCGTTGGTGTAGCCCACCAGCGCGACCCGGAACGCGTGCCGCCGCCGCGCGCGCTGGGTCTCGCGCTCGCGCTCGACGCCCTCGAGCGCGCTCTTCAGCCGCGCCACGCGCTCGCGCACGATGCGCCGGTCGGTCTCGAGCTGGGTCTCGCCCGGGCCGCGTGTGCCGATGCCGCCGGCCTGGCGCTCGAGGTGCTTCCACATGCCGGTGAGGCGCGGCAGCATGTACTGGAGCTGGGCCAGCTCGACCTGGAGCCGCGACTCGCGGGTGCGCGCGCGGCGCGCGAAGATGTCGAGGATCAGCTCGGAGCGGTCCACCACCTTGAGGCCCACCGCCTTCTCGAGGTTGCGCACCTGGGCGGGGGTGAGGTCGTCGTCGAAGATGACCAGGTCGGCATCGGTCTCGCCGGCGCGCGCCTTGAGCTCCTCGAGCTTGCCCCGCCCCACGAAGGTGGCGGGGCGCAGGGCGTCGCGGCGCGCCAGCACCGCGGCCTGGACCCGCGCCCCGGCGGTCTCGGCGAGCCGCGCCAGCTCCTCGAGCGAGGGCGGCACGGCGTGGCCGCCGTTGCCGGGCACCGCGCCTGAGGGCGGCGCGGCGGGCCGCCCGCGCTCGGCCAGTCCGACCAGCACGCAGCGCTCGGAGAGCGGCGGCCGTGGCACCACGTGGGAGCGCTTCAACCGCGCGGCTCGATCACCAGGTCGTAGGGCGCGGGGGTGAGGTTCTCGAAGCGCCCGTCCGATCCCACCAGCACCAGATCCTCGATGCGCGCCCCCAGCCCGCGCGAGGGGTAGTAGAGCCCGGGCTCGACCGTGATGACCATGCCGGGCTCGAGCGTCTGGGTGTTCGAGGGCGGGCCGCCGAGGCGCGGGGCCTCGTGGACCGCGAGCCCGACGCCGTGGCCGAGGCCGTGGACGTAGCCCTCCTGCGTGGTCTCGTTGGTGCGCAGCGTGGCGTGGCCGCGGCGCTCGAACACGTCGCACACCCGGTCCTGGTAGGCGCGGCACGGCGCGCCCACCTCGAGCGTCCTGATCGCCGTGTCGAACGCCTCGCGCACGTCGCCGTACAGCTTCTCGAGCGGCGCCGGCGGCGGGCCGAGGCAGAAGGTGCGGGTCAGGTCGCTGTAATAGCCGCCGCCCGACTCGCCGGGGAAGATGTCGACCAGCAGCGGCACGCCGGGGCGCAGCACGTCCTCGTCGTTGCCCCGGTTGTGCGGCACGCCGGCGTCGCGCCCCTGCGAGACGATGCTCTCGCCGCCCTCCTCGCTGAGCCCGAAGGCCAGGAACTCGGTGCGCAGCAGCCGGCGCAGATCGCCGAGCTTGACCGGGCTCGAGCCGTTGGCGCGGAAGCTGCCGCCGTCGCGCGCGAGGGAGCCGAGGAAGGCGCGCAGCTTCTCGATCGCGGCGGTGGCCCCGCGTGCGGCGCGGCGGATGGCCGCGATCTCGGCCGCGTCCTTGGTGGTGCGCGCGATCGCCATGATGTCGGGATGGTCGTCGTCGAGCGCGAGGCCGCGGTTGACCTCGAGCGCGCGCTCGAGCATCGCGTGCGCGAAGCCCGCCGGCAGGTCGCCGAAGAACGCGACCTTGCCCGCGATCCCGAGCGTGGCGCACATGTCGCCGATCAGGCGGCCGTGGGCGCGCGCCGGGCTGCCCTCGCTCTCGAGCAGCTTGTTGACGCCGTGCTGCGCGGTGGTCGAGGTGTCGCAGCCGACCTTGGCGGCCTGATCGCGCTCCATCGGGTCGTGGATCAGGTGTGCGCGCCCGCCGGCGGCGCGGAAGTAGGTGCCGACGTGGATCTTCTGCCCGGTCGCGTAGTACATCGCCGGGCTGTAGCGGTCGTAGGCGAGCACCACGAGCCCCGCCAGACCGCGCTGCTGCATGAGTCGATCGAGGTCGCTGCGCACGGCTTCCTCCGGGGTGGCGCCGCCGTCGGGCGGGCCCCGGCAGCAGGTGTCCAGGGGCCACGGCCGCGCGACGCGGCGTGCGGGGGAAAGCCTAGCCGATTCGCGGTGGGTCGGGGAAGCGCGCCGCCGCGGGGGCCGGGCGCGCGCCACCGCCGCGGCGCAATCCGCGCCGGCGGGCGGCCCGGCTCAGAACTGGGGCGCCGAGCCCCGGGCGCGCGCGCCGGCGAGCAGCATCGCCAGGGCGCCGAAGGCGAAGCCGCCGACGTGGGCCCAGAACGCCACCCCGCCGCTCACCGAGGCCGCCAGCGTCAGCGCGCCGCTGAAGAACTGGAGGACGAACCACAGTCCCAGCACCACCAGCGCCGGCAGGGCCATGATCTGGATGAAGAAGAAGATCGGGACCAGCGTGACGACCCGGGCGGTCGGATAGGCGACGGCGTAGGCGCCGAGGACTCCGGCGATCGCCCCGCTCGCCCCCACCGTCGGCAGCGTCGAGGCGGGATTGGTGGCGTACTGCACCACCCCCGCGACCATCCCGGCGGCGAGGTAGAACAGCAGGTAGCCGACATGACCGAAGCGGTCCTCGACGTTGTCGCCGAAGATCCACAGGTACCACATGTTTCCGATCAGGTGCATCCAGCCGCCGTGGATGAACATCGAGGTCACGAGCGTCAGCGCCGCCGCGGGCCCCGGCCCGTGCGCGCCGTGCAGCGCCAGCGTGAGGCGCTCGGGCACCAGTCCCCAGCTCATCATGAACGACTTGAGGCCGGGGCCGAGCAGGATCTCCTGCACGAACACCACGACGTTGACCGCAATGATCGCGCGGGTGACGAACGGCGTGGTGCTGGAGGGGTTGACGTCCCGGAGCGGAATCATGGTTTGTATGTAGATGCGCGACCGCCGCGCCGGGCGTGCGGTTGACGGGGCCGCCATGCGCTTTTTATGCTGGCGCGCGGCGGGTGGGGGCCCGTCCGGTCGACGTGCAACGTTTCGGTCTCTCCGGCATCCCAAAGGGTCGTTCGAGCCGAACCTGCTGGTGCGAAGGGGGTGTTTCGATGGGAAACGCAGTCGCCGTCACCGAGCAAACCTTTGACACGGAGGTGCTCCAGTCCAAGGAGCCGGTGCTGGTGGACTTCTGGGCGGCGTGGTGCGGGCCCTGCAGGGTCATTGCCCCGACGGTCGAGGAGCTGGCGGTCGAGTACAAGGGCCGTCTGAAGGTCGTCAAGGTGGATGTCGATCAGAACCAGGAGATCTCGATCCGCTACGGGGTGCAGAGCATCCCGACGTTGATGGTGTTCAAGGGCGGCCAGATGGTGGAGCGCGTGCTCGGCGCGATGCCGAAGCCGCGGCTGGTGTCGCTGATCCAGCCTCATCTCGCCTAGCGTCGCCTGCAACGATGTCATGAGCGGGGCTCGCGCGTGGCGCGCGGGCCCCGCGCGTCGTTTCCGGCCGCCAGCCACTCGCCTTCGCGGCGCAGCCGCTCGAACGCACGCGGCAGGCGCTCGATCAGATCGCCGGCGCTGAAGCCGGTCGATCCCAGCTCGGCGGCGGCGAGATCCCCGGCCGCACCGTGTGCCCAGGCGCCGAGGCGCGCGGCGTCGTAGGCCTCGAGCCCTTGGCCGATCAGCGCCGCGATGGTGCCCGACAGCGCGTCGCCCATCCCCGCGCTCGCCATGCCGGCGTTGCCGGTCGGATTGACGGTGGCGATGCCGCCCGGTGATCCGATCACGGTCGGCGCGCCCTTGAGCACCAGCACCGACGAGAGCCGGCCCGCCCACTCGCGGGCGGCGTCGAAGCGCGCGCGCTCGAGCGCCGCCGTGTCGAGCCCGGTGAGGCGCGCGGCCTCGCCGAGGTGGGGGGTCAGCACCCGCGGCGGGCCGCCCGGGCCGAGCGGGGCGGTGGCGTCGGCGAGGGCGTTCAGGCCGTCGGCGTCGATGAGCTGGGGGCGGTCGCAGCCGGCGATCAGGCGCCGCGCCAGCTCGGCGGCCTCGGGGGTGCGCGAGAGCCCGGAGCCGATCACCACGACGTCCGCCGCGGCGGCGCGCTTCTGGATCGGCTCCAGCGCGTCGAGCGCCAGTGCCCGCGCCCCGGTCTCGGGGCAGGGAATCGTCATCTCCTCAGTGAGCTTCGCGGCCAGCGGGTCGTGGAGGCTCGCCGGCACCGCCAGCTGCACGTAGCCCGCCCCGCTGCGGGTCGCGGCCCGCGCCGCCAGCGCCACCGCGCCGGAGAGCCCCGCCGAGCCGCCGACGATCAGCACCCGGCCGGTGACGCCCTTGTGCGCGCGCGGGTCGCGCTCCGGCATCAGCGCCGCCATCGCCGCCGCGGTCGCGAGCTCGAACGGAAAGCGCTCCGGCGCCGGCGTGGCGTCGATCAGTCCGATGTCGACGATCTCGAGCGCGCCGGCGAAAGCGCGCCCGGGGTAGAGCAGATGGCCGCGCTTGGGATGCCCGAAGGTGACGGTGAGATCGGCGCGCACCGCGCGCCGCGCGATGCTGCCGCGGTCGGCGTCGACGCCGGTCGGCAGGTCGACGGCCACCACCCGGGTGCCGGCATCGTCGAGCTCGCGCAGCGCCTGCACCGCGGCCGCCGCCAGCCCCTCGGGCACCCCGCGGGCCCCGGTGCCGAGCACCGCGTCGAGCGCGAAGTCCCAGTGATCGCGCGAGCCCAGCAGCGCCGCGAGCGCCGGCTCGCCGTCGAGCGCGCCGGCCGTGCCGCCGGACTCGATCAGGCGCTCGAGGGGGGCGCGGGCGTCGCCGGCAATGCGCGCCGGGTCGCCGACCACGCCGACCGTCACCAGCGCGCCGCGCTCGCGCAGGCGGCGTGCGGCCACCAGCCCGTCGCCGCCGTTGTTGCCGGTTCCACACAGCACCAGCACGCGCAGCCCGAGCACCGGTCCGTAGCGGCGCTCCATCGCCTCGACCACCCCGGCGCCGGCGCGCTCCATCAGCGCGGCGCCGCTGGAGTGGCCGCGCATGGTGGCCTCGTCGAGCTGCCGCATCTCGGCGGCGCTCAGCACCAGGGTGGCTCTCACAGCGTGAACCGCACCACGATCGTGATCCAGAACGGGCTCGGCCGGCCGCCCCGCACGTAGGGCGCGTACCGGTAGTGACGTGCGCACTCGCGCGCCGTGGAGTCGAGCATCGGCGAGCCGCGCGCGATGCGCGTCGCCACCACGCGCCCGGCGGTGTCGACCAGCGCGTCGACCAGCACCCGCCCGAACACGCCATTCTCGCGCGCCATCGCCGGGCGCTCGACGCGGCAGGAATCGAGCCGCACCGGGGCCGCAAGCGAGTCGGGACCGCTGGCGCCGAAGCGCAGGGTCTCCGCCGGCGCCGCCGCGGCGCGTGCGGCAACGGGGGACGCATGCGCCGGCGCGGCGGCCGGGGCCGGATGCGGCGGTGCGGGCGGCGGCGCGAGCGGCTCGATCATGGCCACGATGGTGTGGGCGCTGGTGAGGAGGCTGATGTGCGTCCGCCCGGTCCACTCGCAGCGCCGGTCGAGGCCGTCGCGCTGCGCGCAGAAGCGGTGATAACCGAGACCCGCGAGCTGGTCCTCGACGTAGTCGACATCGTGGGGGGTCGGGGATTCGACGGTGATCGTCGCCTGGCTCAGCACGCCGTCCTGGGACATCAGGCTCGCGGTGCCATCGAGGCCGAAGAAGCGAAGGGCGTAGATGCGGTCGCCGGTCGCGGGCGGAGCGCCCGCAGGCGGCGTCACGATGCGGATCTTGCGCTCGACCTCGGCCATCGTCATCCCGAAGCGCAGCACGGTGCCGGGCACCCGCACCGTGGAGTCGGGGGGCGTCGCGGCATGCGTCGGCAGCGCCGCCAGCGCCACGACCGCGAGCCAGCCGGCGACCGGGCGCGCGAGATCGCGGGGCAGGCGGGGACCGGGCCTCGAGACCCGGCGGCACCGTCTCAAGCCGAACCTAACGCTTGCGGGCGCGCGCGCGCGCTTCCGGGGTGAGATCGCGGATCAGGCGCTGCCGGTACTCGGCGTCGCGCTCGCAGCGGCCGACCAGGTCGGGATCGCTGGAGATGAACGGCAGGTCGAACCGCTCGGGGTCGGCCTCCTGCTCGAGGTAGATGCGCTCCTGCTCGTGACGCTGGAACGACACCGCGCGCTCGATGGTCTCGAAGACCTTGCCGGCGAGGAACGTCTGGTTGAACACGTCGAAGGTGTAGACATGGAACTGCCCATCGAGCCCGCCCGTGTCCTCGGGCGGGGTGTGCACCTTGACCTTCGCGGCCTTGACCTTTCCGTTAGCCATGCGTCCTCCCGGTAGGGGTGGGGATGGCGCCGGCGGGGGGCGGCGCCGGGTCGCGCGGAGAGGCCCCCGCGCGGCCGTTGAGCTGGTCGACGATCGCCACCAGCTCGAACACGTCGTCGATGTCGAAATCGGCGCCCGAGACGCCGGTGCCGAAGGTGTCGCCGTAGCGCGCGAACACCGTCTTCATCCCCAGGCTCCGGCCGCCCACCACGTCGCGCTCCGCCCAGTCGCCCACCATCAACGCCTCCTCGGGGTTCACCCCGAGGCGGGCCAGCGCCTCGCGGAACGGCGCGGGGTCGGGTTTGCGGCGGCCGGTGTCGTCGAACGCCACCACGGCGTCGAAGACGTGCTGGAGACCTAGCGAGCACAGGCGCTGCCAGACCTGGGCGCGTGGCGCGTCGGAGATCACGGCCAGCCGTACCCCGCGCTTGGCGAGCTCGAGCAGGGTGAGCTGGACGTGGGGATACAGCACCATCGCCGCCCGCACCCGGCGGTAGGCAACGATCCCCGAGGCGTGGATCTTGGGGTCGATGTCCCCGGTCAGGCCCCGCAGCAGGTCGTCGAAGACCTGCTGGTACTCGAGCCCTTTCTCCTTGTAGATCGCGTCGATGCGCGCCTCGAGGGTGGCGCGCGGCACCTTGAGGCCGGCGTCGATCATGCCGTCGATCGCGGCGGTCACCGCGTCCGCCTTCATCTTCATGAAGTCGGTCAGCGTGTTGTCGAGGTCGAAGACGGTCGCGCGGATCAAAGCTTACTTGCTCGAGCTGCCGATGCTGCGTCCGAGGCTGATCTCACCGTTGTCGATCCGGACGTTGAACCCGCACGCCGGGTTGCTGCACACCCAGGCTTTGTAGGTGATGGGCGCGCCGTCGCGCCCGTAGTCCGAGAGCGGCAGCAGGACGCCGTCCGCGCACTTGCGGCACTCGGGAAATCGGATCTCCATCCCAGCCCCCCTCCCTCCGTCGCCGGAGCGTGGCCCGCCCGGCGACATTCTAGGCGCGCCGCGCGCCGGGGTGTCAATCGATTCCGGCCCGGCGCCGATCAGGCGGCCGGCGTGCCCGCGGCGAGCAGCGACGTGACGTCGAGCGCCTCGCCCTCGCACGGCCGGCCTTCGCGGTGCAGGTAGCGCGCGCTCCCGGGCTCGAGCCACACCCGTGACGAGGAGACCGTCACCATCGGCCCGTCGTGGACGCACACCGCGTCGCGCCCCGCGCCGTGCTCGCGCAACCGTTCGGCCACGACGCGCGCCGCCTCCTCGGGCGACGCGGGTCGGAAGCCCGACAGCTCGCGCATGAGCCGCGCGGTGCGCGGCTCGGCGGGATCGTCGAGTTCGGCGTGGGTGAGCACGTGCCATCCCGCCTCGATCGTGGTGAGCCGCGGCGGCTGGCCCGGCTGGTGCGCCAGCATCCAGCACGACCCGGGTGTGGCGAACACCATCGAGAAGGCGGCATACGGCGCGGCCTCGAGCGCCGCCATCGCGTGCGCCGCGCCGTCGCGCGCCAGGGTCGCGCCGTCGCCATCGGTGCCGTCGCCGTCCACCGCCGCGGTCTCGAGCGCGAGCAGGCCGCGCGAGCGCCGGCCGGCGGGCGGAGCGCCGCGCTCGCGGCGGTTGAGCATCGCCACCAGCGCCCGCGACTCCCGCACCGCGAGCCAGGTGCCGCCGGCGCGCCGGTCGCGTCCGCCCACCACGCGCGGACGCGGCACCAGCAGGCCGGGGGGGTCGCTGGGCCTAGCGGGGTCCTCGTCGCGGTTGGCGCCCGCGATCACGGTGCGCGGGCCGGCCACGTCGATGCCGAGGATCAGAGTGCACATGGACAGAGCCTAGCAGGAGCGAACCGCCCGCTCACGGCGCCGCGTCGTGGCGCCGCGGCCCGCCGCGTCAGGCGTTGAATGCCGCGTTCCACGCGGCTAGAATGGTTCATTCGGCCGCCGCACCCGAACCCAATCCTGCACTCTCCCCTGAGGACAACGCCTCTGCCCCTCCACGCGCGTGCGCGGCCGCTCGCCCTGGGCCTGCTCCTGCTGGTCCCCACCCCCGTCCTCGCGGTGATGGACATCAACGACAAGGGGCCGGTGCTGGAGGCGGGGAACTTCGCGATGCGGGTGACCAACGTGGGGATACTGGGCAACGCGTTCTACGACGTGGGGCTGTCGTTCGACCCCTCGTTCGAGTATCCGCGCGGCTCGGGGCACGAGTGTCTGAAGCAGGCGGATCTGTGGGTGGGGGCGCTGGACGAGCTGGGGCACGGGCGGGTGTCGGGGGGCCCGGAGCTGGAGTGGCGGCCGACGCTGGACCCCAACGACCGGGTGCTGGTGGGGTGGCGGGGGCGGCCGGGGAGCCGGCGGGGGGTGGACGACGACGGGGACGGGAAGGTGGACGAGGAGATCTTCAACGGCAAGGACGACGACGGGGACGGGGAGGTGGACGAGGACCTGGGGTTTCCGTCGGACGAGGTGCTGGCGGCGGACTATACCGACGATCAGCCGGCGGCGGTGAACTACGGGTATCCGAACGGGGAGGTGCACCGGCCGTTGGGGCTTCAGGTGCACCAGGAGTGCTACGGGTGGGCGCTGGCGGGCTACGACGCGATCGCGGGGGTGCAGTACACGATCACCAACCACGGGACGCAGACGCTGCACGGGGTGTACGTGGGGCTGCTGGCGGATCTGGACTCGCGCGGGCGTGACGATCCGCTCGGGCACCTGAACGACGTGGTGGTCTACCGCTCCCTGTCACGCTCGTTCTTCGAAGGGTTCTCGAACATCTCGATCCAGGGCGTCTTCCCCACCGATCAGATCAGCAACTGCTTCTCGACCTTCAGCCAGACGGTGCCGGTGGTGACGGACGGGGTTCCGGGGTCGGGGCTGCCGGCGGTGGCGGTGATGGGGCTCGGACACACCATCGATCCGCTCGGGCTGCTCGAGAATCGCATCGCCAACGCGGCGGCGCGGGCGCCGGGGCGGGTGAGCTTCCGCTACTCGCTGTTCCGGCTCGACCTGCCGGCGGGGCAGGGGGGCCCGCCGGCGCTGGATCAGGATCGCTACGACGCGCTGGCGGGGAACTATCCGGTCAACGTCACGCCGTCGATCGGCGGCGGCCAGGAGGTGCTGGTGGCGTGCGGGCCGTTTCCCAGCCTGCTGCCCGGGCAGTCGATCGACTTCGCGCTGGCGCTGGTGGCGGCGCCGGATCCCGACAGCCTCAAGACCAATCTCGGCAACGCCGCGTTCCTCTACCACGGCACCAAGCTCAACCTGCTCCCCGACTCCTCGGGCACCGACTTCCACATCGGCGCGACCGGAAAGGGCGGCCACGAAGTGTGCATCGAGCCGCCCCCCGGCGTCGAGTTCGACTACGACCCCAGCTGTCCCCAGGTCATCGCCGACATGACCAACACCGAGGTGCCCGAGATCCAGGTTCACTACTCCCATGGTCATTGTGTCTGGACCAACGCCGACTGTGATTTCTGCACCGGCATCGGAGGCTTCGAGACGATCCTGCGCTGGCTGGATCCGGGCTCGG
>Ga0306922_10007271_pt1 | contig 10680 bp, 11 predicted proteins | sample sta12Cox44000082_FD_203758 | JGI IMG/M metagenome (GOLD analysis project Ga0306922, IMG submission 203758) | Lab enrichment of tropical soil microbial communities from Luquillo Experimental Forest, Puerto Rico - statoxic.12C.oxic.44.000.082 (v2)... | ecosystem: Environmental > Terrestrial >...
GAGCCCGGCTGGAAGAGGCCGTCAGGCTAAGCTGCCGCGATCAGCCGATGCAAGTGCGGTCCGGTCGGGCCGCAGCGCGCCGCCGGCAAAAGGCATGGCTGCCGGCTCAAGGCAAAGCTCGAGAATCGGCTTGCGTCCGGTTCAGATCGTGGCAACGCAGTCGATCTCCACGTCGAACGGACCGTGCCAGGCGGACACGCAGACGAAGCTGCGCGCCGGCGGGTCCGACGGAAAATACCGCGCGTAGACCGAATTGATGGTCTGGAAATGCGCCGCGTCGGTGCAATACACGTTGCACTTGATGACCTTGTCGAGCGACGAGCCGGCCGTCGTCAGGCAGAGCTTCATCTGCTCGAGCACGATCTCGGCCTGCCGTTCGATCGGCAAGCGCTTGATCTCGCCGGTGGCCGGATCGTACGGCGGGATGTTCGACACGAAGACGAGATCGCCGCACCGCATGGCCATGGTGCTCGGGACCTTGCGGGCTTCGGCATAGGTGGACAACGGCTCGACGCGAATGGCTTGTCTGTTCATGGCTATCCCTCGTATCTGGTTCGCCCGTGCATGCCTCATGCGGCACGATGCTCGCAGCAAAGCCGTCGGCTGTCGTTTCCCATTGGTTCGGCGCGTGCCGAACCGTCGTTGCTTGCTGACGGTGCCGCCGGGGCGGTAAAGTCCGCCATGGTCGCGGCCGCAAATTTGGTCGAGGTCGCCGCGCTCGTCGGGGATACCGCGCGCGCGACCATTCTGGCCGCCCTGATGGGTGGTCAGGCTTTGACCGGCAGCGAACTCGCTTATCTCGCCCGAGTCTCGCGTCCGACTGCGAGTGAGCACCTCCTCAAGCTCGTCGAGGCGCGGCTCGTCGCCGTCACCAAGCAGGGGCGCTACCGCTATTACCGCATCGCGTCGCCCTTGGTCGCGCGGATGCTCGAAAGCATCATCGCCGTCGCCGCGATCGAGGTGCCGTCGCGCTATCAGCCGCGCTCGATTCGCGACGATGCGCTGCGCTTCGCGCGCACCTGCTACGATCATTTGGCCGGCCAGGTCGGCGTCGCCATCACCGATTCGCTCGTCGCCAATGGGCACATCGTGCTCACCGAGGACGGCGGCGAGGTGACGGATGCGGGCACGCGATTTCTGACCGCGTTCGGCGCGGATCTGCGCTCGCGCGGCAAACGAATCTTCTGTCGACCCTGTCTCGACTGGAGCGAGCGCCGATATCATGTCGCCGGTCTGGTGGGCGCGCAGATCTGGCGTCGCTGTTTGGATCTGGGCTGGCTCGTCCGGGAGCGCGACAGCCGCGCGCTGCGGCTGACCGCGGCCGGGAGAACAGGTCTGTTCGATACGTTCGGAGTGGACCTGTCGAGTGAGGGGCTCGAGCGCGCGAAGCAAATCGACGTCGCGAGCACGGTGAAAGTGCCGCTGCGAGCCTAGCTCGCGCGAAAGATCCCCAAAATCTTACCGCGCGCTAAGCTCTTCCCACGTGTGGCGCCATTGCCGCCGAGGCTTTTTTCATCGCGGCTTTATCCGATAGTATCGGCGCGCGCGATCGAAGCCATAACCGACAAACGCGTGGATCAGAGCGATCACGCCTGTCCCGACGGTCGGATGTGGGAGGACATTCGAATGACCTGGTTTGTTCGCATCCTTGCGCGTGCGCTGGCGCTCGCCGTGGCGATCATGGGCGTGCCGGCGATGGCGCAGGATTATCCCACGCGGCCGGTCACCATCGTGGTCGGCTATACGCCGGGCGCGACCAGCGATTTGCTCGCGCGCACCGTGGCCGAACGGCTCAACGCCGCCTGGGGTCAATCCGTCATCGTGGACAACAGGTCGGGCGTGGGCGGCAATATCGCCGCCGCCTATGTGGCGCGCGCGCCGGCCGACGGCTACACGCTGATGGTCGGCACCGACGCCATCATGACCAGCAACGTTTTTCTCTACAAAAATACGCCGTTCGACCCGGTGAAGGACTTCGCGCCGATTACCAACGCCGGGGCGAACATCATCTGCCTGGCGGTGCACGTCGACTTGCCGGTCAATTCGGCGGCGGAGCTCATCGCCTATGCCAAGGCGAATCCAGGCCAGCTGCAATATGGCTCGTCCGGCATCGGCTCCCCCCATCACCTCGCGGGCGAGCTGTTGCGCCAGAAAACCGGCATCGACGTCGTCCACGTGCCCTATCGCGGCGGTGGCGCGACCATCAACGATCTGCTGGGCGGGCACATCAAGGTCGCCTTCCTCAGTCTCTCGACCGCCGTTCCCCATCTCGCAAGCGGCAAGATCAAGATCGTGGCGGTCGTGGAGAAGGCCCGCTACGCGGCCATGCCGGACATCCCGACCATCGGCGAGACCGTCCCGGGCTTTGAAATGTCGTCCTGGGTCGCTTTCTTCGCGCCGGCGGGCACGCCTGCGCCGCTCTTGGCGCGCCTCAACGAGGCGATGGTGAAGGTGCTCACGACCGATGCCGTGAAGGAGAAGCTCGCCACGCTCGGTCTTGCGGTCGCACCGAGCACGCCGGCCGAGCTTGCCGCCATTGTCAGGGAAGGTCTCGCCGTGCGCGGCCAGCTGGTGAAGGCCGCCAATATCCAGGCCGAATAGCAGGTCGAAGGTCTCATGCTGCCAACACCTGCGGTTGCCGCGCTCGACACGTTCAAGCTGCGGACGCAATAGAGGTTTGCGATGACTCGCTTACGCATTTACGGCGTTGCCCGCACCCGCGCTTTTCGCGCGCTCTGGATCGCCAAGGAGCTCGATCTCGATTACGAGCATGTTCCGCTCGAAATCGGTCCGGCCGGCGCACGCAAGGCGGACTATCTCGCGATCAATCCCAACGGCCGCCTGCCGGCGATCGACGACGATGGTTTCGTCCTGTGGGAATCCCTCGCCATCACGCTCTATCTCGCCAAGAAACACGGCCGGCTCTATCCGACGACGCTCGAAGGCGAGGCCAAGGCATGGCAGTGGACCCTGTGGTCGGTGCAGGAGGTCGACCGCGGCGTCAACATCTGGTCGCTGCACGCCGTGCGTCTGCCTCGCTCGGATCGCGATCCGCAACGGCTCGCCGAGGCGCTCAAGGTGCTGGAGGGGCCATTCAGGGTGCTCGAGGGCACGCTTGCCGACCGCCCCTACCTCCTTGGCGAGGACTTTACCGTCGCCGATCTCAACGTCGCCGCGGTGATCAGCCGCGCGATCGACATGGATCTGTCCGCGACGCCGCGTATTGGGGACTGGCTCAAGCGCTGCCTCGACCGTCCGGCGGCGCGCGCGGCGCGGGCCTTGCGTGACCAAGCCGACGCTAAGACTTCGGTCGAGGTGACGCGGGCGATCGCCCGGCACAACCGCTTGTGAGCGGCCCCGCCGCTCGTTGGAGCCCGAGCGAGGAAGGTGCCATGCCCAAGCGCAGCGCCGGCATTTTGATGTTCCGACGACGCGGCGGCGAGGTCGAGGTCCTGCTCATGCATCCGGGCGGCCCGTTCTGGGCCAAGAAGGATTTGGGCGCCTGGTCGATCCCGAAAGGGGAATATTCCGAAGACGAGGACGCGCTCGCGGCGGCGAAGCGCGAATTCGAAGAGGAGACCGGGGCCCGTCCGCAAGGCCATTTCCTTCCGCTGGGTGAGGTCGTTCAGCGCGGGCGCAAGATCGTCACCGCTTGGGGGCTCGAAGGCGATTTCGACCCCGCGACGCTGACCGCGAACCGGTTCGAACTGGAATGGCCGCCGAAGAGCGGGCGCAAGGCGTCGTTTCCCGAAGTCGACCGCGCGCAATGGTTTTCAGCCGCCGACGCCCGCCGGAAGATTCTCGCGGCGCAGGGCGAGTTCATCACCCGGCTGCTCGCCGCTATCGGCAAGTAACGGTCGTTCTCAACGACCGACCGTCCACATGGCGGCCAGCCGCCGGCGCAGCGCATTCGGTTTTTCGACGAAAATGCGCGCGGCAATGCGCGCGGCGCCTGCGACGTGGGCGGCCCTGCGTTCGGCGATCGCGGTCGCCAGACGCGAGCGCCAGCGGGCAAGCGGCTGATGCGGCCCCGTGAGGCTTGCGAGCATCAGCATGTCTTGATGCTTGCCGAGCCGATCACGCAGGCGTTGCGCCTCGCCGCTCCACATCTTGACGAAGCGCGGCCACAACGGCTCGATGATGTCGATCTGGTAGCGATGGATCACGACGCGCTTGCGCAACTCGTGCAGTTCCTCCGCATCGGTGTCCGGCCAATGCGCCGGGATCATTCGTCGCGCGTCGCGATAGAAGCGGGTGAGCTGATCGGCGATGTCGTCGAAGGTCAGGGTATGAAGCGGCCAGCGCTCGACTACGACGGCCGCTTGGTCGAGGGCGCTGCCGAGGCGCAGCCGCATGTCGGCGTTGAGCGTCGTCTCCGCCGCCTGTCTGATCGCCCCGATCCGCTGGCGCAGTCCGGCGATCGAGCGCGCGGACAAAGCCAGGCCGTGCTTTTCGAGATCGGCAAGCGCGTCGAGCGCCGACTGTGCGTTGCGCGCGCCGGTCAGGGCGTGGGCAAGGTCGCGCGCTTCGTCGCGCAGCCGCCTCGCCTCTTCCCCCAGAAAGGGCTCAAGCAGGCGAAGCAGCGCGCGCCAGCGCTTCATCGCGCGGCGGAAATCGTGCACCGCCTCGGCGTCGGACTTCGTCGTCGGATTCTCGATCGCCGCGCGTGCCTCGGCGAGGATGTCGCGGGCCACGCCGCGCAACGCCTCCCCCACCGCCACGCTCGGTCGCAAGGCGGGTTTCTCCTGCATCGGAAAAATATAGGACATTATCGGGCCTGAAGGCGACATCGTCCCTCACGGGGGAGACGAAAGCGATACTCGCGGGCTTTTCAAGCCGTGTCACGATTGCTACATAAGCCGCCGCGGGGTGGTCCCGCACTTCCCGTTTTTCCGATGGTTTTGACGCGGGGTGGAGCAGCCCGGTAGCTCGTCAGGCTCATAACCTGAAGGTCGTAGGTTCAAATCCTACCCCCGCAACCAAAATAAGCCCGCTAGATCAAAGGTCTGGCGGGCTTTCTCGTCGGCGCGGGCCCGGCAGGGTCGGCCCGCAGCGAATAGACCGATTCAGGCACGCCTTCGTGCACCAGCGTCTCGCCGGCCGCGCTTCCGCTGCGCCAGGGTCAGCGCTAAACCCCCATCGAGCCTCGACCACGCGGGGGAGCCGACCGATGCGCCGCGCAGCAGCAGTCCTTGTGGCATTTCTGATATTGAGCGGCTGCACCCGTGAGGAAGCGAGGGCGCGTTTGCAGGACGATATCCCGGCCGATACCATCGACATCATCCATGCGCGATTTCCCTGCCACTCGCCCGACCTCCACTTCTTCGGGTACCGATTCCGCGTCATTTTGAAGGGGGAATTCGGCGACGGCGACATTTGTTGGAACATGTCGACGCGGCAATGGAGCTGGCGCATCCTGCCGGGGCAGAGCCTCTCCCGCCTCAACCCCCGCAACTAGCGCCCGCGGTAGCATCGACCAAGAAATCGCTTCTCGCCAATTTTGCGCAACCTCGATGACAGAGCCCGGTCGCCAGAAAGATCAAAAAAATGCTGACGACCATGCGCGGCGCCGGTTGTAGGCCGGACGGATGGAGGGCTGAGCGACAGGACGACGATGGTCCAGGCGAGCAAGCCAGCCGCCTCTGCATACGACAGATGGTCATGCCCCCTCCATTGGCGGGGAAGGTGTCCACTTCATCGCAAATGCCAAGCATCTGTACATGCGCGCAAATTTGGCTCTCATTTTGGAAAAACACAATTTTTAGATGTAGTAGGACATTAATACAACCCTTCTCTAAGTGACACGTTTCGTTCGCGCAACGGCCGATATTCGTCTTCCAGTCTCTTTGCTCAAAAGATTTCATGGCACGGGCGCGCCGTGCCGGAGACGTGTCCGCCCGCACTTTCCAGAATGTGCTGGCAAAGTTGATGCTGCCGGCCTGATTTCACCCCGCACGCTCGTCACGTGAGCGATGCAGCGCACGTTGGTAATCAGCCTGCTTTTCGCGGGGCGGAAATTTGCGGCGTTGGCACTGAAGAGGATGCTACTGAGAGGGATTTGACGCCCCGCACCATCAGCAATTGTTTGAGGCATTTAGAAATCAAACCGTCCAACCGCTCCTTAATTTCCAGCTCCTTCATCAAACCCTCGACTGTCGCGGGTTCGCCGATATCGATCAATTGATAAATGTCCCCGAGTTCTTGCCGGGCTTGCTCCTTTGCGACTCGGTATCCTTTTTGTCGCGCTTTTTGTTCAGCAACATCCTTATCAGACTTAGGAAAAAAATCGATGAACGGGACCTTCTCGCGGCAGATTTCTTCAAAGCGCTCTTGAGCTAGCTCCGCGGTCCGAAAGGTCGCAAGATTTTGCTTCCGCCAGGTCAGGCGAGCTATTTCGGAGACGATATCCTCCTCGAGCGCTCCGACAGGGGCAAATTCGGCAATGAGGGCTTGGTGCAATTTGTCGAACGCAGCCGCATCTTCTCCGGGGAGGAGGGTCGTTGCAGAATAGGCCGCGTGTTTGAGAGCGGGGGGAATTTTATTGACTGCGACCAGCACGTCGGTCTCTAGGTCAGCTTTCATTGTCATGTCTCCGGACTACCGCGAGCGAATCACCGCTCGCATTCGATTGAGATTTATGTCGTGGCTGCGGCCCGTGCGGCAGAAGTGGAAGCGCGCCGCGGCGGATTCGGCGGTCGCGGCAGCGCAGCGCGGCCGAAATGGCGGTTTGTTAACTTTTCGCGAAGCCCAGCCTTTAAAGTGGCGGACCGAGGCGCGCTGAACTCACGCCCATTCGGATCCCTTCAAGGTCAGACGCGCAGGATTGAAAATCCACGGCACCGTTTCATTTCATCCTCAAGCCTCGGCGTCCCAATAGGAGAGCAAAGCGGGATTGCGAAACGGTCGCCGTGTTGACATCTTCCTCCACGGGTTCGTTAGGTCTCCACATCGGATCCTCGAGCATCCAGCCGCTGTGGCCCTGCTAGCCGGGAAGATCCGGTAAACGGGTTTCTTCTTGCGTCGTTGCCGTGGCGCTGATTTCCTCGTTCTTTGGGGTTGGGTCCGAGGTCGCGGCAGCGGCACGCGCCCGAGGTAATGCCGGTCGGTGAGGCCGCTGCTGTCCTATTCCGCGCGTCGCCTTCCAGAGTCTGCGGGCAACCTTGATCGGGTCTATACCGGCCTGCCTCCACCACGCGCGCTCATCGCGCGAGCGGTGCACCGCGCGATGATGCCCGCGGCAGAGTGGGACCGCGAACTCATCGCTGACCTTGCGGCCGAGCGCACGGGGCTGGGTGAAACTGAGGTGGTGAGGGTCTGAGGGCTTGCGGCCACACACGAGACACGCCTGTTGGGCGACGTAGCGAAGGTGCTCCCGATTGCGATAGCGACGCGGGGCCGCAACCGTGAGAATGCTCTTGTCGATGTCCTTCGCTTGACCAGCGTCAGTGCTTTCCGTGGTGGCAATCACCTGCGGCCCTTCAATCTGAGGCACCGAAGGATCATCGTTCGAGGGTGTAGCCGCCTCAGATGAGGGGAGCTCCGACAGCCTCCGCTCAAAGGCATCCTCCACGAGCTTGGCATCGGTAGCCGTGAGGCTGTTCTTGGCGGTGAGCGCCTCACGCGCCCAAGCGGCGGCGAGATCAGCCGAGGTGATGGTCCCGAGCTCGGTCAGCAGCTTTTCGCGCAACGCGGCCGATTGGTCGGGATCGAGGGTGACCGGGATCTCGCCTTTCCGGCCGCCACGGGCATAGCCATTGCCAGGCATTCGCGGCGGCAGCCGAGGCTGGCCATCCATAGGCTTGAGCAAGTGTTCGTCGGCTGAAGGCGTTGCCGAGCGAGGACCATCACAAAGATCGGGCGCATCAAGATCATCCTCGCCGGCGATGCCAACGAGCGTGAATAGGGCATAGCGGCGAGCGTAGGTCAGCGCAGCGCCCATGCGTTGGGGGTTGGCGGTCTCGGCGATCGGACAGACGGGCCAATCCGAAGCAATCCACTCGCCAGAGGCGTGGGCGAGCGTGGTGGTCAAATTGACCATGCCGGCGGTCTGATCGATCTCGGTCGTTTGTAGGGTGGCAATCTCGTGCTGCCCGAGCGTCTTGCGCACGATGTCGAGCCCGCTGGACAGCGGCGCATAACGGAAGCTGCGTTCGCCTTCCCCTGGCCGGCCGGTGCGGATGGTGGCTGTCAGCGACTTTTCCGGATTGACCAGTTCGGCTTGGGCCTTGGCCAGGGCCGAGGCCAGCGCCGCGACCGTTTCACTGGACCGGGGCATGGGTCGCCTCCATCTCCAGCACATCAAAGCTCACCGCCCCCGATTTCGAGCGCTTTGCTCTCACGCCGTGCCCGATGGCCTCCCTGGCATCCTCCGGCATCAAGGCTTTGAGCTCGCTTTTCGCCCGTTCGTGGTCGAGAAATGCGCTCCGGGTGTTGCGGAAGAGCGCGGCGAACTCGGCCCAGGAATTCGACGAGCTCATATCGACGATGCGGACGGCCTCGATGCGCGGCCGCGGCGGCTCGGCATTGATCAGATGAGGGGTTTCGCCGGATTTCACGCAGCGCCAGAATTTCTTTTCCGCCGAGACCAGGACGCTGAGATAAAGCGGGTCCATGGGGATTGTGATCTCGACCCACTTGCCGCCGCCGGTGATGATCGACAGCACCGAGGTTCTTAAGTGGGTGACCCACATGTTGTGCTGGAGCTGGGCCATGTACTTTTCCGCCGCCGCCTCCTCCGAGAACGACCACGGCAGCATGAATTTGGCCTCGAATACGGCTTCCGTGCCCTCCACGATGCCGTCGAGGGTCGCCACCATCCAGGGAATGGCTGAATGCTTGACGCGGCGCTGAACATCGGTGATGCGTCGGCCGGTGTTGCGCTCGTACCAAGTTCGGTTGAGCGCTTCCGTGGCGGCCCCAAGCTGCACGATGAGGTTGCCGGACAGGTCCTCCGGCTCGGCCTCGCCCCGTTTCTCCTGCCAGAGGCGGATAAGGGCCGCTTCGTCGCTGCCCATGATGATCCGGGCGTCGGAGCCGCCGATGAAGGCGCGGCGCTCTGCAAAGTTGCGAATCTCCAGTGTATTCGTTGCCATTAGGGTAGGTCCTTTCATGGAAATTTGCGTACGTTTGGGCTATGGGCATCCCTCTAGAAATGACCGTTGGGCTCGCTCCGACTTGGCCACGGAGCTGAATTGATAGGAATTCTATTAACTCCAACGAGGGTCGGAGTCAATAGAAATTCTATCAAATCGAGATGCAAATTGGTCACTACACGTCAAGTCAAAGCAGCACGCGCTCTGCTTGGCTGGTCCCAAGCTGATTTAGCGCAGCATTCCGGCGTTTCAGAGCCAACTGTGGCGCGGCTTGAATCAACGGATGGCAAATTGGGTGGGCGCGAAGACACCGCAGAAAAGATTAGAACTGCCATCGAAATCGCCGGCGTCGAGTTCATTGATGAGAACGGCGGTGGCCGAGGTGTGCGGCTGAGGAAGAGGGCGCGACCGAGAGGGCAACGATCCGGTTGAAGGAGAGATCAATGTCGATTGGTCGATTTGCCGGACGATGGGTCGAACTTGGACCCGCCCGGCGCGCCGGCTGGCCCGCAAGCGGCGGGTAGGCATCAGCCGCACTCGGCATCTGGACCAATTCGGCGAGCGCACGAACTGCGTCGCCTAGTTCAAGCCAGCGTTCGGCGAGTATGTCTGCCGGGTTCCGCATCAGCGCCCGTCGGGCGTTCGCACGCCGCCCCAGGCGTCGCGCACCTGCTGGTAGTGAATGGTCGGATCATAGACCTCGATCTTGAGCCCGAGGATTTGCGGCGACAGCGCGCCGGTCGCCGCCAGCACCGTGTACGACGCCACCACCCGGTCGCGTTGCGCGGTGACGAGCGCCACCCGCGCATTGACGAGGTCCTGCTGCGCGTTGAGCACGTCGAGCGTGGTGCGCTGGCCCACGCGCGCCTCCTCGCGCACGCCGTTTGAGCGCAACCTCGGCGGCGGTGACCTGCGATTGGGTGGCGTCGATTTGCGCCTTGGCGGCATCGAGCTGGCCCGAGGCCTGGGTCACCGTGGCCTGCACCTGGTCGCGCGCGGTGTCGAGATCGAGGCGACGCTGCCCGAGCGTCTCCTTGGCTTGCCGGATGGCGGAGTATTCGGCTCCGCCCTGGTAGATCGGCACCGTGAGCTGGGCGGCGAGCGAGGCCTGCAACGTCTCGAGCACGGCCAGCGACTGGGTCGAGCCGAAGTTCTTCTGCACGTTGCCGACCGCGGCCAAGGTGGGAGCCAGCGCGCCCTCGGCGATCTTGACCTGCTGGAGCGCGATGTCGACGTTGTACATCGCGGTCGTGATCAAAGGATGCTCGGTGCGCCCCCGCGCAATCGCGCCGTCGAGCGTGCGCGGCGAGAGCCGGTCGACTGGGGGCGCGGGGGCGAGCCGCGCCCACGCCGATCACTTACAGGTACTGCGCCTGGGCGGTGACGTAGTTCGATTCCGCCAGCGACAGCTGCGACCGGCCGCCGGAGAGCCGGGATTCCGCCTGCGCCACGTCGGTGCGCGTGACCTCGCCGGCGGTGAAGCGGTCGCGCGTTTGCCGCAGCGTCACCTCGAGCACGTTGACGTTGCTGCGCTGCAGCTCGAGGATGGCCGCGGTCTGCAACAGGTTCATGTAGGCGGTGGCGGCGC
>Ga0306922_10007274_pt1 | contig 10678 bp, 5 predicted proteins | sample sta12Cox44000082_FD_203758 | JGI IMG/M metagenome (GOLD analysis project Ga0306922, IMG submission 203758) | Lab enrichment of tropical soil microbial communities from Luquillo Experimental Forest, Puerto Rico - statoxic.12C.oxic.44.000.082 (v2)... | ecosystem: Environmental > Terrestrial > Soil...
GTTACGCGATAGACCGCCCCGTTCCAATCATCCGAAATCAGTATCGAGCCGTCCTTCATCAGCTCGATGTCAACCGGGCGGCCGATATAGTTGTTGTTGACGAGAAATCCTGTAATAAACGGTTCGACCGACTTGACCGTCCCGTCCGCATTGAGCTTGGCCACGACGATATCGCCACCGATCTTGGTGGTTTTGTTCCACGAGCCGTGGCGGGCGATAAAAATCGCGTTGTGATACTCACGCGGGAACATGTTGCCGGTGTAAAAGCGCATGCCCAGCGGCGCCGAATGCGGACCGAGCAGCGCGATCGGCTTGGTGAATTCGTCACAGCTGTGACCCCAGCCGAACTGTGGATCGGGAACATTGCCGCCGCCGCAATAAGGAAAGCCGAAATTGTCCTGGCCGGGGTGGGTCAGCCGGTTGAGCTTGTCCTGCGGTAAATCCTCCGACAGCCAATCGCGCTGGTTTTCCGTGAAATAAAGCTGCTTCAGCACGGGGTGCCAATCCATGCCCACGATCTGGCGGGTGCCGCGGGCCACCACTTCCGCACCGCTGCCATCGAGATTGATGCGGCGGATCTGGGCATGCGCCGACGACGGCACACAGACGTTGCAAGGCGCACCGACGTTGAAATAGAGCTTGTTGTCGGGTCCGACCGTCAAGAACTTCCACCCGTGCGGCTCGTCGCTCGGCAGATCGTCGTAGATCAGGATCGGCTTTGGTGGGTTGTCGAGCCGAGCCTCGACGTTGTCGATCTTCGATACCTTATTGAGCTCGGCGATATAGAGCGTGCCGTCATGGAGGGCGATACCGTTCGGACGGTAGAGTCCACTCACTAAAGTCTTCACCTCGCGCTTGCCGTCCTTATCGACGACGGCATAGATCTTGTCGAGGAGCCGGGTGGAAACGAAGACGGTTCCCTTCTCGCCGATCCTCAGCGAGCGCGCATTCGCCATGCCGCCGGCATAGACCTCGATGTTAAAGTTCTTCGGGACCTTTAGCTGCGATACGGGGAGTTTGTCGGCCGCCGCCGCGATCGGCGGCGGTACGACCGGCGCGAGCTTGGCCGCCCCTTCGGTATCGGGCCGGCCCTGCGCCCACGGGGGAGGCGTCTGGGGCTGTGCGGCTGGTGCGGGTTGCGCGGTCGGCGCCTGTTGCGCAGGGACCGCCCATGGGGCGGCGAGAAGCCCCGCTACCGCAAACAACAATGTTCGAGAGCGTGATAAAATCGATGTCATGGGCTTCCTCCCTACCGGTGCCGGTCTAGCTTGCAGCCGGCTGTGACGCCGAACATTCAGTCAATAACACCAATCGGCGAAATTCAATATCGCCTGGGCATGCTCACCGGGAACGGTCGTGATCCTCGGCCAGAACGACCTTCGCCAGCATCATTTCTATACGGGCGGATCCCCCTTCCAGGCGAGGGCGTCCGCTATTCCGCCGCTTGCGGCATCTGCTTCAGATCTGTCGAATAGCGCAGATGGACCGGAGCGTTCAGCTCGAATGGATCTTTGAGCCCCAATTCCTTGCCGATCTCCCGCATCGCCGGCATGACCTCCTGGCCCAGCAGGCGGATGCAAGTCTTGGCGTCTTCGGGGCTGACCGAGCCGTCGTTACCCCACAGGCCATAAATGCTCGGGCGCGTCTCTTCGAGCACCCGGCGCAGTTTCGGAATGACCGTGTCGGGCGTGCCGTAGATGACCCGCCCGTCGGCGACCTGCTTTTCGAAGGTCGGGCGTCCGCGCGGGCTCTCGGCCCGTCCGACGGCGAACTCGACAAATTGGCGGCGATGCTCAGGTGAGAAATAGCCCGAGGGGCTCGACCATACCGGATGCGCAAGACCGGTGAATTCGCCTTGCATCCAGAGGAATTGTCGGGCGTTCTTCTCCGCCTTCTCCGCACTGTCGGAGACATGGACTTGCTGGAGATAACCGCGGTTCTCGGGGCCCGCGGTGTAGCCGGTCTCGGCCGCCACCTGATCGTAGATCTTCCAGATGTTTTTCGTCGCCTCAATCGAAGTGTTGAGCGCAATATAGGGATAGCGCTGCTTGGCCGCCCAAATGATGGTCTCCTTGCTCAACACTCCGGGGATCCACACTCGAGGATAGGGCTTTTGCAATGGTACTGCCCACGGGTTGACGACGCGATGCTGGTAGTGGGTCCCCTCCCAGCGGAACGGTCCCTGGCGGGTCCATGCTTCCACCACCAGGTCGTGCGCCTCCTCGAAGCGCTCGCGGTTGTAGGCCGGGCTGACGCCGTTCGCGAGCTGCTCCTGGCCGCCGCCACGCACAAAGCCGGAAACGAGGCGCCCTTTTGAGATCATGTCGATCATCGCCAGCTCTTCGGCAAGACGCACCGGGTTCTCGGCCAACGGCAGCGGGTTTCCGAGCAGGACGATTTTCGCCTTTTTTGTCACCGCGGCGAGGATCGCGGCAAAGATATTGCATTTCGCCTGCATGCAGAACGGCGCGTTGTGGTGCTCGTTCAGCATGAAACCTTCGACACCTATCTCCTCGGCGTAGATGTATTGCTCGAGGTATTCGTTGTAGAGCCGGCTGCCGGCTACCGGATCGAAATACTTGTTCGAGAACATCAGCGCGGTGGCGCCGAATTCGAGCCCGATCTCAGCGGGATACGCGGACATCGGCTGCTCAGTGAAATACATCACATGCATGGCTTCCTCCTTGGGCCTCCTGTGGCCCTCGATCTGCTAATTCTCTTCGATGAAGCCGATGACCAGCCGGGCGAGCGCGCGCGGCTGCTCCATCTCGACGCAATGCCCGGCTGTGCGCACCGTCTCGAAACGCGCTTTCGGCAACAGGGCTGCGTAGCGTTCCCCCGCGCTCTTCGGTACCACCTTATCGTCGTCGCCCCAAACAACGAGCGCCGGGGCGCGCACTCCGCCCAACAAGTGGGGCAAGGTCTGACTGTACATGTAGGGCTTCCAGGCGATCCGGAAGCACATCTCGCGGCAGAGGTCCCACTCGACCAACTGATCCGTCGACACATCGCCATAGATGTTGGCGAAAGCCGCCTGATCGTGGAAGCCAGCTCTTGCGTAGTCGAGATAGCTCACGATCGCCTGGTCGAGGATGTCTCCCTCGGGCGGCTTCAAACCCATCGCCCCGACGAGGACCAGCCGGTGGAAATCGCGCGGCGCCATCATTGCCATCTCGACCGCGATCCAACCGCCAAAGCCGAGCCCGATCAGCGAGACACGGTCCACCGCGAGATCGGACAGCATCGATTGATATATAACGCCGACGTCGCGCACGCTGCGCAGCCATTGCGGCCGCTCAGACTTGCCATAACCCGGATGGTGCGGAACGAGCACATCGAAGCGATTGGCCAGTTCATCGTAAAAGGTGAGTCGGTCGGGACTGCCGATATCATGGTGCAACACTAGAACCGGCCGCCCGCTGCCGGCGCGCGCGAGATGCAACTTCACCCCCGCCAACTCTACGACCGTTTCGGTCCACCCCGTGCCCGTCGCCATCACGCCACCTCTTGCAGACCTTTCTCAAGTTACCGCCTCGTTGCACCTTGCCGCAACGGCCGCACATCCGAAATTGGAAAATCCTGCGGCCCGTCCGAGATCCATCCCCGACACCGCGACTCGATCATTCGACGGCCCTCACCCGCGGGGGAGGAAACAGCAGCGCGGGCGGTGACGGTGGTATCGCTTATCATCCCCTGCCCAACCGTGATTGGCATACTACATGCCGGATGACAGGGCCGCTCGTTACGGAATAAATCTCCCTTTTGCTCGTCGGGTTGAAATACGATTCTGCCTGCCCACCGTGCGGCGATCTCGGGTTGCCCGGCTTGACCGCTTTAAAGAGAAGCCGGTGCAATCGGGTCGTGCGGTTACCAGTCCCGGTTTTCGATGTATGGCCGGCAGCGACGTCGCGGCGAACGACGAGATGGGTTCGGCTTGAAGATGTACTCAAGCGTACGACGGTGACGAGCTGGACCGTCGGCCAGTCGACCCGTGCGGCACGCGCCGGCGGCGCCGAGGCACGCGGATCTCGGCGATCAGCAAACTTTTGCTTGTTTATGCCTTGGACCTCCGCGACCTCGTGGGGTGTCGGCGCTGCTCGCGGAGTGCGCTTATGTTGCCGGCGTAACCATTATCTCCGCTCGCGCTCCGTGCTCCTAAAGTCCACCCACTGCGACCCGGTGATGAGGGGTTGAGGTTTATTTCTGCGCTGGTTAATAATATGATCGTAACATTCAGACTATAATATGCGGGCACGTGAGCTTGCCGCCGTCGTTGATCTCTGAGTGACCTGGGCAGCCAAATTTACTGGGTGTAATGAATGAGATCTGATGTCAAAAATCGCTCCGATGAGGAGGCGAATTCTACGACAAGCAACAACTCCGCCGAGACGGGTTCGAATCCGCTTTGACATATCTGAACGACGGGCGGCTGCGGCGTAACGAGGCGATCCGTGCGGGGATGCGTGACGCCACGGGATTGCGGGTTCTTGAGATCGGCTCTCAATCGTGGGAATGGTGCCTCGCCCGTTATGGCTACCAGCCGGCAAAACTTACCTTTATCAACATCTCGCAGACGCAACTCGAGATCGGTCGAGCACAGGCGGCGAAACTGGGTGTCACTTACGATTTCCGCAACGTAGACGCGCACGACCTCGAATTCGTCCGACGGCAATCACATGGTGTTCGGGGTCGCCATTTTGCATAATCTCGAGTTTGCCTACGCGCTGCGCGAAATCCCCCGGGTCGTTCGAGACAGCGGAACGATCGTTTTCATCGAACCGCGGCGCCACAATCCGCTCGCCCTCTTGGAGCGCTGGTTGACACCGCACACCCACACAGCCCGGGCGAGCTACCGTTCGGCCGCCCCGAACTGCGCGTGATCGACCAAACGTTTGAGGTGGACAACTTAGGTAAACGATGAGCAAATCGGATTTCCCACTGGCGCGGTGGCGGGTGAAAGACAGGGCAATTGCATTTCTGCACCCATTGCGCCGACCGGTTACCTGGGCATGCCAGCGTCGGCTCCTGCCCTCACGAGTCCGGAGACTATTGCCATGGCGTTGGGCACTCGAACCGTTTACGATTTACGGGAAAGGCTGGAAATGCCAATGGTTCCCCGCTGAGTTTGACGATATTACGCATATAATATTCTGGTCAGGACTGCATGATTATGAGAAAGAAACTATTCCTATAATGCTAGATCAGATTCGACAAGCGCGTTGCTTCATAGATGTTGGCGCCAACTGCGGAATATATACCGTTTTGGCGGCGACAATCAACCCGGACGTGCGGATTGTCGCTATTGAGCCCGTGCCTAAAATCTGCGCGGCGCTGACCCGCAATGTGAGACAAAACAGATTGCACGGCCGGGTCACCATCCTCGACGTCGCAGTCGGTAATTCGGATGGGATGGTCGATTTTCACGAAGCGGAAGATGCAAGAATGGGGAGCTTATCAGTACATGGGTACCAGGGTCAGGCGGGCCGGCTTATCCGAGTACAATGCCGAACCCTGGATTCGATCGTAACGGAACTAAATATCGCGCCGGACTTTATCAAAATCGACGTGGAAGGTTTTTCAGATGCCGTTCTGCGCGGGGCGAGCCGACTACTTGAAACGGTTCGCCCTCGTATCGTCCTCGAAGCGAATCCCGGCGACCCGTGTCCGCGAGTCACGAAGATATTGACCAAGTACCAATATGCCATGCACCTGATTACCGATAACGGTCCAGAACGACACGAACAAATCATTCCGAGCCCCGACTATCGCAATTGGCTGTGCCTCCCCCTCAGCTCCGGATCCGCAGCGCATGGATAGGCGCCCAGAACTTCCGATCGCATCATAGTTCACCCCACAGGCCCCTGGGAATGGATGGAAACCGTCGCATACGGAGGACATCTCCTGTGGAGTCATTTGGGACATGCGCTCATTTTCAGCGCGGCTTCTGACATGAGAGTTCTGATTGTCTCTTTCTGGTTTCCTCCCGCCAACGTCGTTGGCGCGATCCGCGTTGGCAAGCTGGCTCGCTATCTTGATGGACATGGATACGAGGTGCGTGTTCTGACGACCAAGATCGGCGGGGATCGAAGCTTGCCGCTCGAGATCCCAATAGAACACGTCATCTACACCGATTACCGGCAGCGCAGGGATCGGCTGGCCTTTCTGGGTCGACCCCTCCGCCGCCCCGCGGCGGCTGCGCCCGGTGCGAGTGGCGAGGTGTCTCAGGTCGAGGGCAAGGGACCGAGTAAGCCTGCTCGGGACTGGCTTCGACGCCAATACCACGCTTTAATCCATATCCCCGATATGCGCAGTGATTGGATCAAGACGGCGATTCCCGCCGGCAGACGACTTGTCGAAAAGTGGAGGCCCGACGTCATCTTCGCTAGCACGCCGCCATATACCGGTCTGATTGTCGCGAGTCGCCTTAGCCGAGCCTTTAGCATTCCGTGGATCGCGGACTTCCGGGATCTTTGGGCGGATAGTCCCTATTACAGCTCTCCGGCATGGCGCCTGTTGATCGACCGCGTAATCGAGAGGGCCACACTGAAAGGAGCCAGTGCATTGGTCACGATCTCGCCGCATCTCGCGCGCCATCTGGAGCACCGCCACCACAAGCCGGTTGAAGTCGTGTTCAACGGCTACGCCGAAGAGGATTTTCCGGAGCCACCGGTCGAGGGCAGTACGAGCGGGCCGCTGACCATTCGTTATACTGGCGGCATATACCGAGGGTTTCGTGAACCCTCACCGCTGTTCGCCGCCATCGGATTGCTGGAGGATGAGCTGCGCCAGCAAATCCGCGTCGAGTTTTTCGGCGAGTCCGATTCGGACGTCGAAGGGTTGGCAGATAGCCATGGTATTGCCGACCGGATCGCAATGCATCCACATGTCCCGTACCGGTCGGCGCTCGGGCTCCAGTTGCAAGCTGATGTGCTGTTGCTGCTGCAGTGGAACGACAGACGGGAAGAGGGGACTATCCCGGCCAAGCTCTTTGAATACCTTTATGCACGCCGCCCGATTTTGTACATCGGTTACGCGCACGGCGCTGCCGCCGAGCTGATCAAGAAGCGGGGCGCGGGCTTGGTCTCGAATTCGCCCGAATGTATTCGCGATCAATTGCAGACATGGCTCGCGCAAAAACGATCAGGCTCCCTGAAGCGCTTTGATCCGTCGGTGGGCCGAGGTCTCAGCCGCGACGAGCAGTTCCGCAAGCTCGAACATGTCTTCGCCGATATCCTGGTTCGCCATCCCCCGATCGGCGAGCGGGGTAGTGCCGCCCTCGGCAATGAGTGACATTGCAGCGAGCCGATCGCCCTGCTTTACTGGCGACCGACTCGCTGCCGAGGACGGGGTTGGTATCGGTGATAAAGCGTTAACCGTTCATTGTCATGTCACGATACTACCGCATCCGGTGAGCGTCCCCAATTGCCGGCCTTATCCTTAGACAGCACCGCATAGTGAGTCGGTCCGTTGCCGGTGACCGAGACATCGGGCAAGCCGGTGATCGTGACGGTGTGCGAGGTGCCGTAGCCGGTCTCGAGCGGCGACCATATGTTGTAGGGATACGGGCCGACCCAGCTCGGGCTTTGTGAGTAGGGCGAGCCCCCTGCGGCGAGGCCGATCGTCGGAACGTCTGTCGTCCAACTGACCCGGATGCTGGTGTTGCTGAGCCTCGTGGCGGAAACACCGCTGACCACCGGCCGAATAAAGTTCAGGCTCCCGGGTCCCGGCACCGCCTCTGTCGGATAGGTGCCCTTCAAAGAAGCACGCCTCATGAAGTAGAGCAACCCCTGCAAATCCCTGCCTGGCACCACAGGTTGCCCATCAAACAAGCTATCATCAACGGCATACTCTGGCCGGGGAAATGACCCACCAGCTCCGCTTTGGATGAATCCTGTGAGCGTTCCCGTCTGGCTGCCAGTTGTATTGTAGTCAGTGGGATAGAGGGTCTGGATATCATCGAGTGTTGGCAGGACGTTCTGCCCGAAGTGGTGGGTCCCCTGCTGACCGTACAGCGCCATAAAGGACGGTCGTAGATTGAAAGGAAATGGGTATACGGTGCCCATTTCCCATTGGGTCAAACCGTTGTTGCCGATCACGGAGTCGAAGGACAAATCCGGGTCAACTCCTGGCCGGATAGGACGCCACGAGAAGACACCCGTGTCCGATTCTCCTATCGACAGACACCGCGCCTGGGTCTTTGAGTAGGCGAACGCCCACGGGTAGTGGCCGCCGTATCCTACGCCCTCCGGGAAGAAGGAGCCAGCGGTGCCGCCGCCTGTGCCATTGTAGCTGCCGTCGATCGACCAGTGCCAGATGAGACTCGCGCTCCCCGGGTTCGTGTCGGCCTTGAGGCACTTTATGTCATCCACTGGACCGCAGGCCCCGCGATCATCGACGTCATGCCAACCCCAGGCGAGGGACGCCGCAATCGCCAGGTTGCCGAACGGCCCGATCCGGGTGATGTTGCCGGCGTGTGCTCCGGTGAGCCAGATCCGGCGAAGCATCTGGTTGTAGTATGCCTCACCCAGGACGATGTCGCCGGTTGACGACAACCGGACCGTCTGCGGGTAGGCCGTGTAAGCCTGACTGAGCGGTATTGCTGTCGGCGAGCTGTAGGTGTCCATCGCGTAGATGATCGCCGTCAGCGTGCTACCGCTGGCCGGCACCGGCTTCATGGTGACGGAAAAGTGCTGGCTGTCCGTGAACGACGAGACCGTGTAGATCCCGTAGCCGTGCTCCAGGTTGCTACCGTCGGAATCGCCGTAGTTGGTGCCGTTCACCTGGATCGTCAGCTTCCACCCGTCTCCGGTAATTGGGGTAGGGGAGGCCATGACCACTGCTGCGGTCACCCCGTCGCCGTTCTGCGTTATCGAGGCTACAGTATAGGTCGAGCTGGATTGGACCGTGGAGACGAAAACCGAATTGATCCCGACCTTGTGCGCGTCGGGGGGAGGGGTGACGCTCGGATTAGCGGTCGGATGCGCTCCGCACAATGTGCTGACCGTCGAACCATCGGCCGAGATCACGCGGATCAGGCAGTTGTAGTTGTCGGCCACGTACATTGTGCCGACAGGGTGCCCAGGAATTCCCGGTACCTTCTGCATGCAGATGCTGTAGGGGCCGTTGAACTGAGCTTGACCAATCGCTGCGCCATCCACATATCCACCGTGGCCGTCACCTAGCACGCCAGCGTCATATCCTGCGTATCGTGAGCACAGCGGATTACTCGGCCCGTAGGGCGGGTTAGGCGTGAAGTCAATCTTCATGATAAATTGGTCGAGCGTCTTAGCGGCGTACAGGATATTGGGATTGCGCGGATCCCAGCAGACATCGTTGATCCCGCCGAAGTCACCAAAATCGAGCGGTGATGGCGCAATAGTGCCAATAATCTTATCGTTGGTGAACTCAGGAGTTGTACCATCCTGCCAGTCGAACGGCAGCTGCGTAAGATCACGGGTCGGTCCAGCGATGGTCGTGACCGTTCCATCAAGATCAATGGTGAAGACCCGCCCGTCCGCCTGTACCGCGGTCCAGTGCGCGGAAAACACCGGCGTATGCCCAAGACCCTGGTCCGTCGCGATGAAGTTCGCGATGGACGTGAGCATGTTGCTGTTACGACCACCATCCCGGAAGGACGTGCGGACAATCGTGGCGTAGGAGCCCTCAATGGAGTTGGTAGCACCGTTCTTTGCGGACCACCCGCCGGAGAAGACGCCCCCTAGCCTCGTCCGCCAGAACTGTGGCGCAGCTTGATACTCGAAGTAGCGGTTCTCCGTGATACATTCATAGTAGAACTTCGATATGTCTCGGAGCAAGGCGGGGTTGCTCTGGTAGGCCAGCCCGTTAGACCCGTAGGCCGGCGGAGAAAACACAACCGACTGTCCGGGACCAGGATATGGATAAGGCGCAGCGGGCTGCGGCACACCTTTATAGGTCACGTAATCCACAGTGGCCGGGACCGCGTGGTTGTTCTCATACGGGTAGAACGTCGGAATCTGGACGGGGGGCGTGACCACAATCGGCAGCGTATTCGCGACAACGATTTGCTTCGGGAATGCCACCAATTGATAGGCGTTCCACTTACCGCCTAAATAGGAGCTGTAGACATCGTTGCAGTCGACAATTTTGCAACCCAGCGAATAGGTGCCATCAGCCACGGCGTATGGACCGGATGCTGTATTCCACGTCTGAGTGATTGGGTTCGACCCGGACTGCACTATCGGCGGGCCAATGGGAATAGTGTCATTTAGCAAGAACTGAATGGTGACGTTCTGCGGGTTATGACCACCTAGATCATTTTGCCATCCTCCGGCGATCGTCACCGTCCCCTGGATTGCGGCGGCAACGGAAGATCCGGCCAGCACAGGGGAAATAGAGGGATAAAACACGGAGATACCTGTAACCGTGTTGAGCCCTGGGAATGGCGGCTCCACGTAGGTTATTATATTAAATGGAACGGAAGCACCAACAAATGAGTCACCGATAATCAACCGCACCTGATAGGGACCTGGATTTGGCGCGTATGATTGACCCTGACTGACTGTTGCCGCTTGTAGAACAATGTCGAAGTTGCCACCGCCAGTACTGAGATCATTTTGTCGGCTGCCGAATAATTCAACCTGATTTGTCACATCGTAAATATCAATAAAATTATGCGCCCCTGACGGCACATTGCGCA
>Ga0306922_10007280_pt1 | contig 10674 bp, 11 predicted proteins | sample sta12Cox44000082_FD_203758 | JGI IMG/M metagenome (GOLD analysis project Ga0306922, IMG submission 203758) | Lab enrichment of tropical soil microbial communities from Luquillo Experimental Forest, Puerto Rico - statoxic.12C.oxic.44.000.082 (v2)... | ecosystem: Environmental > Terrestrial >...
ACCGCGGCCATCCCTCGCCCTCCCGATCCCTTGCCCGACCGACCTGCCCATGTCCCCTTGGAACGGTGGTTTGATGGGCCTTGGTGCCTTTATGGGAGCTTCTGTGTTGAAATTGCCACAAGTGTCGCCAAAAATTAGGGGTTTCTTAGGATGTGACAGATCGCCCCTTGTTTTTTGTGCATCGCGGTGGCATATTCCCGCAGTGCGGTAGCGCGATCACTCGTGTTACCGCCGCCCTCCTTGGGCGTTTCCTCCCTAGACTTGGGCCGCTACGCGTTAGCGGCCCTTTTTTCAATTCGCGGGTAGAAGCGCCTGCGTGGGCCAAGAGTTGGCAAGCGCGCGGGAAGCTGATCTATTCGGCGGCGGCGCGGTAGGGGCCGAGCTCCTGGCGGGCGATGTCGTTCACCCCGTCGGCCACCGCCTCGAGATCCTGCGCGACCGTCGCAAATGCAGCGGAGCGTTCGAATCGGCGCTCATCCATATAGAGCGCCCGGTTGACCTCGAGTTGCACCGAGTGCAATCCCGCGGCGGGGTTGCCGTAATGCTCGGTGATGAAGCCGCCGGCATAGGGCTTGTTGCGGCTCACCACATAGCCGCGCTCCCGCAGGATCGCCTCGATCACGTCCGTCACCAAGCTGACGCAACTGGTGCCGTAGCGGTCCCCGATCACGATATCGGCCCGCGGCCGCTCGTCCTTCGGGCCCGGGGCCGAGGGCATCGAGTGGCAATCGACCAGGACCGCGGTGCCGAAATCGCGGTGGATCCGGGTCATCAGCCGGCGCAGCGCCCGGTGATAGGGCTTGTACAACCCCTCGATGCGCCGCATCGCGTCGTCGACCGGAATGCGCTGGTCGTAGATTTCCTGGGCGTCGCCGACCACGCGGGCCACCGTGCCGAGCCCGCCCGCCACCCGCATCGAGCGGGTGTTGGCGAACGACGGCAGCCGCCCGTCGAACATGCGGGGGTCGAGCTCGTAGGGCTCGCGGTTGACGTCGACGAAGCAGCGCGGGAAGTGGGCACGCATCAGCGGGTGCCCGCGCCCCACCACGCCGAGCAGCAGCTCGTCGACGAAGCAGTCCTCGGACCGCCGCAGGGTGGCGAGGTCGAGCCGCGCCGCCGCCAGGAAGGCGCGCGGATAGACGTTGCCGCTGTGGGGCGAGTTGAACGCCACCGGCCCCCGCAGCTCGGGCGGTTCCAGGATTTCGAACGGCGGATCGAACTCGTCGGGGTGAACGTTCATGGACTCGTTTTCGGTGGCCGCACCGGGCCACATTTCGCTGCCAAAGGGCGTGAGCTCATCTGTGTAGACGGGAAACGCCGGACGGGTAAAGCTCCAAACGACGCCATGCAGATGTCATGCCGGTTTACGCCATATTTACCAAGATTGCGCCTTATGGGAATGTAGCAATTCGGACCATGGACCGGGCCCTGCGCGGTCCTCGCCGAGACATCGGGCGTTGTTGTCGCATGACCATGAAAATCCTCCTGGCAGAAGATGATACCGATATGCGGCGCTTTCTCGTCAAGGCGCTGCAGACCGCCGGCTACGAGGTCATATCCTACGACAACGGGCTCTCGGCCTATCAGCGGCTGCGCGAGGAGCCGTTCGAGCTCCTGCTCACCGACATCGTCATGCCGGAGATGGACGGCATCGAGCTGGCGCGGCGGGCGGCGGAACTCGACCCCGACATCAAGATCATGTTCATCACCGGCTTTGCCGCAGTGGCGCTCAACCCGGACTCCTCCGCCCCCAAGCACGCCAAGGTCTTGTCCAAGCCGTTCCACCTGCGCGACCTCGTCAACGAGGTCGGCAAGATGCTGGCGGCCTGAGGTGGCGGCCTGAAGGTGCCGGCGACCCGCGCAGCCGCCGCGACGGGCCGCTTGCCGCGGCCCCGATGAGCCGATATAGGATCGGCCGATCCCACACCGGGCGCGTAGCTCAGCGGAAGAGCACTACCTTGACATGGTAGGGGTCACAGGTTCAATCCCTGTCGCGCCCACCATTGAAATCACAGTTGCAAGCAAAAGCGTGAGCTTCGGATGTCGTGGCGCTCCGGGCAGCCGACCCTTTGTTCTCGCATCTCGAGCCAACTTTTAGCGCGAAGCAGTCGTTCCGGTTACCCCGAAAGTCTCCGACAAGATGCTGCTGCGGGACCTGCCATCCAGCTTTTCTCAAGAGATGGTCGCCGGAATCGATGCGAGGTTGGCAGCCGTCCAGGCCGAGCATGGCGTTTCCATTCCGTTGGCGGTCGAAAGCGGCAGTCGTGCCTGGGGCTTTCCGTCTCCGGACAGCGACTACGATTGCCGCTTTATTTTTGTCCGGCCGATCGATCAGTACGTGTCGCCTTGGCAGCAACGTGACGTGATTGAGACACCGCTCGTCGGCGATCTCGACGTGAACGGCTGGGAACTCGGAAAGGCACTCAAGCTGCTGCTCAAGGGCAATGCAGTGATCATCGAATGGCTGAGATCGCCCATCATTTATTGTGGCGACGCGCAATTCAGGGAGGAATTTTTGACGTTCGCTGCCCAGTTCGCCGACCGCGACCTCATCGGTCGCCATTATCTCCACCTCGGCGAAAGGCAAAGGCGAACATACTTCGGTTGTGGCAAGGCCGTACCCCAAAAGAAAATCTTCTATGCCCTCCGTCCGGCAGCGGCCTTGCGGTGGCTGCGACTGCACCCGGACCGAGCGGTCGCGCCGATGCATTTTCCAACCCTGATAGACGAATCCGATCCTCCCCGAGAAGTCATCGATGTGATCTCGGATTTGATGGAGAGAAAAGCCATGTCGCGGGAACTTGGAACCGCGCCCCTTCCGGAATCGATTGCCAGGTTCATCGACGCTGAGTTCGATGAAGGCCGAATTCTGTTCGAGGGAAAGACCTTCCGGGTATCGAATGAAGCAAAACACAAAGCAGATGCATTCTTTCGAGAAACTGCAAAACGCTTTGATGCATCATGACGTGTCGACCTCCAGATGCAAGGAGGTCGGAAACTCGATAGAGTTTCCGGCCGCCCGATTTGCGATCGGGAACGTTTATCTGCAGGTATTCAGAACCACCTCGACGCGGCGGTTCTTTTGCCTGCCTTCGGGATCGTCGGAACCATCGGGCCTCTCGTTCTGGGCCACGGGGTGGCTTTTGCCGAAACCTCGGATGTTCAGCTGGTCGACCGGCAATCCGCGAGAGGCGAGCGAGGCGCGGACCGAATTCGCGCGGCGTTCGCTGAGCGTCTGGTTGTAACTGTCGGTTCCTTTGCCGTCGGTATGGCCTTCGATCATGACAGCATACCGGGCGGCGGCGAGGTGCGCGGCAATTTCATCGAGCGTCGGCCCGGCTTCCGGCCGGACATCGGCGCGGTCGAAATCGAACAGGAAATCGGAGCCCACGCGCAAGCGTTCCTCGCATTTCGACGCGATGATTTCGAAGTTGCGTTGGGGCGCCGCCGCCGGAAGGGCAGGCACTTCCACCACGCGCGCCGGCGAGGCGACAGGCGGCTCGACCCGCACCGGTACAATTGGTGCCACCAGTCCAGTTGACGGGCAGCTTGCGGCGCTGGCGTTCGGCATGGCCGGGCCGCCCATCAGGACACAATAGGTGCCGGTTTCCTTTCCCTCGACGATGAGTCGAATGGTGTAGCGGCCCGGCGAATCGATCGGAAAGCTCCTGGTGGTCTCGGCTTTTGGATCGAGACCCGCCATTACGTAGGTCGAGGCGGCGACGCGCGCTTCGGCATTCAACAGCTCGAAGGTGAGCTTCTTCCCGGTATTCGGGCGGCCTGCGATCGCAAGCTGCGTCATCAACGTGCCCGGCTGGAGGTCGACGGCCACATAGTAGCTGGTCGATCCGTCGCCGCCCGGGAGATTTCCGGCGACCACGCCGGAACTGACCGAAGTCGGCCGCATGATGGACTTCGAGAGATCGTCGGCAGCTGCGGCGCTCGTCGCCACCGCGGCGAGGCCCACGACCACCAGCGGCAAAAGCGTCTTCATGTTTCGCCTCCATCACCGGGCCGCCATGGCGTCGCCGCCGAGTTCGAGCCTGAAGCCAGTGTTCTCGGGACCCTTGACGCTGACGCGCAGCACGTAGGCGCCGGTGCTGTCGATTGCGATGGCCTTGGTCGCTTCCTGATTGGCATCGAGCCCGCCCATGATGTAGTAGCCGCCGACCGACCGCCCCTTGGTGTCGAGGACGGCGAATTCCACCATCTTGTCGATATTCTTGCGCCCGGCGAAGGACAGCTGGCTGAGCAACCGCCCCGCCTTCAGGGTGGTGCCGAAGTAGTAATGGGTGGTCACAGCATCTACGGCTTGTCTGCTGTCACGGCCTTCGGGGCATTGGCAAGTGCGGTGCCGCCCAGCTCGATGCGGAACGTCGTCGTCTCCGGACCCTTGGTGGTGACTCGGATGACGTGGCGCCCGGTGGAATCGACGGGCAGGAGGCGGGCCTGTTCCTGGTTGGCGTCGAGGCTGCCCATGACGTAGTAGCTGCCGGCACGCTTCCCTGCGGGGTCGACGAGCGTGATCTCGAGCGACTTGTCGCGCCCGGGGCGACCCATGAAGCTGATCTGCGTGGCGAGGTCACCGGCCTTGAGATCGGTGGCAAAATAATAAGTGGTCTCGGTACCGCCCTGCGGATAGCTGCCGCTGATGACGCCATTGGCCGGGACCGGGCTCGGATTGAGTGCGGAGGTGGAAAACGTTTCCGCACGGGCAGCGGACGTCGTCAAAAATCCGGCAACGATCGCTGCGATGAGTGACGGTTTGCGCATGTCAGACCCTTCGATGAGCGGCCCCCACGTCCCGTGCACGAATTCGTCTAACAAGGCCGCGTAAACGTTCGATCAGGTCACGCGCTTTGATGGACTCAAGGTTGACGAAGATGCCGCCAGATGGCGCTAAAACGCGTGTGTCGCGGAAACTTCGGATTAACCCGACTTGCGGCGCGCACCGATTGATTGCGGCCAGGCGTTCCGATCGATCGCGACCGATAATTCGAGAACCTGATTTAGCCTGTGATCCCATGAGTTCGACGCAGCATGTAGGGTGCCAAAAGGCGGCCCGGCCGCTTTCATGGATTTGCTGCGCCCGGTCCGCCGTTCCCACGCGGGCAGGCGTGGCGGAAGGGCCAGGCACGGCCTCACAGCGTGGGCACGGCGGAATACGCGCAGTGCCGATGTGGCGACGACCAGCCCTCCCAAAGACTGGGAGGAGAGGAACAGGTTTACACCTCGATGAAGACTTTGCCGTCCTCGACGGTCGTCGGATAGGTTTTCATCGGGATCATGCAGGGCGGCAGCACCACCTCGCCGGTGCGGATGTTGAACTGGCCGTTGTGGAAATTGCATTCCACAATGTCGCCCTCGATGTAGCCCTCCGACAGCGAGCCCGGGCCGTGGGTGCAGGCGTCGTCGAGCACGTAGTACGCGCCGTCGACATTGAACACGGCGAGCGTCAACCCTTCCTTCTCGACCTTGAGCGCGGTCCCATCGGCGATCTCGTCGGCTCGGCACAGTTCCAGTCGTGACGGCATTGCAACTCTCTTGGCAGTGTCGATTTCGCGGCGGCTCGCGCCGCGGCATTTCATTGACGCCGGGGAAGCCCCGCGCTAGTTTCGCGGCCGCAAAAACACGGCGTTTTGCAAGGGTTTGTGCAGCGCGCACATAGACCATATGCGTCATCGCAGGTCAATGTCGCGCGGCGTGCGGGCAAGCCCCCGCCGGGCACCCCCTCCGATCCCGCTCGACGCCGGGCGGGGCGATGTCCCACACCGGCCGCAAAACGCCCAGGAGGCGCCCCGATGCTGCGAAAAGAACAGAACGATCTCCTGACCCAGACCGGTCCGGGCACCCCCGGCGGCAAGCTGTTCCGCAGCTACTGGCTGCCGGCGCTGCTCGCCGAAGAGCTTCCCGGCAATGATTGCCCGCCGGTGCGGGTGAAGCTCTTGTCGGAGCGGCTGTTGGCATTCCGCGACAGCGCGGGCCGGCTCGGGCTGATCGACGAGTTCTGCGCCCATCGCGGCATCTCGCTGTGGTTCGGCCGCAACGAGGAAGCGGGCCTGCGCTGCCCCTATCACGGCTGGAAATACGACGTGACCGGGCAATGCATCGAGGTGCCGTCGGAGCCGGAGGAGAGCGGCTTCTGCAAGCGGATCAAGCTCAAGTCCTATCCGCTGGTCGAGTTCGGTGGGGTGCTGTGGACCTATATGGGCGCGCCGGAGACGCAGCCGCCGCTGCCGGAATGGGAGTTCGCGAAGGTCCTCGACGCCCAGCGCTTCGTCTCCAAGCGGATTCAGGAATCGAACTGGCTGCAAGCGATGGAGGGCGGCATCGATTCGAGCCACGTGTCGTTCCTGCACCGCGGCGACCTCAACTCCGATCCGCTGTTCCGCGGCGCCCGCGGCAACCAATACAACTTGTCGGATTCCCGCCCGGTGTTCGAGGTGGTGGAGAGCGCCGGCGGCCTCTATATCGGCGCCCGCCGCAATGCCGAGAACGACCACTACTACTGGCGAATCACCCAATGGGTGATGCCGTCCTTCACCATGATTCCACCGCGCGGCAATCATTCCGTCCACGGGCATTTCTGGATCCCAATCGACGACCACAATTGCTGGACGTGGAGCTTCGACTACCACCCGATCCGCAACCTCACCGAGGCCGAGGTGGCGGCGATGAAGGACGGCAAGGGCATCCACGTGAAATATGTGCCCGGCACATTCCGGCCGCTCGCCAACAAGGACAACGACTACCTGGTCGACCGCGCGGCCCAGAAGGCGGGCAAGACCTATAGCGGCGTCGAAGGCTTCGCCATGCAGGACGCCTCGGTGCAGGAAAGCATGGGGCCGATCGTCGACCGCACCAAGGAGAACCTCGTTTCCACCGACAACGGCATCATCATGGCGCGCCACCGGCTGCTGCGCTCGGTGAAGGCGCTCATGGACAAGGGCGAAGTCCCGCCCGGCGTCGATCCCGCGCACCAGAAGGTGCGCTCGGCCGCCGTGGTGCTGCCGCGCGACCAGCCCTTCAAGGACGCCGCCAGGGACGCGCTGCTGGCGCGACCCGGCGTGGCGCCGGCATCGGTTTAGTATTCGGGGTTGCGGAAGATCAAAGACTTTCGAGCACGACCTCACTCACCTTGACCCGAGCGCGCGGCACCACGAGGACATATCATGCTGAGCGAAAGCGCACGAATGGCGAGCGCGGCGGAGGCGCGGTTCCGCATCGATGCTCCGAACGCGAAGCCGAAGCGCGTCAAGGTCATCGCGCTCGATCGGCCGAGCGAAGCCGTGGTCAAGCATCTCGCCCAGAAATCGTGGAACGGGGCGACCTTCTTCACCGCCTCGGCCTTCGCGGGCGCGCCGCCCGCCAGCAGCTTCTCGATGCAGGGCTGGCTCAGCGATCTCGCCGGCCGCACCAAGGACCTGATCGACGAGGTCGACGCCGCCGACCTCGTGGTCATGGTGGCGACGGCCGGCGAAAATGCCCAGGCCGCGGCGCTGATCGGCGAAGCCTGCAGCCTCAGGCGGATCACCACCACCGGGCTCATTCTCGGCGGCGCGTCCGCCTCCGACGAGATGCTGTCGAGGACGCTGTCGCAGATGCGGCCGTGGTCGCTGATGCTCGTCATCGCCACCGCCGTCGACTATATCGAGGACATGCTGATCGCGCTGCGCGCATGAACAGGCGGCAAGTGCGAGACGCCAATAGACCCCACCCCGGCCCTCCCCGAAGACGGCGAGGGAGAAGAATTCGGCGGCCTCTCATCTCTTTTCCTTCCTGGTCTTCGGGGAGGGTCAGGGTGGGGTCTGCTTCACCGACATCGCGACCACACATCCCAGCATGACAGCACGACACATCGTCGTCATCGGAGGCGGCCCGGCCGGCGTATTCGCCGCCATCGAGGCCAAGCGCCGCGACGCTAGGGCCGACGTGACGCTCATCTCCGACGAGCGGTCGGAACCCTATGAGCGCCCACCGCTGTCGAAGGCGGTCCTGCTCGGCAAGGCGCGCGCGGCCGATGCGCCGATCGCCGGTCCGAAGGGCATGGCTGGCCACGGCGTGACCCTGGTTCTCCACACGCGGTGCGCGGCGATCGACCGGGCGGCTTGCGCCGTGGTCACCACCTCGGGCCGGCGCTTTCCCTATGATGCCCTCGTCATCGCCACCGGCTCGGTGGTGCGGCAAATCCCGGCATTGCCGCTCAGCGCGCCGCGCGTCCACTATCTGCGCACCGAAGCCCATGCCGATGCGCTTGCCGCCGAGCTCAAGGCTGCGCGGCACCTCGCGGTGGTCGGCGGCGGGCTGATCGGCCTCGAAGTCGCCGCCTCGGCGCGCGAACTCGGGGTCGAGGTCACGGTCATCGAAGTGGCGCCGCGCATTCTGGCGCGGGTGTGCGACGAGGAGACATCGGCGGTCATCGCTGCGGAGCATCGCCGGCACGGCGTCGACATCCGCCTTGATGCCAAGCTCACCGATGCCGCGACCGGAAGCGACGGCCGCCTCGCGCTCAAGATCGTCGGCGGAGAGACCATCCGCGCCGATCTGGTCGTGGTTGGTGCCGGTGCGGCGCCGGACGATCGCCTCGCCGCCGCGGCAGGGCTTGCGACCGACACCGGCATCGTCGTCGACGCGCAGTGCCGCACTTCCGATCCCGCGATCTTCGCCGCCGGAGATGTCGTTCGCTTCCCCGGCCCCCATGGCCTGGTGCGCCAGGAGGATTGGCGCCATGCCCAGGACCAGGGCGGCGTCGCCGGCCGCAACGCTGCCGGCGCCAGCGACACCTATCGCAGCACGCCATCATTCTGGTCGGAGCAGTTCGGCCTCTACATCCAGGGGGTCGGCTGGCCGCGGCCCGAGCCGGAGCGGCGGGTGCGGCGGCGGGACGCCAACCTCATCACCTTCGAACTGGCCGGACTGCATATCGGCTATGCGCTGGGCATCAATGCCCAGCGCGACATGGCGGTGGTCAGGCGGCTGATCGAGCGGCACATCGCCGTCGATCCGGCCGCGTTGGCCGATCCGACAATATCCCTTGCCGATCTGCTGAAAGCCAAGCCATGATCGCCGCCAAACCTGCAAAACCATAAGGACAACGCCCATGCATGACGTCCCCGGAAGCCATTGGCACGAGCCCACCGCCGGCAAGCGCGCCGGATTCGGCAAGTTCGGACGTCCCAAGACGCCCTATGACCTGTTCATGGAGTCCGAAGGCATCCCGGTGTTCCGCGACATCGGCGTCACCAAGGTGCAAAACCTGCCACTGGCGCCGTGGAAGCGCCTGGGCGGACGCGGCACCTACATCCAACTCCACGGCACCGAAGGGAAATGGGGGTGCTACCTGGTCGAGGTGCCCGGCGCCGGCGCGCTCAATGCGGAAAAGCACCTCTACGAGGAAATCTACTTCGTGGTCGAAGGGCGCGGCTCGACCGAGGTCTGGCTCGATGCCGATTCCAAGCGCCACGTGTTCGAGTGGCAGAAGGGCTCGCTGTTCTCGATTCCAGTCAATGCGATGCACCGCATCGTCAATGCCGGATCGAGCCCGGCCCTGCTGCTCGGTGGCACCACGGCGCCGAACCTGATGAACCTCATCAACAATGTCGGGGCGATCTTCGATTGCCCCTTCCAGTTCCGCGACCGCTTCAGCGGCGCCGACGATTTCTACAAGTACAAGGACGATATCGAGCCGGACCCGGTGCGCGGGCTCGCGATGCGGCGCACCAATTTCATCCCGGACATCGTCGATTGCGACCTGCCGCTCGACAACCGCCGCTCGCCGGGCTTCCGCCGGGTCGAGCCGTTCATGACCGGCAACACCTTCTATCTCTGGGTTGGCCAGCATGAGAACGGCCGCTACTCCAAGGCCCACGCCCACACCTCGGCTGCGGTGTTGGTCTGCATCAAGGGCAAGGGCTACACCTACACGTGGCCCGAGCATGCCGGCGTCAATCCGTGGAAGGACGGCAAGGCGCACCTCGTCAAGCGGGTCGACTACGAGCCGGTCGGCCTCGTCTCTGCGGCGCCCGGCGGCGCGCGCTGGAACCACCAGCATTTCGGCTGCTCCAGGGAGCCGCTGCGGCTCACCGCCTGGTTCGGGCCGTACAATCCCGGCCGCGAGCCCGGCCCTCCCGGCGAGACCCACACCGACTACACCGGCATGGACATCACCGAAGGCGGCAGCGCCATCCCCTACTGGATGGAGGACCCCTACATCGCCAAGGAATACAACGAAATCCTCGCCCGCGAAGGCGTCGCCAACCGGATGGATCCGCAGTTCTACGACAAGAGCTACAAGGGCGAGTTGCCCAAGGGGGTTTGATAGAATGCGCGGGCGCTTGGCGCTGGCATTGAATGATGAGGCGGATGCGTGAATGGCGGCGCCTGCCTGTATATCTTGCGTTGCGCCGACGGCAGTTACTACGTCGGCACCACGCGCAAGAGTCCAGAGGAACGACTTGGCGAGCACAACGCAGGCCTGTATCGCGGGTACACAGCGATGCGACGCCCGGTCACTTTGGTCTTCGATCAACACTTCGAGACCATTACCGATGCCATCGCGGCCGAACGTCAGATCAAGGGTTGGCGCGCCAAGAAGGAGGCCGTGATCAAAGGGGAATGGAATCGGTTGCCTGAATTGGCGAAACGCAGGAAGTAGAATCCTCTTGATGCTGTACC
>Ga0306922_10007283_pt1 | contig 10671 bp, 4 predicted proteins | sample sta12Cox44000082_FD_203758 | JGI IMG/M metagenome (GOLD analysis project Ga0306922, IMG submission 203758) | Lab enrichment of tropical soil microbial communities from Luquillo Experimental Forest, Puerto Rico - statoxic.12C.oxic.44.000.082 (v2)... | ecosystem: Environmental > Terrestrial > Soil...
CGCGTTGCCCGCAAGGATCTGGCCTTGCAAGCCATTGCCTATGGCAATGTGTATGTCGCTCAGGTCGCTATGGGCGCCAACCCTCAGCAAACGTTGCAGGCATTCCGTGAAGCGGAGGCTTACGAGGGGCCATCCCTAATCCTTGCCTACTGCCACTGCATTGCTCACGGTTTTGACCTGCGGTATGGCATGAGACAGCAGGATTTGGCGGTGGCGAGTGGCTATTGGCCGCTGTTTCGCTACGTCCCCGCCATGCGCGAAATCGGCGAGAGTCCGTTTCGCTTGGACTCTCCGCGACCCACGATTCCGCTGAAGGATTATGTCTACAACGAGCTCCGCTACTACGCTCTCTCACTGACGCGCCCAGACGAAGCGGCTGCACTTCTCCGGCAGGCTCAAGCCGACGTTGACGAGAAATATCGCACGTATGAGCAATTCGCTGCGCTTCCAAGTGGGCCGACGCCAGCGCAGGTAACAACGGCAGTTGCCAAATCTCAAGAGCCGAAAAATCGCGAGCCGTGAAGGGTCACCCAGAATGGATCTAACTACACAGTACCTGGGCCTGACTCTGAAAAATCCGCTTGTGGCGGGAGCGGGCCCGCTTACCGGAGACTTGGACAATATTCGTCGCCTCGAAGACTCTGGTGCCGGCGCCGTTGTATTGCCGTCGATCTTTGAGGAGCAAATCGAACACGAGAGACAGCTCATCGAGCACATGGACGCAGTCGGCGCGGACAGCTATCCAGAGGCTTTGAGCTACTTTCCAACGATATCTTCTTATCGTCTCGGTCCCGAGCCTTACTTGGAGCTGATTCGTAGGGCCGTTGCAGCCGTCGATATCCCGGTTATTGGCAGCCTGAACGGAACCAGCAATCGCGGATGGGTGAGTTATGCCCGGCAAATAGAGGAAGCTGGCGCCGGCGCCTTGGAGCTGAACATCTACATCGTCCCGGCGGACCCAAGGATAGGGGGGAACGAAGTCGAGCATGGCTACCTGTCGATATTGCGGGCGGTGAAGGAAGCCGTGACCATTCCAGTCGCCGTCAAGCTCAGCCCGTATTTCAGCTCGATGGGCCACCTGGCTACCGCGCTCGTTGAGGCTGGTGCAGATGGTCTCGTGCTGTTCAATCGGTTCTATGAGCCGGACATCGATCTCGAACAGCTCGCCTTGCTCCCTAATCTCGATCTCAGCACTCCAGCGGAAATTCGCCTTCCTCTGCTTTGGATTGGTGTCTTGTCGGGGCGCATCAGCGCCTCGCTCGCCGCCAGCACCGGCGTCGACAGCGCCAACGAGGTCATAAAGTACCTGCTTGCGGGTGCGGATATTGTGATGAGCACTTCGGCACTTCTCCGGCGCGGCATTGCGCACATGAAAGCGCTCGGCGATGGACTCAAAGACTGGCTCGCAGCGCGCGACCTCAATACGCTCGACCGCATCCGGGGACGCTTAAGCCAGCGCAATGTCGCGGACCCGACGGCATTCACGCGCGCAAATTACATCCGAATATTGCAGGGCTATCGGTCAGATAGCTAATCTGCCAGGCGGACTCCTCGGTTCTTAGAATTTCGTTGCCCCCTTTTTCAGGGGCAATTAGGGGGCACTAACGATTCCGTTGTGTTCCTTTCAATACCTTAGAAGGCCGAGCTGTGCCGCAAAACTCCTTTGTTTCCATATAGTTCGTGGGTTCGATCCCCACCGCCCCTACCACAGTATCTTATTGATATTGCTGGCTTTACAGATGGTCGTGGGAAACATGCCCACCGCCCGCGAAGAAAATTGGTCTGAAGGAAGGCAATTAGCGTCGTAGTTCGCCAAGTGCTATTAACGCGTACCGGAAAGCTTTGACGCGACCGACTTGCCTTCGTGGAAAGATCGGCCAAAACAACGGGCAGTCCGGTCGCTTCGAGCAAAGCACAGGCCTACACTGCCTCGACCGCCTTCGTATCGAGAGTCGCCGCAACCCAAGCACGTTTTCGAGAGGACACCTAAGTTTCCTCCACGCCAAAACGCTATCAAGCTCGGCTCAGTTGTTCAAATGGGATGCAAGCCCAGGCGTGAGCATGTGGTCGGCGTGCTTTTGGTTGTACCGGAGAGAGTGGACGCATAGCAAAGAGCTCCCACTGCACTTGCCAATTCCGGCTTCATCGCCACCTTGCTTACTTCCGCGGCTGCTCCTTCAAGAAAGGAAACCGCGAGGAAATTGCCGGCTGGAATCCTTCGGAACTCCCGGATTGACTGAACGAGAAGGCTTACCGAAGCGAGATTCTGCCACGCCTTTCCAAGCTCACAGTCAAGCAATTCGCTTGGCACTCGACGTGTCTCATCCGTACGAAACGAACATTCGGCGTGGTACATCGATTCCTCATCCGAGGCACTGGCTGAGTCTTGCGGGGCTCGCCTGTGTCCCGTCGTATGAGTGAAGCGGCTATTGCACCACGAGCGTGAGTTTTGCGCTGTGCGCTAGCGTGGTCGAACCAGAGGCGAAGGTTCCGGTCACTGCAAGTGAATAGGTGCCGGCCGGGGTTCCTGGTTTTGAACTTCCCCCACCAGCGCAAGCAGCCAATGACAATCCAGCGCAAATTATCAGTGCTAGCAGAAGCGCCGTAGCAAGAGAATGTCTCCTGTGCCTGCCCTGCTTGAACAGGCTAGCCATCAACGCTAGCGCCAACAAGACTAAAACGAGGGCTAACCCGGAAATCTCACAAGGAATAGCAACGAAACATTGAATAGAAGTGGAAAAAGGCCCCGTTCTCGGGCATAACTGCGTTGTCTATGCGTAGTCAGTGTCCGATGAAAAGAGGCCTTTTCAATGACAGAGTGTAACCAGACTTTCTTCCCATTTGAAGCTCATTTTTCACGGCAAGTGGTGGCGCAGTTCGAGGGCAGTTGGTTGACCACCGAAGGCGGTTCTCTCTTGCTCCGTCAAGCGGATCGCAAGATCGACCTACTGCGGCGGGTGACGCGCTGTTTCACCGACTACCGGCAGCCGGAACGGATCGCGCACCGTCTGGAAGAGATGCTGGCGCAACGAATTTACGGGCTGGCGTTGGGTTACGAAGACCTGAACGATCACGAGCAACTACGGCAAGATCCCCTCCTGGGGGTATTGGCCGGGAAGCGCGATCTCTCGGAACCCCTGGCTGGCAAAAGTACCCTGAATCGATTGGAACTGACTCCCGCCGGTTCCCCCGCTGCCGAACGCTACAACAAGATCGCCTACGCTCCGGAAGCGATCGACGAACTGCTGGTTACGCTGTTTCTGGAAGCACATCGCAAAGCACCCCAGTCCATCGTTCTGGATCTGGATGCCACCGACACACCGCTGCATGGGAAGCAGGAAGCACGCTTTTTCCATGGTTACTACAACCATTACTGCTATCTGCCACTGTACATTTTTTGTGGGGACCAACTGCTGTGTGCGCGCTTACGGCCCTCGAATATCGATGCCAGTGCCGGGAGCCGCGAGGAAGTCGAGCGCATCGTCACGCAGATCCGAAAAGCCTGGCCGCATACCCAGATCATCCTGCGCGCCGACTCCGGGTTCTGCCGTGAAGAGCTGATGGCCTGGTGCGAAAAACACGAAGTAGACTACGTTTTCGGCTTCGCACGAAATCCACGCTTGCGTCGGAAAATTGCCAAGGAGATGCGCCAAGCCAAGAAAGAACAGCAGCGCACCGGGAAACCTGCACGCGTGTTCTCCGAGTTCTTCTACCAGACCCGTAAGACTTGGAGCCAGAGCCGCCGCGTGGTGGCCAAAGCCGAACAGATCCCCGGCAAGGAAAATCCGCGCTACGTGGTGACCTCCTTGTCCCCTGCGGCTTGGCCGGCGCAGGAACTGTACGAGCGGCTGTACTGTGCACGAGGGGAAATGGAGAACCGCATCAAAGAGCAGCTCAGCCTGTTCAGTGACCGCATGAGCACGGAGAGTCTGCGAGCCAACCAACTGCGCTTGTATTTTTCCTCTCTTGCCTATGTCCTGGTGGAAGCCCTGCGGAGAGTGGGTCTCGCGGGAACGGAGGGCGCTGAACTGCAGGTCGAAACCATCCGTTTACGGCTGCTGAAAATCGCCGCCCAAGTGCGCATCACGGCACGAAGGATTTGGATCCGCTATACCCAGGCTTACCCCTGGAAGAACACCTTTGTCTCGGCTTGGGCAGCGCTGCGCTGTTGAAGAGTACCCAGAGCAAAACTTTGTCTCGCTCTTCCATCCACAAGACGAACTACGTCCAAATACCAACGAAATGATGGCCCAACACTAACCGCAACTCAGAGCGCCACGTGCAGAGCACCTTGGGCGAGAAAACGACTGCAAAACGTCCGAATTGATGCGTTAATCTTGCCCTTGGTGAGAAAAGGCGGCTAACGGGCGATACTTGTCGGGATACTGAGGTCCCGTTCTCGGATAATGTGGGAAAAGCATGGCTGGAGCGGTAGTTGAAACAACGATCAGTTACGGATGTGGCGCTCGCTCCGTTCAGTGTGACTACAGTTGGGGCAGCGTTACACGTGGACTGGGATGGCGCTCCTGCGCAGGTGAAAGACACTGTCTGGTTAAAACCACCTTCGGGCGAAACAGAAACGGAGTAAGTTGCAGTCTGACCAGCGGTGACAGTAGCTGTTGGTGCCGGCGATGTCATTGAGAAGTCTAGCCCTGTAGCAGTCAGGGGCACCGTCTGCGGGCTGCCGGTGGCGTTGTCAGTAATGCTAACCGAAGCCGTGCGCGTCCCAGTTGCCGTAGGAGTGAAGGTCACACTAATCGTGCAGTTAGTCGCTACCGCTAGCGAACCGCCGCACGTGTTTGTTTGCGCAAAATCGCCGCTGTTCGTGCCGGTGATGGCAATGCCTGCAATCGTCAACGGCGCGGTTCCCGTGTTGGACAGGCTGACCATTTGCGCTCCGCTGGTGCCGCCAACGATTTGGCCGCCAAAACTGAGGCTAGCTCCACCCAGCGCGACAATCGGAGCAATGCCAGTGCCCGTCAGCGACACCATCTGCGGGTTGCCGGCTGCATTGTCGTTGATGGTGACGGCACCACTGCGCATACCGCTGAGCGCGGGCGTGAAAGTCACGTTGACCGTGCAGCTTGCGCCGATTCCTACGCTTGTGCCGCAGTTATTGGTCTGCGCAAAGTCTCCGGACGCAGCAATGTTAGCCACCGTGAGCGCTGCATCACCGGTATTCGTTAACATGAACTGCTTGGCGCTGCTGGTGGTGTTCACAAGCTGGTTGGGAAAGGCGATGGAAGAAACCGACAGGCTAACTAACGGGGCAATGCCGGTACCCGCCAAACTGAGCGTCTGCGGGCTATTACTGGCATCATCAAAGACAGTCACTGTCGCAGTTCGGCTGCCACGGTCGGAAGGAGTGAACGTCACGCTGATAACGCAGCTTGCGCTGGCAGGAAGGATGCTGCTGCAGGTATTGCTCTCAGCAAAGTCACTGCTATTCGGGCCGCCCACTTCGATCTCGGTGATGTTTATGGCTGCACTCCCTGCGTTCATCAAAGTGGCCATCTGTGCTGAGTTCTTGGTGCCGACGAGTTGGGGGGTATAAGTTAGCGTCGCTGGCAACAGGCTAAGGACAGGTAGATTCCCGACTAGCGGTACGGTCTGTGGACTTCCAGGGGCATTATCCGTAATAGTCACAGCCCCCGTGCGGGTCCCGTTCGCTTTGGGAGTGAACGTCACGTTGATCGTGCAGTTGCCACCGAACGCGAGGGCAGCTGGGGAAACGGGGCATGTATTGCTTTGAGCGAAGTCCCCGCTTGCTGAAATGCCCTGAATCTTCAGGGGAGCCAGCCCCGGGTTACTGACCAATATTGTCTGTGTTGGGCTCGTCATTCCTAAGGACGTTGCCGCAAAGGACAGGCGGTTTGGAGAAACAGCAACAACAGGGGCATTCAGAAAGACTGAAATGGTGGGTTGGAGTCCGAGAACAGCGGTCCCGGTCGCCAGGTCGAGGGCGCCGTCGCTGTCGAAGTCGGCTACGATGAGGCCCTGGCCACCCTGGGCGTTCGCATAGGTGCGGCCCGGCGTCTGAAAAGTCCCGTCGCCGTTTCCGAACACAATATCCACCCCGTTCTGCCCAAGACCACCCAGGTCAAGTTTGCCGTCGAGGTTGAAATCAGCCGCAACGAGCGGCCCAGCCATATTGGCTGGGGCGGGATAGGTGACGGCCGGCTTGAACGTGCCATCTCCGTTTCCCAACAGGATCGCTATTCCTCCTCCGCTCAGCGTGGCCAAGTCCGGTTTACCATCCTTGTTAAAATCCGCCACCGCCAAGTCGGACGCTCCCGCCGAAATCGGAAAGTCGACATGGGGTTTGAAGGTTCCGTCGCCGTTACCGAACAGAATCGAGATGCCAATTCCACTCGCCACAATTATGTCGAGCTTGCCATCACCATTGAGATCGCTTACGGCGATGGAATTTGGTTGGGGATTAGCCGGCGTTAAAAGAGAATAAATCACTTGCGGTTGAAAGGTACCATCCCCATTGCCCAGCAGCACGGAGACTGCTCCAATCTCATAGTCTGGAATTGCCAGGTCGAGCTTACCATTCCCCCTGAAATCCCCCGTGGCCAATCCCAATCCTAGTGCGGCTGGATAGTCGACGGGTGGCTGGAACGTCCCGTCGCCTTTGCCGATAAGAATGGAAACTGATCCCGATGGAAACGAACCTGTGCTGATTAGCGTTGCCAAATCGGGTTTGCCGTCGTGATTGAAATCACCCACGGTCGCTGGAAACAAGCCTGTTGGGGACACGAGTAGCGGCTGAAAAGTACCATCGCCGTTTCCCAAAAGAACGCCGTTGCTCGCCACCAGATCCAGCTTGCCGTCGCTGTTCAGATCGACGATGCTTGTGTTTACAGGGCCGGAAGCTGAATAGTCGTTCTTCTTGATAAAATTGCCGTCCCCATTGCCCAAAAGGACGGTCACTGTGTTGTCAATCCAATTGGTTATTACGAGGTCCAGTGCACCGTCCCCGTTGACGTCGCCGGTCGTCAAACCTCCTGCGCCGTCACCGGATGCATACCGAACAGCAGTCTGAAACGTGCCATCCCCTTTCCCCAGCAGGACAGAAAGGCCGTTGCCAAACCCCCCTCGGTAACTGCTAAGTCGAGTTTACCGTCGCGATTAAAATCGGCAGTGATCACTGAAAGGGCGCCGCCTGCCGTTGGGTAATCCACGTGGGCTTGAAATGTTCCATCGCCGTTACCCAGGAGAATTGAGACCGAGCCGTTAGAGCCAAAATTGTTATTTGTCACCGCCAAATCGACCTTGCCATCGCCATTGAAATCGCCAGCGGTGACCGACTGGGGAAAATTTCCCGTTGCATAGTCAACGTGCGCTCGAAATGTCCCGTCTCCATTGCCCAAAAGGATGGAAACGGTGTTGCCTTGCCGGTTGACGACAGCTAAGTCAAGCTTCCCGTCCGCATTAAAATCCGCTGTTGCCACGTCGCTTGATATGAAACCTGCGGTGTAGTTGACGGGACCCTGGAACGTACCGTCGCCGTTGCCGAGCAAAATAGAAACAGTGCTGTCTGTGCTGTTCGTTACCGCGAGATCCAGCTTGCCGTCTCCATTAAAATCGTCCGAAGCCACTGAGGAGGGATCATTGCCCGTGGAAAACTGGCGAAAGAGCTGGAACGTGCCATCGCCTTTGCCAAGAAAAATCGTAACTCCGCCTCCAGAGGCCACGGCCAAATCGAGCTTGCCATCACCATTAAAATCGGCGGTGATTACCGCCAAATCGATGCTTATTCCTCCAAGAGGATAATCAACGGCAGCCTCAAATGTGCCGTCAGGTTTGCCTGTTAGAATCGAAACAGAGGCGGTCCCGCAATTGTTGTTTGGACAATTTTGATTAGCCACGGCCAAATCAATCCTACCGTCATGGTTGAAATCGCCCGCCGCCACTGACACTGGATTAACAGCCGCGGAAAATTCAGCTTTGTTAAACAAGTAAGTTTGTGCGGCGGTGTTCGAACCTGTGGTCGTGACTAGTCCCAACAAGACAACTAAACGAGGAACGAGAGAAGACTTTGTGTCGCCGAACATAGACCTCCCACTTGGGTTACTGCACCGTGAGCGTCAACGGCCGCGTATGTGTCAAGTTGCCAGATCGTGCGGTCGCTGCCAGCGTTACTGTCAGGGTGTAGGTGCCGGCAGGGGTCCCGTTATTGGCGGGAGGAGGGGTAGAGGAGCCGCCACCGCAGCCGCTCATCGCGACTATGCTCATGGTAAGCAGCAAAGCCGACGTTGCGAATGCGGCAGCCCTAACCACACAGATCTCACACGCAAAGCGTCCGGCAGCCGTTCTACGGAGCAGCAGCGAGAACAGTATCAACAGCATTATTGGCATCCAAAGAATCGGCAAGCGATTGAGGGGTATGCGCGGAGGCGTCAAGGGCGGAGATGGGATCGACGATCCATTCGCCGTGGTGCTCACACTAATTCCCACGATGACGGGCGCGCTCGATGTCACCGTGGCCGGCGTAGCTGGTCCGCTGCACATAGCCTTGAGAGGCGCCCCGGCGCAGCTTACCGTTATGCTGAGTTGATCCGATGGCGCGCCGCCCACCGGGGAAAGTTGGAGAGAATAGATAGCGGTCTGACCGGCGTTCACCGTCGCGGAGCTCGAGCTTCCCGTGGCTACGGAAATAGAAAAATCGAGTGGGGCGTATATTGCGTCGGTAAGCGGAGCCGACGTGCTCGTGAAAAAATTAGTGTCGCCAGAATATTGCGCCGTGATCGAATGGGTGGCAACCGCCAGCGCGGAGGTGGTAAACGTCGCTTGCCCGTGTGCACCTAACGCGCCAGTGCCGATCTGGGTCATGCCGTCAAGAAATGCGACGCCGCCCGTGGGTGTGCCGCTCGCCGAGCTGGACACCGTGGCGGTAAATGTAACTTGCTCTCCGGCATATATTGTCAGAGCGGAAGAGGCCAGCGCCGTCGAAGTTGGGCGCAAGATGCGTTCATTCAGCACTGCTGAAGTGCTCGCGGCGAACCCACCCGAGGGAGATGGGATGTACGCGGCCGAGATCGAATGGCCCCCCAGCGCTAACGAGTTTGTCTGAAATGCGGCGTGTCCCGTGCAGTCGATCGCAGCGTTTCCAAGAGAAGTACTGCCATCGAAGAAGGAGACCGAGCCTGCCGGCGTTCCGGTCGTTGTGCTGAAGACAGCTGCTGTAAACGTCACCTGTTGCCCAGAGGCTGCCGGATTCACGTCCGCGGTGACGGTTGTGTTCGTCGAGATTCCCAATTCGGCGAAGACATAAGCCGCAATTCCTCCAATGGCCGGACTGCTGGCAAGCATCACCGAGGTGGCCTCTTCTCCATCCGTTGCAAAGGCATACAGAATGTGTGTACCGACCGTGAGACCCGAAGCCGCACCCGTAAAGTTCCCCGCCGCGGTCCCGCGAGTGCCCCTGCTCCACGCTCCCTCGAACGTATCAAACTGGAAGTACAGACTCGTCACCGGCGGGGGCGCAGTGTTGGCGGCGTTGAACTGGAACGCCTGCGCGGCACTCGTAGTCGCATTTCCGGCGAGAGGAGTGATCGCCGTGGTCAGCGGGTTCGGCTGCGCCTGCGCCTCCGTGATCACCGTCACGTCGTTGCCCCCTTTATTCGCCACGTAAATCTTGCCGGTCACAGGATTCACCGCCGATGTAATCGGACCGTTGCCAACAGCCACTGTGCTCGTCGTATTGGTCGCCCCGTCGATCACCGTCACGTTGGTGCTACCGGAGTTCGTTACGTAAATCTTGTTGGTAACCGGATTCACCGCCACCGTGTTGGTCGAATTCGTCACCCCGTCGATCACCGTGATGGTGTTGGCGTTGCTGCCGTTACTGCCCACGTATACTTTGTTGGTCACTGGGTTGACGGCCACGGCAGAGGGCCAGGGTCCGGCAGTGACTGTAGTGGTCGAGTTCGTCTCCCCGTCGATCACTGTAACGCTATCGTCCCCATTGTTTGCCACGTAGATTTTGTTGGTGACGGGGTTGACCGCGACGCCTAAGGGACCGCCTCCAACGGCGACAGTGGAGGTCACGTTTGTCGCCCCGTCAATCACCGTAACAGTGTTGCTTAGATTATTGGAGACGTAGACCTTGTTAGTGACGGGGTTCACGTCCACTCCTTCGGGCTGGATTCCGGCGGTGAGCGTGGTGGTCGAGTTCGTCACCCCGTCGATGACCGTAATGTTGTTGCTGAAGGCGTTGGCCACGTAGATTTTGTTGGTGAGCACGTTGACGGCCAGGGCAGAGGGCAACGCTCCCACTGCGACGGTGGTAGTCGAGTTCGTCGCTCCGTTAATCACTGTTAGGGTGCTGTTGGAAAAAGGGCCGTTCGCGTTGCCTACATAGATGTTGTTCGTCACCGAATTGAGTCCCACCGCGAGGGGATGGGTTCCGACGGTTACCGTGAGAGTCGAGTTCGTGGCACCGTCGATTACGGTCACATTGTTACCACCCTCGTTCGCCACATAGAGCTTGTTGCTGACGGGATTCACCGCCAAGTGCTTGGGCGTGTTACCAGCAGAGACTGACGTTGTGGCATTTGTGGCGCCGTCGATTACTGTTACGTTAGAGCTATTCTGGTTGGCCACGTAAATCTGATTGGTTGCTGGATTTACGGCCACGGCAAAAGGCGCGGTGCCGACGGTGAC
>Ga0306922_10007287_pt1 | contig 10669 bp, 12 predicted proteins | sample sta12Cox44000082_FD_203758 | JGI IMG/M metagenome (GOLD analysis project Ga0306922, IMG submission 203758) | Lab enrichment of tropical soil microbial communities from Luquillo Experimental Forest, Puerto Rico - statoxic.12C.oxic.44.000.082 (v2)... | ecosystem: Environmental > Terrestrial >...
GAGCGCCCGCAGCTCACCGCGCTTCAGGCGCGCCTCGGCATCGAGCCGCGACTCCCGCGCCATGCTGCCGTGGTGTGCGGTGACCTGGCCGGCGGGCAAGCGCTCGGACAGATGCCGCGCGAGCCGCTCGGCCTGACGGCGCGTGTTGACGAACACCAGCGTGGTGCGATGCTCGCTCACGAGCTCCGCCAGGCGGTCGTACACCTGCGTCCATACTTCGCCGGACATCACCGCCTCGAGCGGCGCCGCCGGGATCTCGAGCTGCAGGTCGCGCTCGCGCACGTGGCCCGAATCGACGACGGTGCACGCGGCGCCGCCGTCCGCAGCGAGATTCCCCGTGCCGACCAGAAAGCGCGCCACCTCCTCGATGGGCTTTTGCGTCGCCGACAGGCCGATGCGCCGCAGGCGGCGGCCGGCGAGCGCCTCGAGCCGCTCCAGGGTGAGCGCGAGATGCACGCCGCGTTTGGACGCGACCATGGCGTGGATCTCATCGACGATCACGGTGCGGGTGCTCGCCAGCATTTCCCGGCCGGACACCGAGCCCATGAGGATGTACAGCGACTCGGGCGTCGTGACCACGATGTGCGGCGGCCGCCTGCGCATGAGCGCGCGCTCGTGCCGCGGAGTGTCCCCGGTTCGCACGAAGGTGCGGATGTCGACCGGCGGGAGGCCGAGCGCGGCGAGCTCCTCGCGGATGCCGGTGAGGGGAGACTCGAGGTTGCGCTGAATGTCGTTGGAGAGCGCTTTGAGCGGAGAGACGTAAACCACCCGCGTCTCCTGGGCCAGGCCGTTCGCGGCGAGACCGTCACGCACCAGCTCATCGATCACGGCAAGGAAGGCGGCGAGCGTCTTGCCGGAGCCCGTTGGCGCCGCAATCAGGACGTGGCGCTGCGCGAGGATCGCGGGCCAGGCGGCGCGCTGCGCGGGGGTCGGCGCATCGAAGGTGCGGTCGAACCAGTTGGCGACGGCGGGATGGAAGTCAGCGGTCATGGCGAGATTGAAACACAGCGTCCGGGCGGCGAGGAGAGACGGTGCGCGGAATTCACACTGTATACAGCGCGGGCTGCGCAGCGCTCCTGTATGCCCCGCGGGTCCGCGGGAGTAGAGTCTGTGCTTCCGCCCTTACAGCGAGGGGACCGCGAGATGTGGGAAGAGGATCTCGAGGACGCATCACGTCGTAAGATCATGTGGCTGGCCGGTGCCGTGGTTGCCGCCGCGATTGCCGCCGGCGGCTGGTGGTGGTACGCAGGCAGAGCACGTCCCGCCGCCGAGCCGCCGCCCGCTCACGTTGCCGCGCCGCAGCCGGCAGCCGAGACCGCACCCTCGATCGCCCATCCGATGCCCGCGGGCGAGGCCGCGGCGCTGCCGGCACTGAATGACAGCGATCCGGTGGTGCACGATTCACTCGCGGGCGTGTTCGGCCGGGATCCGGTCGCGAAGTTCCTCGTACCGCAGAACATCGTGCGCCACATCGTGGTCACGGTCGACAATCTGCCGCGGCGCAAGGTGGCCGTGGATTTGCGACCCGTGAAGCCGACCGCCGGGCAGACCCTGACGGCGACGCAGGGTGACCTCACGACGCTGAGCGACGCGAACTTCGAGCGCTACGCGCCGCTCGTGCGCGTCGTGCAGGGGACAGATGTCAAGGCGCTCGCGGTCGTGTACCAGCGGCTCTATCCGCTGTTTCAACAGGCGTACGAGGATCTCGGCTACCCCGGCAAGTACTTCAATGACCGGCTGGTGGAAGTGATCGACCATCTGCTGCAGACACCGGAAGTGCCGGCACCGATCGCGCTGGTACAGCCGAAGGTCTTCTGGGAATACGCCGACCCGACTCTCGAGAACCGCTCGGCGGGGCAGAAGCTGCTGATCCGCATGGGTCCGCAGAACGCGCGCATCGTCAAGGGGAAGCTGCGCGAGTTCCGCGCCGAGATCCTCACCAGGAAGTAGTCGGGCTGGCGGCATGAGCGAGGTATCCGCGATGGACGAGCCGGGGCTCGAGCGAGCGCTCGCGCAACTGCGGTCGGTGCTGATCCCCGGCGAGACCGTCGAGGCGTCCGCCGTGCAGCTGCGGCTGTTCGCACTGCTGCACCGCAGGCTGCTGATCGCCGCCACCAGCGGCCGGCTCGTCGTGCTCACCCGCAAGCTGCTCGGCGGCATCGATGTCACCACCATCCGCTGGCAGGATCTCGAGGAGGTGACCCTGCGCGTTGGCATGCTGAGTGCCGACCTCGCCGTGCGAGCCGGCAAGGCAACCGACCTCGCCTCACTCGGCGCGAGCGGTTCGCAGCGCGTCGAGTTTCGCGGGTTGCGCCGTGAGCAGGCGCAGGCCGTGTACCGCATCTGTCAGGGCCAGGATCAGGCCTGGCGCGAGAAGCGCCGCGTTCGCGAGCTGGAGGAATTGCGGGCGCGCTCGGGCGGAATCCAGGTGAGTTCCGCGCCGCTGGCGGCCGGCGGCGCGCCCGAGGGTGATGCGGTGCGGCGGCTGCAGGAGGCCAAACAGATGCTCGACGCCCGCTTGATCACGGATGCGGAGTACGAGGCGATCAAGGCGAAGATCATCGCCTCCTGACCGGACGGCCTCCAGCGAGCGCGATGCGAAGCCGCACTGTCCACAAGTAATCCACAAGCAATCCACAGCCGAGCTGCGTTAGTCTCGCGGCCATGGCCATCCGCTTCCGGCGGCGCCGCGAGGCGCAGAACGAAGTCATCGGGACCTACAGTTTCCCCAGTCGCACGGTGCAGGTGCTGCGGACGCAGGGCGATCGCATCCTCTGGATCTGCGACTGCGAGAAATTTCGCCGCCAGAATGGTCAGCGCGAGCCCTTGTGGTGCAAGCATATCGCCAAGGCCGCGGCGCGCCGCTCGCTCGAGCGCCTGACGCGGCGCGTTGCCGTCGCCCGAGCGTTCGAGGAGCGTTAGACCTGCGCAGGGCCATCGCCTCCCGAGCGAGGCGCACAAGCACCCAAGCGGCCCGGTGTCAACTCGAGATAGCGCTGGCAGGCGATTTCACAGTGTCCGCCGACTAAGAGGCCGGTCACCCCCCAGCTGGGGGAGGAAGCTGCGGACTCGCCTGAACCTGGTGTACAGTGGGTTTCTGGCCTACCTATCAGGATCATGAACCATGCGCTGGGAAACACCACAAGCGATTGATTTCCGTTTCGGAATGGAAATCACGATGTACATTGCGAACCGCTGAGAGCGGGTAGCCGGCCAATAACACCCGAAGAGCCTGGCCCGCCCGGGCTCCGCCAATACATCGGGAGCGGGGCGGCGGCCCTTGGCCCGATGACCTCGTGAAGATCCGCGTACTGGGGTCCGCCGCCGGTGGCGGTTTTCCCCAGTGGAATTGCAACTGTCACAACTGCTCGGGCGTGCGCAACGGCACGCTGCGGGCGCTGCGCCGTACCCAGTCCTCGATCGCCGTCTGCGGCGCTGACCCTGCGGCCTGGGTGCTCGTCAACGCCTCACCCGACATCCTGGAGCAGCTGCGGGCCTTTCCCGATCTGCAGCCCGCGCGCGCGCGGCGCGACAGCGCCATCGCCGCCATCGTGCTGGTCGATGCGCAGATCGATCACACCACCGGGCTTTTCATGCTGCGCGAATCGTCGCGGCCGCTGCCCCTGTGGTGCACCGACGCTGCGTGCGCGGACCTGACGGGCGGCAACCCGATTCTCGGCGTCCTGAAGCACTACTGCGGCGTCGAGCGCCACGCCCTGACGCCTGATGGGGTCGCGTTCACGATTGATACTGTTCCCGGGACAGTCTGGCGAGCGCTCGCGGTGCCGGGGAAGCCCGCGCCCTATTCGCCGCGCCGCGAGTCACCCGTCAGCGGGGACAACGTGGCGCTCGTGATCCGCGATGCCGTCACGCAGCGCACGGCGGTCTATGCCCCGGGGCTGGGGTCCATGCAAGAGGCGGTGTGGCAGGCGATGCAGGCTGCGGCGTGCGTGCTCGTCGACGGAACGTTCTGGAGCGATGACGAGATGATCGCGCTTGGCGTCTCGCGCAAGCGGGCGCGCGAGATCGGCCACCTGCCGCAGAGCGGCAGCGAGGGTATGCTCGAGTGGTTGCAACAGCTTGCGCCGGCGACGCGCCGGATCCTGATTCACGTGAACAACACCAATCCGATTCTCGATGAGGACTCCCCCGAGCGCGCCGAGCTCACGCGCCGCGGTATCGAGGTCGCATGGGACGGCCTGGAGGTGGAGCTGTGACCGCTGCGGCCTGGACGCGCGAGGAGTTCGAGCGGCGGCTGCGCGAAGCCGGCCGGGCCTATCACATCCATCATCCCTTCAACCTCATGCTGAACGGCGGCCGGGCGACGCCGGTGCAGATTCGCGGCTGGGTGGCGAACCGCTTCTACTATCAGATCAACATCCCGGTGAAGGACGCGGCCATTCTCGCCAACTGCGATGAGCGTGCCGTGCGGCGCAACTGGGTGCAGCGCATTCTCGATCACGATGGCCATGGCGATGATCCCGGCGGCATCGAGTCGTGGCTGCGGCTCGCCGAGGCAGTCGGCCTCGAGCGTGCGCAGGTCGAGAGCCTGACGCAGGTGCTGCCGGGGGTACGCTTCGCCGTCGATGCCTACGTGAATTTCGCGCGCCGCGCCCCCTGGCCGGAAGCGGTATGCGCCTCGCTCACCGAGCTGTTCGCGCCTGAAATTCACCGCCAGCGTCTCGCCAGCTGGCCACAACACTATCCCTGGATCGACCCGGCCGGTCTGAGCTATTTCCAGAGCCGCGTCAGTCTCGCCCGGCGCGACGTCGAGTTCAGCCTGGCGCTGACGCTCGAGCGCTTCGACACACGCCCCGCGCAGGAGCGGGCGCTGCAGGTGCTGCAGTTCAAGCTCGATGTGCTGTGGCAGATGAACGACGCCATGGCGCTGGCCTACGGAGTCACGCAGTGAGCGATCTGCCCGATACCGCAAGGCCCGCGATAGCCCAGGGCTTGCGCCTGCAGTGGGAGCCGGCCCAGGAGGCGCACGTGCTGCTGTATCCGGAGGGCATGGTGAAGCTCAACGGCAGTGCCGGCGCGATCATGAGCCGCTGCGATGGCGTGCGTACGCTCGCGGAGATCGTCGCGGATCTCGAGCGCAGCTACGGGCTCAGCGGCCTCGAGGCCGACGTGCGCGCGTTCGTGAGGCTCGCACTCGAGAAGCGCTGGCTGGAGGTGCGCGCGTGAGCGGCGCGCCGTACACCGCGCCGCAGGCCGGCCCGCCGCTTTGGCTGCTCCTCGAGCTGACCTACCGCTGCCCGCTGCACTGCGTGTTCTGCTACAACCCGACGGACTTCGCCCGCACCGGGCCGGAGATCGCGACGGCCGACTGGGTGCGCGTGCTGCGCGAGGCGCGCGCGCTCGGCGCCGTGCAGCTCGGTCTGTCCGGCGGCGAGCCGCTGGTGCGCGAGGACCTGGAGGTGATCGTCGCCGAGGCGCACGCGCTCGGCTACTACATCAACCTGATCACCTCCGGCGTCGGGCTGACGCGCGCACGGATCGCCGCGCTCAAAGCCGCAGGCCTCGATCATATTCAGCTGTCCTTCCAGGACAGCACCCGCGAGATGAACGATTTTTTGAGCAGCACCCGCACCTTCGAGCTGAAGGCGCAGGTCGCGGCGCTCATCCGCGAATACGGCTACCCGATGGTGCTCAACGTCGTGCTGCACCGACTCAACATCGATCACGTCGGCCAGATCCTCGAGATGGCGCAAGCGCTGGGTGCGCAGTACGTCGAGCTCGCCAACACCCAGTACTACGGCTGGGCCTGGCTCAACCGCGAGCAGCTGCTGCCGAGCCGCGCACAACTCGAGCACGCGGAAGCGGCCACCCAGCGCTTTCGCGCGCGCGTCGGCGGGCAGATGCAGATTTATTTCGTCGTCCCCGACTACTTCGAGACGCGGCCGAAGGCCTGCATGAAGGGGCTCGGCTCGGTGTTTCTCGCCATTGCGCCCGACGGCACCGCCATGCCCTGCCATGCGGCGCGCATGCTCCCCGGTCTCGATCTGCCGAACGTGCAGCAGTCGGACATCCGCTCCATCTGGTACGACTCCCCGGCGTTCAACCGCTTTCGCGGCGAAGCCTGGATGAAGGAGCCCTGCCGCAGCTGTCCGGAACGCTCGAAGGACTTCGGCGGTTGCCGCTGCCAGGCGTACCTGCTGACCGGGGATCCCGATAACACCGACCCGGTCTGCGACCTCTCGCCCCAGCATGCGCTGGTGACGGAGGCCGTGGCGCGGGCCGAACGTGCGGCACGGGCCGGGAGCACGCCGCGGCCGGCGAGCGGCGTGCGCGAGCAGGTGCTGATTTTCCGCGATCACCGCACCTCGATACCGGTAGTGCCGGGCGGCCGCGCCGATCGCCGCTAGCCGGGAACCGAGTCGTGGCAATCCGGCCGGTACTGAGAATGGGCGAGCCGCTGTTGCACTGCGTAGCGGCGCCGGTGATGCGCTTCGACGCGGAGCTGCAGCAGCTCATCGCCGATATGGACGACACCATGCGCGCGCTCGATGGCGCGGGACTCGCGGCGCCACAGATCGGCGTGAGCGCCCGCGTGGTGATCTTCGAGCTCGCGGACAACCCGCGCTACCCGCACATCGCGCCCGTGCCCCATACCGTGCTGGTGAATCCCCTCCTCACCCCAATCGGCGCCGAGCAGGATGAAGGTTGGGAAGGGTGTCTGTCGGTACCGGGGATGCGCGGGCTCGTGCCGCGCTATCGCCGCCTGCGCTATCGGGGCTTCGACCCGTACGGCACGCCGATCGACCGCAGCGTGGAGGGTTTTCACGCCCGCGTGGTGCAGCACGAGGTCGATCATCTCGATGGCATCCTGTTCCCGCAGCGGGTGCGCGATCTGCGCGACTTCGGCTTCGAGGATGCGCTCGCCGGGCGGATGACGCCCATGCCAGACTGACAGGTGCAGCGACAGCACCCGAGGGAGTAGCAGCATGAGTCAGCGCGCCGCCGGAGCCTTCGACGTCAAGGTCACCCCGCAGAAGCCCGACACGCAGATCGCCCGCGCGGCGAACTTCGGTCGACTCACCATCGACAAGCGCTTCCACGGCGACCTCGAGGGCATCAGCAAGGGGGAAATGCTGGCGACGCAGACCGAGGTGCCGGGCTCCGCCGGCTACGTGGCCATGGAGCGCGTGACGGGTAAGCTGAAGGGACGTACCGGGAGCTTCGCGCTGCAGCACAGCGCCACCATGACTCGCGGCACACCCAAGGCGAGCATTTCCGTCGTGCCGGATTCAGGCACCGGCGATCTGCAGGGCATCAGCGGCACGATGACCATCACCGTCGGCGCCGACGGCTCGCACTCCTACGAATTCGACTACAAGCTCGGAGCGTAGGCTCGAGCGACCTTCGGTCAGGGGGTCTGCTGAGGCGTCCCGGGAGTGCTGGCACGCTGGGCACGGACGTCGCGCACCATGCGGATGGCGGTCTCGACGCCCTGGTAGTAGCCCGGGATCTGGCCGAGCTCGCGGTATCCGAGCGCGCGGTACAGGGCGCGCGCCGCCTCGTTGCCCGCGCGCAGCTCGAGGCCGATGACGAACGCTCCGGCCGTCAGGGCGGTTTCCTCGAGCCACTGCACCAGAGCCCGGGCTACGCCGCGGCGGCGATGACCGGGAGCGACCGCGAGCAGGTTGAGATGCGCTATGTCCTCGCCGTAGCGCATGATCGCGAAGCCCACGACCGTCGCTCCGAGTCGAGCCGTGAGCACCACACTGTCCGCATCGCGCATGTGCCAGCGAATGCGCGCCGCGCCCCACGCCGGCTTCAAGCCGCGCTCGATGTGTACCTGCGACATCGCCGCCAGCAGCTCGGCGTCGCCGAAGCGGGCGGGCAGCAGGCGATAGGTCAGGGGCGGGCCGGGCATGGGCTGCCGATCACGCGAGCGTGTGGAAGACCTTCTGCACGTCATCATCCTGCTCGAGACGATCGATCAGCGTCAGCACTTCGGTCGCCTTCTCCTCCGGAAGCTCCGTCGGGACGGTGCAGATGTACTCGTGCTCCGCCGAGAGCGGCACGATGCCGCGCGCCTCGAGCGCCTCCTGCAGCCGGCCGAAGTCGGGGAACGCACCGCGGATCACCAGTTGCGGCTCGCCTTTCTCGCCGGTGCTCTCGCCCATCTCATCGAGCCCATGATCGATCAGGTACAACTCGAGGTCGTCCTGGTCCAGACCCTGGGGATTCAGGCGGAACACGCCCATCTTGCGGAACATGAAGCTCACACTGCCGTTGGTGGCCAGGTTCCCGCCGCCCTTGGTGATGACGTTGCGCACCGCCGCCACCGTACGCGTCGGGTTGTCGGTTGCGGTTTCCACCAGGAGCGCCACCCCGTACGGGGCGTAGCCTTCGTAGAGCACCTCCTGATAACTGGTGGCGTCACGACCGGAGGCGCGCTTGATGGCCGCCTCGATCCTGTCCTTCGGCATGTTGACGGCGCGCGCGTTCTGAATGACTCGCCGCAACGCGGGATTGGCCGTCGGGTCCGGACCCCCGGCCTTGACGGCCATGGTGATGTCCTTGGCGATGCGCGCGAACTGCTTCGCCATGCGGTTCCAGCGCGCAAACATCGTGTGCTTGCGCACTTCGAAGATGCGACCCATGGATGCATGGTGCACGAACGGCACAGGCCGTGCCAGCCCGCGAAATTGCGCTTGCCGCGCAATGAGATTTCAAACCCTCGGCGAGTATGACTCAGCTGATGGGTTGGCCGCCGCGACGGCCGCAGGCCGTTGCGGCCAATCTGACTACGCGAGTTGCGCCTGCAGCAGGCGCATGCGCCGCAGTTGCAGGCTGAGCCGCCGCTCGATCTCGCGCAGGCCGCGCTGCAGCTGCGCCTGCTCCCAGTGCTCGAGCACCGCGCGCTTTTTCTCGCCGAGCCACTGCTCCTTCACCTTGGCCCATTCCGCGACGGCGGCGAGGAAGCTGTCGTACTCGTGCGCGACACGCGCACGCAGCGACTCGATGTGCGCTGCGGCGCCGCTGGCCGGAAGGCGCGCCAGGCGCGCCTGAGCGCACCGGAACTGCATGGCGAGCAGCGCCCGCTGGATCTGGAAGACCGGGGTGCGCTTCAGGCGCCGCGTCAGGCCGAGTACCTGCAGCGAAGCGATCAGCCACTTGGTCGGATCCCACTGCCACCAACGCACGCCGTTGCGATAGTCGTGGGCGAAGATGTGGTGGAAGTTGTGATAGCCCTCGCCGTAGGTGATCACCGCGAGCACCGGGTTGTCACGCGCGGAATTGTCCTCGGTGTAGGGCCGGCTGCCCCACATGTGCGCGAGCGAGTTGATGAAGAAGGTGACGTGGTGGCTCCACACGAGGCGCAGTACGCCGGCGAGGATCAGCATGCCCCACACGTCGTGAAACAGCAGTCCGGCGGCGAGCGGCAGGCCGAAATTCGTCGCGAGCGCCAGCGGCACGTAGTAGCGGTGCTGGAAAACCAGCATCCGATCCTTTCTCAGATCGGGGATATTGCTGAAGTCATCCCGGCCGCTCGGGTACGCGCGCAGCATCCAGCCGATATGCGAGAACCAGAACCCGCGCCGTGCCGAGTACGGATCGCGCTCCTCGTCATCCACGTACAGGTGATGCGTGCGGTGCCCGCTGCACCAGGCGAACACGCTGTTCTGCAGCGCCATCGTGCCGAACAGCAGATAGACGAGGCGCAGCGTCCAGTGTGCCTCGTAGGTGCGGTGGGCCCACAGGCGATGATAGCCGGCGGTAATTGCCATGCCATTGGCGATCAGGAAGAAGGCGAAAACGGCCCAGTCGGCCCCGCTGAAGCCGTGCGCCAGGCCGTACCACGGCACCAGGATCGCGGCGGCGGCGAAGGTCAGCGCGAACATCAGGACATTCGTCCAGACGACGGGCGCGTACGGTTCGGTGCGAGGCTGGTCGGACATGCGAGTCTACTCGGGTGCCGTTGCGGCGCGGGCTCAATGGGGGCCCCTGGCCAGCCCTCAAGGGAGGGCGGCGTAACTTAGCACGCCGGCGGCACCGATGTAGGGTCGGCGGCCGTGTTTTTGACGACCGTGACGTGTTTCCGGGCCAATCCCGCGGTTTGCGTGATGCGCCTTCAGAACTTGACCAGAACGCCCGCGCCCCAGATCACTTCCCGGGTGCGCAGATCCGGGAACCAGACGCCGCCTTCACCGGCGCAGGCATCGCTTCCGATGACCGTGCCGGTGTTGCAGACGAAGCTCGCCGGGGCGCCCGTGTTGCCCGCGGGTGGCGTCACACCACCGGGACCGCTCCAATAAGGCACGTCGGAGTGCCGGAAGGTCACTTCGGTCCACCAGGTGAGCCAGTTCTTCGGCATGTACTGCAAATTCAGCTGCGAGTCCCACTGGTAGACCTTCTGGCCGGGATTCTCGGTGAAATAGGGTGTGCCGCTGGCCGCTGTGGCGCCGTTGATCGGCGGCACCAGCACCAGGTAGCGCCCCGGGTTGTTCATGAAGCCGCCGCCCAGGGTCACCGCGAACAGATCGTGGTCGAACCAGACGCGGTTGTAGAGCATCGCGCCGAAGAAGTTGGCCTTGTTGGGATTGCGCGAGCAGTGCACGCCTCCGCCGTATTCGCAGCCGATATCCAGCGTCAGCGACATTGCCATCTTCGAGATGGCCGTGTCCGGATTGTTGTAATACCTCAACAGGACGCTGTC
>Ga0306922_10007290_pt1 | contig 10666 bp, 10 predicted proteins | sample sta12Cox44000082_FD_203758 | JGI IMG/M metagenome (GOLD analysis project Ga0306922, IMG submission 203758) | Lab enrichment of tropical soil microbial communities from Luquillo Experimental Forest, Puerto Rico - statoxic.12C.oxic.44.000.082 (v2)... | ecosystem: Environmental > Terrestrial >...
GCGCGTGATCAGCGCGGCGGCGGCCGAGGACCGCATCGCGGTGACGCTCGACGTGGGCGGCGCGATCGAGATCCGCACCTTCGACGTCAAGACGCTCAAGCCCACCGGACGGCTGCGCTTTGCGACCGAGCCGTGAGCGGGGGGCGAAGCACTCGGCGCATGGGGGAGTTGCGACGGGGCTGCGCGCTGCGGAGTCACCCCCGGGCTTGACCCGGGGGTCGATCCTTTTCACAGAAGGCTTCTTGCAAAGAAGATGGATTGCCGGGTCAAGCCCGGCAATGACGCCCAGCACAGGTCAACGACACGCGGCCTCTCCTTGCGCGCGGCGGTGATCGGCGCTATTTCCGAAAGCTTCTCCGCCTGCTCCCTTCGTCTAGCGGCCCAGGACGTCGCCCTCTCACGGCGAAAACAGGGGTTCGAGTCCCCTAGGGAGCGCCAATGAAATCAAGTAATTAATCTATAAAAGCGACGACCGGTGTCCCGGAAGTGTCCCGTTTCGAGTGTGGACCGACTGGAAACGAAATCCCTGATTTTTGTGAACCGGGGTGAACCGTTCCAGGCGCAGCTTGGCGGCGTGCTTGAAGATGGACGAGTCGGAGATCGTGCGGGGGAGGAGATCGCACACTGGTTCGTGGAAAGCTCGTTCTGCATTCCGGGAACGGGTAGCCGGAGAGAACAACGCGACTGTCCCCTTAACGGGCGGCAACCATTGTAATGCGCCCCGGATGCACGTGAGCTTCGATTTCTCACCAAACGGTGGCTCGCTGGCGTCGCCGCGCTGGCGGCCATCGGAGGGCGAGCAGCATCCCCTCGAAGTCGCTTGCGCGCAACTCGATGACGCCGTGCCGCTATTGACCGGGGACCCGATGACGACTGCGAAGGTCCTCGTTGAGGGGAGCGCCGAGCGGAAGGAATTGGAAAGGTTGCCGGATGGGCAGCTTTTGCGCCAGGCCGCGCGCAAGGCTGCGGCGGCCGTGATCGTGGTTGGGCGCGCCTTCCTCCTCCAGCCGGAAGCAATCATTTACAAGCCGGGCGAGCTTGCCGTCTTATTCCGAGCGCTCACGCATGCGTTCAAGCCGGGTCGGCTGCGTTCGCCCAAGCCGCAAACCACAAGACCGGCGACAGCGGAGGCTCCATGCCATCCCCGCCCACCCGATGACCAACCGCAATCATGCTCCACGCGCCTGGACGGGTTCGGCGTTCAGGCGGCTTGTTGCCTTCCTCCTTTGGCGGCCTCGATAGCCTCCTGCCGCTGCTGATCGGTCAGGAGTTCGCGGTCGGGCAACTTGCCGAAGTGCTTTTGGACAAAGGTAAGCTGCGAGTCGGTCGAACCCCAAACAAATCTGCGCGCCTGCTCGATAACGCACTGGTTGTTCTTGCGGACGATGTCGGTCGGGTCAGCCTCCCTGAGCGCGTCGGCCATTTCCTGCTTATGCGCGGCGACGAACAGGATACGCGGCGAAACCGGCAGGGAGATGTAGGGCCCAGGATCGGCTAGGCCCAGCGGCATGTTGATCGGCCTGTCCGACGTGAGAAGCTGGTGAGTCGATTTGCTCAGGTCGATACGTGACCAGTTCATCTCGAACACCGTCGTGCCTACTCTGTCGTTGTCGATAACGTCGGCCAGAAAGTTGGCCGCGTCGATTTGCGCGACGTTCGGCTCATGTTTCGCGAGAAACTCCTCGATGGTCTCAGGATCGCCCGCCCGGCGACGGGCGGCATAGTCGGCCTGTAGAGCCTTGGTGCCTTCGTTCCACAACTGGATGATGTGGCCCTTAATAGTCGCTACCGCCTCGGGATTGCGAAACAGTAGTGACACTATAAACCTTGTCCACCCGCTGCGCAGCGAACCCGGCCAGTTGTCCGTTTCTCCTGCAATGATCTTCTTTAGCGCGCGTGAGGCGTCGCTGTCGACCAGGTGCATGAACCGCTTCTCGAAATCCTGGGCGATCCCAGCAGGCACGCCCTGAATGCGGTACAGATCGATCTGATACCCGGTGCCGTCCGGCGAGGTGCGTCGCGGCTGCATGCCGTAGCCGCCTGGGATCAGCTTGTACTCGCACAACCGGCGGTCCTTGGTGTCGGCCCACTGCTTTAGGTAGCAGACCGGGATATAGTGATGCTTGCGCGGCTTGGACATGAATACAGCCCCACGGGAAATCCCGAGATAAGTAGCGTTCCACTCGGTTCAGCGCCAGGGGACGTTCCATCGTCCTGAACCCTGCTTCACCAACCAAAATCGGACGCTCTGCGCCGTCAACTGCCGCAGCGTGATCCGGGCCGCGGGCCAGCGCGCGCACCGAACAGAAACTGTAAAAGTATCGAATGAGTTCAGCCGATGAAGGGTGGAGGCTACGATGATCCAGCACCTAACCGAATAGATCGACCGTATCGGCAGCCTGATGGAGCGGTTTGAGAGTACGAGAATGGCATGGGGGAAGGACCCTAGAGTTAACCTGGTGCTCGTTATAAGTGTCTACGTGGCCACAGGGGTCGTGTTAGCGACTTATCTGTTTCACAAAAGAAATCAAAACCGGACAGTCGCCTCGAACACAGCTTCCCTGCTCGGATGGGCGTATTTCAGCGGCTTGAGCGCCTTTTTAGCCATCCTCCTACTGACATCAGGCGAGGGAGTTTGGAAATCTCAGGCGTTAGGATTGTTGGTCCTCTACGGACTGAGTACATTTATTTTTGTAAGCGAGTGGCTGATTGCACGCGGTGCAAGGTATCTCACCCGAGTGCGTGGTGACAGGTGGATAAAAGAATTGGAGTACTTGTATGTCGCGCTGGGGACGATTGGCGTGGTTGGCTTGCTAAATAAATGGGACAGACTGGGTCAACCTTGGGAAAAGATTGATCTGGTGGCGCCAGTTCTATTCGCAACTGCGGTCGTAGTGAAGCTGATCAAGACAAGGGCAGAAATCGGTAGATGGAGTGAGCTTAAATGATCATCACTGCCCTCGGAAGCGTTCGCGCAACTCGTTATCCAACCGGCCGAGTCGAAGACCGACAACACCGAGGCCGACGACGTTAGATAAGATCGGAAGGTGCGGCCAAGGTTCTGGCCGGCCACCTTTCCCCGCCGGGAGGCCCCATTGAGGTGGTGGGGCTGACGTTGCGTGACTGGCGAACGCGGATGGCCCTGTTCTCAGGAGTTTGTTTTGTAGTCGGATGCCTGACTGGGTTTCTGTTGATCATGAGAGCGAACTAACCTGCCAGCGACCGACTCAACCGCCCACGGGGGCCTCGACCATCCATCCGCCCGGAGGCTCCACCCATACCTTGCCCGGCTGACCAAACTGCAATCATGCTCCATCGGCCTGGACCGGTTTGCCCGCCTTGCGCACTACTCCAACTCCCGCGCGAATTGGTCTCGCTGATTTTGCAGCATTCTCAAGGTTTCCACAGAGGCGCCGCGACGTTTTGCGAACCAGATGATCCAGTCATAGAGATTTAATACAGATTGCTTGCCGTATCCCGACTCGCCGCTCGCCGCATGGTACATCATTGGAGGGGGCACAAACACGACCTGGGGCAAGCCTCGGCGATCCTGACGGCGTACCCAGACCGCGAGTTCTTCCGGTTGGTCAACCGGAAAGTAGCCCAAGCGCTCAAGAAGTCGGATCAAGGCGCTCCTCGGGACGAAGCCGGAGATTTCCGGTCTGACTGGTACGGGCCCCCACCCCGTGTCCGAATACGGCGGGACCAGGTGGTCCCAATATGGTGGGACCACGTCGTCCCAACATGGCTGGATCAGGTCCAGTGCTTCCCGTAGGCGAAGCAATGTCGCTCGGAACTGGGGCATTGGAAGGGGGGGTTCAGCGATTGAATCAGCAAACAGGATTCATCTTTGTGTGGGGAAGATTCACCTATGACGATGGGTTCGGAGTATCTCGATGGCTGACTTTTTGTCACCGATATAATTGCGGGGCAGAACGTGCCAGCGGCGGTCGAATTGATGCCAAACATGCTCGGCAGCACTATCGTTACAATGATGCCGACTAACGCGATCCAGGTCTTGTGGCGTTTGCGCCATAATACCGCAAAGCCTACTTACTCTCGCGATGACCGTCCTCACTGCGCGCCACAACGTGCAGATGATTTCGCCTGCGTGCTTTTGGCTGCGGAGGAAGCGGTCTCCCTGACACAATTAAGGATTTTTCAGGACTAATCAGGGAATTTTCTTGAGGAAACATGGAAATTTAATCGAGCGGCAGCAATGCCTGCTCGCGTCCGCCACCTCAGCGGCTCGCCACGCGGCCAAGTCTGGCGATTGTCGGCTTTCTCTCCAGTGGGAATAGATTGAAATACGGCTGCGCTTCCTCGAGCACCCGCGCGAAGGACGGGCGCGCCATGAGGCGATCGAGATAGGCCGCGAGATTTTTGTGCGTCTCGGCAAAAGGAGCGACGGTGCTGGCGTAGAACAGCGCCGGCGCCGCCGCGCAGTCGGCCAAGGTGAAGTCGTCGCCGATCGCCCAGGTCTTCGAGTCCATCTCTCGTTCCATCACGCCGCAGGCCCGCTGGAGCTGCCCCTTCGCCAGCTCCACGCCGTACGCGTCGGCCTTGCCCTCGGGACGCAGCCGGTCACCTACGATCTTCTGCATGGGTTCCTGAACGTAGTGGTCGTAGAAGCGGTCCCACATCCGCGCCTGCCAGGCGCGATCCACATCCGCGGGCAAGAAGCGCGCCGGGCCTGGATAATGCGCGTCCAGGAATTCGATGATGATGGTCGATTCCGCCGCCGTGCGATTGCGCGCCTCGTCGCGCAGCACCGGCATCTTGGCCATGGGCCAGACCGCGCGGAAGGCCGCGCTCGAAGCCTCATCGCGCAAATCGACGATGATCGGTTCGAACGGGATGCGGTTCTCGTACAAGGCGATGAGCGCCTTGTGGCAGAAGGACGCAAGCGGATGGAAATAAAGCCTCAGAGCCATGGCAACGGACTCGCGCTTATTCCCTCGAACATTCCGCTTCGCTGCCGAAGTCGGCGCAAACTATCCGCGCACCGCCGCTTCCGCCACCGCCTTCAGGTTCGCTAGGCCCTTCTCGAAATAGCCGCCGAGCATCTTGTCCTGGTTCATGAACAGGCAGATCGCCCGGGAGACGAAATTGTTATGGCCGAACATGGCCCACGTGACCGCCGTCCGATCGCCCTCGGGCTTGAACGTGAACTCGGCCGTGCTGGTGCCGGCCATCGGCTGCACGAAATCGAGTTTGATCGTGATGAGCTCGGCCGGCCGGCTCTGGGTCAGCGTCATGCGCCCTTCGCCGATCTGGCTGTTGCCGGCCCAGGCGAAGACCGCGCCTTCTCCGGCCGACGGGCCCTCGAAGGTGGTCTTCGCGTTGGGGTCGAGCTTCGCCCAGGGCGACCATGCATCCCATTTGTGGAAGTCGTTCACCTGGGCGAAGACATCGGACGCGGGGGCGGCGATCGTCGCCGACCGCGCGATCCGATATTCGGAGGGCTGCAGCGCGACGAACGCGGCGAACGCCGCGACGATCGCGACCAGGATCTTCAGGACCATCGAGCCCCCCTTTTTTCAACGCCACTGAGGCGAGTCGTCAGCGGCCGCTCAAGCCTCCACGATGATCATCCAGCCCACGCCGAAGCGGTCGGCGACCATGCCGAAGCGCTTGGCGAAGAACGTCTTGCCGAGCGGCATGCGCACCTCGCCGCCGTCGGCGAGCGCCGCGAACACGCGGTCGGCCTCGGCTTCGTTCCTGGCGTTGACCGAGAGCGAGAAGCCCTCGAATTTCGGCTTGCCCTGGGCGCAGCCGTCGGACGCCATCACCGACTCGCCGTTGATGCTGAGGCATGAATGCATGATCTTGTTGTCGCTGCCGGGCGCAACCCGGCCGGGCGGCGGCGGTTCCGGGCTGTCCTTGAAACGCATCATCATCTCGACCTTGGCGCCGAGCGCCTTCTTGTAGAACTCGATCGCCTCCTCGCAGCGGCCGTCGAAGAACAGATACGGTGTCGGCATTGTCTTCTCTCCTTTGTCCAGGTTGGTTGGGATAAGTCGTTTGCGATAGGTCGTTTGGGAAAGTCGTTTGGGGAAGTCGTTGCGACGCAACGCCTCCCGTTCAGGCCGCTTGCGCCCGTCGCAGGGCCGCGATGTCGATCTTGCGCATCTGCAGCATCGAGCGCATGACCCGTTGTGCCGTTTCGGAATTTCCGTCCATCAGCATCTCGGGCAGCGCTTTCGGGATGACCTGCCACGAGAGGCCGAACTTGTCCTTGAGCCAGCCGCACGGTCCCTCTTCACCGTCCTTTGCCAGCTCGCTCCAGAAGTGGTCGATCTCTTGCTGGGTTTCGCAGTGGACCTGGAACGACACCGCCTCGTTGAACTTGAAATGCGGTCCGCCGTTGAGCGCCAGGAACTTTTGCCCTTCGATTTCGAACTCCACGGTCATGACCGTTCCCGCCTTCTTGCCGTGAACCTCGAATCCCTCTTTTCCATAGCGGCTGACTTTTCCGATCTTGGAAGTCTTGAACACGGAAGCGTAAAACTTCGCCGCCTCCTCGGCCTGCGTATCGAACCACAGGCAGGGCGTGATCTTTCTTGCCGTGAGTTCCATGATCTACTCCTTTCACGTCCTTTTCGTTTGGCCTCGACTCAGGAATTCGTCTTGGCCTTCGGCCCTGGGTTCCTGCTGGAGTTCACCCCCGCGAAAGCGGAGGCGGGAATGAACGGAGTTTGGCTGTGCGGTCGGAGTGTCTAGCCTAAAACTGAGACGCTACTGCGACGCTACCGAGCGAGTTCCCCGCTTTTTCCAACTATTCCGCTTGCGCCACCCCCGCAATTCGATTGACACAATGGGTTGATATCAACATAATTGTGGCGTGTCAAAGGCAGCGGAAGTTCCCTTCGCCACCACGCTCTTGGTGCGGGACACGTGCCTGTGCCTTCACCTGCAGCGCGCGGCGCGCGCGCTCGCGCGGCGTTTCGACGACGCGCTGCGGCCGCTCGGCCTGACCAGCGGACAGTATTCGACGATGATGTCGCTGAACCGGCCCGAGCCGCCCAGCATCGGGTCGGTCGCGTCCTTGCTTGCCATGGACCGCACCACGCTCACCGCCGCGCTCAAGCCGCTGCAGCGGCGCGGGCTCGTCGCGGTGATGGTCGACGCCCATGACCGACGCAGCCGCCGGCTCAAGCTGACGCCCGCGGGCCGCGCGCTGCTCGCGCGCGCGGTTCCGGTCTGGCAGCGCACCCACGCCGAGATCGAGCGCTTGGTTCCACGCGCCGGCGCCGAGCGCCTGCGGCGGGACCTGCGGGCGCTGAGCTAAACCGATAATCTCGGTGCCGTGGCCGAGGATTTTGTCCTCAGCCACGTCGTTCACTTCTACAACAATCAGTCTCCTGCGAACCCAAACTAGGGAGGAAACGGATACTAGAGCGCGTCGGTCGGCTTGACCCAATCCGTCATTGCCGGGCTTGACCCGGCAATCCATCCTCTTCGCAAAAAATTCTTGCGAAGAATGATGGACCCGCGGGTCAAGCCCGCGGGTGACGCATGTGGGGTGCGGAATGCTGAATCAAGACGACCGGAATATGTTCTAGGTCGTATCGAGGTCCGGGATTGCCAGCGGGGTAGGGGAGTGATTGCTTGTCTTCCCCGGATCGAATGATTCGGGCGAGGGCGAACGATACGAGCTGTCGCAATCGCCGTGGTGTCGGATAGTCTCTCCTCTGGCATGCACGACACCGACGCCCTGATCACGCGGCTCCCCAAATGCGAGCTGCACATTCACGTCGAAGGGAGCCTCGAGCCGGAGCTGATGTTTGCGCTGGCGCGCCGCAACGGCATCCGCCTGCCGTACGCGTCGGTCGACGCCGTGCGGCAGGCGTATCGGTTCGGCAACCTGCAGGATTTCCTCGACCTCTACTATCGCGGCATGTCGGTGTTGATCACGGAGCAGGATTTCTACGACCTCGCCTTCGCCTATCTCGCGCGCGCCCACGCCGACAACGTCCGCCACGTCGAGATGTTCTTCGACCCGCAGGGCCACACGTCCCGCGGCATCGCGTTCGCGACCGTGGTCGAAGGCCTCACCCGCGCCATTGCCGATGCCAGGCGAGAGCTGGGCGTGGAGGCGCACCTGATCATGTGCTTCCTGCGCCATCTCGATGAGGCCGACGCCGAGCGCACCCTCGACGCGGCGCTGGCGTTTCGCGACCGCATCGTCGGCGTCGGGCTCGATTCGTCCGAGCGGGGAAATCCGCCGGGCAAGTTCGCGCGCGTGTTCGCCCGCGCCCGCGACGCGGGCTTCTTTCTCACCGCCCATGCCGGCGAGGAGGGGCCGGCGAGCTACGTCTGGGAAGCGCTCGATCTGCTCGGCGTCGCGCGCATCGATCACGGCGTGCGCGCCATGGAGGACCAGGCTCTGGTGGGGCGGCTCGCGCGCGAGCAAGTCCCGCTCACCGTCTGTCCGCTCTCCAACGTGCGGCTGCGGGTGGTCGACGATCTCGCGCATCACCCGCTGCGGCGCATGCTGGACAAGGGCCTGAGGGTCACGGTCAATTCCGACGACCCCGCCTATTTCGGCGGCTATGTGAACGAGAACTACAGCGCCAGCGCGCAGGCGTTGGGGCTCGCACGCGACGAGATCGCAGCGCTCGTGCGCAACGGGATCAAGGCCTCGCTGATGGCGACGGCGGAGAAGGACAAGGCGTTGGCCGACGTCGCTCGCGTCCTCGCCGCGACTCCCTGAACGCGACTTGCGCGCACTCAGTGTGCTCCCCTCCCCAAGCAAACCCCGGCCTGCCGGGGTTTGGTCACTTTAAGATCTGCCGGAAGCGGGCAAGCCCGCAGCCGGCTGGGGAGGGGTTGGGGGTGAGGGTCCGTCAGCGGATCACCGCCCGACCCCCACCCCGGCGCCATAGCGCGTCGAAGACGCGCGTAAACGCGCTTAAGGCGCCTACCCTCCCCACAAGGGGGAGGGTAGGACCGAGTTCGCTGCTCACGCTTGAATTCCAGCTCACCTGAATACGCTGTAGCACTTTGCTGTGCGCGTGAGTCCCCGCGGTCAAAGGTCCTGCGTCCGGCGCTTCATGGCGTTGTCCCAGACCTCGTCGCGGTCCTCGTCGAAGACGAGCTTGGCGTCTTGCGGCGTCGTGAACCAGAAGCCGTGGGCGAGCTCGCCCTCGAGCTGGCCCGGCGCCCAGCCGGCGTAGCCGAATGCGACGAGGCTCTTGCTCGGGCCGCGATGGTTGCCGATGTCGCGCAAGATCTCGAGGCTCGACGTCATCGCGACGCGGCCGTCGATGTCGACGGTGTCGGAGCGATGGTATTCGGCGCTGTGGACCACAAAGCCGATCTCAGGCTGCACCGGACCGCCGGCGAAGATGCGCACCTGTCCCGCGACCGCCGTGTCCTTCTCGCCGAGCGCCTCCAGAATGCTCGCCAGCGGCCGCTCCCCAATGGGCCGATTGATGACGATACCGAGCGCCCCGTTGCGGTCGTGCCGCACCATCAGGATCACCGTGTGCTGGAAGCGCGGATCGCCCATCGCGGGCGCGGCGATCAGGAGTTGACCGGTGAGCGAGGCCCGCTCCGGCGCCTCCGCCGGCGGCGGCACCGCCGCATGCAGCAGCGTCGCGGGCACGACGATGGCCGCGGCGATCGAACTCAGGCGCGGCAGGGACAGCAAGGACATCGCGCACGTCCCCATCGAATGGTCCTCGGGCCACAAGCATATCAGCCGCGATGGCGGCGGGCCATCCGGACGCTCACGCGCAACGCTGTGAACCCTCGCCCGGCGTTAGCGGGGAGAGGGTGGCGCGAGCCTTAAGCGCGTTTACGCGCGTCTTTCGACGCGCTATGGCGAGCGCCGGGTGAGGGGCAGGATCCCGCGACGCAACTCTTCCGTCACCCGCGGGCTTGACCACGCAAGTCGGGTTTACCCGACTTGCGCACTTAAAGCGCCCCGAAATCGGGTAGACCCGATTTCGGGTGGTCCATCTTCTTCGTAAAACTTTTTTCGCGATGGATTGCCGGGTCAAGCCCGGCAATGACGACTGCGATTGCTGCTCGCGCCTGCCCCTCACCCGGCTCGCCGCTCCGCGGGGCGAGGGCAACGCGTGGCGCGTATCTTCATCTCACCACGTATATCGCACGGTGCCGGTGCCGGCGTAGGTTGTGGAGTGCGCGGCGAACTCGCCGTCGAACTTCGCGAGCAGCGCGATGTCGTTGGCGAGGCGATATTCCGCGCCGGCGGAGGTGAGCGCGGAATTCTTCGCCGGCGTTGCGCCGTTGACGACGAAGCTCGCACCCGGAAGCGCCTGGAATACCGGTGCCAGCGACGGGTCGCTCACCCGGTCGTGCGCCCAGGCCACCCGCCCGCGCAGCGTGAGCGCGGCCTCGGGGTTGAGCAGCAGCAGCCGGTCGAAGCGCGCGCCCAACTCGGTCCTGGTGTCGGTCGCGTTGCGCGAATTGAAGGCGAGCCCGAAGCCGCCGGCGTTGAGGTCGCTCTCATTATAAAAAGGCGTGTGGAAGCTTTGCGCCTGGATCGCCGCGTAGGGCGTGAGCCCGCCGTAGATGGTGGCGAAGCGATAGCCGCTTTCCACGCGGCCGCCGTAGCTCTGCGCGTTGAAGCTCGCGGTGAGATGGTCGCCGGCAAAGGCGAAGCGATCGGTCGACATCCAATGGTTGGTGAAGGCGA
>Ga0306922_10007292_pt1 | contig 10665 bp, 5 predicted proteins | sample sta12Cox44000082_FD_203758 | JGI IMG/M metagenome (GOLD analysis project Ga0306922, IMG submission 203758) | Lab enrichment of tropical soil microbial communities from Luquillo Experimental Forest, Puerto Rico - statoxic.12C.oxic.44.000.082 (v2)... | ecosystem: Environmental > Terrestrial > Soil...
GCGGCCGCAAGAGCCTTGCCGTCGAGTTGGAGTGGGCCCCGCCAGGCGTGGGCCACCACGCCCGCGGGGCTCGGCATTCGGTCTTCCTCCGAAGCTCCCCGAATGCCGGTGCCTTATCCTCGCATGACGACTGGGAGTCGTGCGCACGATGTCCGACTCATGGGGAGCAAATTTTGCACTCGACCGTTAGGATGCCTCCCACAGCCCATTAGGAGGCCGCTGGTGCGAGTTTTTGGCCAAGCGTGGGATATTGGCACCTAAGTTACCGTACCTGCTAAGATTCTGCCGCCTTGTCAGCGCAGCAAACGTGCCAAAAACAACAAACACGAGGCACCGGATGAAGATCGTCAAGCTCGAGGACTTCCACGCCGACGGCGGGTGGGACACCTATTCGTTCCTGAAGATCACCACCGATGAAGGCGTCACGGGCTGGTCGGAGTTCAACGAGAGCCGCCGAAAGGGCATGACCTCCCTGATTCACGGCCTCGGCGCCACGCTCATCGGGGAGGACCCGTGCGCAATCGCCCGCATTGACGCCGCGCTTTACGCCCGCTCGCGGTCGACCGCGGGCGGGCTCACGTCCCACGCCGTCGCCGCCATCGAGAACGCCTGCCTCGACATCCGCGGCAAGGCGCTCGGTGTTCCGGTCTACGAGCTTCTCGGCGGCGCGGTGCGCGAGCGCATGCCGGTCTATTGGTCGCGCTGCGGGGTCCTGCGCGCCCGCTGCGCCGACCTCTTCGACGGCAAGGTGATCGATCGCCCGGCGGTGCGCACGCTCGACGATCTCAAAGCCGCCGCGCGCGAGGCGCGCGAGCGCGGCTTCAAGGCGCTGAAAACCAACGTGCTGCTGTTCGACGCCAAGGGCGGCCGGCAGTTCGCTCCGGGCATGACCGGCGCCGGCATCGGCCATCCCGAGCTCAACCTCGGCAACGACATCCTCGATGCGCTCATCGCCCAGCTCACGGCGTTGCGCGAAGGCGCGGGAGAAGGCGTGCGGCTCCTCCTCGATCTCAACTTCAACTACAAGCCCGAGGGGCTGCGGCGCATCGCCAAGGCGGTCGAGCCGTTCGATCTCATGTGGCTCGAGATGGACCTGTTCGAGCCCAAGGCGCTGAGCCTGATCCGGCAGTCGACGACGACGCCGATCGGCTCGCTGGAGACGATCCTCGGGCGCCGCAATCTCAAGCCTTACCTCGAAAATTACTCGGTCGACGTGGCGATCATCGACGCGCAATGGAACGGGCTCCTAGAGGCGACGAGGATGGCCGCCATGGCCGACGCCTACGAGGTCAACGTCGCCTCGCACAATTTCAACGGCCCGCTCGCCAATATCATGAGCGCGCATTTCTGCGCGGCGATCCCCAACTTCCGCATCATGGAGTTCGACGCCGACGAGGTGCCATGGAAAGCCAAGCTCCTCACCAAGCCCTACGCGGTCGAGAACGGCGAGCTTCTCCTCCCCAGCGGCCCCGGTTGGGGCACGGCCGTCAACGAGGCGATCATCCGCGCGCATCCGGCCAAGATGTGACGGGCCCCGCCGCGGAGCGGCAAAGCGTGTACGCCGCGCAGCGGCAAAGGCGCACGTTGGCAAATTGATTTACTTACACACGGGCTGACCGTTCACGACCGCCATGGTCTTCCCCGCGGGGCAACCCTTTGGCTGCGCTGGAGCAACCTTGGGCGCCGCCGCTGGTGCCGCAGCGGCCGCAGCCGGCGCAACGGGCTTCGCGGGCGGCGGTGTCGCCGGATGTGCCGCGGGTATTTGCGGCGGCGGCGTTATGGGCTTGGCAGCGGCTGCCGGAGGCGGCGACGGCGCGGCGATGATCGGCTTGGTCGGCGCCGGCAGCGCTGCTGGCGTCGGCGGTTTTGCCGCGGGCACTTGCGGCGGCGGCGACGCGGGCTTGCTTGCAGGCGATTGCGTGCCCGGCGTGATCGCGGCTGAAGGCGTTGTCGGTGCAAGGGGCTTTGCAGCCGGCGTTTGTGGTGGCGGCGTTGCGGGCTTGGCGCTCGCTCCCGGCGCCGGTGATGGCGCCGCCGGCGTGACCGCGGCCGAGGGCGTCGATGGCGACAGCTTGGCAGCCGGCGTTTGCGATGGCGACGTTTTGCGCTTGGCACGTGCGCCGGACTGCGGCGTTGACGTCGCCGGCGCGGTCGCGGCCGAGGGCGTCGTCGGCGTTGCGGCAGGGGTCTGCGAAGGCGGCGTCGCGGGCTTGGCACCGCCCGCGGGCGACGGAGTCGCCGGCGTTATCGCCGCTGACGGCGATGATGGTGTCGCCGGTTTTGCTGCGGGCCCTTGCGCTGGCGCCGTTGCGGGCTTGGCGCTGCCAGGCGTGGGTGTCGATGTCCCCGGCGTGACCGCGGCCGAAGGCGTTGTCGGTGTTGCCGGTGTTGCCGGTGTCGTCGACGTGCCGGTCGGCGACGGCAGCGGCTGCCCTTTCATTCCCGGCAACGGCTGGCCCGGTTGAGGCGCGGGCTGTGTCGCCGTTGATCCGGGCGCGCTCGGCTGCGCCCCTGCCTGCGGGGCCTGGGTCGCCAGCGTGGCAGCCTTCTGCGCGACCGAAGGCGGCAGCGATGGCGCGAGCGAGGCCGCGGGGGCCGGCGCTGCGGCAGCCGGCGCCGCTTGCGGTGCCGCGGGAGCGGGCGTTGCGGCCGGCGCCGCCTGTTGCGGCGACGCGGCGGCGGGCTGGGCCGCGGGCGCCATGGCGACGGCAGGCGGCACGGTCTGGGTCTGGCCGCTCGGATTCGTAATCGTCACGGTGTTCGTCACGTTGTTGACGACCACCGTGTTGTGCACGTTGTTGTAGATCACGTTGTTCGGCGGCGGCGCGACGTAAGCCGGCGGGCTGACCCAGACGGGAACCGGCCGGTAGATCGGCATCGGCAGCACGAAAAGTCCCACGGGCGGCGGCGGCGGTGCGAGCACCACAAACTCCGGCGGCGGTGGCGCGAGGAAAATGACGGGCGGTGGTGGCGGCGGCGCGAACGCGAAAACCGGATCGTCAAAGACGAGCACCGGCCGCCGGATATAGACGATCTCTTCCGGCGGCGGCGGCGGCAGGTCATAGGCTATGGCCGCGAACGCCGGCGGCGGCTCGAAGGCGGCGGCAAGAAAGGCCAGACGGCGGTGCGCATCGGCCGCGTGCGGCCCCTGCGGATAACGTCGCAGATAAGACCAATAGGCAGGCGGCGTGTCGACGATGCGGGTTCGCCGCCACGTGATCGCCTCGCGCCGGGCGGCAACGATGGCGCGCACGCGTGCGGCCATCGGATCGTCGGGATAGGCCGTGAGGAATTCCGAATAGCCATCCAGCGTGTCGCGCTCCAATACCGCGGCGTAGGCTTCCTGCGCGGCAAGATCGCGAATCGGCCGCGCGCGGATCGCGGCCGTCTGCTCGTTCGAAACGGCGGGCGGCGGCGCGTCGGGCGCGCGCTCGAAGAACACGAGCGACGTCTCCACTTTCGACGCATGCCACGGAACCTCGGCGCCCTTGGTCGCGTCGTTGACGCGCAGCCGCGCGCGATCGAACACCCCGGCGAGCGGCAGCCCGCCTTCGCGCAGCATCTCGGCCAGCGCCTGGGCGTAGGCTCCATACGGGCCCTGTCCCTCCGGCGCCACCGTGCCCGGCGCGGCGTTGAACGCGATCAGCACGCCGGGTTCCGGCTCGACCAGCGCCAGACCGCCGGCGAGCGGCGGGCCCGACTTGGCGAACGGATTCGCCCGCGCCGCGTCGAGAACGACGATGCTAGCCTTGAGCTTGAGCGCCCCCAGCGGCCGGATGTAGTCGGACATGCGTATCGCTTCGGCCGCTACGTCGGCATCGCGTGCGATCTTCGCGTCGACCGGAACGAAATAATTTTCGCCTTCGAGCTGCACGCCGTAACCGCTGACATAGACGAACGCGACCGTGTCCGGCCCGGCGGCCGTCGCTTTCTCGAGAAAATCGCGCAAGGCGCGGCGCAGCGAGTCCTGATCGAGATCGCGGGCGCCGACAACATCGAAGCCGGCCGCCTGGAGCGTTTGTGCGATCAGGCCCGCATCGTTGGCGGGCGTCGCAAGCGCCCCAACCTGATAGCCGGCGTTGCCGACGACGAGCGCAACGCGTTTTTCCGCCCGTGCGGCGCTGGCCGCGAAGACAAGCACGAGCGGGATCAACGCAAACGCCATCGCGATCAGCTTGCGGATCCGTGGCATGACATCCCCCATTCAAAGCGGAAACGCGCGAAGTCGCGACGCTATTACACAGCGGCTGCGCTGAACGGCATGTGAATGGACGAGGAGGTCAATAGTAAGGCGGCGGCCGTGAGTTCCACCGCAAATCGATTGCAGCCACGTGGGGCGCGCGGCCGGACTCGTGCACCGGCGCCGATTACTTGCTCCCCGCGGTTCCCACGCGCGCTCCGGCGACGCCTTCCGCCGGATTGGCGTAGCGGGCTGTTCCACCTTCGAGGTATCGGGCTACGACCCGCCAACGGGTTCCACGCGCCGCGGCGGGGGTCATTCGGACAGTCCAAACCGGCGGCTAGCTCAGAATGAGGAACGCAAGCCCGAGCACGACGCCTGCCGCGAGGACGGCTCCGATCTCGGAAAACGCCGGTGCATCGTCTCGAAGTGCAAATTCCGGTGTCTCATTCCTCCCGCGCGACCCAAAAATGTTCATGTCGGTCTCCATCTCGCGACGGGCAGCCGGGCTCACAGCCCAACGGCAGGTGCCGCCTCGCCAAAAAGATGGGAGCATCGCTGCGAGGAAATAATAGCGCCGTGAGCAAACGCACTGTTCGCCATCGTTGAACAATCGCCGCAGCGCAATTTCGATCAGCGCCGAATGCATCCCACTCCCCAGGACGCTGCGGATATCACCGACGGGGCTCCGATGCGGGCACGCCGACCGGATCGCCGTTTTTCGGCCGTGGTTGCCCGGATGGCACGGTGGCTGGCGTCGACCGTGTCGGCAAGTTAACGACGTCGATATTCGGTCGTTCGTACCCACGATCGGCACTCGATCGTGGCGTTTATGGAGCTGCGTCGTGCTTCTGTGATCCGCGCGCCGGCGCCCTCAACGCCTGCGCATAAACAAGCAGTAAACGCTTCCCTACCAATCCGTAAGTTGTCGAGCGTCGCTTTCGCGACGATATTTCATGGTGCAACAGCAGCAATATTCACGGGGTGAAACTGGGGGTAATCACCGTGATGATAAAGGGGAACACTGCAACGTCACGCGGTCGCCGCATCGTCCTGGTCACGATCTGCCTTGCAGCTTTCGCGATGGGTGGCGCCGCTTACTGGTATTGGGGGCAAGGGTCCGCAGGCGCTCATGCGGCCCGTGTGCTCGCACGCGCGGGCGTGCCGGTCTCCGTCGCGATCGTCCAGCGACAAGACGTGCCGATTTACTTGACCGGCCTCGGCACGGTGCAAGCGTCGTTCACCGTCGGCATCCACTCCCAGGTCGACGGCAAGCTGCAAGAGGTGCTGTTCACCGAAGGCCAGCAGGTCAAGAAAGGCGACGTGCTGGCCAAGATCGACCCGCGCCTGTTCCAGGCCGCCCTCGACCAGGCCAAGGCCAAAAAGGCGCAGGATGTGGCGCAGTTCATCTCGGCGAGCAAGGACCTCGAGCGCTCCAACACGCTGGTGAAATCGAACATCACCTCGCAGCAGATCGTCGACCAGCAGCAGGGCAAGGTCGATCAGCTTCGCGCCATGATCGATGCCGACGAGGCGATGATCCAAACCGCGCAGACCAATCTCGATTACACCACCATCACCGCGCCGAGCGACGGACGCATGGGCGTGCGTCTCGTCGATCCCGGCAACATCGTTCATGCCAATGACCAGGGTGCGCTCGCGACATTGGTCCTCACGCGGCCGTCCGCGGTGCTGTTCACCTTGCCGGCGCGCACGCTCGACGACATTCGCGCCGCCATGGCGCGCGGTCCGGTGGAGGTCACCGCCTTCGATCAGGACAATCGGCACGCGCTCGCCACCGGCACGGTGCTGCTGGTCGACAACATCATGGACCAAACCACCGCGACCATCCGGCTCAAAGCGATGTTTCCCAACGAGGACGACAAGCTGTGGCCCGGCGAGTTCGTCAACGCGCGCGTACTGCTCGAAACGCGCAGCAACGCCGTCGTGGTTCCCTCCGCCGCGATCCAACGCGGACCCAATGGTCTCTTCATCTGGACCGTCACGGGCAAGGACGTCGCCGATCCTCGGCCGATCGAGACCGGCTCGACCTACGACAATCTGACGATCGTCACTTCGGGTCTCGCCGGGGGTGAACGCATCGTGACCGACGGCCAGTACAAGCTCCAGCGCAACGCCACGGTCACATACACCTCGCCGCCAATCGCGGGATCGGCTGGCAACTCGTGAACATCTCCGAACCATTCATCCGGCGACCGGTCGCCACCACGCTGGTGATGGCGGCGCTGGCATTCGTGGGGCTGGTCGCCTATCCGTTTCTGCCGGTCGCGCCCCTGCCGCAGGTGGATTTTCCCACGATTCAAGTCACCGCGACGTGGCAGGGGGCGAGCGCGGAGACGATGGCGTCCTCGGTCGCCGCGCCGCTCGAGCGGCAATTGGCGCAGATTCCGGGCATCACCCAGCTCACGTCCACGAGCGCGCTCGGCGCCACCACGATCGTCATCCAATTCGATCTCAACCGTAACATCGACTCGGCCGGGCAGGACGTACAGGCGGCGATCACGGTGGCGAGCAAAACCTTGCCGCGGGATATGACCACCCCGCCGAGCTACAAGAAGGTCAACCCGGCCGACTCGCCCATCATCATGCTGTCGCTGCGCTCCGACACGATGCCGGTGACCGCGGTCGACGATTACGGCGATCTCTTCCTCGCCCAGCAGATATCGCAAGTGCCCGGCGTTGCGCAGGTCTCGATCTTCGGCGACACGACGCCGTCGATCCGCATCCAGGTCGATCCCGCCAAGCTCGCATCGACCGGCATAACGCTGGAGGAGATCCGCAGCACGCTCGTCGCCTCCACCACCAACGCGGCCAAGGGCACGATCAACACCGACAAAGTCAGCTTCACGGTCGCCGCCAATGATCAGCTCCTCGAGGCGGATCAATTCAACGACGTCATCCTCGCCTACCGCAACGGCGCGCCCATCAGGGTGCGCGACGTCGGCCGGGCAGTGAACGAGCCGGTCGACCGGACCGTTGCGGCCTATCAGAACAACAACCGCGGCATCATACTGGCCGTCTTCAAGCAACCCGGCGCCAACGTCATCGACACGGTCGACCAGATCAAGGCGCAGCTGCCGCAGCTCACCGCCAGGATTCCCCCCGCGGTCAAGGTCGAAACCATCCTCGACCGCACCACCACCATTCGCGCCTCCGTGCACGACGTCCAGTTCACCCTCGCGCTCACCATCGCCCTGGTGGTGCTCGTCGTTCTGCTGTTCCTGCGCAACTTCTGGGCCACAGTCATTCCGAGCATCACCGTGCCGCTCGCGCTGCTCGGCTCGTGCGCGGCGATGTACGCCTTCAACTTCAGCCTCGATAATTTGTCGCTGATGGCGCTCACCATCGCCGTCGGCTTCGTCGTCGACGACGCCATCGTGGTGGTGGAGAACATCCACCGCCACATCGAGGATGGCGCGGCGCCGTTCGAGGCCGCGCTCCAGGGCTCGCGCGAGATCGGCTTCACCGTGCTGTCGATCAGCCTGTCGCTGGTGGCGGTGTTCATTCCGCTCCTGCTCATGGGCGGCATTATCGGGCGCATGTTTCGCGAATTCGCGCTCACCGTCACGGCCTCGATCGCGGTGTCGGCGCTGGTCTCGCTCACGCTCGCGCCGATGCTGTGCTCGCGCTTCATGCATCGCGAACCGGAACACCACGGCCGCATCTACCGCGTCATCGAGGCGGGCTTCAATGCGATGCTGTCGTTCTACCAGCGCACGCTCGACGTGGTGCTCCGTCACCAGGCGATCACGCTGGGGGTTTTCTTCGCCACCATGGCGCTCACCGTGGTCATGACCTTTCAGATTCCGAAAGGCTTCTTCCCGATCCAGGACACCGGCGTGATCCAGGGCTTTGCCGAAACCGCCCAGGATGCACCGCCCGAGCAGATGATGCGCATCCTGCGCGAGTTCGGCGCCGTGCTGCTGCGCGATCCGGACGTGGCCGGCTTCGGCTCGTTCACCGGCAGCACCGGCGGCGCCAACACCGCCAACACCGGGCGCTTCTTCATCGTGCTCAAGCCGCGCGACGAGCGCGAGCTGACCTCCTCGCAGATCATCGACCGGTTGCGGCCGCAGCTCGCCAAGGTTCAAGGCGCGACGCTGTTCCTGCAGCCGACGCAGGACATCACCGTCGGCGGCCGCATTTCCCGCGCCAGTTTTCAATACACGCTGCAGGACTCCAACGTCGCCGAGCTCAACGAATGGTCGGAGAAGCTGCTCGAGAAGATGCGCACGCTGCCGCAGCTCGCCGACGTCTCGAGCGACCTGCTGGCGAACGCCCCGCAGCTCAAGGTCACCATCAACCGCGACCAGGCGTCGCGCTTCGGCATCTCGGCGCAGCTGATCGACGACACCCTCAACGACGCCTTCGGCCAACGTCAGATCGCGCAGTATTTCACCCAGCTCAAGACCTATTGGATCATCCTCGAGATCCCGCCCGACCAGCAACGCGACCTCGCCTCGCTCGATCGCCTGTACGTGAAATCGCCGCTCACCGGCGCCGCCGTGCCGCTCTCCACGCTGGTCGAGGTCGATTCCAGCAAGGTTGGGCCGCTGTCGGTCGCGCACCAGGGGCAGTTTCCGGCGGTCACGCTGAGCTTCAACCTGCAGCCCGGCGTGGCGCTCGGCGAAGCCGTCGACGCGGTCACGGAGGCCGCGCGCGAGATCGGCATGCCGCCGTCGGTGATCGGAACCTTCCAGGGCAACGCGCAGGCCTTCCAGTCCTCGCTCTCGAGCGAACCGGCGCTGATCGCCGCGGCGCTCATCGTCGTCTACATCATCCTCGGCATACTCTACGAGAGCTTCATCCATCCGCTGACGATCCTGTCCACGTTGCCGTCGGCCGGCATCGGCGCGCTGCTGGCGCTGCAGTTCGGCCATATGGACCTCTCCGTGATCGGGATCATCGGCATCATCCTCTTGATCGGCATCGTCAAGAAGAACGGCATCATGCTGGTCGACTTCGCCATCGCGGCCGAACGCGACGATCACATGCCGCCGATCGCGGCGATCCGCGAAGCCTGCCTGCTGCGCTTCCGCCCGATCCTGATGACGACGGCGGCCGCGATGCTCGCAGGGCTTCCGCTCGCGTTCGGCCACGGCACCGGGTCGGAGCTGCGCCAGCCGCTCGGCTACGCCATGGTCGGCGGCCTCGCGCTGAGCCAGCTCCTGACGCTCTACACCACGCCCGTGGTCTATCTTTATCTCGACCGCGTGCAGGTCTGGCTCAGGGGCGGCAAGGCGCGTGCGCAACGCGAGCCCGAGCGGCTGCGCGTGGTCGCGGCGGAGTGACGGCGAAAGCCTGAGTTGGCGTAGCGCGAACCTCCGCAGCCAATCGCCCGACGCGCCTCTTCCGCTCATTCCCGCGAAAGCGGGAATCCAGAACCGCCTGCTCACGACTCGCGATCTGGGTCCCCGCTTTCGCGGGGACGAACGGATGTTGCGCCGACCCCACCCAACCGGGACGCACGTCAAAGCGAGACCGGCGCGCCCATGAAATCGCGCTTGCCGAGCTCGATCCCGCAATGGCGCAGGATGTCGTAGGCGGTAGTGCAGTGGAAATAGAAATTCGGCAGCGAGTTGGTGAGCAGCAGCGACTGGCCGGTGAACTCGCGCGTCGCCCCGCTCGGGAACGTGATCTTGATCGCCTTGTCCTCGCTGCCGTCGATCTGCGCGGGCTTGAGGCTCTTGAGGAAATCGATCGTCTTGGCGATGCGATCCTTGAGCTCGGGAATGGTCGTCTCGGTGTTGGAGAAACTCGGCATGTCCGCGCCAGCGAGCCGCCCGCAGGCGTTGATCGCGTGATCGGTCGCCGCCCGCACCTGCCGCACCAGCGGAAACATGTCGGGCGAAAGGCGCGTGTTGAGCAGCACCGCCGGCTCGACCTTCTTCGCCTCGGCGTAAGCCGCCGCCTTGTCCAGGACCGCCGACAGGCTCATCAGGAATTGCACGAAGATCGGAACCGAGGCTTTGTACATGGAGATGGTCATGGCGTATGGCCCTTCGAGTACACATGTGATGAGGTGAGGTTAGCGGCCTTTGTTGGCGACTGAAAGCACTGGTCTTCCGTCGCGCGCTCGTCTTGTTGTCTTGTGGGAACAAGGTCGCATTGACTCCGTTCATTCCCGCCCCCGCTTTCGCGGGGGTAAACTCCAGCGGGAATCCAGGGCCAACGGCTGGGTCCCCGCTTTTCGCGGGGACGAACGGACGGGATCGCAAGCCAGCATCCCGCGAAAATCACCGCGGCGCCTCGAGCGCGGCCTTGAGCAGCGCGGCCTCGACGCGCGCGGTCGCGCCTGAGGGATGGTCGAGCCCCATGCGCGCGAGACAGTCGCGCGGCTCGCCCGACGGCGCGGATGCGAAAAATCCCCGCGCCAGCAGGCGCGCGAGGTGGAGCAGCGAAGCCGCGCGCAACAGCTTGAGCGCCGGGATGAGCCGCTGCTCGATCGCGGTGAAATCGCTGCC
>Ga0306922_10007297_pt1 | contig 10661 bp, 11 predicted proteins | sample sta12Cox44000082_FD_203758 | JGI IMG/M metagenome (GOLD analysis project Ga0306922, IMG submission 203758) | Lab enrichment of tropical soil microbial communities from Luquillo Experimental Forest, Puerto Rico - statoxic.12C.oxic.44.000.082 (v2)... | ecosystem: Environmental > Terrestrial >...
CAGTACAGCCTGTGTCGGGGCCGGTGAGAAACAGAGCCATTTCAGCCGGAATAGGCCGGAGCCATAGAGTCCACCAAGCAAAGAGTATCCAGTAGCAGTCGAGGCTGTGTGAAAAGTGGAAATCCCGCGTTCTTTGCGGGATTTCCAAGCGAGGTGGAAAAGTCTGTTGTTAGACTTTTCCACGGAGCGGCTTTTCCACAGCCTTTACGGCGGCCGTTTCGCTTTTCATATTGCGCGCTGCCCGTAGTTCGCATATACGGCTTGAGTAGCGTTCGCTATCTCGTCGCAATGTTCAGGCTCAGCGCCAATCATTCTGCTCTCGCGGATGGAATCATGAGTTCGTGTTGGCGTTCGTTCTGCGGGATCACCTCAACGACCAAGTCACGCACTGCATGACATCGCAAACTGCCCTTTGGATCTACGCGAGGCCATGCTCCTGCGCGTTCGCAGAGTCACAGTGCGGGGACGCGGCATCTGGTCATCGAGGCGGTCCAGGACGGATTACAAAACACATCCAAGATCCGTAGTTCCGGCGAGAACGGATGGCGCAGGAGGATTCCGGTGGACTGATCGTTTGGTTCGGCAGGAAAGAAACTCGCAATTTTGGCTCGCTGGACCTGCCGGTTCAGAGGCCTTCGTGGAAGTGTGCCGTGACGTCAACTCGGGAGCCAGAAGGCTCATCCCATACCGGCGAGAATGGCTCCTTTTTAAACCGGCGCTAACACATTTCCTCTGATGTAGTGTTGCAGCATCACATTCACTTCTTTGACCAGAGACTGGACGCGCTGGTAATTGTTCTTTCCTGCGACCAATCGGATCACGCTATCCGCCAGCCTCTGTCCATCGCTCAGAAAGAAAATCGCGAGTATTGGAATAGCCGCGATGGTGCCAAGTGCAGTGGTCGCAAATTGCGTGATGGCTTCCATCACGTTTTGAACGTTCGAACGATGCTGCACGAGGAATGTCTTCGCGCGAAGTGTTTGGTCATCATCCCATCCTTGGTTGCGGCCTATCTCCGTGGCAATCTCACCTGTTGCCAGGCGGTCGCTCAACGTTGGGAGCTCCCGCAAAAACGTACCTGTATGGCCCGGGGATCCCGGCGCTAGGGCGTGAACGACGAGCACGACAGCAATAAGAAGAGCGAGATAGGCCTCAGCAACGTGAGGTCCGCGCAGGTCCCTAAGAAACAACGAATGGCGTTGCAGGAAGCGGACGGCGGGATCGATCAGATAGGCGAACAGGATCGAGAAACAAAAGATCACAAGCACGGCGCGGGCGACGTAGGCGACAGCCAGCACGGCCGCGAATAGCAGGATCGTGAGGAGTATGTTTACCGTTCTGCGATCAGGGAATGTCATTTTTTCCTTCCGTCAAGAAGCCAGCAGACTCAATCGCTCTAGCCTTCAAGTTCTTTCTTGTACGCTGCCAGTACTCGCTCGAGCGAAGAGCGCGTCTTGTCGACCGCGACCTTCCGCACAATGCTGCCCTTGAGTCCCGTTAAACCCGCCTGTTTCGACGCTTTGACGGTGATGAGATAAAAGCTTGGCTATAGACTCCATATCTGCACTGCCTTAGAAATCGCGGTCAAGCTGGTCACGGCTTCGCCATGTTTGGGTCAGGAACCTCTAAGTGCAATGAAACTTGAACTACAGCACCGGCATGCACCGTTACGTTTTGTTCGGCATGAAGACCGAAGTAGGTTGCCTCGATAAAGTAAATTCCCGGAAGATCAATGTTGGTGAAGGCGAAACTGCCGTCCCGATCAGTGATTGTGGAGATGACTCCAGTGTCGCCGTAGAGGGTGACCTTTGCTCCCGGCCTGTAGAGTGGCTCGTCAGGCGCTCCCGAAAACACCGTGCCTTGCAAGCGGCTGGTTGTAGCGGTAGTGTCCTGAGCTGCTAGCCCACAGGGTGCGAGCAGACAGATGCCAAGCAATAGAAGTACAGTCGTTCTTAAGATAGAGCAGATCATATAGTTATTTCCTTATTCGTTTGCGTTTCGCCCGATGGCTTCGTTCAATTCGTCCTGTGCCTGTGCGTACTCCAGTTGCGATTGCAGAAGCACTGTCTGCGCTTCCGATTCTTGTGCCACCGCTGCGTCAGTCTGAGACCGCAGGTATGTGCCCTCTTCCAGACCTTGCGCTGAAACGCGCCGAGCTTCCTTACGGGCTGCGAGTAGCTCTTGCGAAACAGCGACCATTTGCTCTGTCCGCTCCAGCTTGTTGTAGGCAGTCTGTACCTTCACTTCGATTTCATCGGTGATTCGTGCCAGGTTCTCGTTAGCTTGTGCTAGTTGCGCGTCCCGCTGACGGAGCACAGCTCGCTTTTTGCCGCCGTCGAAGATGTCGTAGCTGGCGTGGACACCGAAGGTCCCAAAATTGGGAGCGAGAAATGGGACGCTGTTGTTTTGGTGGCTGTATCGGGCGAAGGCTTCGACATCGGGTATGTATTCACGTTTGGCAGCCCGGACTCCAGCCGAGGCTTTCTCGACTTCTGCCTTTGCTTCCGCAATTTCTGGGTTCGAATCGAGCGCGAGCTTCATGTATTCCTGACGAGAGGAACTTGCGGTAGGGGCAGGGACATCAGGATCAAGCGCAACGTCGGCGTTGATTGGAAGGCCAACGACATCGTTAAACTGCATGCGCAAGTCGGATAGCTGCAACTCTAAAGTCAGCAGGTCCTGTTTCGCTTGCAGCGATTGGGCGCGGCTCTCGATGAGGTCGGCTTCAAGCGTGCTACCGTATTTGACTTGCTGTACGCGCTCGGTTTTGAGGTCCTCGACAGCGCGAATTTTGGCTTCGATTACCCGATGTTGCGACTGTACGACCAGAATCTTGTAATAAAGCTGCCGCACTTTCAGCGCGACCTGATCGTTCACTGAGCGAGCTTTCCCCTTGCTCGCTTCGACCTCCGCACGTGCGGCATCATTTGCCGCTTTGATTTTGAAGAGCTCGGTCAGCGGTTGAGTCAAGCCGGTGCCGCTGATGAAGATGTCTTTTCCTCCTTGATTGATAATGTGGTTTTGCGGAGGAATTGCATAGGATCCTACAGATCCGAAAGAGCCGGCAGGGATCTCGATAAGTTGGGTGTCGGTCACGTGGGCGTAGGACGTGTCGTTTCTCAGTGTCGGGAGGTAAGCACTTCTGGCCAGTTCCTTGGCGTGTTGGTCTTCCTCAACTTTGAAGGATGCGATCCGGACCATGTGATTGTGCTTCAGCGCAAGCTGCACTGCTTCGTCGAGCCTTAGGTGCCGAGGCTGTGCCGGTCCGGCCTCCTGGGCACTGAGCAGCGAGTTTAGAGCGAGCATAAGAATGGTGAGTAGAAAGAATGCACGCTTAATCATGATTTATCTCTCTCTGGTTGCGGTTCTTCCTCCGGGAAGCTGAGTTCGGCATAGTTGAGTTGAGATCTGCGGAGCAATGCGATGATCACCAGGGCCGCGACGCATGCCCAGGCCACGAGATGAAATCCGTCGATAAAGCTGAGGGTGTACGCCTGTAGTCGAACCCGCGCCCCGATCACGCCGATGGCACGACCTGTGGCTGCTGCCCAACCGGCAGACTTGCCGTACAGTGCTGCGGCGAGTTGGGTGATCGAGGCATTATCAAGCCAGTTTCCGTGCTGGACGTGAAGTCCAAGCAGGTTCGAGTGCAGTTGCTCCTGGACGGCGATGAAGTGCGTCATGAACGCAGCCCCAATCTGGCCTCCGAACAGTCGAATGATGTGGAAGAACGCGGAAAATGTGAGCGCATCCTGTGGCTTCGAGAGGCCGCCGGAAAAAATCGCCTGTAAGACAATGGTCGACACCAGCCCGATAAAGGCCAACGACTGGCCCACTCCCATGAGCAGCTCCGAGCGGTAAAAGTTCGCCGCCGACCACGCGCTGGTGTAATGCGCGTTGAGAATGGATGCCGCCGCGATGCAGGTGAAGCCTGCGGCCATCATCAGGCGCGAGTCGTAGCCCCGCAGGAGAATGAATGCGGCAATGAAAGCGATCAGAAGCTGAGGCAATGCCGTCCAGATCAAGGCAGGTCCGATCTGGTCGGCTTCAAAACCATGAACCGCTAGCGCTTGCGGAACCAGAATGATCGTCGACAGCAGGCAAAAGCGGAAAAGCATCAGCCCCACACCGAGGAGCTGCGTATTCCACTGACCCAGGTATGGCAGATCAATGAGTGGATTCGGGCTGCGCAACCGCCGCGCGAGTGAAGCCAAACAGAAGACAATCCCGCCAAAGAACAGGGCGGTGAAAAGCGCTGAGCGCCACCAATCGAGTCTCTGACCCTGGTCCAGCGCCGCAAACAACATCGCCAGTCCGGCACTTAAGTACAGAAAGCCGGCAAAGCTGGGCACGGGACCCGACTTCTTTTTTGCGGGGCCAGCGGGGATTCCGTACCAGATGCAAGCCAGCATGATCGGCGTGAGCACTGCGGAATTCCAGAACATCCAGTGAAACGAGAGATGATCGCGATACCAGCCATAAATCGAAGGCGCGATGTTGACTGCACCGTCGACGAAGGACGCGTACAGCGCCAGGGTGAATGGAAGGAATCGCGGTGGAATGTTTTTCAGTGCAAACGAGAGCGTCAGTGGATAAAAAGTTCCAGAGGTAAGACCTGCGAGCGCAAGCGCCGTCAACAGTAGGCTGTAGCTGTGGACAAACGGCAAGAACAGGCAAATCAAGGTGAAACAGCTTGCTGCGAAGACGAGCACGCGCCGAGCACCCAGCAAGCCGCCTATATAAACGGTGAAGGGTCCGATAAACATCAAGGCGATGTTGTACGCGCTTCCAATCCATGCTCCCTGATCGAAACCGATGCCAAGGCTTCCTTTCAGGTCCGCTGTGCCGAGCGTGAGCATGCGGCCGGTCAGCGTGACAATGCCGGCGCCCATCACCACACCGATAATCCCGAGCACCGGACTCTTCGAAAGGTCAGACGGCAGCGCACTCGCAAAGCGAAGCGCAAACTGTCGCTTGGTGGGCAATGGTAGGACCGCGGTCGAGGACGCCATCGTACGCTCCATTAATCCTTCGTCCGAACCGTGACCACGACCGAGAGCCCGGGACGGAGGCGGCTCGCCTGGCTTGGGTCGTCGAAGGCAATCTTCACCGGCACCCTCTGGACAACCTTGGTGTAGTTGCCCGTCGCGTTATCAGGTGGCAGCAGCGCGAATTGCGACCCGCTGGCTGGGGCGATCTCCTGCACTCTGCCGCGCAGAACGTGGTCAGGGTATGCGTCGACGCGAATCTCAACGGGATCGCCTATCTTCATGTGGGTTAGCTGTGTCTCGCGGTAGTTCGCTTGTACCCACTTCGTATCAGCAACGAACGTCACAACCTGCGTCCCCGGCGAGACCAGCTGCCCAGGCCGAACCTGGCGTTCGCCGACAATGCCGTCCGCCGGGGCAAAGATCTTCGTGTATCCGAGGTTGATCTTCGTGACCGCTAGCGCGGCCTCCTTTGCCTGAAGATCGGCAAGGAGTTGCTGCTCTTGCGATTCCAGAACAGCCTTGCTTCGGCGCTCCGCTTCGACAGCGATCTCGTTACTGCGCAGTCCAGTCTTCGCCTCCTGCAGGTCAGCAGAGCGGCTGGCCTCTTGTGCTGCGAAGCGTTGTTGATCTGCAACTGCCGTCTCGACGTGTTGCTTGGTTGTGGATTGCGTCGCGAGCAGTGCCTCCTGCCGTTGTCGCTCTGATGCTGTCCGTGCGACGTCAGCCTGCGCGGCACTGATTCCCGCCTGCGCCGCCGCAATTTGCTCGTTTGCCTGATCGATGCCCTCCCTCGCACGGTCAATGCGAGCGTCCTGCAGCGAGCGCTGGCGCACATTGTTCCCGATGGCGGCCTTTGCTGCTTCGACCGCCGCTGTCGCCTGCGCGACCTGCGCCTGGTAATCGTCGTCCTGCAGCTCGAAAAGCAGGTCGCCTTTATGCACTTGCTGGTAATCGGCGACCTTCACATCGCGAACGATGCCGGCAACTTTCGTGCTGAGAGGCGTCAAATCTCCACGGACAGAGGCATCGTCGGTAGCCTGTTCCGCTCGGCCCCCCTCCCACAAGTTCCAGTTCGCGGTGAGCGTGACGATCAGGGCCGCCACTAGAGATACAACGAGAAGGGGTGTGACGAACTTCAGCGACGGCCAACGTGCCGCGACTACCGGCGGCACTTCTGCGGGACGTGTAACAGGTTGTGGAGCACCAACAAGGTCAGCGGCTTTCATTTCCACGCTAGTGTTCCTCTCTTCCCGCCCAACTCGTGATTCAGTTATTTCTGCGGTTTGACTCACAACTCATCCCCTTCTTTTATTGTGTTGTCCGTTACACTGATTCGCTTTCATACCGCCACGCATGCGCAATGGTCGTTCCGCGCCTCGATGGCCTTGATGGACTTTTCAAACGCCCTTTCCAAAACACGCTTGCCGATAGTCCTCAGTACCAGGGCGAACAGCCGTCCTGTGAGGTTCTTGCCTTCGCGTGCGACAACCACGTCAATGTCTGTGGTGCCATTGGGCAGACGGGCGAAGATGTAGCTGTACCAGGACGAGCCTCCCCAAGCATTGGAGTCAATCGTGTCTATGACAACGCGGTGGGGATCGGACCAGTCGTAGTGCAGGCGTTCCCAGATCCCATGCGATCCTTCGGTAACGTCGGCCTGTGAGCGGCTGACGTTATGAACCTTCAGGTACTCATCCGCGCTATTGCTAAACAGCTTCGAACGGCCAGGCCCGAAGGCGGTAAGCCCGCGAACAAACTGCTCGGGGGTCGCCGTGGTTGTCTTGTGGAAGTGGAGTATTGTTTGCGCCATTGTCGTGTCCCCCTCTGTGAGTACGGACGCCTACGAAGGATGCAAACGGAGCTCCATTCGGAATTCGCTGAAGTGAAAGGAGATGAGCAACAGAATCACGCCGCACGCTCAGCAAAGTGACGAATGATGAGCAAGAGTCTGCTCGGAGGCGCGCTGCTCGCGCTCGCGATCCCAATGCTGCGGATATTCGACGGTGTGGTTACTGAAAATGGCGGGAGCCCGGGCGTCGCAGCCCGGGCCGGAATGGTAGGAATAATGGTGGGAATTCGGGCGGGAAATCAGCGAGACTAAGGCAGAACTGGTAGACACCTTTGACTAGCGCAATCGGAGTTGAGCTTGTAGTTTGCGGAACGTCACTGCATGTGACCACCCCTCTTGGTGAACTTGCCAATAATGAACTCCTGAGCCAAGGCGGCGCCGATCCGTTCAGCGGTACCGATTGCGAAATTCCCAAGGACTAAGCCAGCACCGCGATTCGCCTGAGGAAAATAAAGGTTCGAGAGGCCGGCCGACGCCAGATCACCGCCTAGGCTGGAGTAGTTTGGCATTGGCTTACCACTATCACTCCGTGTGACAAATGGGCTGAACATCGCATGCCGTATTCGCGAGCCCGTGGTACCAGTTCCCTGATAGAAGTAGCGAGGATCCTGGTGCAGCAAGGACGGCAGTATGGCACCACCGATCATGATGTCAGAAAAACCATCAGCCGCAGTTACGCCGAGGCGCTGACCATAGGCACCCCAACCTTGACCGAACTTGGGACTATCTGCCGCTTGCCGAATGCTGGCTACTGCAGAAACTCCCACAGCGGTAACTGGGTCCGTAGACAACTTTAGTGCAAGCTGAAATTTCATCTTCGCCGTAAGAGGCGCGGGATCCTTTTCATAAAACACATAGAAGTTCGGCACGATGCCGAATACCCGCTGACGTTCCTCTGCCTTGAGCTGCTCAGCCGCAACTTGCACGGGATCGTAGGTGACCTGGACTTGCGTGACCTGGCTTCGAAGCTTCAGTTGTATTCCTGTCACGATTTTGAACTGCCCTGGTTCGAGCGTGATGCTGGGAGAGTTCCATTCAGCAAAATCGTGTGCAGCAATGGTGAGCGCGTACGGCGCTCCGGGTTGCAAGTCGCGGAACTCGAAAGATCCATTTCCCGCTGTGGTCACGGTGCGACGATTACCGTTGGCAATATCGTTGAGCTCGACTGTAGCATTGGGTACGGGATCACCATTGACGTCGGCTGCCGTGCCGATGATGGTTCCGAATTTCAGCTCAGGTTTTACATTCTGTCCAAACATGAACATGGGAATAAGCAGCGTGATTGCGACGGCAGTCGCCAAACCAGTTCGGGACAGACCTGGCGGGAGCTGTGATCCTATTGCGTATTTGAGCCGAGGCGTACGGCTGCGAGTCTGGATCATTGTGGCTGCCTCGCGGTCTCTGAACCGCCATTTGCTCTCTTGCGCATGTGCACTACCGAACCGCCCTGTTGAAAATCAACCTCATCCATGAGTGTTTTGATCAAATAGAGCCCGCGGCCGTGAGTCCGCAACAGATTGTCCGGAGACGTTGGATCCGGAACCGCGTCACTCTTAAATCCCTGACCTTCATCCTCGACCGTGATCGAGACTTCGCCATCCCTCGTACAACGGCTCTTGACGTACACGCGTTTGCGCGGGTCTTGCTGGTTACCATGAACAATGGCGTTCGCAATCGCTTCACGCACCGCCAGCTCGATGTCAGAATTCGTTTCGTCATCCTCTCGAAACTTCGAAATGAAACGCATCAGTTGGTCCATGAACGGCGGGACGATCTCAACGTAACTGGGAAAGCTGTTGCGCAACTCAACGAACGAACCAGCGGGAAAACCTTGCGACACGTGTGAAGCACGTTGGGCTTCTGCCATGCCTTCGCTGGTGGATAACTCTTTGTTGAAGCTATGAACTTGTGTTGCTTTCGTCTCTGGAAACATTACGAGGTCCCCTTAGCGTGCATACTCTGGAGGTGATATATGCAGGTGCCGCGCCACTCGCAGCAGATTGAAAACACAGACCTTTATCTCTAGGAAACGAGCTGCATGTTCAGCAAAATGACGAATGTTCAGCGAGTTAGGCACCTGTACCGGAAAGAATCGGAGTGGGAGCTTTCCGAATGCTAGAGCCGTAAGAATGGAATGATAAGGAGGCTGCGGACGGGTTCGCGGTTCGAAGCCATTAAGGGGGATTGATTTGTTCTTCTGGACAGTAGGTGTGGTGCATTCTACTCGAAGCAGAGTTCGCTTATGTCAATTGCAACCATCAGCATCTCCAGGATTGGCCGACGGTCGCCTCCGCGCGTATAGGCGCGACGCTTGGTTGGTAGATAAATTCCGTTCGCAATCACGTAATCTGACGTCAGCTGTGCCGCGGGGAAACCGCCAGCGATATTAACGCTGTAATCGTGGCGGCGTAGCATCAGATCCTCATCAAAGAAGAAATCCTGAATACCACAGTGTGTCTCAATCGAACCTGGAAAGTATGCGCGTAAGACTCGCCACGTTTCTGATTCCTCCCGCCAAGGCTCTGTTTCATCAACCCGCACCCCGTTCATTGTAAGAAGAAAGGGTGTTGTGAGATAAGTCCACAGAGCTTCCCCGTTGAAGTAGGCCCGATGAAGCGCATCCCAAGGCGTGTTCATCTGGTGGCCGGCAAACGAGTCTCTGGGAATTTGTCGCTCCGCAACAACCGTCCCGTCGAGCTTCTCGATGGCAATTCTCTCTGGGGTGAACATTGTGCGCTGATCGGGTGCCCCGAAGGGAAAGACCGACGAGCGCTCCTCGTGCAGCCAGACCGTCATTCGACGCGGAGCGGAATCCTGCGGAACGCCCTTGAGGCGAAAGAAACCGCCGCCACTCACGATCGTAGCCTCGACCTTCTTATATCGATTCCAAAAATCCATACCGCCATGTGCATCAATGATTCGGGCGAGTAGGTTGTTCATTAGAGTGCGTCCTCCTTACCGTCTCGTCTATTCTTAGCTACTAATGAGTTCCACTAACCGTGGATGTGTGACTTTGATGCAGAGATCGCCCTAAATCACTTCGCGGGTGCCGTGGCTGATCCCGCGTGAGCCTGGTAAGCGTCGATCACGCGGGCCGAGTACACCAGCGCAGCGCCAGCATTAACCGAGACGGCCACACCGAGTGCCTCAGAAATTTCTTCTTTGGAAGCGTCCTGTTTTATCGCCGCATCGGTATGTACTGTAATGCAGCCGTCGCAACGAAGCGTGACTGCAACGGCCAAAGCAATCAGCTCGCGGGTCTTTGGGTCGAGGTGGTTGGTCTTTGAGCCTGCGGCGCTCAAAGTGCTGTAGCCTCGCACAGTATCAGGGCTCAGCCGTGCAATCTGCCCAATCGTATCCATCAATTGTTGACGATATACATTCCAATCCAACATCATCTGATCTTCTCCTTCGAGAACCTTAAGTTCGGATTCGGTATCTTCTCGAGCTCCCGAGTCACGTCCTGTACACACTGCGCCAGTAATCGACGCCTCCGTGTGGCTCAGTAATTGCGGGTCAGGGCCTTCCGTTCGAGACTTTGTGCATAGAGAGCGGTCTCACGGCGGTTGTGATCGTCACTGGCAGCTTGGCGGTCGGCTACGGCGTCTTCGAACGAGATCCCGGCGACCTTGAGCGTCTCCAGAAATGCCGGTGTCGCGTGGCTGAGCACCAGGTTGGTGTATCGGCAGCTGGCTGAGTCAAGTGCGGTGACGCTGAGGTCCCAGATTACCTGGATCTTCGTCCAGCCGGCCGGCGTCTGCACGTCGCTGAGCGACACCATCCGGCAGTGGTGGGGTTCATGTACCTCGGCCACGTAGTGC
>Ga0306922_10007304_pt1 | contig 10656 bp, 8 predicted proteins | sample sta12Cox44000082_FD_203758 | JGI IMG/M metagenome (GOLD analysis project Ga0306922, IMG submission 203758) | Lab enrichment of tropical soil microbial communities from Luquillo Experimental Forest, Puerto Rico - statoxic.12C.oxic.44.000.082 (v2)... | ecosystem: Environmental > Terrestrial > Soil...
AAGGTCGGCAGCGGCACGCTGACGTTGGCCGGCGCAAACACCTATACCGGTCCGACGCTGGTCAATGGGGGCATTCTCAACGTGACCGGCTCGCTCGTCTCCGCCGTGACCGTCAATTCCGGCGGCACACTGACCGGCATCGGTACCATCGGTGGCCTCGATGTCGCCAGCGGCGGGACGGTCGCTCCCGGCAATTCGATCGGCACGCTGCGCGTCGCCGGCGACGTCACTTTCGAGCAGGGCTCGATTTACCAAGTCAACGCCAATGCCGCCGGGCAGTCCGGCAAACTTACCTCGACCGGCAGCGCCACGATCAGCGGCGGCACCGTGCAGGTGCTGGCGCTGAGTGGCACCTATTTGCGGCAGACCCGATATACGATCCTGACCGCAAGCGGCGGCGTCACCGGCACGTTCACCGGCGCCACCAGCAATCTCGCTTTCCTCACGCCGCTGCTGAGCTACGACCCCAATGATGTCTTTCTGACGCTCGTCCGCAACGACATCACCTTCGCGTCGCTAGCGCAGACGCGCAACCAGCGTGCCGTTGCCGAGGCCTTGGATCGCAGCGCGCCGCTCACGCCGCTGGTGCAGGCGGTCGCCAACCTCACGCCAGCTGGCACGCTACAAGCGTTCGATGCGCTCTCTGGCGAGGTCCACGCCAGCGCGCAGGCGACCATCATCGATGACAGCCGCTACGCCCGACAGGCGATTCTGGGCCGCCTGCGCCAGGCGCCCTATGCAGGCGGGGCCGGTGCCACGGCCGCGGTCGGCGCGGGCGGGCCGATGTTGGCCTATGCGGATCCTCCCGCAGACGGAATTTTGGTTTATCCCGAAGGTTATCGTCCCGCGGGCGGGACTTGGGCTTACCCGGAAGGTTATCGGCCCGCGGACGGCACTTTGGTTTACCCGGAAGGCTATTCTCCCGCTCCGAGCAACCCGCCGCCGAGAGCGCCGACGCAACCGCCTGAAATGATGTTCTGGGCGCAGGGCGTCGGCGCTACAGGCAAGATCAACAGCGACGGCAACGCCGCCGAAGTTAGCCGCAACCTCGGCGGGGTCTTCGCCGGCTTCGACCGCCGCTTCGGCGAGTGGCGCGTGGGCTTGGCCGCAGGCTACACCAATTCGTCCCCGCGCGTGTCTGCGCGGACCAGTTCGGCCACCATCGATGCCGCCTATTTTGCGGCCTATGGGGGGGCGAGCTTTGGGGCGTGGAACGTCCGCTCGGGCGCGGTCTTCGCCTGGAACACGATCACTACCGGCCGCTCGATCGTCTTTCCCGGTTTCGCCGAGCAGGCGGGCGCACGCTACGGCGCCGCCGAGGGACAAGTGTTTGGCGAACTCGGTTACGGCATCAGCTTCAGCGATATCGCGGCCGAGCCGTTCGCGGGTCTCGCCTGGGTGCATTTGAGTGCAGATCCCTTCACCGAAACCGGCGGCGTGAGCGCGCTGTCGGGCTCGAGCAACACGGACGACGTCGGCTATTCGACGCTGGGCGCGCGCTGGGCGAGTAACCAGCTCATGCCGAACGGCATGCTGCTGGTGCCGCGGGTGTCGCTCGCCTGGCAGCATGCCTTCGGCACGGTCACGCCGACCGCCGCGCTTGCATTCCGGAGCACCGGCACAGGGTTCGGCATCTGGGGCGTCCCCATCGCGCGCGACGCCGCGCTCGTCGAAGCTGGCGGCGATCTGCACCTCAACCTGCAGACCAAGCTCGGCATCTTCTATGTCGGCCAGCTCGCCGCCAACGCGCAGGACCATTCGGTCAAAGGTAATTTTACTTGGCGGTTCTGAACATTTCCCGGCAGCCGATAACGAGCACTAATTCCGCAAGCGGTAACTCTCCACAGAAAATTGCCGTCCAATCTTGCCGGCTATTCGTATGGCAAGTCCTATGCGGAGACGCTTTAGCGCGTAATTATAAGCGCGCTAGTCCTTCTGGGGGAGCGCCGCTCTCCAAAAGACCGAAAACGAGGAAGATATTCAGCACGATACCTTCAGGGCCTGGAGATCGAGTTGTGCCGCGACTGCGATCAATTAGGTCCAAAACGAGATCACTTGCTCGCATGCGACTCACCGTCTTTAGAAGCCAAGCGCGCGGTTGGGCAAACGTGAGGTGATGCGGATCCGACGGCAGGCGGCCGCACACAAGACAAGGTTGCCGCAGCACGAACTTCCGGTTATCTTTATCGCGCAGGCGGACCGTTTTGCCCAAAGCGTGCGCTACCCCACTGCGAAATCGCTTCTGGGCACGCATAGAAGCTCTCTGGCTGGTGTCCGCGTCCGCTCGGCCGGTGGATACGAGGTCTTCGTCGGGGACAGCTTGAGGCGGCCGGTCAGGGGCCAGACCATCGGGCGTACCGGCAGGGGTCGTCCCGTCCGGGACCTGGCCATCGCTGATCGTAGAGAGCCTCGCCTGAAACCACTCTTCGACAATCTTGGCATCCGCTGCTGTCAGAGTGTTCTTGGCAGGCAGATTCCGACGGGCCCAGGCAGTCGCCTCGTCCGCCGAATTTATAGTCGCCATGGGAGCCGCGCTGACCTATGCGCGGCGGTATGCCCTGTTCACGTTGGTCGGTATTGCCGGAGAAGATGAGCTCGATGCACCGGATCTCGGTGCCGAGCCTGCTCCCGCAGCGGAGCTGCCGAGCCCCGCGGATCATCGCAAGCAAGAACGGGAGCGCGAGCGCCCAGTAATGGGAACTCTCCAAACTCTGCAGCAAGGAGTGTCCTCGGAATGCAGCTATCGGCAAGTCTTCGCGAAAGCCTAATTGAGCAGTAGGATGATCGAAGCGAAGACGGAGACGGCCGAGAGTCCGATCAAGAAAACTGCTCACGTGGTTCTAACGGCGGGGTCCACTTCACGAAATACGAAACGAAGCCATTTTTTTCTGTTAGACGCGTTTAGGGAACGGGCGCGCATGGTTGCTTGACCTAAACACTCGGGGCGTGCCTCCGAGCCTCGCCCAGCTCCACTTTAAGTTCGTACAAGTCTACCGGTATCGGGTAGTTCGCAGGGCAAGCAATGTTTGCACGATTTGCCGCCACAGGGCAGTCTCATATCGCCCGAGGCGTTCAAACACGCCACTATCGAGGTTGGCAAGGCGCAGAAAGCAACATGTCAAGTCACGCGAATGGGAGACTGGATTATCGGAGGACGCCTCGATCGAATCCGATTGATCGTCAACTTGCTTTCTTTGCCTATCCCCTCTTGATCCCGTAACATTGTACGCGTCACGACGCGTTGTAGTCCGGAGAACACGATAAACCACGCTATGGCTGTGTTCCGCTTCGTTGGCGGTTTTGAGTGTATATCGGCGGTCCTCCAAAATCTCGGCCTGGATCTGCAGGAGATCGGTCTCAATGGCAGTAGCGCGGCGGATGCGCCACAGTAGGGACGCAAGCCTGAGCACGAGCTCGCGCTCGACGGCTGTTCGGGCATCGTAGTCCGCGATGACGGCTGCTTCGAATGCCTGGTAGTCTTCAATATCTTCGAGCGCGGCAATGACGGTCTCCGACGTCAATCCATGTCGGACTGCGTTTTGCCGCGACCGCCGTTTGCCGTCTTCGGTTTTCGGCCCGGTGCTGCTCAGCGCATTGCGTCGATTGGCCTCGATTTGTCGGAACGAAGTCATCCGCACGTGAGCCTGTCGGGATTCTCGGAGACGGAACCGCCGGCTTCGGCGCCTGCATCAAGGCCAGCACCGGCTCGATCTGGCGCTGGCATGTCTGCAGTCTGTGCGACCGCCTGCGTGATGCGTTGTGCTATTGAGGTGAGCTGTTCGTCGGACCGCGTCTGCTGCCATAGCCTGAGCGCAATTGGAAGCGGATCAATGTTGAGCCTGCGCCACCATGCAGCCTCGTCACCTGAGCGATGGAGCTCACGGTGGTGGACCCGGCAGACCGGGACGATGAATTCGTCGCTCACTCTGCGCCCGAGTGTGCGAGGCTGTGTGAAGGTGAGGTGGTGCGGATCCGACGGCACGCGGCCGCAGACGAGGCACGCCTGGCGCAGTACGAATCTTCGGTGGTCCTTATCGCGCAGGCGAACCGTTTTTCCCAAACGGATTACGTCAAAGCGAGTATGCTTCTTGGCTCGTGTCGTTGCTTTCCGGCGCGTACTCGTGTTCAGCGCACCGGCCACTACGCTTTGGCCCGGGACAGCATGACGCGGCTCATGAGGGCTTGGATCATCAGGCGTCCCATGACGGTCCGAACCGTCACGTGTCCCGTCCGGAGGGCTGATCGCAGAAAGCCTTGCCGCGAACTGCTCCTCGACCATTTTGGCGTCCGCGGCTGTCAGCGAATTCTTTGCCGGCAAACTCCGCTGCGCCCAGGCAGCCGCCTCGTCCGCTGAATTTATGGCCGCTATTTGCTGAAGCAGGCTTTCGCGAAGGCTCGCCGATAGCTGTTCTCCCAGGATGGACCTTGCTAACGGCCCCTGGGGCTTTCCGTGAGGCGCTGTCCGCTGCGCCACCGCAGATTGCGCATTCGATCGCGGCAGCTCCTCTGCAGGATTGGGGACGGCGTCGAGATCTGGCGCGTCGAGATCATCTTCTCCGGCGATGCCGACCAGGGTGAAAAGCGCATACCGCCGGGCATAGGTGAGTGCGGCTCCCATTCGCTGCGCCGAGGCGATGTCGGTGATTGGGCAAACCGGCCATTCCGAGGAAACCCATTCGCCGGACGAATGCGCAAGAATGGTGGTGAGGCGAAGGAGACCGGCTTCCTTGTCAATCTCGGTAGACTGGATGGTCGCGATCTCATGCCGGCCGAGGCCCTTGCGCACGATGTCCAAGCCGCTTGACAACGGGGCATAGCGGAAGGTGCGGTCCGCCTCGCGCGGAAAGGGGGACCGGATCGTGCCAACGAGCGATTTCTCTGGATTGGTGAGCTCCACCTGGGCTTTGGCAAGGGCAGCCGCAATGGTGGCGATTGTGTCACTGGAGCGGTGCATGGGTGCTGCCCTCCATGCTCAAGAGATCAAAGCTCACAGCGCCGGACTTTGAACGCTTGGCCCGGATCCCGTGCCCAATCGCCTCCTTGGCATCCTGCGGCATGAGGCCTTTGAGCTCGGCCTTGGCATTCTCATGCTCGAGGTAGGCCTCTCGGGTGCGCCGAAAGACGCTGGAGAATTCCGCCCAGGCATTGGACGAACTCATGTCCACGATCCGCACCGCCTCGATGCGGGCCCGCGGTGACTCGACGCCGAAGAGGCGAGGGGGCTCGCCGCTCTCGACGCAGCGCCAGAACTTCTTTTCCGCGGTCAAAAGGAGGTGCTGGTAGAGGGGATCGGCCGAGATCTGGATCTCGACCCATTTGCCGCCACCGGTGATGATCGAGAGTACCGCGGCGGTGGCGTTGGTGACCCACATGTTGTGCTGGACCTGGGCCATATGCTTCTCGGCGGCCGCCTCCTCCGAGAACGACCAGGGCAGCATGAATTTGGCCTCGAAGACCGCCCCGGTGCCCTCGACAACGCCGTCGAGCGTCGCCGCCATCCAGCGGATCACTGGATGCCGAATCCAGCTCTGGACGTCCTTGATGGCCTGTCCAGTCGCCTTCTCGAACCAGCGCCGATTGAGCGGCTCGGTGGCCAAGCCCAGCTGGACGAGGAGGTTATCAGAGTAATCGGGCGGCTCCGCCTCGCCGCGCTTTTCCCGCCAAAGCCGGAGGAGCAACTCCTCATCATCGCCCATGACCACGCGGGCGTCGGAGCCTCCGATAAATGCGCGACGCCGGAATGAGGCGCTGAGGCCTGTAACGCGAATTGCGGGTTCAGACATCTTCCTACCCCTGCTTTTGTGCTCCATTCAGGAGTATTTTAATCGTCTATCGGAGCAAAATAAACCAGTTTAGGAGTTATTGTCAACTCGATGGAATCGGAAAAACATTCAAGCCATGCGGTACTCGTCCCAAATCCGGGCGGCGCGCGCGCTTCTAGGCTGGAGCCAGGGAAAGCTTGCCCGCGTCGCCGGGATTGGCCTAACGACGCTTCAGCGGATCGAGCAGGGGGAGGGAGTCGTGAAGGGAAACTTCTCGACCGCGCTCAAAATACAAAAGGCACTGGAAGCGGCCGGCATTCTCTTCACCGACGATGAAGCTGGAGAGATTGGGGTCCGTTTGAAAACGGACAAGCGATGAAAGCCGTCGCGTTCACCGCCGAAGTTGAGGCGTGGGCCAAGGGCCACTGGCGGGCTATGTTTCAACTCTGCTCAAGATTCAGGCAGCGTTCGAGCAAGGCGGAATTCAATTCATCGATGATGACGAGATCGGTGGCTTCGGGCTTCGATGGCGAAGAAGAGAAGAGAAAGCGGTAAACGGTTTGGTCTTCACGGAACGAAGGGTGTTCGCCCGCGGTTGGCGGCGGTGCGGCCCTCTGGCTAGTGGGAGGCCGATTTGCCGGCCCGGCCATCCTGGATGGCCCTTTCTATTGCTGCTCGGGCACCTGATCCCGGCGCACCGTCATTCATCTGGCAGCGCCTTGGTTGACCCCATCGAAGACGATTTGACGAGAAATGGGTTTAGTGGCTGAATCGATAAGTGATTCGCGCGTACCGGGAGTTTGTGGTGGGCGTCAGAGTTAAGAAGCTCTATCCAGCGCTTAAGCATGGAGGGTACTCCGCCACGGGACTTCTTCCGGGAGAGGATCTCGCTGCTTTTGAAAAATTGCACCAGGATTTAAGATTGGAGCATTGCCCCGATGGACCCCTCCAAGAAGATACAGTCCGTGATATCGCGCGTTGGACGTGGCGCAAGCAAAATCTCGGAACGTTTCGTATAGCTGAAGCGGCGCGCGAGCGAGCTTCAGCCATAAGATCAGAAATGATTCCGTCCACAACGCCGCCGTTCGATTTTCCCTTACTCGGGGTACCTGATCCTGCGGACGTTAAAGCAGCGACGGAAGCTGCAGAGGCCCAAGCTCGAAAAGAACTCGGAGAGGACTACAAGTTTGTTGAAATGGGCGACTTGGCAACTGCTACTCAAATGCTTGCAGACCTAGAGGTTGAAGAACGTTTGAATGCCATGATCGACAGACTCCTCAAAAGGCTGTGGATGCTGAAAGCCTCTAAATGTCTCTCGTCCACCGCCTCTTCAACCACTTTGCCTCGCCTATCAGCACCTAAGAAGGCTGCCTGAGTATCTTTTTGGGTCAGAGCAGCCGAGGAGAGACACCCGGGCCAGAGCGGTGTTGCTGACGCTGGTGGGGAGGATCAGCTCACGCAATGGGGGTGGAGAATGCGGGCCGCGCCGATGTTCGTGTGCCAGAACCGAGGACGACGGTCGAAGCACTTGTGGGAGGCTCAATTTGCACGTAATGATTGTATTCTTGCAAATTGAGAGCGGAAATATAAAGTTGAATCAGTGCCTTAACTCAGCTCCCAGCCCTAATCACTGATCGGTCAGAGGCCAGCAGTCTCGGCGGTCCCGCAGCCATCAGTGATCTGGTCGCGCCACACATGCTTCTGCGGCGCGTAGCGATTCGCGACGATCGCCTCAAGCCGACCACGATTCACCCTTCGCCTGGCAAAGAAGAAACCGTCGGTCGGCCGAGCTGGTCGAGAAGTTTCTGTTCGTCGCGGAAAGCCGGCGCGAGCACTGCGGGCGCGCCGCTCGGGACGGATCGCGCAAACAACCTCGGCTGGACCTTGGGACTCGGCGTCGAATTCGTTCCTGGACGGCGAAGGCGGAGTATCTCTACGCCGACTTCAACGGCTTCACCTGCAACGTGGCCTGCGGCGGCGGCCCCATCTGCGGAATCCGAGGCAAGGCGGACAGGGATTCCGACGGAAGGCGGACAGCAATCCGATGATTGCGGACAGCGGGTGAGAGCGGCGTGAACGGCGTTCCCGTCGACAATCGAATCGACTGATCGGGGACCCCTGCAACCAACAGCGGGGGTTACCGATGCCAGCGGAGAGATTGTCGATGCGCAAGGTGCGCGAGGTGCTTCGGCTGAGGCACGCGCTTTCACTGAGCTACCGGGAGATCAGCGAGGCGCTTGGGGTCGGCAAGACCGCGGCTGGCGAGATTGTGCGCCGCGCCGAGGTGGTCGGCCTCACCTGGCCTCTGCCGCAGCTATTCGATGACGGCGAGCTTGAGCGCCGGCTGTTCACGGCCCCTGGCGAGGCGCAACCGGAGCGCTCGGCGCCCGATTGGGCCAAGCTGCATGAGGAGCTGAAGCGGCGCAGCGTGACGCTGGTGCTGTTGTGGCAGGAGTATCGCGCGGAGCATCCGGACGGCTACGGCTATAGTCGGTTCTGTGATCTCTACGGTGAGTGGCGCCGCAGCGTGTCGGCGACGATGCGCCAGACCCATGCCGCGGGCGAGAAGCTGTTCGTGGATTTCGCCGGCGACACGGTTGCGGTGATCGATCCGCTGACCGGCGACATACGAGCGGCGCACATCTTTGTTGCCGCGCTCGGCGCCTCCAACTTCACCTACGCGGAAGGGCGCTGGAGCGAGGGGCTCCCCGACTGGATCAGCGCGCATGTCAATACGCTCGCCGCAATCGGCGGCGTGCCGAGGGCCGTGGTCTGCGACAACCTCAAGGCTGGCGTCACCAAGCCTTCGCGCTACGAGCCTGGCATCAATCGTAGCTATCAGGAGCTCGCCACTCATTACGGCTTCGCGGTCCTGCCGACGCGGATCAAAAAGCCGCGTGACAAGGCAAAGGCGGAGGTGGCGGTGCAGATTGTTCAGAGATTCGTGCTGGCACGACTGCGCAACCGGCGCTTCTTCTCGCTCGATGAGCTCAACATCGCGATCCGCGAGTGTGTCGCCGATCTCAATGACAGGATCATGCGCAAGCTCGGAAAGAGCCGGCGCGGGTTGTTGGAGACGATCGAGCGTCCAGCGCTCAAGCCATTGCCGGCCGAACCTTATCGCTATGCCGAGTGGAAGCGGGCTCGCGTCGCCCCCGACTACCACATCGAGATCGCCGGCCACTATTACTCGGCGCCTTCGCGGCTCATCCGCGAGGTGGTCGAGGCGCGCATCACCAGCACGACGGTCGAGATTTTCCATCGCGGCACGCGCGTCGCCAGCCACGCCTTCTCGGTTGTGCGGAACCGGCACACGACGATCCCAGAACATATGCCGAGCGCGCATCGGCGCTATGCCGAGTGGACGCCAGCGCGCCTCATGCGAGAGGCTGAGAAGATCGGTTCGGCAACGCTCGCGCTGTTCGAAGCGATCATGCGCGCGAAGCCTCATCCCGAGCAGGGATTCCGCTCCTGCCTCGGCATCCTGCGGCTCGCCAAGGAATATGGAGTCGACCGGCTCGAAGCTGCCTGTCGGCGCGGCAATGACATCGGCGCGAGAAGCTACGGCTCCATCGCCTCGATCCTCCAGCACGGCCTCGACCGAGCCTACGCGCAAGAGAAGGTCTCGGACGGCGCGCCGATAAAGCACGCCAACATCCGTGGCCGTGGCTACTACCATTGACGAAAGGAGACACGATGCTCACTCATCCCAGTTACGAACGGCTGATCGCGCTCGGGCTCACCGGCATGGCCAAGGCGCTCGAAGAACAACGACGGCAGAGCGACCTCGCCGCCCTCGACTTCGAAGAGCGGCTCGCTCTCATAATCGACCGCGAGACCATCGAGCGCGAGAACAAGCGGCTGGCCACCCGGCTCAAGTTCGCACGGCTGCGCCAATCGGCCGTCGTCGAGGACGTAAATCTAAAAGTGGCGCGTGGGCTCGACAAGGCGCTGTTTGCCAAGCTCGTCGCCGGCGATTGGATCGAACGTCATCAGAATGTGCTGATCATCGGGCAGGCCGGCGTCGGCAAGAGTTTTGTTGCCTGCGCGCTCGGCCACAAGGCCTGCCGCGACAACCGTTCCGTCCTCTACCATCGCGTGCCACGCTTGTTCGATGCCTTGCTACTCGCGCGCGGCGATGGACGCTACGCTCGCCTCCTCAAGGCGCTGGCGCGCGTCGAGCTCCTGATCTTGGATGACTGGGGATTGGCACCGCTCACCCCCGAGCAGGGGCGCGATCTCTTGGAAGTCCTCGATGATCGGCATGGACGCTCCTCGACCATCGTGACCAGCCAACTCCCCGTCGATCATTGGCACGAATTGATCGGCAATCCGAGCATCGCGGATGCAATCCTCGATCGGCTCGTGCACAATGCCCATCGCCTGATCCTGAAGGGAGACAGCATGCGGAAATTGGCCGCCAAACAATCGGGTCTTGACGCAAACGCACCGGCATGACCCCATGAAACCGTCGACGGGAGCTGCTGTCCGCGATCATCGGAACGCTGTCCGCGATCGATCGGAATCACTGTCCGCTTTCAATCGGAACAGGTGTCCGCAATCGTCGGAATCCGCAGCGGAAGCCATGGGGGAGAAGTTGTCCTCGCGATTTTCCCGTGTGCGCGTTCGTGTCGCGCATCGCGATTACTGGCTCGCCGCCAGTCGGCCGGAGGAGTGGCTGTTGATTGAATGGCCCGATGGCGAGAAGGAGCCGATCAAATATTGTGTATTAGCCGGAACTCGATCTGACAGGCGGTGCCTGGTTGAGCGATCGGGTTTTGGTGTCCGTTGCCGTTAGGCCGCGATCATTTTCTCCTTCGTCATCGGCATTGCATCCAGGAACGTCCGCATCGGGGTTTTCCCGAAGCACCAACGTCCCTGATGTGGCCGTGTC
>Ga0306922_10007310_pt1 | contig 10654 bp, 15 predicted proteins | sample sta12Cox44000082_FD_203758 | JGI IMG/M metagenome (GOLD analysis project Ga0306922, IMG submission 203758) | Lab enrichment of tropical soil microbial communities from Luquillo Experimental Forest, Puerto Rico - statoxic.12C.oxic.44.000.082 (v2)... | ecosystem: Environmental > Terrestrial >...
TTAGATGTTTCATGTGTTCCGGCCGCGCCGTCGTCCAAGTTGACGGATCGTTACGATGGATTCCGACCTCGCCCAGCGCGGCCCAAATGAGATCACACATTGCGGCCGCGTCCTCGGCACGGAAGGCAGCGGGAATGCGGACCCACCCATATGTCCGAAAGTGTTCCAACGCGGACTGATGCGAGTGTGACATCCGAGACCATGCAGGCCCAATACTTCTCACTATCTCTCAGCTGTCGGGCGTGGCCCGAAAGCTATACGCTGGTCGGAACGGACCGGAAAGAATCTTGAAGGCATCAACGCGTGATTGTCATCGCTGCCCAACACGCGGTCGAACATCAGCAAGATTCCCGAATGAAGAACCATGACCTGCAAGCAGACGTGTCCAACAACAGAACTGCCGACTGCCGCTGTCATTCGCGGAGCACAGTGAAGCGACTGATCGAATACCCAAGCGCACCACCCATGAAGACATCCGACAAAAAATGGACATTGAGCGAGAGCCGTGAAAATCCGACGAGCGAGGCCAGGCCATAGGCGGCGTAGGGCACCCAGCGATGGTTTCGATATCGTCGGGCGATGACTGTCGCGACAGAAAACGCTGCTATGGTGTGCCCGGAAGGAAAACTTCCATTTCCTCGTATGTAGGAAGACGGTGAGCCCTTGCTGTCAAACCAGGAATCGTACAGGTTTCCGGAAGCCGGGAAACCGATTGGCCTGACACGCCTTGTGGCATTCTTCAAAATCGTCGTCAATATCTCGCCATCGGCCATCGCCTCACCCGCGAGCAAGGCCGTGTGCTGCATCATCGAGTCTTTCCGGATCCGCCCGATGGCATACAGCGAGGCCGGAACCGCACCCATGCCGATAGCCGTGGCGTTGCCCGTGAAGATGTTGTTGAATCCATGAAATGTTGGCGTGCGGCGGAAATATCCCGCTTCGGTCGGGTCGAGGAGCACGAGTCCCGCCGTGGTCCCCAGAACAGCAGCTGTGGGGGCCCAGTTTTGACCGTGCATAAGTCTGGCCGGAAAAGTCCAAATCTGCTTTTGATCGGCCAGAACGTTACGGTACAGAAGCTTCCAAGAGACTGGCCGATCCAAGACGGGTTCCGGCGATGGGGCCGGCGGCTCAGCCGTCTCCGGCGGTTCGTTGGGTGGAGGAGCGGCCGGTGAGCTCTGATCGGGTCTCGTTGTTTGAGCTGGTGCCCGACTTGGAATCACAAGAGCGGACATGACTATCACCGAAACCAGGAGCTTCTTAAGAATTCCCGCGTCGCGTCCGAGTTGGACGGCTGCGGCGACCTGAGAAAGCAGAAAAACTAATAGGCCCAGAAAAATTAATAGACTCAGAAAAACTAGGAGCACCGGTCAATTCTATCGGTAAGCCCTTATTAGGTCAACGATTTGGGGGTTACCGATTCACTCAATTTCGCCTCACTTTTCCTACTATCCAGATCGTAGATTTCCCTTAGGCAACTGCCTCTGCGTGCTCAGCGTGCATCAAATTTTGCCGCCAATGGGCGAGATTCCGCGACCGGCGGTTTCCTAAGGTAGCTCTACGGGCGCACTATCTCTGCGACATACTGGAGTCGCCAGCCAGTCTCACGGCGGGTCTTCGAGCCTTGACGGTACACGTCGCAAACGGAATCATGCGGCGCCACCGCCGACGGCGAACCCAGCAACAGAAGAACACTTATGGTAACGCCAAGGGTGCCGCCGGCGCCGCGGTTGGAGCTAATGCTTGAAGCGCTGGCGCGGGTGCGGTCAGCGGAGCTGGGCATCGCCGTCGCCAGCAGAGGAGGGCCAACCGGTAGGAGGACTAATGGTCCATAGAATGGGGGGAGCGCTTACTAGCTTACCTCTGATGATTAGGTTGTTTCAGCAAGCCCCAAGTCCTCCCGGGGTTAACGCCAAAAGATCAGCGATACCGCGTATCAGGCGGTGATGCGTAGCCTTGCGCGTGGGACCGCGGCCGAGTGAGGTTTGGAAGCCTGCCATCGGCAACCAGCATCGGTTGGGCGAAAAACCAATTCATCGAGGTACACCTGGAGGTGTTCGCGACTGACGCCGTGATGGGTGCCGATCAGCCGCTCGTGTAGATTACCAATGGCAGGATCCGCCGCCGACGCCACAACCGACTTCGCGCCCTTTCAAATGGGTTCGCAAAGGTTGGCTGCGAGGGACGTGCTTGAACCCGGCGTCCTCTAGCCCGGCTTCCGCGCAATCTGGCCTGAGGCCAGCCAACCCACGCATCAACTTCTAACTCACCCTTCAGCGGCTCACGGGGGCACGGGATTTTACGCAGCATCACGAACGCTGTCTCGTGGTGTCGCATCGAAAGCTGACGCTGCACGAGTAGAGCTGAGACCACGGCGCTTGTCCGTGGTCATCAAGTAGCGGCCCAAAACCAGACTGCCAGCGGAGTCCTCGTATTGTGCAGGATCGTTCCAGCGGTGAGTGAGACCTGGCGCCGATAACACCGAACACTGTCGGCGGTGATTGCCACAACGCGGACAGGCAAACCCTTCCAGCCAGCGGGACGCGGCCAAGTATTTTTGACATGCCTCCTCAGTGGCGAATTTCCATTGGAATTCACGCAGAGTCTTGGGAATCGCCGGTCCCGGCACGCCTACGCTACCAGTTGTGGTCTGCTGAAACCGAATCAGCACAGGCTTGCTAAAGGAACAGAGGGCCCGGAAGCGTTTAAGGAACAGAGGCTACGGAAGCGCGCTCCGCCCTAAAAAGCGCGTATACATACCCGATTGCTACCTCCAATTACTGAGTCTGAATCCTGAACTGCACGGCCGACCACCGCCCACTCTCCCCTCCCTGCATGCCAAAAAATAGATCACTCCCGCAAGGAGCGCATCCGATCTTCCTGTAGGGAGTTGAATTCAAACTGTTGCGGCGGTTGTTGTTGGTGGGGTTCATGTGAGGGCCGATAGGATAGTGCTCCTCGATAAGCGATGCCAGTGATGCCTCCCTCCCGGACCGCAAGTTAGGCGACCAGGTACGAGCGATCAGAACAGAGCGGAATGTAACCAAACGTGTGTCTCGCGCGTAGCGGCCAGCGAACAGTAGTCCCTCAGAGTGTATGGCCGAGTCACTAGCGCAGGGCACCGAGCTGAACGCCCTCTGGGCTGTGCCGTCTTTTTTTGCTTATGCGCAAGGTGTCGGTTCTTGTCAGTATATGGTCGATGGGCATGGCAGCCTTCGCGCAGACATCGCCTTCGGTTGTCGCGAGCGACCCTGCCTCGAGCGACGCTGCCTCGAGCGACGCTACATCGAGCATCACTCCTCACAGGTTTGACCCCGCTCCACCGGTGGCTAAAGGCCCCAGCGGGATCCATTGGCGGTCGCTATTCGGCGAGTGGTGGCTCGAGCTCGTCATGGAGCACACTGAACGGATCATCAAGGAACCGAAGACCCGGGATCAACTGTCGGGCCGCTTTTTTCACGGCTGGATTAACACTGTTTCCATGTATCGCTTTGATCGTTGGGACGACAATGACAAGCTCTTCACGTCCTACCTCGGCCACCCGACCCAGGGAGCTGTGAACGCGGCCATTTTCTGGCAAAACGACGACCATGTCCGGTTTTCCGACCAGGACTTCCATAGTGCGGCCTACCGCAACGCACTTCTGCAGGCCTTCGCGTTTGCCACCTTCGATGCAGTGCAGTTCAAGCTGGGACCCTTGAGCGAAGCGAGCATCGGCCATGTCGGTTATCCCGCTCGCTCGTGGGATCGGGACTGCAAGGCGCTGCACATTCCCTGCGTTCCGAGGACCGGCATGAACGATCTCGTGATGAACGAAGTGGGAGGCTTGGCGATGACCATCGGCTTCCACTGGCTGGATAAGCACCTTCAGAAACGGATCGAAGGGCGGGTACACAGCCGGGCCTTGATCGACACCACGCGCATCCTCACGAACCCGCCCCAGTCGTGGGCCAACATCGTTCGATTCCGGGCTCCCTGGTTCCGAGATAATCGACCTTGACGGTCTGAGTAGGTCTTCGCCCACACGCGGACCGTACTACGAGTCTACGGGCGTGCCGCGCCCAGTGTCGGCCCGCCGGACATTGCGCCAGTCAAGTTGGTGCCGTATCTGAAGGGGCGGTCATCGCGGAGGCTCCAAGACGAATTTTGGGAACTGCGCAAGCGCTACCGGGGCAGCCCTAGTGAGCGCGAGGCTATTTTTGCGCGAGCGTGGGCGCAGTGGACGAGGAAACGATCAACAAATACATTAAGAATCAGAAATGGGAACAACAGGATCAAGGGTTTAAGATCACAGCGCCCAACCGAGCCTTGAGCCGGCTCTCACTCGGGAGCCCTTCAGTCGGCGTCAGCCGCCACCCCGACCTTCCGTCGGAAATTCCGGCTTTAGACAGTAGTTCATTAAGTGGCGAGACGACGTGCCGCAAGCCGACTTTCCCGTTCCTAACCGTGCCAACTTCCTCGAAGCCCGTTGGGGCCGACTCTCGAGTAGCGGAAAAAAGCTCAATCGACCCCGATACAATGAGATGCTCGCCACAGTGCATATCACGGAGGAATGATGCAGCTCTTGGCTGGACAGGAATCGTACATGAGGGCTTTACTGGAGGAAACGGCTGCTCGATCGGCGCGGTATTCGGCGGCTGTCCGCGGCATGCGGCTTGCTCCGCAGCCCCGGGATATAGCGCGCCTCAAAGGGCTCGGCGGGCCATTGCCGCAGAATCCTTCTGATCCAAAAGAGACCTTAGCTTTGCTCGATGACATTGGCTCGCCGGCCACGTTGGCTAGCACCGGTGGACGCTACTTCGGATTTGTCACCGGTGGCGCTCTTCCCGCAGCCGTTGCGGCAAACTGGCTGGCGGCGATCTGGGACCAGAACGCTGCGTTTTCCGTCATGTCACCGGTCGCAGCGAAGATCGAAGAAATTGTGTTGGCTTGGACTGTTGAATTGCTCGCCCTCCCACAGTCCAGCGGCGCTGGCTTTGTAACCGGCACGACTATGGCGAATTTTTCCGCCCTGGCAGCGGCACGGACAGCGTTGCTTCAGCGCTCCGGATGGGACGTCGAGGACGCTGGGCTATTTGGCGCGCCACCGTTACGGGTGGTGGTGGGAGAGGAGGCTCACGTGTCATTGCTGAAAGCGCTGGCACTACTGGGATTGGGCCGTTCCCGGGTGATCTCGGTGCCGACCGACGGCCAAGGACGGATCAAATCGGAAGCCCTGCCTGAACTCGATGAACGGACTCTGATTTGCATTCAGGCTGGAAATGTAAACACCGGTGCTTTCGATCCCGCGCAGGATATCTGTTCTCGGGCACACGAGGCCGGGGCATGGGTGCACGTGGATGGCGCGTTTGGGCTTTGGGCGGCAGTCTCACCACGCTACGCGCCGCTCCTGCAAGGCGTCAGCCTTGCTGATTCCTGGGCGATCGACTGTCACAAATGGCTCAATGTACCCTATGACTCGGGAATCGCGGTGGTCCGTGCGCCAGAGCACTTGCAGAAAGCGCTGGCGACTGCGGCGGCTTATCTTCAAACCAGCGACGTGCGTGAACCTTCTCACTACACGCCCGAATCTTCGCGGCGTGCTCGAGGAATCGAAATGTGGGCGGCTATTCGTTCATTGGGGAGGGAAGGACTCAGGACGCTGATCGAGCGAAACTGCCGCTGGGCTCGCGTTTTCGCTGACCGTCTCCAACAGGCTGGATTCGAAGTTCTCAATGAGATCGTGCTCAACCAGGTACTCGTGTGCTTTGGCAGCTCCGAGGAAACTCGTCGCGTCATTGCTGCCGTGCAGGAGGAGGGGACCTGCTGGTGCGGCGGGACTCAGTGGCACGGGCGCACCGCTATGCGGATCAGCGTTTCGAGTTGGGCAACCACCGAAGAAGACGTCGAGAGCAGTCTCGCAGCGATCCTGAGAATAGCGAAGGGGCGGAAATCGTAGATTTATAGACAGTGATGACGTAGGTAGTAACGTGAGTGCGCCGCCATCGATTTGCAAACACGCGCATCCTCGCGGGCCGTCTGCCCGCAAGATGTCTATTGTCGGATCACATTGGTCCAGCGGTTCGGCGGCGGCCCTCGATCCAAGTAATTTCCTTCGTAAGGAGTAGTGTTGATCGGGTTGTGTCGACGACGATCGCCTCCCGAAAATGGAGGGGTCTGTATATCGGCCCGCCGCTGAGCCATCGGAAGTGGCGAAGCGTTGGTTGGAAAGCACGGAGTTATAGCGGCAGTTCCGCTTGGTACAAAACGAACGGTTTCGCTCTCGTTTGCAGTTCACCCTGTCCGAATCGATCCGCCCGCTGGATTGCAGCGATCTTCTCACGGCCTCGTTATCTCGTGCAGGCACTCGGGAGCGCGGATTGCCGGATGCCAAGTTCTACGGGAACTGACAGGAGCTCGGGAAATTCTTGCGGGGCGGTAAATGGCGGCCCGGGGTGGGACACTCTTATTTGCAGCGGTCGGCAGGCTTCTTCTCTCGATATTTGTTGTGGCAGTTCGCGCATGCCGTTGTCATCACGGCGGCGGCATCGGTAATCTTGTCCTGATCCTTGGCCTGAGCCGCCGTGTAGGCCGTCATCCCCGCGTCCTGAAGCTCTTGAACGAACTTGGCCCAATCCGCGTTCTTCAGCGGAAGATCCAGACCATTTGTGCATTTGCGCCCCGGCAGGTTGAGGAGATTCGCAACTTCAACTATTGCCAAAGCACTGTTCTCGACTGCTTCCCATTTTCCATAGGAGCTCGTCAGGGGATCGGTCGCCATGTTTGGATCCTTGGCGTGGGGGATGTCCGCAGGATTTTGGTCTTGCGCTGCAAAGATCACATTCGAAGCCGGGTATAAGGTTCCCTTCATCAGTTGGGCAAGCGTTGCTTGCACCCGCGGCGCAGGTGCAGTCATCGCAGTTCCCCGCTGCGGTGATTGAGCCTGCCCACGTTCAACAAGGGAAGCGGATATGGCGCTCCCAAGGAGTACCACTAATGCTGCTCTGGTCATTCGAATGCGTCCCCTCATCCTAAAGATTTCTCAAAACGTAAGATCTCTCCAAACGTAAACCTGAGGGCCGTTTGCATGAGGCGGCAGGGCCTCTTCACCGTCTGCCCGGATAGGTCATGCCGAAGTCGCGCTTGACGGCGGCCGGCCCGAAAAGAGGCGCGCCAGTAAAGTAAGCCACACATGCCGGCCAGCGCTCGAGCGACGGAGGGCTCTTTGTCGCTTCTAGTGCCGAATCTGGGAGGTGATGGCCTTCGTCTCGTACACCTCGCAGTCACCTCGCTCTGGCAGAAGTCCCGCATCAGGATTCGAATTGAGCGTCAGCGTTCGCGGCGTCATCATCCACGGCTCCACAAGTACCTCGGGGTCATCGACTGTGACTTCGTACCGAATCTGATTGCCCTGACGCGTCAATCGCTCCACTATGTGCATCTGATCGGAATGGAAGAAACCGCCGCGCGCCAGCCAGGTGGTATCGACGAAGGAGATGGAGTCGAGCACCAGCGTGTCACCCTCCCAATTCCCCACCGTATACCCCATATACGTGGCCTCGATCGCCTTCTGCGGGTCGTGCTTGCGGCCGTCGGTCGGGATCACGCGATATTCCCCATAACCGCCGCCGCCATCGACATACCGGGTGTAGAAAAAGATGATGTCGGTAGCCGTCTGGACGATACGTCTGGGCGGGCCCTCCCGCGGAATTCCCAGGGGCTGGCAGGTCATGACCGGGTCTTCCTTGTTGGTCCACATGTCAAGCTGCTGCACCTTGTCCCAATACTCGGGTTTGTACAATGGGCGATTCGGCCCGAACCGTGACGGCGCTTCGAACTCGAAATCCATGGTCTGATTGATGGCCCGAGTACAGCCCTCCTGCTGCGTGGGCCCGCACCGGCGGTTCCCGTACCGCCAATTCATGGCGCCGTAGTTCCAGTTGCCCGTCAGGTCCGGTTTCCCATCGGCCATCCGAGGTGTCGGTGTCTGCGCCGCTGCGGGTTGCTGACTCTTCGCTTCTGCCGACTGCTGTGCCGCCACCTGAATCGCGGTCTTCACGCTTGCCGGCACAGGCATGACCACATACAGGCTGCCGGTTTCTGTCTGGACCGTCGTCAGGTCGCGAACCAGAACACCGTCCCTGCGCTCCGCCATCTTTTCCGCGTAAAGGGCATCAATCTTGTTCAGCGGATTGTTCCAGTCTTGATAGTCGCCGTAGGTGAACTCGGTGGATGTCGAGTTCTGCTTGACCACCACGCGTTCGACCATATACCTATCATTCAGTGTGGCGGAGGCGATCGCCCCCGGGACACCGGGGATGGGGAAGGTCACGACTGGCTTCCCCGCCTGCCACGTGAGGGAGGTTTCGCCCGCCTTGTCGACACCGTCCTTTAGACGTGTGCCTGGGTTGGGCCCCAGCTCAGCAGCCGGCCCTATCCCTGCCAGCGCGGCCTTGGGTGCGCCTTGGGGACTGGCCCACAGCCGGATGAGCCGCTCCTCGACGGCTCCCGGCATGGGGGTCGCCTTCCCTTTGCCCGAAACCATCTCCGCGCCCGGTATGTCTTCGTTCCAGGCGTACTGCCCGCTAACCACCTCGATGCCCGAAACCGTTTGTCCGTTGGGCCGGGTGCACGTGTACTGAGTGCGCTGACCGGGGGTCTGGTAGCTGGTGCTCACACGATATTTCGTGAGTAAGCAGGGCTGCCCGTCGACGTGGATTGCGCCCTTTCCCTGATATTCGAGCGAGACGATCAGCTCGTGCTCATCGACACCCCGCAGCATGCCCATGTACCAGGTCCAGTTGAAAAGGACCGCCCGCAGGTCCTTGGCACCGGCCGCGGGCCGGTAAGGCGGGGGAGGCTCGCGGCTCGCCCGAGGCGCTTGCGCACCGGCCGTCGACAGTGCGCTGACGGTTAAAATGACCCCGAGCGCGGTCCTCATCCTAATGAGGTTTTGTCGAAAAGCCATGATAGTCTCCCGCTGCTGTCTAATCGTTGGGATTACCCGCGGAAATCTGAATCACTCGACCGTCCGGCATGGTCACGGTCTTGAGGAAGCCCAATGGACTGCCGTCCCTTGCCGGGAGGAGCTTCACGCTGATTTTGTCCCCCGCGTGGAGAGCATTCGGCCCGGTCTTCCCGATCCCTCTCTGTGCGAGGGCGGTGGCGGAGCCGAGTGTCAGCACCCACTCGGTGGTCGAGCCGTCCGGATTCTTGACCGCAAGAGTCAGTGACCCATGGGGATTTGAAAACTTGATTTGTGCAACCTCCCCCGAGAGCTCCTTTTCCGCTTTCATGTCGTACACGCCCGCGAGTGAATGATGAGCCTGCAACGGGCCACAGGTCATTAACCAGCCCCACAAAGCTACATATCCTAGAATTCGCCTAAGCATTACGCGACCTCCTCAAAATTGTGATCGAGTATATCACTGCGTGGCCCTCAAATTCAGTGCGCGCCGCCGGCGGTTGCGGATCCTGGTCCGACATAGGCCAGCAAACGGCCGGCGGTAATTGCGCCAAACCAGCAGGCCAGCGAAGCCCAGGCCAGCATCTTTGTGTTTCCAGAGAGCGGGACCTGATCGATTTGCGGATCCCCGAAGATTTGTCGGCGCATTCGAATGAGAACGAATAATCCTGCGAATACCAGTGCCATCTTGATGTAGAAATCGAGGCTCGTCAGCTTGTTTGTGGCGTCGGCAACCAGCATCATGGTTCCGGTCACTGCGTTTACGCCGAACGCTACCCACAGCAGCGGGAACATGCGGGCGAAGGGCTTAATCGGCGCACGAGGCCAGAAGCCCAGCACAATGACGCTGATCATGGCGCTGCCTCCGGCCACGATGCCCATCCCCAGTGTGTGGAGGAAGAGAATCGTCGGGAATGCCCAAATGGTCGGGGAATCGCGAACCCAATTGCTGAATTCCGTCTGCTCGAGAAAGATAAGAAACCCTTTCATGCGTTAGTCCTTGCGCTCCTGGCGCGCCGTACTTCGATCCACCAGATAGCCGGTGATCCCCACCAGCACGGTCACGCCGAGCACCAAGAGAACGACCGCGAGAGCCAATGGCATGTTTTCTCTTCGGGCTAGAATGCGTTGCCTAAGAATGGCAACATGCTTCCGCAATACATCACGCCGACCCACAGGAGCATGGCCGACGCGGCGGCGATTTTGGCCGTAAGCGGCGCGTCTTCCTTAGGTCCAAGCTCCCACGGTTCCTCAAGCAGAGTGAAGTACACCGCGTTCAACCCGGCGAGCATCACCAGGGCCATTTTCCAATAGAAGGTGGTGTTGTGAATGTACTGGCCGGGAATTCCCACGAAAAACAGCATACCAGTAATGACGTTCACGCCGAATCCGAGCGCGGCCCAAGGCAATAGACGGTGCAGGGAAGCGAAGGATACGCCCTTCACCACTCCCAGGACCCGGAGATCCACCAGAAACGCCACGCCCATCAAAAGGGACAGGCCAATGAAATGCAGGGTTTCGCAAGTCGGCCACATCCACCGGGTGTCTGTGACAAACGAGCCCACGGTACGCGCCAGACCGTCCCGCGCGACGATTCCCTGTTCGGCCCGGATTTCCCCGTGGCGAATCTCGCCGCCGAGATTGGAGGCGCGCGCCATCAGTCCGAGGCTCACCGCGGTCAGGACCAGGATCACCGCCAGATTCCAGTTCGGT
>Ga0306922_10007313_pt1 | contig 10652 bp, 14 predicted proteins | sample sta12Cox44000082_FD_203758 | JGI IMG/M metagenome (GOLD analysis project Ga0306922, IMG submission 203758) | Lab enrichment of tropical soil microbial communities from Luquillo Experimental Forest, Puerto Rico - statoxic.12C.oxic.44.000.082 (v2)... | ecosystem: Environmental > Terrestrial >...
AGATCGGAGGTTACGCGATACCTATGTCGATCGTAGACTCCTCGCCCAAGCCTGACCGATGGAAAAAACCATAAGACTGTTTGCTGAAACGGAGATGCATTTTGTCCGCGCCGCGCGCGCGGCGCGCGCTCAACGCGAGCGCAGTAACTGCGTGAACTGAGTCGAAAAGCCTCGAAGCTAATCAGGCCCCGGCGATGCAGTCGATCTCCACGTCGAACGGCCCGTGCCAGGCCGAAACGCAAATGAAGCTGCGCGCGGGCGGGTTTGATGGAAAATACCGCGCGTAGACAGAATTGATGGTTGCGAAATGAATCGCGTCAGTGCAATACACATTGCACTTGATGACCTTGTCGAGCGACGAACCAGCCGCAATCAAGCAGAGTTTTATCTGATCGAGCACGATTTCGGTCTGCCTTTCAACCGGGAAGCGTTTGATCTCACCGGTTACCGGATCATAAGGTGGGATGTTTGATACAAAAATAAGATCGCCACTCCGCACGGCCATCGAAATCGGTACCTTCCGGGTTTCCGCATAGGTGGACAACGGCTCTACGCGAATTGTCTGCTTCTTCATGATGATCCCTCTCGTTCTTGATTGTGGTCGGGCGTTACAATTAACGCAGCAAAGATGTATTCAGTCGTGTCCGATCGGTTCGGTGCGCGCCGAACCGTAGCTGCTTGCGGACGATGCTGGCTGAGCAGTAGGCTGTGCTCATGTTGCCGCAGCAAATATGGTTGAGGTTGCGGCGCTCGTCGGAGATACCGCGCGCGCCACCATGCTTGCCGCTTTGATGGGCGGGCAGGCGTTAACGGGCAGCGAGCTGGCTTTTCTTGCACGAATTTCTCGCCCTACTGCGAGCGAGCACCTCAACAAATTGGTCGAGGCGCGGCTTGTCGCAGTCACCAAGAAGCGTCGCTATTGCTATTACCGCATCGCCTCACCCCTCGTCGCCAGAATGCTTGAAAGCATCAAGCTCGTCGCTGCCATTGAGACACCACCGCGATATAGCCCCCGCTCGGCGCGAGATGATGCGTTGCGCTTCGCGCGTACCTGTTACGACCATTTGGCTGGTCAGCTTGGCGTCGTGATTACCGAGGCGGTGATCGGCAAGGGGTACATTATCCTCACCGACGAGGGTGGCGAGGTGACCGATGCCGGTGCAAGGTTCTTCGCTGCCTTCGGAGCAGATTTGACTTCAAGGTCTCGAAGCAGACGCACCTTCTGCCGGCCTTGCTTGGATTGGAGCGAGCGCCGATATCATGTTGCTGGACTTGTGGGTTCGGAGATTTTGCGACGCTGCCTGGAACTGGACTGGTTGGTCCGCGAACGTGATACACGCGCGGTGCGAGTAACCTCGGCGGGAGAAATCGGCCCTTTACGAAACACTCGGCTTGGACCTAAACCAATCCCGCTTGATAGAGGGCCATCCAGCTTCCGGTGGGGTAGAGTCAGCTTCACCCCTGAAAACGGACCACCGGGCCCGTCATTGAGGGGGCCGGGAGATATGATTGGCGCGCCAGCTTTACCAGACGGGTTGCAAAGACTGGACGGCCAGGCTTGAGCTTGAACTAGCCAACCCCGGCATTTGCTTGTCTGCAAGCAGGCGCATAGCCCGCAACAAACCTTGAGGGACTACCAAGGAGATTCTGATAAGCTTTGGCTATGGAGGCGGATTTTCTGATCATCGGTGCCGGGATCGCGGGAGCCTCGGCCGCTTACGAGTTAAGCAATCAGGGCAAGGTTCTGCGGCTTGAACGCGAAGACCAGCCCGGCTATCACTCGACCGGCCGAGCAGCGGCCATCTTTACCGAAGCCTACGGCAACGCAACCATCCGAGCGCTAAGCCGCGCCAGCCGCAGCTTTTTCACCGCGCCTCCACACGGCTTTGCGGCCGCGCCGCTACTCACGCCGCGCGGAGTTGTCACGTTCGCGCCACGAGGGCGAGAGGCTGCGTTCGAAGTAGCGCTGAAAGAGCTTTCCGGGCGCAGCGACACAATCCACGAAATCGATCTCGACCGCGCTTTTGCGATCTTTCCGCCGCTCGACCGAACCTTGGCGCAGCGCGCTCACTACGAGCCTCACGCGGCGGACATGGATGTGCACGCCATTCATCAAGGCTTTCTGAAAGGGTTTCGTGCGCGCGGCGGCAAATTGCGCACGGGGCTGCGCGTTGATGGGATCGAGCCGCGGTGGCGCGTTCGCGCAGGAGGTGAAAACTTTGCCGCACCGGTGCTGATAAACGCCGCCGGCGCATGGGCCGATGAAGTGGCTGCTCTCGCCGGCGTGCCGGCGATCGGACTGATCGCAAAGCGCCGCACCGTCATCCTTTTCGACCCCCCCGCGAACGCACCGGTTGCTGAATGGCCCTTTGCGATCGACATTGACGAAACCTGTTATGTAAAACCCGACGCAGGCCGGCTGCTCGCCTCACCCGCAGATGAGACGCCACTGCCGCCGGGTGACGCGCAACCGGAAGACTACGACGTGGCACTCACGATCGACCGCTTGGAGCGGTTTACGACGCTGCGCGTCAACCGCGTCACGCACAAATGGGCGGGGTTGCGCACCTTCGCCGCCGACAAGACGCTTGTCGCCGGCGAGGCGCCCGGTGCAGCGGGTTTTTTTTGGCTGGCCGGCCAGGGCGGCTACGGAATCCAGACCTCGCCTGCGACGGGGCGCATAATCGCTTCGCTCGTCGCAGATCGAGGCATTCCAACCGACATCGCGGACCAGGGTGTGAGCGCCGGAGCGCTCGATCCCGCGCGGTTTAAGGCAGCTGGCTACGACACCGCTCTCCAGCCAAACCGGCCGTAGCCAATGCAAGGGGCGAATGCCCATATTGCAAGGCTCTTTTTGGCGCTGGTTGCGGACAAAAGCTTCGTCCGGCTAACTGAGCCCATTGCGGGATTTCTCGGCACATTGGTGCCCTTCCATCAATGGCGGTTGTTAGGCGTCGCCGGTCGGCACGATCGTCGCCGTCTCGACCATTAGAACAACAGCCTTCTCTGGGGCGCGCGTTCGATGGATTACACCTTTTGGGACTACGAAGCCTTGCTGTGGTGAGAGCGCGACCGAGCGGCCCTCCAGGTCGATGATGAACGCGCCGCTGAGCACGAAAAAAAACTCATCATCGTTATCGTGCTTGTGCCAATGATACTTGCCCTGCATGACGCCGAGGCGCACGGCTGAATCGTTTACCCTGCAAAGCGTCTGATTGTACCATTGGTCGGTACACGCCTCCACAAGCGCTGGAACGTCGATAAGGTCGAGCGCGTCGAATTTGATGTCGAGATGCACGGCATAAGGGAAGGCGGCGGCAGCATCCGTGGCAGACATAGGGTTCCTCCTGTTGGTGCGTCACAAAGAAGCGGAAAAATGCACCGGCTGATTTCGCCAATGTCACAGGTGGGTCATTCTTCACCTTAGACGCTCATAGCCGGCCGCCATCGGCCAGCTTCACGCGTCGTAGCTTTTGGGAACGTCGATCTCGCCCTCCGCGATGAAGCTGGTCGCGCCCGCAACACTGATTGACGTGAGTTCTCCGTTGGCTTTGGTCGCCTGCGCGAGGATTTCGCTGCGCCGGCCCATGGCAATGCCTTGCAGGATCGTCAGACTTAATCCCGCGTTCGTGCGTTTTTCGCGCCCGGCCAGCACACCCATGAGTGCCGCGCAAGCTGCGCCCGAGGCAGGGTCCTCCTCCACCCCGAGCGCAGGCGCGAACATGCGGGCATAGAGCTCGGTGCCATCTGCGAAGTCTCCCGCGAATAGGTAGATGATGTTCGACCACGGACGCGGCATCACTTTCGACAAAAACGATCGATCCACCTTTGCCTCATCCACCGTCGCGCGACTGCGGACGTGAACAAAGCACACCGGCACCCCTACGCTTGCGAAAAACCCCTCCACAATGTCCGAGCTGCGCAGCGAAAGGACGGCGGCGATGTCCTTTCTTGCGCAGGGTAAAAGGCGGCTGCTCGGGTTTGACATGAACAGTGAGCTTTGCCCGGATGGCAGCTTGTTCGTTCGTCACCCGAACATGCACCGGTCCAATGCCTTCCACGACGACCAAATCCTGATCGCCCCCTGAGCCTACATATTTTCCCTTCACCAGCACGCATGCGGTGCCGATGGTCGGATGACCAGCGAACGGCAATTCCGCCTTCGGGGTGAAAATCCGGACTTGGCACGTATGCATCGCGTCTGTCGCAGGAAGAACGAAGGTCGTTTCGGAAAAATTGAATTCGCGTGCGATCGCCTGCATGCCTTCCGCGGTAATGCCGGCGGCCTGTGGCAGCACCGCGAGCTGATTGCCCCCGAAGGGATTTGCGCTGAAGACATCGACGATAACGAACTTGTAGCGCATGGCTATTCACCCCGGCGGGAGGGCTGCCTTTCCTAACTTAACTCCGCGAGCCTCTTGCGCAGCCGCATATCCCCAGCAGCGGTGGCATGGCCGAGCCGCACTCCACCTTAACAGCCCGCGCCATCCATAACAGATACAGACGATTGAAATTGTATCCATAACAGTTATGATGAAGACTCGACTGTTCGGCTGGTACTGGGAGAGCAAATTCGGTGCGCGCGGATCCCCACTTTCGGTATGAGGAGGTAGCGGGTTTCATCTCCGGTCTGGTCGACAACGGAACCTTGCCGCCCGGCTCACGCGTGCCGTCGCTGCGGCAAATCAGCAAACAGCGCCGCGTCGGCCTCACTACGGCGCTGCAGGCGTATCGCCTCCTTGAGGATCGCGGGGTTATCGAGGCGCGACCGCAATCAGGCCATTACGTCGCAAGGCGGAGTCCCGTTCCCCTTGAAAAGCCCGCAATCTCCAATCCGCCGAGGACGGCGAGCACAGTCGACATATCGGGCGTTGTCGTGAAGCTGCTCCAATACGCGGCTGATCCCGCATTGGTTCCGCTCGGGTGCGCGATCCCGAGCGCGAAGCTCCTGGCGGCTGGGAAACTCGACCGCTTCCTCGCGCGCGCCGCCCGTTTGAAGGGTGCCGATCACAACACCTACACGCTTCACAAAGGGAACTTGCGCTTGCGGCAAGAGATTGCCCGCCGCGCGCTGCGTTGGGGACAGGCGCTTTCTGCCGAAGAGATCGTTATCACATGCGGTTGCACAGAGGCTGTCGCCCTTGCGCTGCAAACGGTGTCGAAGCCAGGCGCGACGATTGCGATCGAATCGCCGACCTATTTTGGGCTTTTGCACTCGCTTGAAGCTCTCAATCTCAAAGCGCTTGAGCTACCCACCGATCCGACGAGCGGTATTGATATCGAGGCCTTGGAGACGGCGCTCAAGCGCAAAAGCATCGCAGCCTGCCTTCTCTCTTCGAGCTTCAACAACCCGCTCGGCTGCACCATGCCAGACGCGAAAAAGCTTGCGGTGCTCAATGTGCTGGCGAAGCACGGAGTCCCGCTGATCGAAGACGATATTTACGGCGATATATACTTCGGGGCCGAGCGGCCGAAGCCCTTCATCGCGCTCGATCGGCATGGCACCACGCTCTATTGCAGCTCGTTCTCGAAGACCATCGCGCCGGGCTATCGCATCGGATGGATGGCAATGAGGCGGGAAATGCAGTATGCGCTTGAGCGCAAGCTTGCCTTCACGCTGAGCGGGCCGGCCCTTCCGCAGGTCGCATTCGCCGATTTTCTATCGTCGGGTGGCTACGACAATCACCTGCGCCGGCTCAGGCGCGTGTTCGAAGACACCATCGATCAGATGCTGCGTGCGATCGATAAGTCATTTCCGGAAGGGACCAAGGTGACACAGCCGGCGGGCGGCTTCGTGCTGTGGCTTGAACTGCCGAAATCCGTCGACTGCCGCGCGCTGTTCGACAAGGCGCTGGACAAGGGAATCTGTTTCGCGCCAGGTCAGGGGACGTGTTTTCCGCGAGTGGCCGCTTTCGTAATTGCTTACGGCTAAGCTGCGGACATGGCTGGGATGGCCGCATCGAGCGCGGTCTCGCGCAACTCGGCGCCCTCGCGTCGGCCGCTGTGGGCGCGGCTCGCGATGATCGGCCTTAAGCAAGCACTAAAGATGGCAAGCGGCGGCCTTCGTGACATCCTTCGCTGTGTCGTACGGATCGCTCCATTTTCTTCAGCGCCCGCACGACGGCTATGGAAGCTTAGGAACGCGACGATCTCAGGTTAATCGTGTAATCGCTTACGAGATCGGCACCCACCGACAGTGGCGTATAACGTGTTCCAGTTAGACTGCCGTCGCCCTCAGCATCAGCAAAGCGACCCTTGCCGCCAACCACGGTGAGGGTGCCGACGAATCGAGTATTGTTTCCTTGCACCTTAGCAGTGCCGACCGACTTCACCCATAGCTCCGATCCATCGTCGAAGCTGAGAATGGGAAAGAGCGTAAAACTGCCAGCTCCGTCCGTATAGTCGGTGAGGCTTGCGAAGGTGACCGTGCCGACAGTCCCGTCGGTATAAAAAGCAAGGCCCGAGAAGCGCGCCAATGATGCGATGTGACCATCCATGTCCCCGACTTCGAGAGATTGCGTCGAGGTGACGTGCGTCACCATGTGAACCTTCAACGTTTTGGCATCCTCGGTCATTATGCTCTCCATTCTCCATGCGTATTGTCTGCGGTTTGAGCAGAAACCGCGCTCGACAGCTTGACCGGAATCTGCCGCCAATGCGGCAGCGGGGGGAGGCTCTGGACGGCTGGAGGCCAGGCCTGCTGTTCGGCCAAGGAAGCGCTGCGGCCGGCGTTGTGCTCCCGCATTGAGAGCGTGAACGAATCCTGCCTCTTCCTAACCCGCCGGGGAACGATGAAGGGCCGCGTTAATTAGTGCAGTAAGCCGACGCGGCCGTTCATTCGGGCTCGCGCCTGCGTTCCCATCCAGTGTCCGTTTTTAGCAAGGTCTCACCTTTTACCCAGCGCTCACCTATGGGCTCGATGGTGATGGTATCGGCAGCGCCGATTTTAGGATTATCGGCGTCGGCAATCGCGGCTCTTCTGGCTTCGTCTACCGTGTCAAAGTTGCCTGTGTACGTAGCAAGCAAGGCCGGCGGAATGCCTGGGGCGCGCGGTTTGGCAAAATAGCCGATGCTGAATTTCATGCCCGCATGATAAGCCGGCGACCGCCGATCAGCAACGGCCGCGACACACGCAAAGCGGCCCGCCATCCATGCGTAAAACCGACGACTCTGCCTGGGCAGCGAACCAGGAGGAAGAGCGACACCGACACCTTCAATATTCGGGGCTCAATCGCTTATGATCCGCTAATTGGGCGGCTGTCAAATTGAGTCGTGATTTCCTGCCAGACGGTCAGCCCGGTCATTGCGGCTTTGCTTGGGGTCGATCGCTCCGCGCCAAGAGCCGCGAGGAATGGGGGCCGCCGCTCGGGGCAGACGAGGCGCCCCTGTGCCCGTCTTCGCGTGCGTGAGGCGGCGCCACTTGCATAGCCCACCCTTATTGCGGCAGGGCTATTTTCAGGCCACATGGCGCGGACAGAGAGGAGCAAACAAATGGCAGAGTCTCAAAAGAATGCTAGCACCAATGCTATCACCGCACTTATCGCGGCTATACTCGCGCTAGCCAATGCGCTCGACAAAAAAGGCACGCTTTCATTCGAAGAATATCGCGATGCGCTTTTGAGCATGTATCGAGACATGCCGCACGAAGATGCCACCGGGGATCCGGGTCTCATATTCGATGGCATGCTGACTCAGCTCGAACGCGCAGTAAGGAATCGCAATAGACCAACGTAAACTTGCGGACCAAAGGTGATCTTTATGACCTGGAAAATCAAAATCAAGGGCGAAAGATACATCGCCGAAGCGCTTTGTGACGATCTCAGCCACGCCATTTTCAAAGCGGAGGAATGGCGGAAGCAAGGGGCGGAGGTTTGGATCGAGGACGCAAACGGCAACAAGGTAGACGAAGCGACGCTGAGCAAGGCGGCTGACGAAATCCAGTGAGCTGATGCGCTCGTCCACGTCCGCGTCCCGCAAATTCCGGACCCAAAGCAGATCGCGGTCGCGCAGCTTGTAGGGGCGGGTTTTAAACCCGCCCTTCGTGCCGCAGCTGTCGTCATCAGCTACTGAAACGAAATTCATATGGCTAAGCTCGACTGCAGCCGTCGTGAATGCCGAACGAGGGCGGGTTGGAAACCTGGTTGGAAACCCGCCCCTACAAGAACACCCAGCGTCGTGCCACGTCCCGGCCTCAGCTCGGCGTACGGCCCATTCCTATGCGATAGCCTACCCCTGGGGAGGATGGCAGTTTGCTGATCGCGTAGCGATTGACGCGATCAAAACCATCGCCAATGGTCTTAGCCGTCGAGCGGGGAGATCGGGTCGCCTTTGTGGATCGTTCCGCCCACCTCGACGCGGCAATTGATGCCGGAGCGGTTGAGCAGCGCCACGTAGACCGGCTGCCCCAGCAACCGCTCGAGGTACTTGCAGGGGAAGTTCAGGCGCGCCCCGCTCAGCACCGCCTCGCCGATGCGGAAACGTTTGCCGACGAGATGGTTGACCGGCACGCCGAGCGTGGTGAGGTTGCGGCGATGATCGGCAGGCGCGAGCTTGACCACTTTGCCCGGGGATGGAGGGTCGCCGCGCGCCATGGCTTCCAGCACCTCCATCTCGATCAGCGTCACGTCGCGCACGTCGGGCTTCGGGGAATAGGTGCCGGTGCCATTGAGGTAGCGGTCGCCTTCGATGCCGCGGCCGGCGACCAGGGTTGCCTCCTCGAGCTCCTGCATGGGAAGCGAGGCGCGCTCGGCGATATGGATATGCAGCAGCCGACCGGACCAGCTCATCGTAACTCTCCCGCATCGCCTGACGCGCCAGTCACAATGCCTTGCGGCGCATCGGCATGCAATCGGGGTAGTCCTGCCGCTTGAGCTTGCCGGTCATGCCAAATAGCCTGACCCAACCAGCCATGAAGACAAAGCAACCGTGATTGATCCGATCGAGCCCAAGCGTCTTGTGTTTCCGTTCGTGGCCCCGCTCTATCGGGCGTTGCAGCCCTATGTGTATCCGCTGGTGCGGATATCGCTCGGCGCCATTCTCATGCCGCACGGCTTCGACAAGCTTTTCCTCGGAGGCGCAGCCAACACCGCGCGCAATCCGATCCTGAAGATCTTCGGCAACCCGCTGGCCGGGGCCTATTTCATCGGCTGCGTGGAGTTCTTCGGCGGGCTGCTGCTGGTGCTGGGCCTGCTCACACGCTTTGCCGCAGGCGCCATCGCCATCCAGATGTTCGTGATCTCCTTCTTCGTGCTGTGGCCGGTATGGGGCTGGACCCAGCGCGGCATGGAATTCGCGATCTTCATGATGCTGATTGCCATTGCCGTCTTCATCGGCGGCGGCGGCAACTGCTCGCTCGACCGGCGGCTCGCCAAGGAGCTCTAGGCGTGCTGCAAGGCAGTTCCACAAACAGTCTGCAATCCCGCCGCGCCGCGCGGGCTCTTCGCCAATGTTGCGGCGCCTGACCGGGATGCCCGATCAGCGCTGGCGCTGATTGCGGCAACTATCGTGCCGCTGGTGCTGCTGCCGCCGACCATCCTGTTTTATCGAGGCTAGCGGGCATACTCATACATCGGCCATGTCCGCTTGGCCCCAGACGCGACCGAAATACGGCGCTGCCGCGAAATGAGGCGACGTGCCACTTCCGGACCTGAGCAGGCGCAGCAAATTACGGCCTACTCGATCACCTCGTCGGCGCGCGCAAGCACCGGGTGGGTGGCACGTCCAGGCCGAACGCTCCGGCGGTTTTGGGATTGATGACCAACTCGCATTTGGTCGGCACCTGCACCAGCAACACACCGTTGCAAAATGGCGCATGACATAAGTTCGAACTACTCCCATAGAACAAACGTCAGATCAACCAACACCCGCAGTTCCCAAACGCCCAAGGCGACCACCAGAACCGCAAAAGCTACGGTGGCGTAGTCGAGCCAATTATCATTTTGCGCACGCATGGTGGTTTTCCCCCACGACGTTGTCGGGCACTGATGATGAAGGTGAACTAATCGCCAGACCGAATCAGCCAGCGACGCCCACAAGAATAAGTCAGCCTGCGATAACAGTACATTACAGGCTTGGGGGAAACTACAAATCTCCATCGCATGTGACTTATCTGCCACGGCACCTCGATCAACGATGTGACAGGGGTCGCAATCCGTCACTCGATGACCTCGTCGGCGCGTGCGAGCACGGTCGCTGGGATGTTGATGCCGGCCGTCTTTGCAGTCTTGAGATTGATAACCAGCTCGTATTTGGTCGGCGCTTGGACCGGCAGGTCGGCTGGCTTCTCGCCTCTTAAGATGCGATCGACATAACTGGCTGCACGCCGACACTGATCGACAAGGTCAGCACCATACGAGATCAGACCGCCGCTAGGGACAAAAAAGCGATCCCAGTAGACTGCGGGCAGCCTGTGACGGGCCGCAAGCTCAACAATCAGATCGCGCTGGATGGTCGCCGGCACGCTCGCGGTTACGATCAGACCTCCATTAATCGAACGCGCGAATGCCGTGACGGCGCGTTCGGTCTCGCCAGCGTCGCGCAGGTTGAGTGGGCTCACCTCTACGCCGACCGACCGCGCCACGGACTGAATAACGGCGAATTGGCCGATCCCGGCCATGGCGGTGGGATCCCGAAGGACTAGCGCTCGCGTCGTA
>Ga0306922_10007315_pt1 | contig 10650 bp, 9 predicted proteins | sample sta12Cox44000082_FD_203758 | JGI IMG/M metagenome (GOLD analysis project Ga0306922, IMG submission 203758) | Lab enrichment of tropical soil microbial communities from Luquillo Experimental Forest, Puerto Rico - statoxic.12C.oxic.44.000.082 (v2)... | ecosystem: Environmental > Terrestrial > Soil...
GGGGTCCTCGAAGATGTTTCCGGAGAGGAACAGGAAACCGCCGGCAACAATGGCTAAAAACATCAGACCTACGGTAAGGATCAGGCAGCCGAAGCACCCCAGCCTCATCGTGCTATGACCATAGCACCCGCCCTATATTTCAACCCTTTATAAAAGTTTTGCCTCTTCCTTGACAGCATTCGTATCAGCATATATAAGTATGTCAGGCTTAGATTCTGGGGTGCCCCTCGAGACACCCCGCAACTCAATCAAGGAGGACTTAGCGATGGCGGTGATGCATTGGCATGGGTTGGAGCCGTGGGCAGGGGTACGGGAGATCGGTGACATCCAGTCTGAGGTGAATCGCCTCTTCGACACGTTCTTCGGCCGCTCGACACAGGCGGGAATGCCCGAGCGTTCCTGGGCTCCATCCGCGGACATGTACGAGACGAAGGACGAACTGGTGATCAAGGTGGACCTCCCCGGAATGAGCGAGAAGGATGTGCAGGTCTCTATCACGGGAGACATGTTGAGTCTCAAGGGCCAGCGGCAGGACCCCGAGACCGTGAAGCCGGAGCACTACTTCCGTGGCGAGCGCTGGGCAGGACGCGTGGAGCGTGTCTTTCAGCTTCCGATCCCCGTGCAGGCCGACAACGTGAAGGCCAGCTACCGGGACGGCGTGCTGACGGTGACCCTTCCCAAGGTGGAGGCGGTCAAGCCCAAGGAGATCAAGATCGACGTGGCGTAACGCGGTCGACGGCGGCGGGGCGCCCCGCCCCGCCGCTCACGGGTCGCTGACGCGAGACTTTCCAACAGGAGATTGACGACATGGCGAAGGTGATTGGTATCGACCTCGGAACGACGAATTCCGTGGTGGCGGTAGTGGAGGGTGGTGATCCGACCGTCATCGCCAACCAGGAAGGCAGCCGCCTGACTCCCTCGGTGGTGGCGTTCACGAAGGAGGGAGAAACCCTGGTTGGTCAAGTGGCGAAGCGGCAGGCGATCACGAATCCGGAGAACACCATCTTCTCCATCAAGCGCTTCATGGGTCGGCGCTACGACGAGGTCCTGCAGGAGACGAAGCTCGTCCCCTACAAGGTCATCAAGACCCAGAACGGCGCGGTTTCCATCGAGGTGAGGGGGAAGCAGTACGCGCCGCCGGAGATCTCCGCGCTCGTGCTGCGCAAGCTCAAGGAGGCGGCGGAGGCCTACCTGGGCGAGAAAGTGACCCAGGCCGTCATCACGGTGCCCGCTTACTTCAACGACAGCCAGCGGCAGGCGACCAAGGACGCGGGGACCATAGCCGGTCTCGAAGTCCTTCGCATCGTGAACGAGCCCACCGCCGCCGCCCTCGCTTACGGGCTCGACAAGAAGAAGGACGAGACGGTGGCCGTGTATGACTTGGGCGGCGGCACCTTCGATATCTCGATCCTCGAGATCGGTGAAGGCGTGGTCGAGGTCAAGGCGACGAACGGCGACACACATCTGGGCGGTGACGACTTCGACCAGAAGGTGATGGACTGGATCGCCGAGGAGTTCAAGCGGGAGCAGGGCATCGATCTGCGAAAGGATCGCATGGCCTTGCAGCGGCTCAAGGAGGCGGCGGAGAAGGCCAAGTGTGAGCTCTCCACCGTGGTGCAGACAGAGATCAATCTGCCCTTCATCACAGCGGATGCGAGCGGACCCAAGCACCTCGTGCTGACCCTGACCCGGGCCAAGCTCGAGTCGCTGGTGGCTGAGCTGATCGAGCGCAGCCTCGGGCCGTGTCGGGAGGCCATGCGCCAGGCCGGGGTCTCCGCGGGCGACCTCGACGAGGTCATCCTCGTGGGCGGTCAGACGCGCATGCCCAAGGTGCAGGACGAGGTGAAGAAGCTCTTCGGCAAGGATCCCAACAAGACGGTGAATCCCGACGAGGTGGTGGCGGTGGGGGCAGCGGTCCAGGCCGCCGTGCTCACCGGTGAGGTGAAGGATCTCCTCCTCCTCGACGTGACGCCGCTCTCCCTTGGCATTGAGACTCTCGGCGGGGTGATGACGCGGCTGATCGAGGCCAACACCACGATCCCCACGAAGAAGACGGAGACCTTCACCACGGCATCGGACAGCCAGCCTTCGGTGGAGGTGCACGTGCTCCAGGGTGAGCGGCCCATGGCGCGCGACAATCGCACGCTGGGTCGGTTCCATCTCGACGGCATCCCGCCCGCGCCGCGCGGCGTGCCGCAGGTCGAGGTGACCTTCGACATCGACGCCAACGGCATCCTCAACGTGTCGGCGAAGGACAAGGCGACGAACAAGCAGCAGAACATCACCATCACCGCCTCGTCCGGGCTGACCAAGGACGAGGTCGAGCGGATGAAGAAGGAAGCGGAAGCGCACGCAGCCGAGGACGCCAAGAACCGCGAGGCGATCGAGGCGAAGAACCAGTGCGACTCCCTCGTCTACACCACCGAGCGGACGCTCCGGGACAACGCGGACAAGATCTCGGCCGAGGACAAGCAGAGCATCGAGGCCGCCATGGCCGAGGCGAGGGACGCCCTCAAGGGCGACGACCTCGACCGGATCAAGCGGGCCCAAGAGGAGCTGACCCGCGCCTCCCACAAGCTCGCGGAGGCGATGTACCGGGAGGCGCAGAAGCAGGCCCAGCCCGGACAGCCTGGAGCTGACGGCGGAGGCGAGCAGGGCGGAGCGAAGGGCGATGTCATCGACGCCGAGTTCAAGGATCTCGGCGACAAGAAGTAGAGCGAGCACGGGGGACGGCGCCTCTGGGTGCCGTCCCCCGCGAGACCACCATGGCCCGTGACTACTACGCGGTTCTCGAGATCGGTGTCGGCGCGACGTCCACCCAGATCAGGCGAGCGTACCAGCGTCTCGCGCGGCGATACTCCCCCGACGTCAATCTCTGGGAGCACGACACGCAGTCTCTCTTTGAAGAGATCGTCGAAGCCTATCGCGTGCTGAGCGATCCGACGGCTCGCTCCGTCTACGACCGGCAAGCCAAACAGGGACCGCCGCGATCCGCGCGCGCGTCGACGGGGAACCGAGCCTCAGGACGTTGTGGCGACGACGCCAAGGTCGCCGTCGAGCTGTCATTTGTCCAGGCGGCCACTGGGACTTCCCTTGACGTGCCGTTCGACCGGTTCTCGCCATGCCCGACGTGCTCGGCGAGCGGCGTGCGGGCGGACGGCCAGTCCACGCGGTGCGATCACTGCGGGGGTACAGGTTCCGTGTGGCGCGACGCGGGCACCCAGGATACCTGCCCCGCGTGCCACGGCGCAGGGCAGCGCGTCAGCGATCCGTGTCCGGACTGCCGGGGCCGCGGCGTGACCTTGGGCCGCGCCACCGTGAGCGCGCTCATTCCCGCCGGTGTGGAGACGGGGGCACAGATCCGGCTGCCGGGCGAGGGCCATGCCGGGCCGTTCGGCGGTCCTCGCGGCGACCTCGTCGTGATCACCCGGGTGCAGGACGATCCTGGCTTCTCGCGCAAGGGGCATAACCTCTACACGGAGGCGCCGGTGACCATCGGTGAAGCCGTGCTCGGTGGCCGCGTTCCTGTGCGCACGCTGGAAGGCGTGGCCGAGCTCGTGGTGCCGCCGGGAACGCAGGGGGGGCAGGTCCTCCGTTTGCGCGGCCGAGGCATGCCGCGGCTGGCGGGCGACGGACGGGGCGACCTCTACATCACGGTGAAGGTCGAGATTCCCCGCGGCATCGATGCCAGGACCCAGGAGCTCTTCCGCGAGCTCGGACGACTCTTGCCGCGCCCGGAGGGCCGCGAGTGACCGACAAGGGCAAGCCACTGTACATGATCGGCGTGGTCGCCGACATGCTGAAGCTCCATCCGCAGACGCTCCGCATGTACGAGAAGAAGGGCCTGATCCGTCCTTCGCGCACGGAAGGCCAGACCCGGCGGTACTCCGCGGAAGACGTGGAAGAGATTGCGCGGGTGACCCGCCTCGCCCGAGACCTCGGAGTGAATCTCGCCGGCATCGAGATCATCCTAAAGATGAGGCGTCGGATGCTCGACATGCAGGCGCAGATCGAGAACCTCACGAGCTACGTGCGGACGGAGATGGGCGAAATGCCGGATCAGGTCCGCCGAGATCGCAGCGAAGCGCTGGTGCGGGCCGCCTCGAGTCAGTTGAAGCCCGTGGATCTGTTCTGAGCGGGCTCGGAAAGGACGGTCAATGGCCGAAGAGCTGAAGGCGGATGCCGCACAGCCAAGATTCCATACCGGTGTTCCCGAGATCGTCTCCGTGCTGCCCCTGCGGGACGCCGTGCTGTTCCCCCACGCCGTCATGCCGCTGGGCGCCGGGCGTGAGTCCTCCATTCGACTGATCGACGACGCCATGGGCGGCGAACGCGCCATCGGCACGTTCGGGCAGCTGGTGGCCTCGGTGGATGCGCCCCTGGAGGGAGACCTCCACCGTATCGGCACCTACGCGACGATCCATAAGGTCTTCAAGCAGCCGGACGGCTCGGTCCGCCTGGTGGTGCAGGGCACGACGCGAATTCGCCTTCTCGAGGTGGTCCAGACGCGCCCCTTCCTGCGGGCCCGCGTGGAGGAGGTGCGCGATATCATGCCCGCCCCTGGCGATCTGGAGGCGGAGGCGCTTGCCCGCAATGCCAAGACGCTCTTTCAAAAGATTGTGGAGCTGTCGCCGATTCTCCCCGACGAAGTGGCGGACGCCGTTACCAACCTCGGGCATCCCGGGCGAGTGGCCGACGCTATCGCCGCCTCCCTGCCATCGCTGACGAGCCAGGGGAAGCAGGAGCTCCTCGCCACTTCGGACGTCAAGGCTCGCCTCAGTCGCCTCATCACCATACTGACCAAGGAGCTGGAGGTGGCCGAGCTCGGCTCCCGCATCCAGTCTCAGGTCGAGTCCGAGGTCGGGAAGGGGCAGCGCGATTATTACCTCCGCGAACAGCTCAAGGCGATTCAGAAGGAGCTTGGCCAGACCGACGAGCGCACACAGGAGATCGACGAACTCCGTCGTGCCATCGAGGCCGCGGGCATGACGGAGGAGGCGCAGAAGGAAGCCCTGCGCGAGCTGGACCGACTGGCCAAGATGCCCCCTGCGGCCGCCGAGTACACGGTAGCCCGAACCTATCTCGAGTGGCTGATCGCCCTGCCCTGGAGCAAGGAGACGAAGGACGTCCTCGACCTGACCGAGGCGCGCCGCGTGCTCGACGAGGATCACTGGGGGCTCGAGAAGGTCAAGGATCGCATCCTCGAATACCTCGCTGTGAAGAGCATGCGGCCGAAGGGCAAGGACCCGATCCTCTGCTTCGTCGGTCCTCCCGGCGTGGGCAAGACCTCGCTCGGCCGATCCATCGCGCGGGCGCTGGGACGCAAGTTCCACCGCATCTCGCTCGGTGGCATGCGCGACGAGGCGGAGATCCGTGGCCATCGGCGGACGTACATCGGAGCCCTGCCCGGGCAGATCATCCAGGGGCTGCGGCGCGCGGAGTCGAGGAACCCCGTACTTATGCTGGACGAGATCGACAAGCTCGGCATGGACTTCCGGGGCGACCCCGCCTCCGCTCTCCTCGAGGTGCTGGATCCCGAGCAGAACGTGGCGTTCCGCGACCACTACGTGGACGTGCCATTCGATCTCTCGCGCGTGCTCTTCATCACCACGGCGAACCTCCTCGACACCGTGCCGCCCCCCCTGCGGGATCGGATGGAGATCATCGAGCTCCCCGGCTATACCGAGGAGGAGAAGGTGCGGATCGCCGGCGCCCACCTCGTGCCCAAGCAGGTCAAGGACCACGGCCTCGTGGAGGGCGAGCACATCCGCTGGACCGATGCTGCCTTGTCGCGGCTCGTGCGTCACTACACGCGCGAGGCGGGCCTGCGTAGCCTGGAGCGCGAGATTGCCGCGATCTCCCGCAAGATCGCCAAGCGCCGCGTGGAAGGGGAGGCGGAGCTCGTCGAGGTGACACCTGAGCTCGTGGCCGAACTCCTGGGCTCGCCGCGCTTCCTCGTCGAGGAGCTGGAGGAGCGCACCCGCGTGCCCGGGGTTGCCGTTGGCCTCGCGTGGACGCCGGCGGGCGGTGACATTCTCTTCATCGAGGCCACGCGCATGAAGGGGAGCAAGACCCTGACGCTCACGGGGCAGCTCGGTGACGTGATGAAGGAATCGGCCCAGGCGGCCCTGTCATGGGTGCGGACCCACGCGGCCGATCTCGGCATCCGCACCGATTTCTGGGACAGCTTGGACATCCACGTGCACATTCCCGCCGGCGCCATCCCCAAGGACGGGCCATCGGCGGGCGTGACCATGGTCACCGCGCTGGCCTCGCTGATGGGGCAGCGGCCCGTGAAGCCGCGGCTCGCTATGACGGGGGAGATTACGCTCTCCGGCCGGGTGCTTGCCGTGGGCGGTATCAAGGAAAAGGTGCTCGCGGCGCGGCGCGCGGGGGTGACCACGGTGATCCTGCCTCGACGCAACGAGCGGAACCTGATCGAGGACGTGCCCAAGGCGCTCCGGGAGAGCATGACCTTCCACCTGGTCGACTCGATAGACGAGGTCCTCGACATCGCGCTGGAAGACGCGCTGCCGCGAGCGGGCCGGATCAAAGGAGCGTTGCTGACCTCGCGAAACTAGCCAACTCCTTGGCCTAGAAGGAAAAACGGCTGCCGGAATCGGTAGCCGTTTTCGTTTTGAGGTGCGGCGGGTCTTTCGCTATGTTCGTGTCAGAGTGCTCTGGCTCTCCGTCCTCGGCTTCCTGGCTGTTGTCACGACCGTCAGTCCACCGGCCCTGGCCTCTTCACTGTATCGCCGCGTGGACGACGAGGGCGTGACCCATTTCACCAACGCGCCGACGGACCCGCGCTTCAAGCGGGTGGGCGGGCTGTCGGGCACGGCCCAGGGTTGGCTCCGGCTGCCGGAGGTCGTCCGGACGCGCTACAGCGAGGAGATTCGAGAAATCGCCGGCCGGCACGGCGTGGACGCTGATCTCGTCGAGGCGGTGATTCGCGCGGAGTCGGCCTTCAATCCGCGCGCCGTGTCGAACAAGGGCGCCCAGGGCCTGATGCAGCTCATGCCCCGCACCGCCTCCGCTCTCGGGGTGCGCAACGCCTTCGATCCATACCAGAACATCGAGGGCGGCGTGCGCCATCTGCGTTATCTGCTCGACCGCTATCCGGGCAACGTCCCTCTCGCCCTGGCCGCCTACAATGCGGGCGAGAAGGCGGTGGACTACTACCACGGCATTCCTCCCTTCGCGGAGACGACGCAGTACGTGCAGAAGATCCTCGGCCAGAGCCCGTCCCTGGGCAGCGGCGGGAGGTCGACGGTGATCTACCGATACATCGAGCGGGACGGTACGATGACCATCACCAACGTGCCCCGCGGTAGCGCCATCAGCTTCCGCTAGGCGTTCTTACCCGCTACTGGCGCTTCCACACGAGGTTGAGGAAGCGGTCCAGCCAGCCCTCTGCCACGAATCGCTCAACGGCCTCGCGCGTGGCGTCCTCGTCCATGCCCCAGAGGGCCGCACGCTTGCCCGGCTCTTCGCTCATCTGGATGAACACCCGCTCGTCGCGGGTGAAGGCCACGGGTAGCTCCTCGTAGATCTGGGCAGCGAAGGCGTTGACGCCAGGGCCGCCCACCGCGATGGCGGGGAAGAGCTCGGCCATCTCCTGGTTGACCATCCACATGTCCGTCACCACCACCGCGCCCCGCCCCTCCGCGCCCTGGCTGCGCGCGACAATGGCGCGCTTGAGGTCGTAGGCGAGGGGCCGGTCCTGGTCCTCGGGAAGGATGCCGTAGCCCACCGCGATGAGGACGGTGGAGCGCACGTCGAAGTAGCGAGGCATCAGCGTATGAGGCGGGCGATCTCCCGGAACTCCTCCGTGTCGGCCTTGCCGAGGAGCTGGAAAACCAGCGTCTCGGTGGCGCTCACCACCGCGCCCGCCTGACGCAGCTGCTCCGTGCTGAGGCGCCAGTTGGCCTGAGTGCGCGAGGTGACAGCATCGGCCCCCACGTGCACCGCCATGCTCTCCCCGAGCAGATCGAGGGCGGAGAGGAGCACGCAGACGTGCGCCTCGATGCCGGCGAGGATGACCTGGCGCGTGCCTGTTGCCTTGAGACGCGCCCGCACCTCTTCCACCCGCCAGCAGGAGAAGTTCACTTTGGGCACGGGCTGCACCTCTGGCCCGAGGGTGTCCCGGAGCTCTGGCAGGGTGTGGCCGAGACCCTTGGGATACTGCTCGGTGGCGACCACAGGCAGGCCGAGACGGCGGGCCGTCGTGACGAGGATCTTGATGTTGCGCATCACCTCTTCGCGATGATCGGCGTCCATGGCGGGGAAGAGGCGCTCCTGGACGTCCACGATCAGGAGGGTCGTACCTTGACGGGGAAGGACCATGGGATGTGTCGCCGACATGCGAAGTCTCCTTGGGGAAGGATCAGAGGCAGCGGTCGAGGCCGCGATACTGCACCGCCTCGGACACGTGCTCCGCGGCTATCCTCTCACATCCCTCCAGGTCAGCGATAGTGCGGGCGACCTTGAGGACGCGGTCGTGACCGCGCGCGGAAAGGCCCAAGCGGCTCACCGCCTCCTGGAGGAGCCGGGCGCCCTCGGGCGGAGGCGCGCAGAAGCGGCGCACCTGGCGTCCGCTCATTCGAGCGTTCACGCGTGCTCCGGAGCCGGCCAGGCGCGCGCTCTGTCGCTGACGCGCCGCCTCGACCCGAGTGCGGATCGCCGCCGAGGGCTCGCCTCCTCCCCCCGAGAGATCGGCATAGGGCACGGCGGGCACCTCGAGGTGGAGATCGATCCGGTCGAGGAGCGGGCGCGAGAGCCGGGCGAGGTACTGCTGCCGTTCCCCCGGCGAGCAGATGCAGGCATCCAGGGAGGAGCAGCCGCGGCGACAAGGATTGGCGGCGCCTACGAGCTGGAAGCGAGCGGGAAAGGCCGCACGGCCCGCCGCTCTCGACACGACCACCGTGCCGTCCTCGAGGGGCTGGCGCAGCGAATCGAGGACGCGCACGGAGAACTCGGGTAGCTCGTCCAAGAAGAGCACGCCAAGGTGGGCCAGGCTCACCTCGCCGGGATGCGGCACGCTTCCTCCTCCGATGAGCCCGGCTCCTGAGATGGTGTGATGAGGCGCGCGGAACGGCCGTTCCCGCACCAGCCCGTGCCCAGCCGCGAGCAGCCCCATCACGGTCCACAGCGTGGTCACCTCGATGGCTTCCTCCAACGCGAGCGGCGGGAGGATGCTGCTGAGCCGTCGAGCGAGCATGGTCTTGCCGGATCCGGGAGGCCCCACCATGATCAGGTTGTGACCTCCCGCCGCTGCGATCTCGAGGGCGCGCTTTGCCCAGAGATGGCCGCGCACGTCGGCGAGATCCAACGCCTCGTCCGTGCTCGGGGCGCCGCCTAGCGATCCGGGTCGGTGCGCGGCGATCCGGCGCTCCCCATTCAGGTACTCGAGGGCCTCGTGGAGCGTGCCCAGGGGAATCACGGCAACGCCGCCCACCACCGCCGCCTCCTCGGCGTTACCCGCGGGCACGAGGAGGCGATGAACGCCGCGCCGTCGACAGTGGAGCGCGATCGGCAACACCCCGCGCACGGGCTGGATGCGGCCGTCGAGAGAAAGCTCGCCGAGCACGGCCATGTGCTCGAGTCGCTCCGGCTTGAGCGTCTCTGTGGCGACGAGTATTCCCAAAGCCATGGGTAGGTCGAAGGCTGTGCCGACCTTTCGGACCTCGGCGGGCGCCAGGTTCACAGTGATCCGGTCCATGGGGAACTCGAGGCCGGCGTTGCGGATGGCCGCACGGACGCGATCGCGGCTCTCGCGCACCGCGGAATCGGGAAGACCGACGGTGGTGAAGGAGGGTAAGCCCGGCGCGACGTCGACTTCCACGAAGACGTCGTCGGCCTCCACGCCGAAGACGGTGGCCGACCGCACGCGCGCCAACATGAGGCGAGTGTCGGGACGAAGTGCGAAACCGTCAACGCCTCAGATCGGATACAGCCCAATTTTAAGACCTGGAATTGTTGTAGAAGTGTCTTCCTGATGTTCGGTGGTTGGGCCGGGGTCGCGGATGGTTGCCTCTGGTATCGTGGCGTCGAGCCGGTCCACCGCCCGGCGATCCCCCGGGGGAGCAGGTGGCCACAGGCTCGCGACTCCACTGATCGCTGACGGCGATGGTGCTGCAGCCTTACTTCGACACGCGGTAGAGCTCCTCGGCGTAACCCTCTCGAAGCCAGTACTTCTTGCGAGAAAGCCGTCGATAGCCTACATCGCCCTTCAGCATCGCTGAGAGATTCAACTGCTTTTCCGTTTCAGTCATATCGGACTGAGCCTCGTGATTGATGGACAGGAATAGAGCGCGCGTGGTCCGCCGAATCTCCTTCAGAAACAGCCCAACTAAGCCCGCATCGATTTCGGGGAATGAGTCTTGATTGAGAGAAAGGTCGAAAGCGTCCGCCGCCACGTCGCGGCATGTCCAGAATGGCATCACTTTCACTGTGTCGTTGCGTGGTGTCTCACCGAACAACGTTACGGCATTCGATCCCAAGGCGTTGATGAGGAAGTGGCCAGCAAAAATGTTCGTGATAGGCAGATCAAATAGCGTGTAGTCGTTGATGCCCATGCGTCGCGCATAGAAGGCAACCGCTCCCAGGCCGCCGCCGTACTCGGCAACGGCGGCGGCCTCCGGCACAAGG
>Ga0306922_10007316_pt1 | contig 10650 bp, 8 predicted proteins | sample sta12Cox44000082_FD_203758 | JGI IMG/M metagenome (GOLD analysis project Ga0306922, IMG submission 203758) | Lab enrichment of tropical soil microbial communities from Luquillo Experimental Forest, Puerto Rico - statoxic.12C.oxic.44.000.082 (v2)... | ecosystem: Environmental > Terrestrial > Soil...
TTCGCTGAGATTTGGGGAGATCGCTCGTTCGAGTACGACAAGCGAGGAAGAAGCCGCAAAGAACCGGCGGATCTTGGATGGAGTGGTTCGCGGAGTGGGCAGCTACGGGAATTGCTTTGGCGTGCCAACGGTTGGGGGCGAAGTCGCGTTCGAACCGTGCTATTCGCAGAACCCGCTGGTGAATGCATTGGCGCTTGGGATCGCCCGCAAAGAGGATCTGTTCTTTGCGAAGGCCAAAGGTACGGGCAATCCCGTGATTTACGTGGGCGCGAAGACCGGGCGCGACGGGATTCATGGCGCCTCCTTGCTGGCGTCGGCGGAATTCACCGAGGAATCTCAGCAGAAGCGGCCGAACGTCCAGGTGGGCGACCCGTTCATGGAGAAGCTGTTGCTGGAAGCCTGCCTGGAAGCGATGAAAACGGGCGCGGTGGTAGCAATACAGGATATGGGCGCGGCAGGGCTGACGTGTTCGACGTGCGAAATGGCGTCGCGCGGCGGAACGGGGATCGAGATCGATCTGGCGAAGGTGCCCCAGCGCGAGACCGGCATGTCACCGTACGAGATCATGCTGAGCGAGTCGCAAGAGCGCATGCTGCTCGTGGCGGAAAAAGGGCGCGAGGCGGAGGTGCTCGGCGTTTTCAAGAAGTGGGGCCTGGACGCGACTGTGGTGGGCGAAGTGACCGACGGGGGATTGCTGGTGGTGAAGAACCACGGCAGAGCAGCAGCGCAGATTCCCGCGCATCCGCTGGCGGAAGAAGGGCCGGTTTACCAGCGGCCGATGGCCGAGCCTGCGCCTCGCACGGAAACCGAGAAAGACTGGTTCGTCTTTGCGGCTGAGGGAACGGACCTGACGGCGAATTTCGTGAAATTGCTCGGCTCGCCTGCGGTGGCTTCGAAGCGCTGGATCACCGAACAGTACGATTCGATGGTGAGAACGAACACGCTGGCGGGGCCGGGAGCGAGCGACGCGGCGGTGGTGCGGATTAAGGAGACGAGACGCGCGCTGGCGCTCGCGACGGACGGGAATGGCCGCTGGTGCTATCTGAACCCCAAAGCGGGCGCGATGCACGCAGTGTCGGAAGCGGCCAGGAACGTCGCGGCTTCGGGAGCGCGCCCGATAGCCGCGACGAATTGCCTGAATTTCGGCAGCCCGGAAAAGCCGGAGGTCATGTGGCAGTTTTCGCAAGCGATTGATGGGTTGAAGGAGGCCTGCGACGCACTTGGAACGCCGATTACCGGCGGGAACGTAAGTTTTTATAACGAAACGCTCGGAAGGTCGATCTACCCGACGCCGGTGATCGGGATGCTGGGGATTCTGGAAGATGCGAACAAGGTGCTGAAGATTGGGTTCCGGAACGAGGGCGATGCGATCTTGTTGCTCGATGGATCGGACCCGCTGGCGAGCATGGAGCATGCCGCGCCGCCGCGCGGCGGAGCAAGAGAATTTTCGTCGTCGGAATATGCGAAGAGGGTCGAGGGGATGGTGGCCGGCGAGCCGCCAGCCATTGACCTGGCCGCCGAGAAGCGGTTGATTGATTGCTTGGTGGCGCTGGCCCATGCTGAGATAGTGCAGTCGGCGCACGATTTGAGCGACGGGGGATTGGCGGTGGCTGTGGCGGAATCGTGCTTTGCCGCGAATGGATTGGGCGCCGTCGTGAAGATCGAAGATGAGGCGAACGCGGAGTACGCGCTGTTTGGCGAGCGGGGAGCACGGGCGATGGTGTCCGTGGCTGCAGGAAAAGTTGGCGCGGTTCTCGCGACTGCGAGAGAATATAAGGTAGGGGCACGGGAACTCGGAAAGGTGACCCGTGAGAATTCGCTCGGCATCGAATACGCCGGGCGGCCGGTAGTCTCGGCTCACATTGCGATGCTGAAAGAGGCGTGGGAGCGCTCGCTGGAGCGGAATCTGAAGGTTCAATGACCACGAAACTTGCATATGCAGACGACCGATTCCACGACGAATGCGGTGTGTTCGGCGTCTTGGGTCATCCGGAGGCGGCGAACCTGACGTACCTGGGATTGTATGCGCTGCAGCATCGCGGGCAGGAATCGGCAGGAATCGTAGCGAGCACGGGGAATGACCTGAACCTGCACCGCGCCATGGGTGAAGTCGAAGAGATTTTTCAGCCGGGTGTTCTGGCGAAGCTGAAAGGCTCGAGTTCGATCGGCCATACGCGCTACTCGACAGCGGGCGATAAAGCGCTGTTGAACGCGCAGCCAATCCTGATCGATTGCAACAAAGGCAAAATTGCGCTCGCGCACAACGGGAACCTGACCAACGCTGGGGAGTGGCGTCGCAAGCTGGAGCACCGGGGGTCGATCTTCCAGACCAACAGCGACACGGAAGTGATCGTGCACTTGATCGCGCGTTCGCAGGCGCGGAATTTTTCCGCGGCACTGGGCGACGCCTTGAACCAGGTTGAGGGCGCCTATTCGCTGCTGGTGCTGACCGCCGAAGAACTGTACGCGGTTCGCGACCCGCGGGGATTCCGGCCGCTGGTGCTTGGGAAATTGGCGGCGCCAGACGGCGGCCATACCTGGGCGGTGGCGTCGGAGACCTGCGCGTTTGACCTGATAAACGCGCACTATGTGAGAGAGATCGAACCGGGCGAGATGCTGCGAATCTCCAAGGCGGGGCTCGAGTCGATTCGTTTCAGCTCACCCAAGCCGCACCAGTTCTGCATCTTCGAACACGTCTATTTTTCGCGGCCCGACAGCACCGTGTTTGGCCGGTCGGTGAATGAATCGCGCGAAATGCTGGGGCGCTTGATGGCCCGGGAGCACCCGGCCGAAGCGGATATGGTTGTGCCGATTCCGGACTCGGGCGTGCCGGCGGCGATCGGTTTTTCGCTGGAGTCGGGAATCCCGTTTCGAATGGGTCTCATCCGGAATCACTACATCGGGCGGACGTTCATCGAGCCATCGCAAGCCATACGGAATTTCGGCGTAAAACTGAAGCTGAATCCTGTGCGGAACTTAATCGCCGGCAAACGCGTCGTGTTGGTGGACGATTCGATTGTACGCGGAACGACCAGCCGCAAGCTGGTGCGAATGGTCCGCGAGGTGGGGGCGGCGGAAGTACACATGCGGATCAGTTGCCCGCCGACGATTTCTCCGTGCTATTACGGCGTGGACACGCCGACGCGCGAGGAGTTGATCGCGTCTTCGAATAGCCCGCAAGAGATCTGCAAGTATCTGGGCGCGGATTCGCTGGGGTACCTTTCGCTGGCCGGGTTGCGGCAGGCGGTGAATGACACCGACGGGAGCTTCTGTACGTCTTGTTATACGGGTGTGTATCCGACCGACCTGGTGCAGTTGGAGGTCCGCGAAGACGCCGCGGCGGGAAAAATCAAAGAGGCAGTGACGGTGGAACGTGAAAGCTGACGCAGCGAAAGTAGAGATCAAGAAGGGGACTGCAAAAGAGGCGGCGGATAGTTCGCTGAGCGCCCGGGCCAAGAGCGAAATCATCGCGTGGTTCTGGGTGATTCTCGCGTTCATGCTGATCAATGGAACACTCGGACAGGCGCGGGTGATTCCGTCGGGATCGATGGAGAACACCCTGCTGATCGGAGACCACCTGATCATGAGCCGGATCGGGTACGACGCCGGGATTCCGTTCACCAACTGGCACGTGCCTTTGTGGCGCAATCCGCATCGTCAGCAGATCATCATTTTCAAGCCGCCGTTTGATACGACGCAGCCGGACTATGTGAAGCGTGTCATCGGATTGCCGGGCGATGTGCTGGATATCCACGATGGAGCGGTGTGGGTCAATGGCCAGAAATTGCACGAAAGCTACACCATGGGAGCGACCGAGCGCGCGCCAGCCGGGCAGGCTCCGCCCGGGTACACTGACCTGACGTTTCCCTACAAAGTTCCGAACGACTGCTATTTTGCGATGGGAGACAACCGGGGAAACTCATATGACAGCCGATTCTGGGGCTGCGTACCGCGGAATGATATTCTCGGCACGCCGGTAATCATCTACATGTCGCTGAATGCGCCAAAGGACGCCTGGAACGGGGACATCGGAGCCAGGTTTCTCGCCTACGCGAACGCGCTCGTCCATCCCGGCACAGTACGCTGGCGCAGACTGTTCCATCTGTTTTAAGCTGTTAGGCGGCTCGACCGCTCGAATGGCCGGGCCGGACCAAGAAGAACGCCCACAGTGTGACCCGTGACGGATGACGCGTCCCTCGAGGCCGCCCACCGCCCGCAGGCCAAAAGCCCGGAAGAAGCACATCCGTTGTCACGTCACGATACGAATCATCGAGGCAGCTAACCATGAAATATGCCGATGCTGGAGTGAACATAGCTGTCGCTGACGACGCGAAGCAGCGAATTCGGCACCTTGCGAGCCGAACGTTTACTCCCGCCGTGCTTGGTGGAATCGGAGGATTCGGCGGCTTGTTTGCGCTGGATGGGAGGAAATGGAAAGAGACCGTGCTGGTCTCGAGTGCGGACGGTGTGGGAACGAAGCTGAAGATAGCGACGGCGATGGGAGTGCACTCAACGGTCGGCGGCGACCTGGTGAATCACTGCGTGAATGACATCCTTGTGCAGGGGGCCGAGCCGCTGTTTTTTCTGGATTATCTGGCAATGGGAAAGCTGGAGCCGAACGTGGTCGAGCAGTTAGTGGATGGAATGAGCCGGTCCTGCCGCAAAGCGGGTTGCGCTTTGATCGGAGGCGAAACGGCGGAGATGCCGGGCTTCTATCCGCCGGGAGAATATGACCTCGCGGGCTTCATTGTGGGCGCGGTCGAGCGGAAGAGACTTGTGACCGGGAAAGCTGTGAAACCGGGGGACACGCTGCTGGCGCTGCCTTCCGTGGGACTGCACACGAACGGATACTCGCTGGCGCGCAAGCTGGTGTTTGAAGTGGCGAAGCTGAAGCCGGAAACATACGTGGCCGAGGTCGGAAACAAGATTGGCGCGGAGCTGCTCAAACCGCACGTGTGTTACGCACCAGCGCTCAAGAATATCATCGCGAAGGGCTGGGTTTCCGGGCTCGCGCATATTACGGGCGGCGGTATTCCCGGAAATCTTCCGCGCGTTTTGCCAAGCGGGGTGAAAGCGATCATTGATCTGGATGCCTGGCCGATTCCGTCGATATTCAAGTATCTGGCAAAGCTCGGAGAAATCGAAACCGACGAGTTGCTTCAGTCTTTCAACCTCGGCGTGGGTATGATCCTGATTGTCCCCTCGGAATTCGTGAAGGAGGCCGAGGCGGACCTGAAGCGGCGGCGCGAAAAGTTTTTCCGCATCGGACGAATCGAGCGCGGCGACACGGGGAAAGCGCGGCTCGTGTATTCGGGCGCTCTGAACCTGTCGTGACATCCGAGTCTGCCGGAACTGTTCGAGTATTTTAGCCTTGCAGCGTAAACAACGCCTTCAACCCCTCCAATGATCCCTCTGAGGACGGAACGGCTGCTGCTGCGCGGTTGGACGGATTCCGACCGCGGGGCTTTTGCGAACTTGAATGGCGACTTGCGGGTCATGGAATTCATGCCGGGCGCCCTTTCGCGGGAAGAGAGCGACCAGCTGTTCGAGAAAATCCAAAGCCATATTCGTAGTCACGGCTTTGGGTTGTACGCGGCGGAACTTCTCCGCGAGCATTTGTTCATCGGCTACCTTGGCCTCGCCATCCCATCGTTTGAAGCCAAGTTTACACCGTGCGTCGAAATTGGCTGGCGACTGGCAGCCCAACATTGGAACCAGGGTCTCGCGACGGAAGGAGCGCGGGCGGTCGTACACTTCGCATTCGAAAACCTGGGAATCCCGGAGTTGGTTTCATTTACCGTCCCAGCAAACAGACCTTCACGGCGCGTCATGGAAAAGTTGCGAATGACTCACGATCCAGCCGACGATTTCGAACACCCTAGGATTCCGGAGTCGCATCCGCTGCGACGCCACGTGCTATACAGGCTGCGCCGCGAGCACTCCTGGAACAGGCGCTGAGCTCAACGTGCGGGTTGGGCTTTTCGCTTGCGGCTCCAATACCACCACTGGCATTTTTCGACGGGGAGACGCGCATTGCGGGCTTGCGCGACCGCGGCGTGGAAGGTGTCGAGAACGCAAGGGTCCTGACGCTGGCCCGTGAGACGTTCGAGACGCGTGTACATTTTCTTGGGATCCTGCTTCGCGAGTTGGGAGACGGAATGGACGCCGAGGAGATCGAAATCGCGCAACATGGCGGGTCCGATGGAAATGAGATCTTCGAGACGGCGTTCGGAGCGCATGGTCAGGTACTTCTTAATTTCGCTTTCTGTTCGCCATAGGCTAAGGTACGCCAATCAGGTTCGCCAATCAAGAGATATTTCCACCTGGTCCGAGCGTTCGAAAAAACGCCGCGGTCGCGAACCTGATTTTGCCGGCTTGCGGAGGTGTGTTAACGTTTTTCGTTTATGAAGAGGCGAATTGGCGTGCTGTTGAGCGGCCGCGGCTCGAATTTTGAGGCGTTGGCCGAGAGCGTTTCGGCCGGCAGAATCCCCAGCGCCGAAATCGCCATCGTCGTCAGCAACAAGCCAGACGCGGCGGGGCTCGAAAAGGCCAAAGCTCGGGGGATTCCGGCGCGGGCCATCGCGTCAAAGGGCCTCGAGCGGGAAGTGTATGACCGGCAGGTCGCGGCGGTGCTCGAGGAATATAAGGTGGACCTGATCTGTCTTGCGGGTTACATGCGGCTCCTGTCGCCGTATTTTGTCGCGGCATTCCCACAGCGGATTCTGAATATACATCCGTCGCTCTTGCCGGCGTTTCCGGGGCTCGAATCCCAAAAGCAAGCACTGGAGCACGGGGTGAAGTTTGCGGGCTGTACCGTGCACTTCGTGGATGAGAACCTGGATGCCGGGCCGATCATCCTGCAGGCGGTGGTGCCGGTATTGGATAGCGATGATGAGCACACACTTTCGGATCGCATTCTGAAGGAAGAGCACCGCATTTACAGCGAGGCGGTGAAGATTGTCCTCGAAGGAAAATATCGAATTGCCGGACGACGAGTCCTGTGCGGGAATTGAAGACTTGAGATGACCGAAGGCAGATTCAAACCGGTGGGCCAGCAGCTTGAATACCTGAAGAAGGGTGTTGCCGAAGTCATACCTGAAGAGGAGCTCAAGCAAAAGCTCGAGAATTCGGCGAAAAACGGCAAGCCGCTGCGGGTGTACCTCGGCGTGGACCCGACGGCGCCGGACATTCATCTTGGACACACGGTGGTGCTGCGCAAGCTGAAGCACTTTCAGGATATGGGCCACACAGCAATTTTCCTGATCGGCGATTTTTCCGCGATGATCGGCGACCCAACCGGCCAATCGGAAACGCGTCCGCCGCTAAGCCGCGAGGAGGTCGAGGTCAACGCGAAGACGTACCTCGCGCAGGTTTACAAGATTCTGGACGCGGAGAAGACCGAAGTCCGCTACAACAGCGAATGGCTGGGGAAAATGTCGAGCTACGACGTGGTGCGGCTCTGCGGTCATTACCGGCTGGCCCGCATGCTGGAACGTGAGGATTTCCGTTCCCGGCTCGAGAACAATCTGCCGATTGCTGTGCACGAGCTTTTGTACCCGTTGCTGACGGCTTGCGACGCGGTGACGCTGCATTCGGACGTGGAACTGGGCGCTACCGAGCAAAAGTTCAATATTCTGGTACACCGCGAAATCCAGCGCGAATACGGATTGTCGCCGCAGGTTGTCTTCACCATGCCGATCCTGGTGGGTCTCGACGGCCAGCGGAAAATGTCGAAGAGCCTCGGCAATTATGTGGGCATCACGGAACCGCCCGCGGAGATGTTCGGGAAGTTGATGTCGATCCCGGATGAATTGATGTGGTCCTACTACGAATTGGTGACGGACCGGACCGCGCATGAAATTGGGGAGCTGAAGAAGGAAGTGCAGGACGGGAAGCTGCATCCGATGGATGCAAAGATGCGCCTCGCGGAAGAAGTCGTGAGTGGATTTCACGGTGATCGGGCGGGGCGGAAGGCGGCAGAGAATTTTCAGCGAGTGTTTCGCGAGCGGCGGGCCCCGGAAGAACCGCCGGTGCAGAACCTTCCCCTTGGGCCGGCGAAAAAGCTCACCGCATTGCTTGTGGAGCTGAAACTGGCAGCATCGAAAAGCGAGGCGGAGCGGTTGATCAAGCAGCGGGGCGTGGAAATTGATGAAGCATGTGTGGAAGACGAACGTAAGGAGATTGATCTTAGCAAGCCCGTGGAATTTCTATTGCGCGCGGGGAAGAAGAAGTTTGTGCGGGTGGTGGTGGGGTAGCGGCAGACGTGGGCTGGGAAGAAGAAAGATCCATCGCGCAAACGACGCGCGACGGGGCAGCGGTTCCTCGCTACGAAGACTCCGCTCGGAATGACGCGACGGGGAGCGTCGAGCTAACCGAGGAACGCCGCGACGAGTTGGGAGACGTGTTGGGCGATAGCAGGAGCAGCGGTAAGGCCCGGCGATTCGATGCCCACCAGGTGTATGACCTGCGGGAATTCGCGATCGGGCTCGATGACGAAATCGGCGATGCCTTTGCCATTGCGGGGCACGAGTTTAGGGCGCAGACCGGTGTAGGCTAGCTGCAGATCTTGTTCCTGGATTTCTGGAACCATTGTTTTCACGTCGGCGGCAAATTCCGGAACCGTCATGCGGCCGCGTTCGTAGTTGTCCTTGGCGTCCACGTATTTGGCGGTGGGCCCAAGAAGCAAAGTTCCCCATAGTGTCTTTGTAAAGTGCAATCCCAACGAAAGGCCGTCTTTGTGAGGCAGCGGGTAGACGAGGTTACGCACCAGTTCGGCGCGCGAGCCGCGAATCTCGCAATATTCGCCGCGAACGGGATAAATGGTCCAGGGGCGCGGACCGAGCAGCCGCGCGACCTCATCCGAATACAAGCCGGCAGCGTTGACGACGCAGCGGGCTTCAATCGTTTCCGACTCGCACTGCTCCTCATCGCCAATGCGTAGGCTTACGTGGACAGCTTGGTCATGTGGCTCGAGGGACGCAACCTTGGCGCGAGTCACCAGATTGGCTCCCTGGGCCTCCGCGATACGGGCATAGGCGTGGAGGAGTTCCTCAGCGGAGCAAATTCCCGTGGACGGAACCTCGAGAGCCGCGTAGCCCCTCACGTGCGGTTCTTTGGCGAGGATCTCCTTGGAATTGATGATCCGCAGGCCCTCCACTCCGTTTTCCTGGCCCTTTTTGAGCAGTGCGTGCAGCCCTGGCTCTTCGTCGGGGCTTTTCGCCACTACAAGTTTCCCCGTGGTCCGGTGCGGCACGGCGTGGCGTTCACAAAATTCCTTGGTCACACGATTTCCCTCGACGCAGTGACGGGCCTTCCACGAGTTCGTGGGGTAGTAGATTCCGGAATGGATGACGCCGCTGTTGCGCGTGCTCGTGGCCATGCCAAGCTTGGGGTTTTGCTCGACGAGGAACACCTCTTGCCAGCGGCGTGAGAGGGCCTCGGCGACGGCGCATCCTACGATTCCGCCGCCGATGATCAGAACGTTGATCCGGTCCATAAAGAGATAGGATACGACAGTCAGACTGCGGGAAATCAGCCTTCCTGGCCGAGCTCATCGAAAAACGTTTTGCAGGGCACGAGGCGAGCCTGGGTTCCGTCGTGAACCGCGAACTTCGCGATCTTGGATTCCTCGTAGCCGTTTTTCCAAAGGGAGGCGCTGCCGTACTCGCCGTCCTTGTTGACAGCGTAGAAATAGAGGTGGAAGGTGGTGAGCTTCTTCTTGTCGCCATTGTAGTTGCGCGCGACGCGGCCGAGCGCTTCGAGGCAAGCGTCTCCTGGGTTCATGCCCTTGCGCATCAGTTCGACGATCGTGTGACCGCCCGAGATCTTGATATTTTCTTCGCCTTTGCCGGTCGAGCCCGCTGCGCCTACATCGCCATCAACGAAGAGTCCCCCGCCGATGATCGGGGAATCGCCAACGCGGCCGGGAATTTTCCAGGCAAGGCCCGAGGTTGTGGTGGTGCCGCTGACTTCGCTCTTTTCGTTTACGGCCAGGCAATTGATCGTGCCGGTCGGCGGGTGCGCAACCACGCGCTCTGCGTATGCAACTTTCTCCGGATCGTTTTCAAAAATCTGAGCGACTTGCGCCCTCCATTCCGGGCTGTCGATGCCGGGCCGCCAGTTGAAACTGGTTCTGGCCTTGTAAGCGAGCCAGATTTTGCGCGAATGCTCTGTGAGGAGATTCATCTCTTCGAATCCCTCATCGACGGCGAAACGGCGAGCGCCGTCGCCGACGAGCATGACGTGATTCGTGCGTTCCATCACCGTTTTGGCCAGGCGCGCAACATTTTTTATGCGCTGGACGGAAGCGACGCTGCCAGCACGGCGGGAAGGCCCGTGCATGACACTGGCGTCCAACTCGACGACACCTTCTTCGTTGGGTAGCCCGCCGTAACCCACGGAATCATCGTTGGGGTCGTCTTCTACAATGGTCACGGCCGCGACGACCGCTTCGAGCGTATCGCCGCCGCTCTTGAGGATGTCCATGCCTTTGCCGAGGGCATTCAATCCGTTTGCGGATGAAATAATGACCGGCCGTTTCGCGCCCGTATCCGGCGATTCAACGAGCTTCGCCCCGTTGAGTGATTCGCCGTTCGAAGGCAGCGAAGCGGCGAACAGCCTTTCGGCTCCTGCAAGCGCGCTGCCTGCCAG
>Ga0306922_10007317_pt1 | contig 10650 bp, 8 predicted proteins | sample sta12Cox44000082_FD_203758 | JGI IMG/M metagenome (GOLD analysis project Ga0306922, IMG submission 203758) | Lab enrichment of tropical soil microbial communities from Luquillo Experimental Forest, Puerto Rico - statoxic.12C.oxic.44.000.082 (v2)... | ecosystem: Environmental > Terrestrial > Soil...
CGAGGTTGCCGCCTCTTCAGCCCGGCCGGCCCCGATTCCTGGTTATTTCCCGGTTAAGCGTGTTGGTTCCCGGATCGCGGCAGCTGAATTCCCGGTTCGTCGAACCGGGAATCGGGTACGTAAGTACCTGATAGAAAGCAAGTATTAGGTCGATTTTGCATCCGAGATCGAGTTTTTTCCCAGTTTTTCCCGCAAAACCGGGAAACGACCTCGATCCGCGAGGGCGGCGCGATAGAGGGCGAGGGTCTCGCGGGCGACGATCTCATCGGTGAACCGGCGCTCGATCAATTCCCGACCGGCCCGACCCAGCGCGGCGCGCTGTGCCGGGTCGCCGGCGAGCGCGGCCAGTGCCGCGGCCAGTCCGCCGACATCGTGCGGCGGCACGAGAATCCCGGTCGCGCCGGGGCGGACCACCTCGCGGCAGCCAGGCACATCGGCGGCGACGAGCGGCCGACCACAGGCGGCCGCCTCGAGCAAGGTCTTCGGCACCCCCTCGCCATAGGTCGACGGCAACACCGCGATCGCGGCACGGCGCCACACAGCCCGCACATCGGCGACCTGACCCAGCCACTCGATCCCGGGTTCGGCGGTGAGCGAACGCAGCACCTCCGGCGTGAGCGAGTTGGCATTGTCGGGATCGGTCGGCCCGGCGAGCAAGAGCTCGATCGCCAAGCCCTGCGCCCGGAGTCGGCGGATTGCCGCCGCCGCATCGAGCACGCCTTTGTCGCGCAGCATGCGCGAGACGAGTGCCACGGTGATCGCGTCGCCGCCCGGCTCGGGCAGCGGCATGAAGCGGCTGATGTCGACCCCCGATCCTCTGATCAGTGCAATCCGCCCGACGTCGATCCCGAGCCCGGCCAGAGCGGCACGGTCCTCTGGGTTCTGCACCACGATCCAGCCCCGACTCCCGCCCGCCACGAGGCGGAGCGCCAGGCCGAGCGGCCGCCGGCCCAGCCTTGCAGCTGTCGTGGTGCGCGAAAAGCCGGCGCCGAGACCCATCACCGAATCGACTAACGCCGGGGCATTGGCCGAGTGCGCAAAGGCGAGCCGCCTCGCGATGCCGCCGAACAGTACCGGCTTCAGCGCGACATGGTGGACAATGTCGGGCCGCTCGCCGCGATAGAGCCGGGAGATCGCAAATATCGCCCGGACGGTGCCGAGGAGCCCATCGCCGCGCCGCCGCCAGGCGATCGGGCGCAAGACGAAACCCTCGTCACGGATCTCTTGGCCATGCGTGCGCACCCGGGTCGCCACGACCACCTCGAAGCCAGCCTCGCGCGCGGCTCGGGCGACCGGCAGACGGTGTGAGCAAAAATACCAATCCTCGGTCACCAAGAAGAGAAGCTTCGGCCGCCGCCCGGCGTCCGGCGCTGCCGATGGCGACGACAGCGGAAGGACGGGATCGAGGAGGACCACGCGGGTTGACCGGCCTTGCGTTGCGACCGGCGCCTCTTTAATGCATTTGCGCCGAGATCGCTTGCGCCATCCGGCCGCAGGCTGAAGGCTGGAGGATCGGGCCTGGCGCGGATTCTGGTGACCGGTGCAGCGGGCTTCATCGGCGCTGCGCTGTGCCGTGGCCTCGCCGCGCGCGGCCACGATGTTCTCGGCATGACGCGCGGCTCGGCAGAAGCAATACCGGGCGCTGAAATTCGACCGATCGGCAACATCGGCCCGCAAACAGACTGGTCGTGTCATCTCAGCGCGGTCGAGGTCGTGATCCATCTTGCTGATCGGGGGGCGCCGGAAGCTGCGCGGCAAGCGGCAGCGGCGTTGGCGCGCGCCGCCGCGGCCAGCGGGGTGCGGCGGCTGGTCTACATCAGTTCGGTCAGAGCGATGGGTGCGGTGACCGGGCCGGGAGCTCCGTTCCGCCCGAACGACCCGCCATTGCCTGGCGATGCTTATGGGCGCGCCAAGCTGGCGAGTGAGAGGCTCCTGTCAGCGTCGGCACAAGAGACCGGGCTCGAGCTCGTCATCTTGCGCCCGCCGCTGGTTTATGGGCCCAACGTCAAAGCCAACTTCCGAGCGTTGATCCGGCTGGCCGCGAGCGGGCTGCCGTTGCCTTTTCGCGGAATCGACAACCGCCGCAGCCTGATCTTTCTCGACAACCTCGTCGATGTCGGCGCGCGCGCCGCCACCGATCCGGCTGCCGCCGGACGGGTGCTGCTGGTCCGCGACGGCGTCGATCTCTCGACGCGAGAATTGGTCTGCACGCTGGCGGTGGGGCTTGGCCGTCCGGCGCGCCTCTTCACGGTGCCGGAAGCCGCCTTTGCGATGTTGCGCCCGATCCCCGCCCTCGGCCCGCTCGCGGCGCGCCTGACGCTCTCGCTGCAGGTCGACGACAGCGCGACGCGAGCCCTGCTCGACTGGGCACCTCCGGTGCCCACGGAAATCGGGCTAGCGACCACGGCGCGCACCTTTCGCGACGCGATCTAACACCTGTGTTTACAGCCGCCGGCGCGCTATATCGGATCGTCACGATCATTCGCGGAGGGCCGCCGTGCCGAGCTTCGACATTGTCTCGCGGATCGACCTCGCCGAGGTCGACAACGCGCTCGCCGGGATGACGCGCGAGATCGTCACGCGCTTCGACTTCAAGGGTAGCAAATGCACGATCGAGCGGCAGGACGGGGTGCTCGCCCTGCTCGCTGACGACGAGCTCAAATTGAAGCAGATGCACGAGCTGTTGAAAGTGCACCTGACGCGGCGCAAGGTCGATCCCGCGGCGCTCGACTACAAGCCGCCGGAAAAGGCTTCCGGCAACCGGCTGCGCCAGACGATCGTGCTTCGCCAGGGAGTCGATGCCAACCTCGCCCGGCAGCTGATCCGCGAAATCAAGGACAGCAAGCTAAAGGTGCAGGTGTCGGTCCAGGGCGATGAGGTGCGCGTCGCCGGCAAAAAGCGCGACGACCTTCAAGCTGCGATCGCCGTCATCCGTGGCCTGAAGATCGATCAGCCGCTGCAATATCTGAATTTTCGCGAATAGCACCGCCGTCGCTGAGGTGCTTGATCGCGCGGGTGCCGAGCGATATTAACCCATAACGCCTCGTCCCCTTCGTCTAGAGGCCCAGGACACCGCCCTCTCACGGCGGCAACACCGGTTCGAATCCGGTAGGGGACGCCAATCAAAATCAATAAGATCTCAGCTGAGTCGGTCGACAAAAGCCACTGCGTACGGCAAATATACGGGAAAGCTGCTCCCGGACGACGTTGGACAAGTGCGGACGGGTGCCGTGCAGACGATGGCACCGTGGGAGCAGAAGTTGGCGTCGCCCCACCATCCTGCCGTCCCCCAGAACGCGCCTATGCGCCGCATGACGCGGACAAACTTTCGCTCGACGAGCTGATGGCGCGGCTGCGCGACCATGGCAACATCCGTGCGCGGGAACATCTCGATCCCGGCTCCGCGCCCGGTTTATCCCAGCGCTTGCAGGCGCCGGCAGCGCATCACGCACCAAGCCTCAATCAGCTCGCCGAGCGCGGGGGCAGCGGTCAGTCCGCGATCATCACTGGCTTTCTGCTCTCAGCGATCTTGCGAAAACTACTCCCGCCAAAGCCGCTGCCGCGCCAAATCCCCATAGACGGTCGAGCGCTCACCGCTCTCCCGCGGGTTCGTTCATCGGAGGCTTTCTGACGCCGGCCTGACGCCGGGTCGACCGCTCGCCCCCGCCGGGCCGGCATCCGAAAACCCTTCCCGATTCCAGACCTTACCGGTCTCGCGCTCGAACGGGGAAGTTCGACCCAAAGCGGCCGCTCGCCGCGTCGTCGATTCCCGAAGGCAGATCGCACTTTTCCTAGGCCGGTCCGGCTCCGATCAGCTGCTCGACGGTGATCGGAAAGCGGCGAATGCGAACCCCCGTCGCGTGCCACACCGCACTGGCGATCGCCCCCGCCGTGCCAGTAACGCCGATCTCACCGACGCCTTTGATGCCCAGCGCATTGACGTACGGGTCGGCCTCCTCGACCAGGATGGCCTCGAGCGACGGTACGTCGGCGTTAACCGGCACATGGTACTCGGCGAGGTTTGCGTTCATGACCCGGCCCGACCGCGGATCCAGCACGGCCCGCTCGTGCAGCGCGAAGGAGACGCCCCAGATCATGCCGCCGTAGTACTGGCTGCGCACGAGCCGCGGGTTGATGATGGTGCCGGCCGCGAAAGCGCCGACCAGGCGCGTCGTCCGGATCTGCCCCAGCTCCGGGTCAACCTTCACCTCGGCGAACACGGCGCCGTGCGCGTACATGGCGTAGGGCTTCTGCGCGAACGGATCTCCGCCGGCGCTGCCGCGTCCTTCGATCTCGGCGAAGCCGGCGCGGGCCAGGATGTCGGCATAGCTCTCGCCGCGGCTCTCGTCGTCGCGGCGGGTCAGCCGGCCGCCCCGTGCCAGCACGCCGGCATTGTTGGCACCAAACAGAGGCGAGCGTTCATCAGCCATGGCCAATTCCGCCAGCTTGGCGATCACGTCGACTCCGGCGCCGTGTATCGCCATGCCGGCGGTCGCGGTGTGGGAGGAGCCCCCGGCAATGCCCGCATCCGGCAGGTCGGAGCTGCCGGACCGGAACTCCAACTGGTCGAGCTCAAGACCGAGGCTGTCCGCGGCGATCTGTGCGAGCGCAGTCCAGGCGCCTTGGCCCATGTCCTGTGCACCAAGCTCGACGAGGCCGGTCCCGTCGCGCCGCACAACGGCCCTGGCCTGGCCCTGGAACATGATGGCCGGGAAGGTCGCGGTGCCGAGACCCCAGCCGACCAGCAGCCCGTTCTCGTCACGCATCTGTCGCGGCGCCAAGGGACGCCCTTCCCAGCCAAAGCGCGCCGCACCCTGCGCGTAGCACTCCCGCAGCGCCTTGGAGGAGAACGGCTTGCCCGAGATCGGCTCGACCTCGGCATAGTTCCTCAGGCGGAATTCCAGCGGGTCGATGCCGACCCTGTGCGCCATCTCGTCGATCGCGCTTTCCAGTGCGATGCTGCCGCTCGCCTCTCCGGGTGCACGCATGAAGAGCGGGGTTCCGGTGTCCAGCCGCACCGCTTCGGCGGTCGTGGCAATGGCCGGGCTGGCGTAAAGCGTATGGCTGACCTGGACAGAAGGCTCGAAGAAATCGTCGAAGCTGCTCGTGGCCGTGCGTACATGGTGGTGGATCGCCGTCAGCGCGCCTTGTCGGTCAGCGCCCAGCCGGAGCGTCTGGCGTGTCGGCCCTCGATGGCCCACCGGGCCGTACATCTGTTCGCGGCGCAGCACCAGCTTCACCGTCCGCTCGACGAGGCGGGCAGCCAGGATGCCCAGGACTTGCGGCCCGGAAATCATCCCCTTGGAACCGAACCCACCGCCCAAAAATGGACTGCGGATCAGGATGTTCTCCGGCGGGATCCCGAACAGCCCGGCGATCCGCGCCTGCGCCCAGGCCAGACCCTGGCTCGGCGTGTCGACCGAGAGGCGGTCACCGTCCCAGGTGGCTACGATGGCGTGCGGCTCCATCGCATTGTGGTATTGGGTTGGTGTCTCGTAGATCGCCTCGATGCGGTGTTCCGCTGTTGCCAGCCCGGCCTCGACATCGCCGTGCCGTACCTCGGTCGGGTAGCCGGGGCCGATTGCAGGCGGGATGAAGCTGTCGTCGCCGTCCAGCCCAATCCGCGGCGGTTCCGCCTCATAGCGCGGCGACAACAGCGCCGCCGCTTCCGTCGCCGCCTCCAATGTCTCCGCGATCACCACCGCGATCGGCTGACCGGCGTAGCGCACCCGATCGTTCTGCAGCAGGTCGAGGCGGAACATGAACGGGTCCAACTTCGCATCCGGATCCAGCGCCAGCGGCGGGCGGTTCGCCGGGGTCATTACCTCGATCACACCGGCATGCGCTTTTGCCGCAGCGACATCGAGGAAGGTCACGCGGCCGCGGGCAATGCTGCTGACCGCGAGTGCGGCGTGCAGCATGCGGGGCGGGTGGTTGTCCGCCGCGTAGCGGGCCTGGCCGGTGACCTTCAGGAGGCCGTCACGGCGGGTGAGGGGCTGGCCGATGCTGGCGCCGTGCCGGCGTTGCGGAACGATTCCTGTTTGTGGGGTCTCAACCATGAGGGGCGCCTCCGGGAATGGGTGCGAAGGGAGAGGCAGGGAGGGCGGGGACGTGATCGGGCGTTCCGGCCGCGGCGAGGGCCAGCGCGCGTACCGCGATCCGCCGCGCGAGCTCGATCTTGAGGGCGTTGTCGCCCGACGGACGCGCTTCCGCCAGGGCCGCCTCCGCAGCGCGGCGGAAGCCCTCCACATTCGGGCGGACGCCCGCGAGCGCCGCCTCCGCGGCCCGGGCTCGCCACGGCTTTGCCGCCACGCCGCCAAATGCCAGCCGCGCCTCCGCGATGACCTCGTCCTCGATGTGCAGGCATGCTGCGGCGGAGACGACGGCGAAGGCGTAGGAGGTGCGCTCGCGGAGCTTCAAGTAGCGGGCGTGTGTGGCGAACCGCGTCGCTGCGCCGGGTAAGCGAACGGCCACGACGAGCTCGCCCGGCGCCAGCACGCTCTCGCGCTCCGGAGTAACGCCGGGCAGCAGGTGGAAATCTTCCAGCGCCACCTCGCGCCGGCCCGCCTGCCCCTCGATTTCGACCATGGCGTCCAGCGCAGCGAGCGGCACGCAGAAATCGGATGGGTGCGTGGCGATGCAGGACTGGCTCCAGCCCAGCACGGCGTACAGGCGGTTCTCGCCGCCACGCGCGTCGCAGCCCGACCCGGGCTGCCGCTTGTTGCACGCACTCGCCGGGTCGTAGAAATAGGCGCAGCGTGTGCGTTGCAGCAGGTTGCCGCCGACGGTCGCGGCATTGCGCAGCTGGGCGGAGGCACCGGAAAGCAGCGCTTCGGCGACCGCGGGGAAACACTTGCTGACGGTCGGGTCATAGGCGAGGTCGGCGTTGCGCACGCACGCGCCGATGCGCACCCCGCCATCCGGCAGAGGCTCGATTCGGTCGAGCCCGGGAAGGCGGCTGACATCGATCAGCCGCTGCGGGCTGACGATGCCGCCCTTCATCAGGTCGAGCAGGTTGGTGCCACCCGCCAGATAGGCACTGCCGGGGACCCCGGCAGCCGCGACGGCCTCCGACACCGTAGCCGGTCGGACATAGTCAAAGCGGTTCATGCCGCCTCTTTCCGCTCGGCCTGGGCCAGGCTCCGCTGTGCCTCCACCACCGCTTCGGTGATGCCGCGATAGGCGCCGCAGCGGCATAGATTGCCGCTCATACCTTCGCGCACCCGCTCGGGATCGTCCGCGGCCCAGCCTTCCTGGATCAGGCCTACCGCGCTCATGATCTGGCCGGGTGTGCAGAAGCCGCATTGGAAGGCGTCATGGGCGATGAAGGCCGCCTGCACCGGGTGCAGGGCTTCTCCCTGCGTCAACCCCTCGATGGTCAGCACCTCGGCGCCATCCTGGCTGACCGCCAGCGCCAAGCAGGAATTGATGCGGCGTCCGTCGAGCAAGACGGTGCATGCACCGCACTGGCCCCGGTCGCACCCCTTCTTGGTGCCGGTCAGGTCCAGGCGCTCCCGCAGCAGGTCGAGAAGGGTGACCCGCGGGTCGTCCAGGTCGACTGTCCGTTGCGTACCGTTGATCATAAGAGTGATTGACAGGCTCATGCGGCGCTCCAAAAATATGGAGGATACCTCCGCTTAGAAATGATATGGAGGGTGCCTCCGTTTACAAGGGGCAAAATTCGAGAGCGGACGCGATGACGCATCAGCCGGACATGCCAAAACGCAAGCTGCGCGCCGACGCCGTTCGCAATCGCGAGCGTGTGCTGGATGCGGCAAAGGCGGTGTTCAGCCAGGGCGCCCCGGAGGCGAGCCTGGAGACGGTGGCGAGGCGTGCCGGTGTCGGGATCGGGACATTGTATCGGCACTTCCCGACCAGGGAGGCGCTGTACGAGGCGGTCTACCGGCATGAGGTGGATCAGCTTGTCGAGCTGGCCAGGCATCTCGAGGTAGAGAGAGCCCCGGTCGAGGCGCTGCGCCGCTGGCTACGGGCCGGCGTGGAATTCATGGCGACGAAGAAGGGCATGACCGCAGCGCTCGCTATGGCCGCACAAGGTTCCCCGGACCTCGTGGCCTACTCGCTTGACCGGCTGACCAGAGCCGTGGGGGAACTGCTGCAGCGCGCCGCGGCGGCGGGAGAGATTCGCGTCGACATCGACCCCGAGGACCTGCTTCGAACCCTGGTCGGCATGTGCTACGCCCACGACAGACTGGGTTGGCAAGCCAAGGTGCTGCGCTTGGTCGATGTCTTCATCGATGGACTACGCCGGCCGTCCAATGGAAGACGCGATCGACAGGCCTCTGACGTTGCTCAAGACCCACAGCCCTGAGGTCCACTCGGCACTTTCTCTCGAAGGCTAACCTGTGAGCCTCAATCAACGCCGCCGTGCCGGCAGGCGGCAAGAAAGAACGCCACATTACGCGCGACATGCGGCCGGATCTCGGCACGCAGCGCCGCAAGATCTTCGCCGAACAGCGCTCGCATCAGCATCGGCAGCACGATCAGCTCGACGAACTGGCGTGCGGTGCCGGCGCGGCGGTCCGCGGCGAACCCCGGTAGCTGGTCGGCTTCCGGGAGTTCTTCCAGCAGCTGGGCGACGGCTTCGCTCGCGCGTTCGCGCGCCATCCGGTGGACGCTGGCCGCTAGATCCGGAAACCGGCGTGCTTCGGCAGCGGTCGCCCGGCACAGCCCGACTGTCTCGACCGTCAGGATTTTCCGCAAGATCGCCGTGGCGATGCTTGTCAGGCGCTCCTCGATCGTCGCCCCCGTGGGCGTAATCCTCTCGAAGGAGCCGATATTTTCGCGCACTCTGCGCGCCATGACCGCGCCGAATAACGCCTCCTTGCCGGGGAACCGCGCATAGATCGTCGGTTTTCCGGCACGCGCGACGTCGGCGATCTCGTCGACGCTGGCACCCTCGAACCCGCGTTCGTGAAACACCTTACGAGCCGCGTCCAGGATCCGCTCTTCGACCTCGCCCGCGAGCGCGCGGGGCGGCCTGCCGGATCGGACGATCCCGCCTGCCCCGGAACGCTTTTTCGCGACTGTTGCCGTCTGCATGACGTCCCTTTTACCAAACCGTGGCCGGCCCGCCACTCGCTATCGATGCCCCTTGATCTAGGGCTCCACCTGCTTAAGTCAATCAGAACGGAACAGTACCGTTTCGATTAGGTTGAGGAACCTGGTCATGTTAGAGCGCGATAGTCGAGATACCGACGACCAGGCGCTCCTCGAGGCGCCAAGATCCGAATCCGCGACGGTTCGCGGCAGGGCCGAGCCATATGGCCCCGCTGCGGATGAGGCGAACCGGCTTCGCTCCCCGGCGCGCCGCGAGCAGTCCTTCGAAGCGGAAGAGGATCGCGAGCCACAGCAGCGCAGTGCGGGCAGCGAAAACCGCCAGAACTGGCTGCGTCGGCACGCGATCACCGTCGCTTTCGGTTTACTGTGCTTGCTCCTGGCGCTACCAGCCGGCTACCTCTACTGGGATTACACCAGTCATTTTGAGTACACCGACGACTCCTACATCGCGGCGCGCCAGTTTGCGATCGCCCCCGAGGTATCGGGCTACATCACGGCGGTCCCGGTCACCGACAACGAGCATGTCAATGCCGGAGATGTGATCGCCCGCATCGACGATCGCACCTACCGCGCCGCCCTCGCCCAGGCCAGGGCGCAAGTGGCCGCCGCACGGGCCAATATTGAGAACATCAATGCACAGCTGGCTGTGCAGCAGGCCCAGATCAGCGCCGACCAGGCACAGGTGGACAAGGCACAGGCGGCCTTGGTGTTTGCACAGCAGCAGGCGTCGCGGTATCAATACTTGGCAAAGACAATCGCGGGCACCGTTCAGGACGCCCAGAATTACACCTCGCAGCTGCAACAACAGCAAGCCACGCTGGACAGCGCGCAGGCGACGTTCAAACTGGCGCAGCGGCAGATCGATGCGTTGAAGGCGCAACGCGACAGCGCCGTTGCGAGCCTGAAGCAAGCCAAGGCCCAGCGCGACCAGGCCCAAATCAACCTCGGCTATACGACCGTCACGGCAGACCAGCCAGGCCGTGTCGTTCAACTCAGTGCCGCGGTCGGCCAATATGCGCAACCGGGCACGAACCTCTCGATGTTTGTGCCGGATGACATCTGGATTTGGGCGAACTTCAAGGAGACCCAGCTCGACCAGATGCGGCCCGGCGAGCCGGTGACGATCGACATCGACGCCTATCCGGAGCGCACGATCCGCGGCCAAGTCGCCAGCGTGCAGCCGGGATCCGGAACCGCGTTCTCTCTGCTGCCGGTCCAGAATGCTACGGGCAACTGGGTCAAGATCGTGCAGCGCGTGCCGGTCAAGGTCGTCATGGACAATCCGCCAACCGACGTCGCGCTCGGCCCGGGAATGTCCACCGAGGTCAGCGTGCGGATCAATCCACACCCGCCGCTCTATCAGCAGTTCCGGGGGTGGCTATGAGCGCCGCGGCAACCCGGGCCGGCACCAGTCCATGGCTGATCGCCATGCTGGTCGCGCTCGCATCGTTTATGGAGGTGCTCGACACCACCGTCGCCAATGTGTTGATCAACTACATCGCCGGTGGCCTTGGTGTAAGCGAGGACGAGGCGTCCTGGGTCGTCACGACCTATCTGGTCGCCAACGCGGTC
>Ga0306922_10007318_pt1 | contig 10649 bp, 8 predicted proteins | sample sta12Cox44000082_FD_203758 | JGI IMG/M metagenome (GOLD analysis project Ga0306922, IMG submission 203758) | Lab enrichment of tropical soil microbial communities from Luquillo Experimental Forest, Puerto Rico - statoxic.12C.oxic.44.000.082 (v2)... | ecosystem: Environmental > Terrestrial > Soil...
AATAGATCGCGCAGAACGGCTTGTAGCCTTCGGTGGCAAGACCGGCGGCAAATGTCACCGCATGCTGTTCGGCGATGCCGACATCGAACGTGCGGTCAGGGAAGGTCTTGGCGAAAATGTCGATGCCGGTTCCCGACGGCATCGCCGCGGTGATGCCGACGATCTTTTCGTCCTTCTGGGCTTCCTTGACGAGGCTCTGGCCGAACACGTTCTGATAGGCGGGCGCATTCGGCTTGGATTTGTTCTGCGCGCCGGTGGCCACGTCGAACTTGACCACCGCGTGGTACTTGTCGGCGGAAGCCTCGGCCGGCGCGTAGCCTTTGCCTTTCTGGGTCACGACATGAACCAGGATCGGTCCGGTTTCCATGTCGCGGACGTTCTTGAGCACCGGCAGCAGGTGATCGAGATTGTGGCCGTCGATCGGGCCGACATAATAGAAGCCGAGTTCCTCGAACAGCGTGCCGCCGCCGACCATGAAGCCGCGCGAATATTCCTCGGCGCGGTTGGCGCGGTCGGCGAGCACCTTCGGCAGGTGTTTGCTCAGCTGCTTGGCGGCTTCGCGCAGCGACCGATAGGTCTTGCCTGAATAGAGCCGCGACAGATAGGCCGACATCGCCCCGACCGGAGGTGCGATCGACATGTCGTTGTCGTTGAGAATGACGATCAGGCGGGAATTCATCGCGCCCGCATTGTTCATGGCCTCATAAGCCATGCCGGCGGACATCGCGCCGTCGCCGATCACGGCGATGACATTATTCTTGCGCCCGGAGAGGTCTCGCGCCACGGCCATGCCGAGCGCAGCCGAGATCGAGGTCGAGGAATGCGCGGCCCCGAACGGATCGTAATCGCTCTCCGTGCGCTTGGTGAAACCGGACAGGCCGCCGCCGGTGCGCAGCGTGCGAATCCGGTCGCGCCGGCCGGTGAGGATCTTGTGCGGGTAGGCCTGGTGGCCGACGTCCCAGATCAGGCGATCGCGGGGCGTATCGAAAATATAGTGCAGGGCGGTCGTCAACTCGACCACGCCGAGGCCGGCGCCGAAATGTCCCCCCGTCACCGAGACGGCATCAATGGTCTCCTGCCGAAGTTCGTCGGCCACTTGCTGGATTTGTTCCACCTTTAGCCGGCGCAAATCTTCCGGGGTGCGGATGGTGTCGAGAAGGGGCGTCTTACTGAATGTGGTCACAGCGAAATTCCAATGTTGTGGATCGGTATTAATCGTCCGACGGGAGATGAGTTGCGCAAATTCAGCGCAGCGGTAACCCGGACGCCGGATACCACGTGAGCAGACCGGAGCCTAATTTGATAGTCGACGCGCGCTCCCGATCGTTCAATGTGATATGCGTCACCCTTGGCAGTTTCACCCTTGTCAATTATTTTATTGAGCTATTTCAATCGCTTACCGTCGATTTAACAGGACGGGAGAGCGCTTTCGCCAGCCCATAGCGCCGCAATCTTTACACTAAAGTGACGAACAAAGCCAACCCACCCAGCGCGTGTCGGCAAAGCAGGGGAACCTGAAATTTCAACCGCGGCGGCGGATTTTCAGGTTCCCTCTCGCCCAAATCAGCGGCTTCGGTGCGGCCTTCGCCGGGCAATTTCGGGGATTTTCCGAGTCCCAATTCGTCTCGTTCCTCGTTCCAGGCGGAACTGCGGATTAGGCCGGAAAATCATCACTGCACGTCGAGCGGCTCGGTGCCGTTCGGCTGACCGTTTGCGTCGGTGGTGATTTTGTCGACCCGCGCTTCCGCCTGCCGCAGCAATTCCTCGCATCGCCGCTTCAAGGCCTCGCCGCGCTCGTAGATTGCCACAGACTCCTCGAGCGGCACCTTGCCTTCCTCTAGCCGCTTGACGATCGATTCAAGCTCTTCGATCGCGCGCTCGAAGGTCAGCTTCTTGACGTCGGCTTGCGGGTTTTCGGCCATCTTGTCTTCCCGTCGTTTGTGAGGCGGAATCAAAGGTGTTCAGACCGACGTATTAGGCCGGGATTCCGCGCCCATCAATGCGCCGACATGGGCGGCAACCGATTCTCGCAAGCCCTGGAGATCATAGCCGCCCTCGAGCACCGAGACGATCCGCCCACCCGCGGTGCGCTCGGCGAGTTCCATCAGCTTGCGCGTGACCCAGTCGAAGTCCTCGGCCTTGAGATTGAGGGAAGCCAGCGGATCGCGGTAATGCGCGTCGAAGCCGGCGGAGATGAGGATCAGTTCGGGGCTGAATTTGGTGAGCTGCGGCAGGATCACGCTCTCGAACGCGGCGCGGAATTTCGCCCCGCCATCTTCCGAGGCCAGCGGCGCGTTGACGATGTTGTCGTGTTCGCCGCGCTCTCCGCGGGCGCCGGTGCCCGGAAACAGTGGCATCTGGTGCGTGGAGCAGTACATCACGCTCTTGTCGGCCCAGAAAATTTCCTGGGTGCCGTTGCCGTGATGCACGTCGAAATCGACGACGGCCGCGCGGGCGATTCCGTGCTTTTGCTGCGCATGACGCGCCGCAATGGCGACGTTGTCGAAAAAGCAGAAGCCCATCGGCGTGCTGGTCTCGGCGTGGTGGCCGGGAGGGCGAACCGCGACGAAGGCATTATTGTGCTTGCCCGACATCACCGCGTCGGTGGCGGCGACCGCACCGCCGACGCCGCGCATCACCGCTTCCCAGGTTCCGGGAGACATCGATGTGTCGCCGTCGAGATAGACCAAGCCGCTCGAGGGCGCGATGCGCCGGAGCTCTCCGACGTAATGCTCGCTGTGGCAGAGCGTGACAAGGTCGAGATTGCCCGCCGGGGCTTCGCCGCGCACCAGGCCGTTGAAACGATCCTCGCCAAGCACCTGGGCGACTGCGCGCAACCGGTCGGGGCGCTCGGGATGCCCGGGAGGCGTGGCGTGGTCGAGACAGGCCGAATGGGTGAGAAGAAGCGTGGTCATGCCGTAGTGCCCACTTTCCGAAGTTCGTGCTCTATCGCAGCGCCCATCCTCACGAACTTCGGAAAGTCATGGGCACTGGCAAACTTGCTGAGTCTAGTACCGCTTTATCGATCTGAAGTCCTTGAAAAAGAACTCGCGGCTCGCGGTGCAGGGACTTCAGATCGGCGGTACTGGAGCTCCGATTTACGAAGTTCGCAAACTATCGTGGCGACCTCTGATGCGAACCTGGAATCAAAGGGGCTCCGGCAAACGTGGAATTGGAAAGCACTCCCCTTGCGCGTCAGATGCGCTTTCTCCGGGAAAAGCTAATTTAAGGGTTCGCCGGCTGTTCGAAAAGAGCCGCCCCGGCAATCCGACGCCTGCAATCACTTGCGTGCAGCTACTTTTGTCGTTCCCGCGCACGCGGGGACCCGTAACCATCAGCGCTTGTTGGTGAAGAAGGTCTCTCCGCAATGCCCAAAGATTGGGTACGGCGTATGGTCCCGGCGTCCGCAGGGACGACCTTGGGAGAAATCCCCGGCATCGATACCGCATTCGCATTCAGTTCAGTCGCCCGATGCGGTCAGCCGCGACGGGTGCAATCGGGCTGTTGGCCTGGAAATAGGCGTAGAGGGCGTCGGCGTCGAAAACGCCGAACTGCGGCGCGGTTCCCTCCTTCAACGCAGTGAAGCCGTCGCCTCCGACCGAGAGATAATTGTTCACCGTCACCCGGTAGCTCTTGAGCGGATCGACCGGCTCTCCGTTGAGCGAGATCGATGCGGCGACCACGCGCTCGCCATAGGGCTTGGCGGCGTCCCAGGCGTAATGGAAACCCCTCGAGACTTGAAGGACCCGCGGCCGCCTGGGATCGAGCCATTGCTGTTCCAGCATGTTCCTGATCTGGCGGCCAGTGAGCGACAGCGTGACGAGCTGATTTCGGAAGGGCTGCGAAGCAAACAGCTCGGCGTAGGTTACCGCGCCATCCTCCTTCCTGACGATGTCGGCGCGAATGCCGCCCGGATTCGTGAAGGCGATCACGGCTCCGCCATTGGCATCCGCTTTGGTCGCGGCCAGCTGCGCGTCGGCAATGATGTCGCCGAGCGTGCTCTCACCGGCTTCGCCCGGCACGCGCGACAGCGTTTCGATGATCGAACCCGCGCGGCGGTTGGCGATCGGCGCGGAAAGCTTGTCGTAGGCTTCGATCAAGGCGGCCTGCTGCGCATCCCTCGGCAGGTTGTTGGAACGCACGATCACGTTATCGGCCTTGGCACTGATGACATCGCGGCTCTTCGGATCAAGCTTCAGGTCGATGGCCGTGACCAGGGTGCCGTATTTGTCGCCTGAGGTGACGAGCCGTCCGTCGATCTGGCAGACATAGGCCTGATGGGTGTGACCGCTGACGACGACGTCGACCGCGGGGTCGAATTTTTTGGTGATCTCGACGATGGCGCCGGAAATGCCGGGACATTCATTATAGTCCCCGGTCGGAAAACCGCCTTCGTGGATCAGGACCACGATCGCCTCGACGCCGCGCGCTTTCAATTCGGCAACGGACGCATTGACGGTTTCCGCCTCGTCTTTGAATTCGAGCCCGGCAGCGCTGGTCGGCGAGATGATGTCGGGTGTGCCCTTCAAGGTCAGGCCGATGAAGCCGACGGGGATGCCGTCGAACTCGCGGATCTCGTAAGGCGGAAAGATCGTCTTGCCGGTTTCCTTCTCGAAGGTCGAAGCCGCAAGGTAATGGAATTTCGCACCTGGAAACGGGTCTGGCCCCTGGCAACCATCAACGGGATGACAGCCGCCATTCTGCATTCGCTTCAGTTCGTCCTTGCCCTCGTCGAACTCGTGATTGCCGACGGAGGCCAGTTCGAGCCCCATCATCGACAGGGATTCGACCGTCGGTTCGTCGTGAAACATTGCCGACAGGAACGGGCTTGCCCCGATCAGGTCGCCGGCCGCGACGAAGATCGTGTTCTTTCGACCGTCCCGGAGTTCCCTCACCAGCGTCGCCATATGTTCGGCGCCGCCAGCCGGAACTGCGATCTTTCTGGTTTTATCGTCGGGATCGCTGATCCTGATCCCGCCGGAGGGCGGGCGAAGGTAGCCGTGGAAATCGTTGATCGCGAGAATGCGCAAGTCGACCGGGGCCGCACTCTCCGCGAAAGCCGGTGGAATGGCCGCCGACGCGGCGAGCAGCGCCAATGCCAGCGCTTGAGCAAGCGTGTGTCTCATAAAGGCAATCATAGACGGCAGGCGCGACGTTTTCTTTAATCTTTCTTGCGCGCAAAGAATGCCTTGAAGGCGGCGACCGCTTCCTTCGAGCGCATGCGTTCGCCGAACAGATGGCCTTCCTGATCGATCCTGCGGGTCAGTTCTTCCGGCGGCAGCTTCAGGAGCCGTCGCGAAATCGCGACCGCTTCCGCCGGCAGGGCGCTGATCTCGCGCGCGACCTTGCGCGCTTCCGGCTCGGTGTGACCCGGGGCCACCACGACATTGACGAAGCCGGCCGCCTCGGCCTCCTCGGCGCTCAGCGTCCGACCCATCACCAGCATCGCAAATGCGCGCTGATGTCCCATGGCGCGGGGCGCCAGCAGGCTGGAGGCGCCTTCGGGCACCAGGCCGAGGTGGATGAACGGGGTGGAGAATCTCGCGGCGGTGCTCGCGATGACATAATCGCAGTGCAACAGCATGGTGGTCCCGATGCCGATAGCAATCCCGTCGACCGCGGCAATGATCGGCTTGGCATTGTGGGCCAGGGAATACAGAAATCTGGTGGCTTCGGAGGCGCGCGGCGCGTCGGTGTTCGAGGTGCCGTCTTTCAGGAAATCTTCCAGATCGTTTCCCGCGGTGAATGCGCCCAACCCGCCGGTGATGATGATGCAGCGTATCGCCGGATTTGACTGGGCGCCGTCGATCGCTTCGCTCATCCCGCGATACATGTCCTGGGTAATCGCGTTTTTTTTCCCCGGCCGGCGCAGGGTGATCACCCGTATGGCGTCCTCGTCGGTAACGATAAGATGTCCGGTCATGGTGGGGCCTCGAGTGGCGAGTCTTGGCAAAATAGCTTACCTCAGCCTCCTTGCCCGCTAAAACCGCCAATAGCGTGTTTTCAACGTGACGCAACGACGCGCGAGGACCAGCCCATGCAGCTCACCGGGATTCACCACCTGACCGCGATTTCGGCAAAACCGCGCGAGAATCTGGCCTTTTATACCGACCTGCTCGGCATGCGGCTGGTCAAGAAGACCGTCAACCAGGACGACGTCAGCGCCTATCATCTGTTCTATGCCGACGGAAAGGCCAATCCGGGCACCGATCTGACCTTCTTCGATTTTGCGGTCCCGCCGGAGCGGCGCGGGAGCAACAGCATTTCCCGTACGAGTTTGCGGGTCGCGGGCGAAAACAGTCTCGGCTATTTTCGGGATCGCTTGCGCAAGGCGGGCGGCCAGACGGGAGAGGTGATCGAACTCGACGGCCGGTTGACGCTGACCTTCGAGGACGGGGAAGGTCAGCGCTTGGCGCTGGTCGACGATGGCGGCGTCGGTCCGGCTTCGCCTTGGGAGAAGAGCACGGTGCCACCCGAGCACCAGATTCGCGGCCTCGGTCCGATCGTCCTCAACGTGCACGACCTTTCCCGCACCGCGATGGTTCTGCAAGGCGTGATGAACATGCGTCATGTGCGCGACTATGCGGCGGCGGATGCGAAGGCCGATGTGCGGGTGTTCGCGATGGGCGAGGGCGGGTCGGCGGCGGAGCTGCACGTGATCGAGCAGAAGAATTTAGCCGTGGCGCGGCAGGGTGCGGGCGGGGTGCATCACGTCGCGTTTCGCACCCCGGACGAGACGCAATATCACGGCTGGACGCAGCGCCTGCGCGAGCTTGGCATTCCCAACAGCGGCGAGATCGACCGCTTCTATTTTCGCAGCCTGTACTTCCGCGAGCCCAACGGCATCCTGTTCGAGATTGCAACCGATGGGCCCGGCTTTGCGACCGACGAGCCGATGGAGAAGCTTGGGGAAAAGCTCGCTTTGCCGCCCTTCCTCGAAGGGCGGCGCGCCGCGATCGAGGCAGGCTTGAAGCCGATCACATAAGCGGAGCGGGGTTGACGTCCGCACCCCGACCGGTCGCAAGCTCCCAAAGCCACTTTCAAATCCTAAACCCCACTGGAATCCTGTACTTGCTGGCGATCCTTTGATTTCGACATTCACAGGCGGCAGTTGGGATGCAAATGCCAGACTCGGCTGGCGTGCCTTCGGCAAAAAACGCGGTCAGGACGGGGACTTACCCCAAAAGAGGCCTCAACCTCTCCATTGAATCGCCTTGGTTTGGTCAAACGGCGATGAAGGCTAGAGCTCCGATTCAAGTTCGCAAACTATCGTGTCGACCTCTGATGCGAACTTCGGAATCAAAGGAGCTCTTGCAAACATAGTTTCTAGTGCGGCTCCCGGGTTCGAAGTTCCTACAACGAGATTGCAGCTGCATTGATAAGAACTTCAATTCGCCGCACCGGGGCGTGTCGTATGGGCATGACCCGGTTCGAACAGCCGCAGTCGACCGCACGGGAGGCTTATATTTGCCGGGTCCCTGTGGTTCTGACATTCGTAAACGTGCCGCGGCAAGGCACACGAGTAGAGCGGATTTGAAATTCGCTAGCCACGGGCAGTGCAGCGAGTGTCAAATCCTAAGCTCCACCAGAGGCTTATATTTGCTAGGAGTCCCTTGTTTCTGACCTTCGCAGGGTGGCCGCTGAGACGGAAGCGAATGTCAGAATCGGACCACCAGGTGACATTGGGACTGAAGATGGAGGGCCAATGCATTCCTCGCTGAACCGCAAAGCGACCGACGATCCGCACGATTTCGTGGTAGTCCCGTCCGATCATGTCCGGGTATCGCCCTCGGATGAAGAGATTTCCGATCTGTTGCGCGCCGCTGCGCGCCAGCATGCCGATCAGCAGGGCGGTGCAGGGCAAGACCCACCGATCCCGCCGGTCGATACGACGTTCCGTGCCACCGACGTCAACAATGATCTCCTCGAGCGCCGGCGATGGATTGGTCGGCGGGTGATGCGCGGTCTGACGGCGGTGGTTTTGGCGGCGTGCATCGGTGGTGCCGCCATGGCGTGGCAGGCTTCCGGCTATGCCTTCAAGAAGTTCGCCTGGAAGTGGCTGCCCAAGGCGGCCCTCACCACCTCGCTGCCGCTCGAGAAATTGGGATTGGTCTCGCCTTCGAGTTCGCCTTCCGCCGAGCCCGCCGCAGGCGAAGATCGACCGCCGCAGACCGCGGCTGCCGAACCGGTTCCGGCGAGCGCGGAAGCGCAGCCGCCCGCTAATTCCGCTCAACCGGCGGATCCGGCGCCATCGATGGCGCGCGATCTCGCCAGCGTCGGACAGGAGATCGAGGCGCTCAAGGCCAGCATTGCGGAGTTGAAAGCGAACCAGCAGCAGATGGCGCGCGAACTGGCGAAAGCCAACGAGCAGAACGCGCGCCCCCGGGTGTCTGCGGCGCCGCCGCATCCCGCCGTCGCGCCTCGCAAGCCGGCGCCGCCACCATATACACCGTCGCCGGCTGCGGCCGCGCCCGCCTACCGGCCGGCAACGACGCCATATCCGGCGACGCAAGCCGCAGCATCGCCGCCGCCGCAAGTCATTCCGCCTCCATACGGCCAGCGTCCGGTGGAAACCCTGCCGCCGCCGCCCAACGACCCCGGCCTTGTGACCGCGCCGCGTCCGCCGATGCCCGTGCAGTAAGCGCGTTCATTCAGCCCGGATCGGCGAACAGGAACAGGCCTGCTCCGAGTTCCCCGGCCGGAACGAATCCGGCCGCCGCGGCTTATCGCGAATGAGTGGAAGAGCGGGGAGACTGCGATGCAAACCGCGAAATTGATGTCAGCCGGAATTGCGGCACTGGCCATCGTTGCTTCGGCCGCTTTGGCCCAACAGACTCCGACGGCGCCGCAGCAGAGCGCAAAGGGGGCCCAGCAAGGGCCCGCCTGGATGCTCACCGAGGTCAACCGTCTCAACGGCACCGTCGCCATACGACAGGTGCAAAACGGCACGGTTGGAACCAGCGCGAGCGGCACCACCGAACGGTTCAAGGTGCAGGGCGTCTCGCTCGACGATTTCCATGCCGGCGACAGGGTCACCTATTCGGTCACCGAAACGGGTGGGACCAAGACGATCACCAAGCTTCAGAAAGAGAAATAGGGGGCGTTGGCGCTGTCGATCCAAAGCCCCTTCGGCGTCGCATTAGTTCTATCAGTGCGAGGCGAAACCTGTTCCCGAAGGCGGACCCGCATTGACGATGCGGTGCAAGGTCCGTGGCCGCGTCTTGGGCTGCGATGGTTTGGGCGGCTGAACAGAGACTGCTTGCTGGGCCGGAGGCGGAGGCGTCGGCGACGCCTTCTGTCTGACGTCCTCCTCAACGCTCGCCTGCAATACCGCAATATTCTGCGTCAACTGCTCCTGCTTGGCAGCCAGTTGATCTACGCTGCGCCGCATGACCTCGAGACCAAACGTCAAAGGCAAAAGCTGCTGCACTATTTCAGGGGGAGTTGCGGCCAAAACTGGCGGCTTCGTTGTCGAAATGGGTAACAACGAGGGCAGCGCTGGAAACTGCTCCAGTATGATCTCCCTCGCTGCATCACCGTAGGACTGCCAGCCAAGGGTGGCACCGACACCGATGAGAACCGCGATGAAGAGCCGAGGAAGCCAGAACGCTCGCCTGAAAATCGATGGCCGTTCGCTCGCCACTTGTCCCCCGTCATCGCTGGAGGGCTGAGGAGAATCGACCGCCAACTTCATGGTTTGTGTCTCAGTACGCTGATCGGACCACGCGTCCAGATCGCGCGTAGTCCTGCCAACCGAAAGCCACTCTCTCTCCGCAAGTAATGCGCTTTGCGAGTTAGACATTGGTAACTCCCTGCTTTTCCCGGTTATCGGGGGAAGAGGCCATCCCGGACTGCGTGGGTCGGGTCTCAGCTCTAACAGTCACGTCGCAACAGCGACCGTTGCGATGATCCAGGCCGTTAGCTCAGGTTCAATTGGGTCACGCTCGCCTGTAGCTGCACAGGCCAGGATGTTCTTTGCAATTCCCGCGAGGTTGGAACACGTCGCGGCGGCAATGACTGCTGCACCCGGTCAAGGATCTCTCCCGGAGGGACAGGTCTTCGGCAGGGCCTTGATCATCGGTCGACATTTACGTCGCCACTGCTCACCGTCGCGCCGCCACTAGAAATTCATTGATTCGTTTGTTCGTCGTAGGGCGGAAAGGAGACCGCCAAGCGTCGCCTGTCGGTCGAAGTCGCGGACGCTCGTTTCGAGACCGAAGTCCGCTTCCGTCATTTCCGCTTTTGTCCCTAAGCGGCCCACCGTTGATCTAGATCAACATGAGCGGCGCGAGACTCCGTTTTCCTTGCGGCCTTGTGGCGGCAGCCGTCCTCAAAATCCGGCTGGACCAGCATCAAGGACGAGCTCGATGAAATGTAGATTGATCGGTCTGACGTTTGCTATCTCGATGGTTCCAATCGTTGCGAATGCGCAGGTAACCATCGATATGGGCAAGATCACGTGTAGCCAATACCTCGCTATGCCGCAGTCACAGTCGGATAATTTTTCCGCCTGGATGAGTGGCTGGTTCAGTTATCAGAACCGCAGGACCTTTGTGGATCTTGCTTTGCATCAGCAAAATATCGCCAACGTGAAGGCCTGGTGCCAATACCATCCGGCGGAAAGTGTCATGTATGGCTTGCAACAGTCG
>Ga0306922_10007320_pt1 | contig 10646 bp, 6 predicted proteins | sample sta12Cox44000082_FD_203758 | JGI IMG/M metagenome (GOLD analysis project Ga0306922, IMG submission 203758) | Lab enrichment of tropical soil microbial communities from Luquillo Experimental Forest, Puerto Rico - statoxic.12C.oxic.44.000.082 (v2)... | ecosystem: Environmental > Terrestrial > Soil...
CCATCGCGGCGTTCTGCAGACTTTCATCGCTGGCTCCCTCGCCCAGTTGCCGTTGGCACGCAGCTACACCATTAGTGATAGCCAGGCGGCAGCCAGAAAGCAATATGAGGCTTTCTTCGCACGATGGAAGGTGCTGACCCTGACGCGCCCATCCTGAGACAACCCAAAGCCAAGTACACGAAGCTCTAGCGGCGACACAGCGCCGAGGTTAAGACTAGCGTGCGCCCTAAGCCTGGATGACTGCAATGTTGATCGCTAGTCGCTGAATCGACGGTTACCGAATGCTATTTAGCGTTACAATCTCGTGACTCTTGTGACCACCAGTGAACTCAGCGAATAAAGGAGTCGCACCTCTATCCTTGGGGGCAAACCGTGCCGAAACTGAACCTTAGCTGGCTGCGTAATTTGTTTATTCCATTCATCGTAATGGCCGTTCTTTTTGTGGGTTTTGGGGCCTACTACCTCTACTGGGTTCCGAACCGGCAACGGCACCTGGACGATCGCGGTTTCCGCTACCTGAAGACACTGAGCGAGCAGATTCGGCTGACCATCAATACCTACGACAAAATGATGGACCATGCGGTAGAGGCGGGCGTTAGCAAACGTGATCTTCCGGATTATCTGAAGCTAACGGCACCTCAGCTCACCGTGCCGGGAGACAGCGAGGTCAACCATGCTATTGGCAAGGATGAAAGCGGCTACGGAGATCCGCCGAAGATTGACATCGAAGTCGACGAGGGAAAGCACTTTCTCTATCTGGCCTTTGCTTTTGAGAAAGACGGCGATCATCGCGTGCTCCGAACTGACCTCGACTCTCTGATTACCGAACTGCTTGGCCCTGACACGCTGAGTCCATTCGACGTAGTCCTTGTTGCCCGTAGCGACGGAAGCGTGATTTTCCAGAAATCCCTCTCAGGCGTGGAAATGGTGCAGCTCAACAACCTCGAGGACGCTTCCGGCACAGGAAGCGGGAAGGAGCAAAAGCAGATTGACGCAAAGGTACTGTCCCAGGCGAGCCGTCTTGAAGAAGTGAGAATTGCCGGCGCACGGTATCGGATCTATTCGCAGCCCTTGGAGATTGGCTTCCGCCCCGTGCATCCCATCGATCACAGCGACGACCGTGCGGTTTCCTGGGTGCTGTGCGGACTGGTGCGAGCCGATCGTTTTCGCTCCGAAAGCCAACTGATACCGTATTCCTACATCCTCACGATGTTGGCGGTGATTCTGCTCGCAGTGGCCTCGTTTCCATTCTTGAAGCTGTACCTTTCGCTTCCGGGCGAGCGGTTGCGCGCCCGCGATGCTGCCGTCACAGCCGTATTCACGTGCTTCATTGCCGCCGTCATCACTTTCATCTTTGCGGATGTCTATTTCTGGACACGCGCTTTCGGCCCTGAGGCCGAGGCCGACATGGCGAAACTTGCACGCGCCCTAAACGCCAACTTTCAGAGAGAACAGCAAGCTGCATTCGTGACATTAAATGCACTTGATCGAAACTTGGCGATGGAGCAAGCTGCGCTGAATGGAAATAAAGGATCCAACACGAAACGCACAGGCAACGTGCAGCTGCTGTTCGGTAAGAACGATGATTCCGAATGCGAGCCCCGAGACGCCTGCAGGGTTAATATTCTCGCCAAGCAGCCTTTCTCTTCGATCGTGGACAACTATCCTTATCTTTTCTTCGCATTTTGGAGTGACAAAGACGGCAAGCAACGGGTCAAGTGGACGACCCGAAAGCACGCCACTCCGTTTATTCCCTTGGACGAGGCGTCGGCGCCGTTTTATTCCGCGGTCAGGCTGGCGCTTGTATACTCCGGGGAGTCGCCGACAATTCCGAGCTGCGGCGTTGGCCCGCAGTACTCGCCTACAACCGGACAGAACATCATTACGTTTTGGGGCGTCGTCCCGCTGTCCAAGGCGAAGTGTGGAGTGAACCTGGGGAGTGGCGAAGGTCAGGTCACGCCAGCCGGAACGCAGGAGCGGAGTTGGGCGGCTATCGTGACTCAACCAATCTCTCTCTACAACGCAGTCTTGCCCGGCGGCTTTCAGTTCGCTGTGGTGCAAAAGGACGGGACCGTGGTGTTCCACTCCGACCCCACCCGGAACCTGAGGGAGAATTTTCTGGCTGAGACCGATCTGGATCCCAACCTGCAGTCGCGGGTGGAGATGCGCTCGGAAGGGCCGGTCACGGCGAATTACATGGGGCTGCCCCATCGCATGTACGTGTTGCCAATGGACGCCCGTGACCAGAAAGGTCGATGGACCATCGTGATTTTCCGCGACCTGCACATGGAAGAGGTAATGAACCTGGAAATACTCAGCCTGATCTCCTTCCTTTTCATTATTTACGCCGTCGCGACGATTGTTTTGGTGTTGATCGCCAACTGGATATGGGGCATTAAGTCCGGGCGGAGATGGTTCTGGCCCGACTCACGTCTATCGGGGATGTATCGGCATGTCGCGTTGGTGAATGCGTTTTCAGTGATTGTGCTGATGGTACTCTCGAATTTCGTTTCGGGACTCGCGCTACTGATTTGCGCGACACTCATACCTGCGGCTGTACTCGTCTTCAATATTGCGGCGGCAGGCCGTCGAAAATCCTCGGAATCAGCCCGCGCCACAGTGGAAGAAGCCGAACCGCCAAGTTGGGAGTCCAACTATTTCGTAGCGGCGGCCACCCTGGTCCTGGCGATTGCGGTACTCCCCTGTCTCAGTTTGTTCAAGGTGGCGGCCAATTTTGAGCACCGGCTTCTGGCGGAGAACACACTCCTCAAGCTTGCCAGTGATCTTCAGAATCGCGCCCTTGCGGTGCGGGACCTCTACCGGGAAGTGAATCTGGGATATCACCGAGCAGACTTGCTGGCCGGACCCGAGACCCAATTGGCCGGTGATTTGGAAGGCGAGAAGGTGCCCCGCCCTGGTTCGAATCCGGTTTATTCGTACCATGAACTCCTCAGCACGACTGTCTCGACGAGCCATGAACTGATTCAGGAGTTCCCCGATCCCTCTGCGACTGAGAATTCGCTGCTGAGCTCCCTGAGTTACCCATACAACAAGCGCGCAGCAGACGACCGGCACCTTGCCGAGGGCAAATCGGATGTTTGGCGGTGGACGTCCTCTAGTTCGGGCCGCGAACGCACTCTCGAGCTAACGCGAGAGGAGCCGGGCGGGCAGGTCCGCAGTATCAAGGCGGTCTGGCGCCCCTTCTTTTATCCCTGGACGAGGGTTGTTTGGTGGCTGGGAGTCGCTGGGCTGGTTGCGTTCGTCTATACACTGGGGCGCATCAGCCTTAGCCGGATCTTTCGACTCGGGCGCGGCACGCCTCCTCCACTCTTAGACTCCGATTCCAGGCTCAACCCGGCAAGCTTGATTGCGGACTTGCCGATGAACCTGCTGCTGATCGGGCATGAAACTAGCCGACCGATTGCCGAGTTGCTTCATCGTTCCGACGTTCAGGTGCATGAAGCCGAAACGCTGTTGCAGGCGGAAGCCGCGGCAACTCAGACCGCTGCGTCAAATAGCGCCGCGATTGATGCCATGATCCACGATGGGCGTCCGCTGGTACTGCGAAATTTCGAGCGTCTGCCGGGCGATACCGAAAAGCTAGCCAAGGCGAATGCTGGGCTGATTCGGCTGCTTTCTTCGCTGGGTAATAGCGTGATCCTCATCTTCAGCCTCGACCCGGTGCTGGTGCCGTCTATTGAGGCGAATGACCGGTGGCGAGACTTGCTGCGTTCTTTCGTTCGCATCGATTTGAACGCGGCACCGCGACGACGACTCGGCGAGGATGACGCTGACTACCAGAGCCGCATTTCGGCGGAGTCTTACTTCCATTGGCTTTTCGCCGGTCTGCCGAAACTTAAGAAGCTGGTGATGCTCCAGTTGGCGCAGGAGAAAGTCGTCAACCCCAACAGTGGTGAGATCGTTGATGAGCTGATGGAACAGGAAATGATTGAGCAGAAATGGGGACTGCTGTCGGTAAAGGATGATGAGTTTGCGAGGTTTTTGAAATATGCTCTGCCGCACCACACTGTCAGACATTGGGAAAAACAGCTCGCCGGGGCCCGGCCGTTCTCGCTTCAAACATCACTGATGATCATCGGGGTCGGAGTTGTCGCTTTCCTGATTTACACGCAGGGCGAAGTGTTCAACACCTGGGTGACCTATGCGACGGGTGTGGCTTCAGCCGTGCCTAAGGCGCTGCAGTTCTTCGAGAACTTACGTTCCAAGTCGGCATCGTCGTGAGATGTGCAATGAGGTGGTGGCCGTGAATAACCGTAGGCAGGGCACGTTGAGCGAGAATCACAGGCTCAACTGCCTATAAATGACGTTCACTGACGTTGCACGTCTGGAGGTTGCATTGGCGGCGCCCACGTCGGACCTAGGTGGCCTTCAGCGTGGTGCCGTCAGAGGCCTTAGATCAATCACTCTCACAACCGGCGCCTGAGGTGCGATGAAAGCTGCGACGCTGTTTATGCCTTGTCCCAAGGAGGTCGCACAAGACATTAATGCTGCCAACAACCGGAATATGCGCGTTTGTTTCATAAGAAATGGTGCCCACGCTAGGCAGACCGTAATCTTTAAGTGCGGCGATCTTGCAAGTTGTGGCCCGTTCCGTCCCGTCAGTCTGATTTGGTCCGGCTCGCCGGTGGCACAATCCCGTTCATCCGCCTGTACTCCACCATCTGTCCGCTATGATCGAATGCATGAGCAATGGCAAATGTGACCAAGGTTAGGCGGGACGATTTACCGTCCCCAGGAGGCTGCAACATATTCTCAGGACTCAGCGTAGCGGCGGCCTTGTGACCCAGGGCAAAAGAATCCTTAAGCCTGTATCAAGACTCCCCTTGTAACGCGGCAGCCTCCTTGGCTTTCTATTGCTCTTTGGGGGACTGTTGACATGCCTGCTGCGCTTGTTGATGACACTTTGTGGGCTTTGATCGAACCACTTCTCCCGGCGCCTTTGCCCAAGGCGCACGGAGGCCGACCGTGCATGACCAATCGCGCTTGCCTCGCGGGCATTATTTTCGTCCTCCGAAGCGGTATTCCTTGGCGGACGCTGCCGAAAAGACTGGGCTGCGGCTCGGGCATGACCTGCTCGCGGCGACTGCGCGACTGGCAGCAGGACGGGATTTGGGATTTGATCCGTTTCGCGCTGCTGGACTTGCTTTCGCGTGATGGTCAGATCGACTGGTTCCATGCTGTGGTCGACAGCTGTTCGGTACGCGCAGTTTTTGAAGGTTGCTGACTGGACCAAATCAGACAGACAGTGCTAAGCGTGCCAGCAAGCGCCGAAATCGGAGCGCAGGCAGGTTTGTGAACAAGCCAACCTACGCCATTCTTGACGAACGTTGCCCGCTGACGTAAGTTGACGCTTTCGCCATACTTGGAGACGAGACATTGTTGCAGGTTTGGGCCGCGCCTAACAGTCGATACCGTCCCCCGGGGGTTTCCACTTTCCCGCACTCCGTCCAGCACACCCGAGCCGGAGAAGACCGACTTCCTTCGCTGCTCCGAAACCGAGAGCGTCTGCATATAGTGCTTCGCGACGGAGCGAGTTAAACTGCCAGACTTGGCGGAACCTCCACGGCCTTGAACTTGTGGTTGATGTGAAGAACTTAACAGCGGGTTCTGGAGTCGAATCACACCGATTCTTCCCGCGGAACTACTTTGAACAGACTCTGGAGGCGAATAGATGATCCGCTCTGCTCAAACCGTGCTGACTCGGTTTCACTCGAAGCCTGCTGTCCTGGCCATTGCAGTGATTCTCTGCTGCGCAATTCCAACAGCGGCACAGTATACCGCCGCCGCTGGAGGGGGAGCGACATCGGAAAGCTCTGCTGTGGGGCAGACGACGCAACTTACAGGAAGTGTTCCCAGCGGTCCCGCAACGAATGAAGTTTTGCCTTTAACTCTACGTGACGCGGTGACTCAAGCCCTGAAATACAACCTCGGGTCGATTGAGAGCGGACAGAACACTCAGATAGCGCGCGGTGAGCGACTGATTGCCCTTAGTCAGCTGTTGCCGCAGATCAGCGCCGGAGTTTCCGAGACTGCCGAGCAATTAAGCGTTGCAACCCTTGGGATCAAGGCACCAGTCATTCCACCAGTCATTGGCCCGTTTGCATACAGTTCCGTGCAGGCAACCGTAACCTGGACGCTATTCAGCTATGAATCCATCCAGCGCTTCCGGTCAGCACGCACGGCGGAAGAAGCTGCAAAACTCAGCTATCAAGATATTCTTGATGCCGTCACGCTGATCGTCGGAAACGCCTATCTGCAGGTTATCGCGGACAGTTCCCACGTCGACGCGCAGGAGGCCCAGGTGCGGATTGCAAAGGCGCTTTACGACCAGGCGGTGGATCAGCTCCAGGCCGGGACGGCTCCAAAGATCGATGTCACGCGGACGGAAGTTCAACTACACACTGAGGAGTACAACCTCAGCATCGCAAATAACATTTTCGCCATTGCCAAGCTCGCTCTCGGCCGTGCCATAGGGCTGCCGCTAGGGCAGCAATTTGAATTAGCTGACCAGCTTCCGTATTTCAATATTAACCCTCCCAGCCTCGATGATGCGCTTAGAATGGCATACCAGTCACGCAGCGACTTCCGTGCGGCCCTCGACTCGCAGAAAGCCGCGGCACAGGCGCTTGCGGCCGCCAAGGGCGAACGCTATCCTGTGGTCGCGGCGAATGGCTACTACGGTGATGCGGGCGAGACATTCGGCCACTCACATGGAGTTTTCGAGTTCCAGGGCGGGGTCAGCATTCCCATCTTCACCGGCGGCCGCATCAAAGGCGACATTACCCAGGCAGAAGCCGCGCTGCGGCAGCGCAAAGCTGAAACCGAGAACCTTCGCGGGCAGGTTGACTACGACATTCGCAGCAGCTTCCTCAATCTCAGCGCAGCGAGAGAGCAGGTTGATGTAGCGACTAAGAATATTGCTTTAGCGAACGAGAACCTTGCTCGGTCGAAAGACCGTTTCACTTCCGGGGTGACCGATAGCGTCGAGGTGGTGCAGGCCGAGCAGTCCCTCGCCAGCGCCAATGATCAATACATCGCTAGCATCTACAGTCACAACTTCGCCAAGCTCTCGCTGGCTCGTGCGCTTGGGCTGGCACGTACGAATTACCACCAGTATCTCGGGGGAAAGTGATTTCGAACAACTCAGGAGGACGTCCGAATGCAGTTCTGGGACCGCTTTGCTTCAAGAGTCAGACATCACTAGCTTCTAGTTTTCCCGCCGATAATGTCTTCGAGCCGAGCTTAGGCGGGCAACTGATACAGAAACCAGCATGCGGTAATCCTAAAGAGAGGTGATGCCGTGCCCGAACCGGACAAAACCCCGCCCACCGTGGTCGACAAACCCGAGGAGGCGCCGTCGACGAAGGCGCCCCGGACCGAGAGTGAGCGCTTTCGAGAGGTGGCTTCTCGCCGCCGTACAAAACGGAGGCGTTTGTGGCTGTTCCTTGGAATCGCTCTAATCCTGCTCATCGGCGTTTTCTTCTTGTGGCGTTACTTCAGCAGCTATGAGTCTACCGATGACGCGCAGGTGGACGTCCACATCTACCCCGTCAGTGCGCGCATCTCCGGCTACGTGATTGCCGTGAACGTTGGCGACAATCAGTACGTGGAAAAAGGTACAGCGCTGGTCGAGATCGATCCGAAAGATTATCAGGTTGCGGTCGATAAGGCGCGGGCCGATCTGGCAAGTGCAGAAGCGACCGCTAGATCACTCAACATCAATGTCCCTATCACGTCCGTGACCACGTTAAGTACGTTAAGTTACTCCGGATCTGATGTCGAAAATGCAGTCGCCGGGCTCGCAGCCGCCGAAAAACAACTTGCCGCTGCACAGGCTCAGGTGCAGCAAGCCGAGGCCAATGACGTTAAGGTGCAGGACGATCTCAAACGATACAAAATGCTGGTAGACAAGCAGGACGTCTCCGCGCAGATTTACGATCAGGCGTTGGCCGCGGCCAAGGCCAGCACCGCGACTGTTGCCGCGACTGATGCCAATGAAGCTGCCGCAGGCCAAGCGGTTCAGCAGGCGAGGAGCCGAGTCGCCGAGGCTGAAGCGAACCTTCGGGCAGCGCAGACCCGGCCCCAGCAAATCGAGACGACTCGCGCTCGTGCACTGTCGGCCGTCGCCGACGTCGAACAGAAGCGCGCTGCTCTGGCTCAGGCTGAACTCAACTTGGGATACACGAAGATCCTTGCGCCAGTCACCGGTGAGGTGAACAAGACCGTCGTCGTAGGCCTGAACGTGCAACCCGGCCAACAGATGTTGACGGTTGTGCCGCTGCAGGATGTCTGGATCACAGCCAACTTCAAGGAAACTCAAATGAAGTACGTGCGGCCGGGACAGCCGGTCGAAATCGGCGTTGACTCGAATGGCCGGACCTATAAAGGTCACGTGAACAGTATCGGGGGAGCCACGGGCCCGATCTTCAGTGTGCTCCCGCCCGAAAATGCCACCGGCAACTACGTGAAGATTGTCCAGCGCATCCCTGTGAAGATCGTGCTCGATCCGGGCGAAAACCGCGACTTGCAGCTTCGGCCAGGCATGAGCGTCGAACCGAAGGTGTATTTGCGATGAGCAATACTGCCCAGGCTCTCCCCCTGGAACAGGCGACATGGGTGCCCAGGTACAATCCCTGGCTGATTGGGGTAGTGGTGGCGATGGCGGCCTTCATGGAGATCCTCGACACCAGCATCGCCAACGTTGCTCTGCCTTACATCGGCGGCGGTCTCGGCGTTAGCAATGACGACAGCACCTGGGTGCTCACCTCCTATCTCGTTTCCAATGCCATCGTCCTCCCCATCAGTGGTTGGCTTGCCGTCAACTTTGGCCGTAAACGATTTTTTATGACATGCCTGGCAATTTTCACCGTGAGTTCTCTGCTTTGCGGGATGGCTACGACCTTTCCGCTCCTGCTGCTATTCCGGGCGATGCAGGGCGCCGGCGGTGGAGGCCTCCAGCCGATGGCGCAAGCTATTCTGGCCGACACTTTCCCGCCCGAAAAACGTGGTTTGGCTTTCGCCTTGTACGGCATCACGGCGGTGGTTGCCCCGACCGTCGGTCCGACTCTGGGCGGGTGGATCACTTTCAATTATTCCTGGCGCTGGATTTTCTTTATCAACTTGCCGGTCGGCATTTTCGCACTGGGGCTGGTATATCGCCTGATTGAAGACCCGCCTTACCTGAGCCGGCTGAAAGCTGCCGGCGCAAAACTTGACTATATCGGAATCGCATTACTGACGCTGGGTATCAGCGCCTTGCAGGTGATCCTGGACAGAGGTGAGGAGGATGACTGGTTCGGTTCACACTTCATTACGACTCTGGCGATTGTATCGGCCGTGTGCCTGCTCTCGCTGGTGATCTGGGAGTGGTTCAACAAGCACCCGATCATCGAGGTCCGGCTTTTCAAAAATTTCAATTACCTGAGTTCGAACCTGATGATGTTCAACTTCGGAATCCTGCTGTTCAGCAGTCTGGTCACGATGCCACTGTATCTCCAGACGCTGATGGGATATACGGCCGAACTAGCGGGATTCGTCCTCTCTGGCGGCGGTGTCATCCTGTTGTTCGCCATGCCTGTCGTCGGGCAACTCACAACCAAAGTCCAGGTCCGCTACATCATTGCTCTTGGCTGGCTGTGCCTGGCAACCGGGATGTACTACTCTACCCAGCGAATTGACCTGACAATCAGCTTCGTTTCCGCAGCGTGGTTGCGAGTCGCTCAGGTTGTCGGTATCGGTTTTCTTTTCGTGCCGATCACGATGGCGGCCTACATTGGCATGCCGGCCGAGAAGAGCAATGCCGTCGCCGGCATGGTCAATTTCATGCGCAATATTGGGAGCAGCGTCGGGACTTCCATGGTTACAACGCTGATCGACCGTCGCTCCGAATACCATCAGTCAGTTTTGGTCGGCCACACAGCGCCAGGCATTCAGAACTATCAGAATTTGATCGACGGCGCGAAGCAGCTCTACATTCACTCGGGAATGAGTCCGCCGGACGCGCTGCATAAAGCCTTAGCCAGCGTCTACCAGATGGTTCTGGCACAGGCTGCGACTCTGGCATATATCGATACGTTTATGGTGCTGGCCGTTATCTCGGCGATCATGTTCGTGCTGTCATTTGTTCTGAAAAAGAATGATCCGGGAGGTGGCGGCGAAATGGCGGTTGGTTAATGCAAAGTCAAGGTTTAGCATGGCGAAGCTGCCGGTCCGAATGCACCATGCGAGCATCTGAACAAAGACGATAACAGCATTGCTGTAAAGGAAACACCGTGATCACCATCATCACCATTGAACGGGAATACGGCTGCGGTGGTGCCGAGATCGCGCGAAAGACAGCCGAGCGCTTGGGATGGAAACTGTGGGACGAGCTGCTAACCGGTGAGATTGCCCGGCTTAGCAACTGCAGGCAATCGGAGGTCAAATCTCGCGAGGAGCGGGTGGACCCGCTATACTATCGGCTCTTTAAATCCATCCTACGGGGCAGCTTCGAAGGCAGTCTGAATGCACACCGTCTGAAGTTGCTCGATGCCGACAGTATCCAGCGCATCACCGAGCACGTGGTTCAGAAAGCGGCGGCCGAAGGAAACTGTGTCATCGTCGGTCGAGGATCACAGCATTTTCTT
>Ga0306922_10007328_pt1 | contig 10640 bp, 9 predicted proteins | sample sta12Cox44000082_FD_203758 | JGI IMG/M metagenome (GOLD analysis project Ga0306922, IMG submission 203758) | Lab enrichment of tropical soil microbial communities from Luquillo Experimental Forest, Puerto Rico - statoxic.12C.oxic.44.000.082 (v2)... | ecosystem: Environmental > Terrestrial > Soil...
TGGAGCTTCCCGCCCCGCGGCGGCCCACCCCGTAGGCGTAACGCCGCGTTCGATGGGGCGACCCTAGAGACCAGGAATGCCCGTACAAGTCGTGCAGCCTGCTGTAGCGGTCGCCCCTGAACCGATCACCGATTGGCGTCGCCCCGCTCGCTCCCCGCCGCGAGCGGCAGGATGCCGCGAATTGTTTGCATCCTCACCTCCTGCCCCTCCGCGGGCGTAAGAGCTTAGTCACGCTGGCTCGCAATTGATCATCCACGGAGTCCCGAATTGATCGACGAGCATGCCAAACCGGGTGGCCCAAAAGGTTTTCTGGATCGGCATCTGCACCGTCCCATGTTCTGACAACGCATGAAAGATCCGTTCGGCATCTTTGGGGTCGCCGATGCCGAGCGACACCTAGAGAAGCCTTTCATTGGTTCGTAGCGGTCGGGGGGCGCGTCGGAGCCCATAAGCATCTTGTCGCCGACCATGAGGCGGGCATGCATGATCTTGTTGCGCCACTCGGACGACGTTTGCTCCTCCATTGGCGAGCCCCCGTAAGTCATGATCGCGACGATCTTGCCGCCTAGACACCGCTCATAGAACTTGAACGCTGCCTCGCATTTACCGTCGAAGGACAGATAAGGGTTAAGCTCCATGTGTACTCCTTTCCCTGCTGCAGGATCGAGATAAAGGTTCTGACTGCTGCTGTTTCTTGGCGAGCACTTGATCGGTTGCTCGCGCATCCTTCAGTGTACAAAGCAACGCCCGGATATCGCTTTCCGTTACGCCATCGCGTCGCATAAGGAGTCGCATTGCGGCATCCCCAAACAGTTCGTCCAGGGATGCCTCGGCGCAGCGCCCGTTTAACATGACTTCCTCCCACTACACTTCCGCTACGGCGAATAGGATGTCGGTCAACTCGATGCCGATAAACCTGGCCTCAATCGTCAGTCACGTGGCTGGTGCGGCGTGAACTGCGAGTCTCTTGGGCTGTCGCTTGCTTTCTTAGCGCCGCTGCCCGGCGACCCTCAGAGAAAAAGTCTGAATTCCTCTGAAAAGTTCGCTGCAATATTCGTCCGCGAATCCCCTTGTCAGAAACCACTGGCAAACGGTGCGCCCAATGAAAAACTTGCTGAGATTTTCTCGATCGTGCGCCCTGATGACTGATCCACCCGTTATTTGTCACCTAGCCGGTCACTGAGGTTGGACTTCCATACTTGTGAGCCATTAGCCGTCCCACTATGAACGGTGTGATGCGACGCAACTTTACAGGTCAGTGTCATCACACTGACCAAGGCCGCAGCGACACAGAAGCGTCGACTCCGCCGTCGTCCGCGGTCAGGTCCCCGGGTCGCGGCGAAGGTTTGATGCAGTGATAGCGTTGGGGACCGGAACCGTTCCTCATATTCGCTCATGGTCATGATGACCTCTCGACGATCAGTTGAGATCGAGCCTTCCGGTATTTCCGGCGCATTTCCCGGCGGTTGTCGGGAGATAACGCCGCCTCGATATCCGTGTGAACCCATCGCATCAGCGCTATGACGGGCGGCATGCTGCGTCGATAGAACGACGTTTGAATGAGCCCGCAATCGACAAGGCGCTAAGGAGAACCCTCTGTCCGGTCCGGCAGCTGAAGAGACACAGTGGGTTCCTTGGGGTGGCGCTGAGACACGCTCACAGGTAATCCTCTAGGATCAAGGCCAGATACCGCCCGTTGTTTTCGAAGCGCGTTGCGCTGTCCCTTATAGGTGGCGCGCCACCCGCCACCTCCCCGAGAAAATGTCTGAATTCGCCTGAAAAGGTCGGCTACAATCGCCGTCCATGGATTCCGTATCCGAAGCCCCGGCGAGCTTCGAGTTCGGTCGTTTCAGGATCTTGCTGCAGCGCCGCGAAGTTTTCGCCGACGGCCGGTCGATGGAACTCGGCGGGCGTGCTTTCGATGTGCTCGTGGCGCTGATCGAGGCCAACGGGGCCGTCGTCAGCAAAGACGAGCTGCTGAGCCGGGTCTGGCCGGACCGGATCGTCGAGGACAACAATCTGCACGCCCAAATAAAGGCGCTGCGCAAGGCTTTCTCGGACCGCGACCTCATTCGGACCATCGTTGGTCGCGGCTACCAGTTCAGGGGCGAGGTTCACGCGGGCCCTGCAACTTGGAGCGAGCAGGCGGGGCCGGGCGCGGCCTCCGATCCGCCGCGCGCTCCGACGAACCTGCCGGCCCCGACATCGGGTCTGATCGGCCGAGATGTCGAGGTCGGGGAGGTGATCCGCCTCCTGGCCGACCATCGGTTCGTCACCCTGACCGGCACGGGAGGTATCGGCAAGACGCGGCTCGCCCTCGAAGTAGCGCGACACCTGTTGCCTCAATTTGCCGACGGGGTTTGGGTCGCCGAGCTCGCGCCCCTATCCGATCCCCAGCTTGTCCCGGTCACCGTCGCGACGGCGCTCGGGCTTGAACTTGCAGCAGGCGTAGTCTCGCCCGAACGGATCGCGGCGGCACTCGGCTCAAAGCACATCATTCTCGTGCTCGACAATTGCGAGCATGTGATCGACGCCGCGGCAGGAATGGTCGATGCGTTGTTGCACGCCGACGAGGCAGCACGCGTGATCGCGACAAGCCGCGAGCCGCTCAGAGCGGAGAGCGAGCGCCTCTACCGGGTGCCACCGCTCGCCGTGCCGGCGGAGGATACGCACGCGTCAGAGGACGTGCTGCGTCACGGCGGGGTGGCGCTGTTCGTCGCGCGGGTCCAGGCGGCGGACCCGCACTTCTCGCTGGACGCGCGAACTGCGTCGGCGATATCGTCAATCTGCCGGCACCTCGACGGCATCCCGCTTGCCATCGAGTTGGCGGCGCCACGTGCCTCGACACTCGGGGTGCAAGAGCTCGCTTCTCGGCTCGACGACCGTTTCAGCCTTCTCACCGAGGGTCGGCGCGCGGCATTGCCAAGGCACCAGACGCTGCGGGCGACGTTCGACTGGAGCTACGAGCTCCTGCCAAAATCTGAGCGCGTGGTGCTGCGGCGACTCTCGATCTTCGCCGGCGGCTTTACGTTGCAAGCGGCGAGTGCAGTTATTGCATGCGCCGATATCCTCGAGTCGAATGTCGTCGAAGGCATCGCGAACCTGGTCACCAAGTCGCTCGTCGCGGCGGATGTCGGTGGCGCCGCGGTAAGCTATTGGCTGCTCGAGACGACGCGCGCCTACGCGCGCGCGAAACTCGCTGAACACGGTGAGTTAGAGCAAACCGCAGGACGCCACGCCAAATATTACTTGGAACTCCGTGGGCAAGCCGAGGCAGAATGGGAAACGTGGCCCGCGGACGAGTGGCTGGCAGCCTATGGCGGCGAGATCGGCAATATCCGCGCTGCTCTGGATTGGGCCTATTCGCCGAGCGGCGACGAATCTATTGGCGTGGCGCTCACAGCCGCCTCGGTGCCTCTGTGGTTCCAGTTGTCGCTGATCGAAGAGTGTCACAAACGCGTTGAACAAGCCCTCTCCGTTGGCGAGCCCGGACCAGACTGCGACGCAGGCCGCCAGATGCAGCTCTACGCAGCGCTTGGCGCGTCGCTGCTGTATACGAAGGGTCCAGTGCGCGAGACCGGCGCAGCCTGGGCAACCGCTCTCGAGATTGCCGGGAACCGTGACGACACCGAGTACCAGCTGCGGGCGCTTCGGGGCCTGTGGGCTTGTCGCATCACAAGTGGGGAGTATCGGATCGCGCTGGCATTTGCTCAGAAGTTCCGTGATCTGGCTGGTAACCAGGCCGACCCGGCGGATCTGCAGATTGGCGAGCGAATGATCGGCACTGTGCTGCACTTCCTCGGAGACCAGCCCAATGCCCGGCGTCACATCGAGTGCATGCTCGCTCGCTACGTCGCGCCGGCTCACCGGTCGCACATCATCCGCTTCCAATATGACCAACGCGTGGCGGGGCGTGCAGATCTTGCCCTGATCCTGTGGCTTCAGGGATTTCCCGATCAGGCCATGCGCGCCGCCCAAAACGCCATCGACGATGCCCGAGCGATTGGCCACGCATTGTCGCTGTGCTACGCGCTGGCCCAAGCAGCGTGCCCGGTGGCGCTTTCGACTGGCGATCTTCGCGCAGCGGAACATTGGATGTCGATGCTGCTCGATTATTCGGCAAGGCATGCGCTGACAGTGTGGTATGCGCGAGGCCGCTGCTTCAACGGAGCGGTATGGATCATGCGCGGCGATACTGATACCGGATTGCAGCTTCTCCGCGCGGGGATTGACGAGCTTCGAGAGACTGGGTTCGCTTCGCGTTTCACGGCACTTCTCGCCGCACTGGCGGAGGGTTTGGCCGGCGCCGGGCAACTCGCCGAGGGGCTTGCGACAGTCGATGAGGCGCTCGTGCGATCCGAGCGCAACGAAGACCGCTGGTGTTTTGCCTGGTTGTTGCGCATTAAGGGCGAGCTTGTTCGATTGGAGGACGGGCCTGGTGCGGCCGCAGCAGCCGAGCGTCACTTCCGGCAAGCCCTCGAGTGGGCGCGGCGGCAAGGCGCCTTGGGTTGGGAACTACGCGCCGCCACCAGCCTCGCGCGGATGTGGCACAACCAGGGGCGGACCAAAGAGGCGCGCGAGCTGCTCGCGCCGGTTTACGATCGTTTCACCGAGGGCTTCGGCAGCCTTGATTTAAAAATCGCAAGGAAATTGCTGGACCAGTTCGATAGTTACCGCACCTGAAGGCCGGGCGCTCGATGCGAGAGAATCCGGCATTGGCCGAAGCGCGCTGTTTTGATATTGCGACAGGCCGTCGAGAGGGCGAGATTCTTCAGCAATGATCGGCAGATCAGCCGGCTAGTGTCCTGGTTCCGAAGTTCGGCGCGTACTTCGTATGAACCGGACCTACCGGCGAAGGCCGGTACCCATGGCTCAGATGGATCTCGGCCTTCGCCGGGATAGCGAAAAACCCTCTAATCGATCCATCAGCCCACTAGCTCATAATGCGCCAAAATGAGTGATGACGATCTGGCTTCGCCACTGCTGTTGGTCGCGACGTCCTGGTCTCTTGAATCCGCTGAATTTCTCCCCGGTCTAACACGCTTCCTTCGCGGGACCCAAGCTTCGGTCCGACTTCAAGCGCGTCGTGGTGCCCGCGATCAAGGAACCGGCACGCGGCGTCGATTGCGAGTTCCCTGCTCTTCAGTATATGCATTACCGTCCTACCGCCGGTCCGGTATGATACGTACCAAGCCATTGGCGCTCTCACCGCGTTTTTCACACCGTCCACTGAGCGATCTCCTCTTTGTGCCGCGTGCCCATCACACTAGAGGGTATTGAGCTTTCGCCTATTACATTGGCATCGCTGCCTAGCACGCTCCGCGAGAAAATGTCTGAATTCGGCTGAAAAGATCCGCTACAATCTCCTCAGCGCCCCATCACCGATGAAACCCCGGGGGGACCATGGATCCTGGCTCCGACGCGCTGAGGAGCTTCGAGTTCGGTCATTTCAGGATCTTGCCGCAGCGCCGCGAAGTTCTCGCCGACGGGCGGCCGATGAAACTGGGCGGCCGTGCTTTCGACGTGCTCGTGGTGTTGATCGAGGCCAACGGGGCCGTCGTCAGCAAGGACGAGCTGATGAGCCGGGTGTGGCCCGGCCGGATCGTCGAGGACGATAATCTGCACGCCCAAATAAAGGCGCTGCGCAAGGCCCTCTCGGACCACGACCTCATTCGGACCGTCGTTGGCCGCGGCTACCAGTTCAGGGCCGAGGTTCGCGCGCTCGCCGCAAGCCGTAGCGAGCAGGCGGAGCCGGGCACGGCTTCGAACGATTCCGGTCCGCCGCGCACTTCGACGAACCTTCCGGCATCGACTTCGGATCTGATCGGCCGAGACGCGGAGATCGAGGAGGTGATCGACCTCGTGGCCGACCATCGGATAGTCACCCTGACCGGCACGGGAGGTATCGGCAAGACGCGACTTGCCCTCGAAGTGGCGCGCCACCTGCTGCCCCAATTTGCCGACGGCGTCTGGATTGCCGAGCTCGCGCCCCTATCCGATCCCCAGCTTGTCCCTGTCACCATCGCCGCGGCGCTCGGGCTCGAACTCGCATCAGGCGCGGTTTCGCCCGAACGAATCGCGGCGGCGGTCGGTGCAAAGCACATCATGCTCGTGCTCGACAATTGCGAGCATGTGATCGACGCCGCGGCGGCAATGGTCGAAGCGTTGTTGCGCGCCAACCCGGCAGCGCGCGTGATCGCGACAAGCCGCGAGCCGCTTAGAGCGCAGGGCGAGCGTCTCTACCGGGTGCCACCGCTCGCTGTGCCGGCGGAGGATATGCGGGCGTCAGCGGATGTGGTGCGACACGGCGCGGTGGCGCTGTTCGTCGCGCGGGCCCAGGCAGCGGACCCGCACTTTGCGCCCGACTGGCAAGCCTCCGCCACGATTGCAGCAATCTGCCGGCGGCTCGACGGCATCCCGCTCGCCATCGAGTTGGCGGCCCCACGCGCCACGACACTCGGGGTGCAAGAGCTCGCTTCTCGGCTCGACGACTGTTTCAGCCTCCTCACCGAGGGTCGCCGCACGGCACTGCGGCGTCATCAGACCCTGCGGGCGACGCTCGATTGGAGCTACGAACTGCTGTCCCAGTCCGAGCGGGCGGTGCTGTGCCAGCTGTCGATCTTCGCCGGCAGTTTCACGTTGGAAGCGGCGAATGCGGTTATCGTGAATGCCGAGATCCTCGCGTCGAATATCGTCGACGATGTGGCAAACCTCGTCACCAAGTCGCTCGTCGCGGCAGATCTCCGGGGCGCCACGGTCCACTATCGGTTGCTCGAGACGACGCGTGCCTATGCGCGCGAGAAACTCGCCGAGCATCGCGAGCTCGAACAAGCCGCACTCAAGCATGCCAAATACTACCGAGACCTCTGCAGGCAAGCGGAGGCCGAATGGGAGACACGGCCCGCGGCCGAGTGGTTGGCGGATTATGGCCGCCAGCTCGGCAATGTCCGCGCGGCGCTGGATTGGGCCTTTTCGCCACGTGGCGACGCATCGATCGGCGTGGCGCTCACGGCCGCTGCGGTACCCCTATGGTGTCAGTTGTCGCTGCTCGACGAATGCTGCAGGCGCGTCGAAGAAGCGCTCTCCCACATCGCCCCCGGATCGAACCGAGATGCGCGCTGCCAGATGCAACTCGAGACGGCACTCGGTCTGTCGCTGTTTCATACGAAGGGTCCTGCGCGTGAGACCGGCGCGGCCTGGATGCGCGCTCTAGCGATCGCAGACCGTCTTGAAGATACCGAATATCAATTGCGGGCCCTTTGGGGGCTGTGGTCTCATCGAACGAGCAGCGGGGAGTATCGGTCTGCGTTGGCCTTTGCTGAAAGGTTCCGCGATCTCACCGCGAAACAGCCCGACCCGACCGCTCTGCTGATTGCCGATCGAATGTTAGGCTCCATGCGACTTTACATGGGACATCAGACCGATGCCCGGCGCCACATCGAGCGCATGCTGAGCCGTTATGTCGACCCGCTGCACCGCTCGCGCATGATCCGCTTTGTGTGGGACCAGCGGGTCGCGGGAGAAATTGTCCTTGCAGTGATTCTCTGGCTTCAGGGATTTCCGGACCAAGCCGTGGGCACTGTCAAGAGGACGATTGAGCGCGCTCGGGCAAGCGACCACGCAATTTCTTTGTGCTACACGCTCGCCCGTGCGGCGTCCCCGGTAGCGCTCTGGGTGGGCGACCTCGCGGCAGCAGAATGCTACGTGTCGATGCTGCTCGACCATTCGGCAAAGCTTGGGATGACGGTCTGGCAGACCGAGGGCCGCTGTTTCAAGGGAATTCTGTTGATCAAGCGCGACGGGGACGATACTGGATTGCGGATTCTCCGCACTGCGCTCGACGAGCTTCGTGAGACCGGCTCTATTCTGCGTGATTCGGCATTTCTCTGCGCGCTCGCGGAGGGCCTGGGCGGCACCGGGCAAGTCGCTGAGGGGCTCGCGGCGGTCGACCAAGCGCTTAAGCGATCGGAGAACAGCGAAGAGCGTTGGTGCATCGCCGAGCTGTTGCGCGTCAAGGGCGAGCTTATTCTGTTGGAGAACGGACCCTATGCGGCCGCAGCGGCGGAGGATCACTTCCGGCAAGCCCTCGACTCGGCGCGGCGGCAAGGCGCCTTGTCCTGGGAACTCCGCGCCGCCACGAGCCTCGCGCGGATGTTGAGCAACAAAGGCCGGACCAAAGAGGCACGCGGTCTGCTGGCGCCGGTCTTTGACCGTTTCACCGAGGGTTTTGACACGGCCGATCTCAAAGCGACGAAGGCGCTGCTTGACGAGCTCGCTGCGTAGCCGAAAACGCTTTTGGCTCTTACACCCTCACTGGCAGTGGCGGTCCAGTTGTGGCGTGATGGCTGCCCGAGATGTCGCTAAAGCAAAATCGCGACATCATCGATGGACGGAGTGAGGAGCCGGGCTAGATCAGCTCGTCGATGGACTGAGCGGCTGAGGAACCGATGTTTTGAGGACTCTCCGCAGGAGTGAGATGGATCCGAGCTCTCAGTTCCGCGCGAGATAGGCTACGGTTTCGGGGGCTGGCTGGTCGCAAAGCTAGAGGGGATCGTCCGCTCGGAGTTCGTGCATATGGATTATGGCGAAGCGATCCAGGTGATCGAGCGGGCGAACGAGACGTTGAGTTTCCGGTCAAGTGGGGCATCGACCTGCAGTCGGAGCACGAGCGCTATCTGACCGAAAAACACGCGAAGAAGCCGGTCGTCGTGATGAACTACCGAAGGACATCAAGGCGTTCGCCGACCGAGGCGTTCCGCGGCACCCCATCCCCAGCCACCGGCGACAACGGCAGCAGACGTATAGTAAGATGCCGGATAGCCGTAGCACCCATACGGATAATAATAAGCGCAGGCGGGTACGGGCGCATAATCGTTACCGGGGATCGCGACGCCGACGAAGGCCGCCTCGGCCGGCTTCACTGCAGCCGTCCCCGCTAGGAAGGCGAGCGCAGCGGCGGCCGCGGTCACTGCGCGCCGCAGCCAACGGGTGTACGTAATTTCGGACATGACCACCCTCCTGAAGCGGATCGGTGTCACGGACACAATATGGGTCGCGCCGCGTTGGAACCCGAATGACAAGTCTGTTATTCGCGCGAGGCAGTAGAATCAACACGATCCGCCGCTCAGAACGCGATCCAGACGTAGCCGAAGATCGTATTGTTGGCGCGCGCGTTTCGCCCGGCACCATTGACATTCACCGTGGAGCCGTCAAACTTGACCCATCTGATCCACTGCAATCCAATGCGTGCGTTCAACCACCGCCAAAATGACGGGCCGCCATGCATGAACGGTAAATAAGCTATCTCGGTGATCCAGTTGGCGCTGTTCGGGCTTCCGGTAAAGGTGCCGTAGAGCGTTGCATCCGGAGTACCGCCGATCGACATTCGCCCCCCCGTGAAGCTCCAGGTCTTGTCGTAGATATACGACAGCGAAGCATTCAGGGATCGCAGCTGGTTGTTGGAATTGTCGGCGAGCCCGAGCGTCTGGCTCGCACTCGTATTATGGTTCTCATGGATCCAGGCGACGCGAGCCGTGACAGTATGAGGATCACCGAGATATTGGTACTGAGTGTCAAAGCCGATATCCGTAAAGGAATCAGTGCCCGCGCCCGACAGCCCAATCGGGAAGACCTTCGATGCGAGCCCAACACTCGTCGGACCGCGGCTCCCGTCGCGCAGGCCACTTATTGCGCCAGCGTTGCACCGGAGTTTTGAACCGCGGCGGTAACCGGAGCCGGCTCATAGACCAAGGGTTCAATGACGACAGTCGCCACTCCGGCGCGCTTCATGTCCAGTACGTCGGCAGCACACGGCGAGAGGTCGATGATGCGTCCAGGGGTGTATGGGCCGCGATCGTTGATTTTGACGATGACCGACCGGCTGTTGTCTAGATCCGTCACCTTCGCGTAAGAGGCCAGCGGTAGCGAGCGATGCGCCGCGGTGGCGGTGATGCTGTCGAGGATTTCGCCGCTCGCGGTTTTTTTGCCCACAAAGTCATACCAGGCAGCTTTCCCGGATTGACTCCTCCCCACTATAGGGACCAGGCGACAACAGGGGTCGGGAACTTTAGCGGCCTCGTCGGCGTAAGGGGTCGGGTTCTCTTCTGGTGTCTTGCTCGTCTCCGGCGTCTTGCTCGTCGCGCAGGCCGATGTCACCAAGCACGCAAAGGAAATACCGATCGTCCGACGCATTGGCATTGCATCGATCCTTCTTGCTGGGTATCCCCCAACGCAAACTAATTGCGCTGCCTCATGCCAATAATATTGGATAGGCGGGAACTAAGATCGGTGTATGCCCGGGTTATCCCAGACGGGATCGGGCGTTGAAGATAGGAGCCGACAGGTTAAACCCGATAAAATTTCGCTGTCAACCCGCGCGCGACTATTTTTTGTAACATACATTTAACATTTGTAACGCACGTTGACTGTCTTACCTGAAAAAATTAACGAATGTTACAAGGCTCTGCTCAATCTGTTACCTTCTTACTTAACACCCCCGGTGTGGACGAGGTGACCTTCGCGCAGATCGAGGAGCGGGGCCTGGAAGCATGGCTGGCGGGCGTGCGCGAGGAATTGGTCTCGAAGACGTACCGGCCCGATCCGGTGCGGCGGGTGATGATCCCGAAACCGAATGGCGAAGG
>Ga0306922_10007331_pt1 | contig 10635 bp, 16 predicted proteins | sample sta12Cox44000082_FD_203758 | JGI IMG/M metagenome (GOLD analysis project Ga0306922, IMG submission 203758) | Lab enrichment of tropical soil microbial communities from Luquillo Experimental Forest, Puerto Rico - statoxic.12C.oxic.44.000.082 (v2)... | ecosystem: Environmental > Terrestrial >...
AAACGGCGTGATTCCGGTCGGGGACGCAGAACTGTACGGTGACCTGAGGATAAGGGCTGGTGGGACTGTTAGAACCGATAAAACCGACCACCAACCGGCAAAGACCCCATTGCAAAAATCACTCGCAGTCGTGCTGCACATGCCATACAGCATCTGAGCGGTAGCCGTAGCCCCTACCCCCTGCGCCTGCGCGCCCTTAATGAACAGGCACATGGCCATTAGGGAAACCCGAATTACGCGGGTCAGGCTAGGCATAAGCTTCAGCAGCGCCGTCAACGCTGTCTTTTCATCGTCGGTGAGCCAGGATAGATCGTCGTCGGCCATAAACGTGCTCCGATCACGTTGGTGGTCAGAGAGCGGCGCCGTGCCCCACACGTGCGCCAGCCCCGGCTCCTCGCACGTCCGGGTCTGTCCGGCCGCTCTTTCGCTTTTGTGTTAGGCTGATCGCGCTGCGGCACTCCCACGGGCTGGTCCCCCCAATGGCCCGCGAATCGGCGTGCTGTCGGCGACCGCGCGGTGCTTGCCCCGCCGCCGGGACCATTGTCAAGGCCGGTTCTTGGCCGGAAGGGGGGATTCATGGCGTCGGACATAACGCTTGCGGTCGGCGATGGCGCGCGCCGCATGACCTATGCAGAGCTTGCGACTGTCAGGGGGATATCAGCCCTGTCAGCCGAACGCCTGGTGCGTCGTCGGAATTGGCCGCGCCAGGTCGGCAATGACGGGATTGTCCGCGTCCTTGTCCCCCTGACAGAGGCTCGCAAGCGGACAGTGAGAGTTCGCAAAAATGGGCCTGTGTCCGCCCCCGGACGTCCGCGCCGGACATCCGTCCCGGATACTCCGAATGTCAGGGCGATTATCAGGGAGGTCATTCGGGAAATTGCCGACGCGGCTCCCCCTGACATCAGGGATGATGACAGGGATGACAGCGAGGCGATTCGCACGTTGCAATGTGTCCTAGAAGAGCGCGACCGCACAATTGCGGCACATGAGGCGACGATTCGTGATCTCCGCGCCCGGCTCGATTCGGAAGTAGAGGAGCGGCGGCGGGTACAGGAGCGGCTGATGGCGCCGCTGACGCGCCGACAGGCCGGCAGCGTGCCGGCGGTGCCGCGACCGGAAACGACCTCCGGTTCACGCCGGTCGTGGTGGCGGCGGTGGTTCCGGTGATCCACTATTGACCGGAGGGGAAATCCTGAGCTTCGCCGTGTTGCCCGCCCGGACCTCACCCGATCCGTGGGCCGGAAAAGCTGGTCTCTGACATTTCTCCCATGCGCGTCGCGATGAAGGGCGTATCCATGTGCGAGCAAAGGAAGTCCTCTTCGTGTCGTGGCCGGCCCCGAGGCGCGGAAAGCCCAGGTCTTTTTGCTCGTCAAAGAACGCGTTGAGTTGATCGGGCCTGAATTAGACGCGCGACGGAGGGCCGCAATGACATCTGAGCTGGACCCCGAAAATGAGACAGGTGACTAAGGTGGAGCCCTGCCCCTGGAAAGCGCGGAGAGCGCGGGAGCGGGACATGAAGCGGACACGGAAGAAGCACAGTGCGGGGTTCAGGGCGAAGGTGGCGCTGGCGGCGATTAAGGGCGACCGGACCATCGCCGAGCTGGCGGGGGAGTTTGGGGTCCACCCGAACCAGATCTCCAACTGGAAGAAGCGACTGCTGGACGGTGCGGCGAGCGTCTTCGAGGGCGGCACCCGACGAAAAACCCGATCGTCCGCCTTGCATCAGATAGCCGACATTGGGGCCTCAAGAATTTCGCAGCAAAAATACAGAATTGAAAACAAAGGCCTTTTTTGCTGCGAAAATTAGCTGCATAATGAGAGCATGAAATACGGCTATGCGCGGGTATCGCCGGGGGGCAAAAGCGAGCGTTGACGCTCAGGCGCGGCAACTGACCAAGGCGGGATGCAAGAAGGTTTTCCGCGACGTGCATGTGAGCGGAGCCAAGACCGACCGGGCGCAGCTTGCCCGCCTGATCGAGACGCTTGAGCCGGGCGACGTGCTGATGGTGACGCGCCTCGACAGGCTGGCGCGATCCACGCGCGACCTGTTGAACACGCTTGCGGCGATCACCGAGCAGAACGCCGGTTTCCGATCCTTGGGCGACGCATGGGCCGACACGACGACATCGCATGGCCGGCTGATGCTGACCGTGCTCGGCGGCCTGGCCGAGTTCGAGCGTGATCTAATCCGCACGCGTACCGGCGAAGGCCGCGAGCGGGCCAAGGCGCGCGGCGTGAAGCTGGGCCGCAAGCCCAAGCTGACCGTCCATCAACGGCAGGAGGCGATCAAGCGCCGCGACGTGGACGGCAAGCCGATCCGCGACATTGCCCGCAGCTACAACGTCCACAACAGTACGATTTCCAGATTGTCAGCGGCGTGAAAATCAAAGTCGCAGTTGATCGCTTATGGAAAATCGCGGTCTGAGAGAGTCGCGGAACTGAGTGTTACTTGGGACCAATCCGTTGAGCGCCATAGATGATCGGAACGCTGAATTTAATTCTGCTGACGGTGCTCCGCTCCCAAGCCTTAGACCCTTCACCGCCGATCTCGACAGCGGGAAGCAGCTTAATCCCACCCTTGCCGCCCGCGCTTGCCTTGTCTGCCTCAGTTACCGCCACATCGAACTCAACCGGCAGTATAGCCTTCGACCAGTCCTCTAGTCCTTCAATAACCGGGGCTATTTTCCCCTGACGGTGTTCGGGCGCAGTGCGGATTGCGTCCTCTACGCCGTCAAGGATCGCAGCCAGCGTTTCGGCCACAAATTCTCGAAGTTCCATCGTCGCTCTCCCTTCGATGACAAAGGTTGGTCGCCACCGATACCCGATCAAGGCAGCGGGCATGCGGCGGCGGGCCGCCCACTGTCAAAGCAGTGGCGGTCGTGGTAGGCTGGTTGTTATGGCTATTTTGAAGGGCAGGGGTCAATTACGGGCGCTGCCGCCCGGGCAAGATATTTTCGAGGTAGATTATGAGATTCACATAGGCAGCAAACCGCTTGGCCGAAATGCAGTCGGTCTGCCACCGGTGACAAGCCCGACTATAGAAGCGACGACGAGGATCACGACGGTCGATGGCCGCCAAATTCCTGATCCGGGGCAGCACGTCTTAATGAATGAGAGGGGGGCCGAAGTGCTGCGTCTCGCAAAGGATTTCGGAAAGTGGTACGGATTAAACCCTTGAGATGGGCCGACGCAACTAGCACAGCGCTTTCGATTATTGTGGTTTAACTCAGTCGCATAACCGCGTGCTTAAACCGATGGCAAGTTGGACATAGCAATTCAAAATCTAGGGTTGTTGTGTAGCGTTGACCCTCTGCAAGGGGGTTCCGGTGATGAACATCCAGAAGCGTGCGAGGTTGGATACGTGTTCCAGCCACTCGTTTTGCGGGGTCGAACGCGCACTCATCACAACTCAGAGTACCGGCGCGCCGACGCTGTTTCAAAAACCTATCGGCCAGCCACGCCGCGCGCCGCCGCACTTTTGAGCGCTGCTCCTCGGTTAGCCCTTCCATAGCACTGGCCGCGAGATCTCGGTCGATGTCTCGTTGTAATTTTTCACTGATTTCGCTGCCTGCGGCCATTACCGCCTCGTCCTCTATTCCTATCCATGCGTTCAGGGCGGGGCGTGGGGTTATTACGAGCGCGGCGAGCTTCGCACCGTCGTCGTCATTCAATGGGCGCAGGAGCGTTGAAGGATGTGCAAACAGCCGTCGATAGTCCTCCGGACCAAAAACGGCAGCGGCGTCTGGTTGATTCTCGATACCGTGGCTTTCGATGATAGGAAAGGCGACTGACCAGCGACATCGATTGGCGTCCCGAGCCCACATATCTTGCAGTCGCTCAAACGCAGCATTGCCGACGATCTCTCGCAGAGGTCGGCCGTGGCTCGGACGAAGGCGGTGAACCGCAATTAGCCGACCTGCCAATGAGGCATGCTGTTCTAAATCCCGGAGGTATTCAGGATCACTTTCAAAGCCAGCGTTCGGCGACTCAATCGAGCGTGTCACATAATCAAGAACATATCCGTCTCTTGCTTGTCGAACCACAGCCGTTTCACAGATTGCTCGCGCGTTGATAGATGCGTCTCTTGGCGTGAACTCCAAAGAGGGACCACCCGCCGCCCAATGCGATTTTGCTGCTGTGACAGGCTGAGGCAGATCAGAAATTCGCAAGACGCCGGTTCCCGCTAAGGTTCAACGGTTGGACTATTGCCCCGTCTTAGGCTGTTAACCTCGAAATCGTGTTCTGACTGACATTGTAGCTGCGGGCAACGCTGCGCTGTGTCTCGCCCGCTTCGAGGCGCTTGCGGGCTCTTGCTGCGTTCAAGGATGCGGCGGCGCTCCAGCTTGGCGGCAACCCCGAGAATGGCGAAGACGATATCGGCAAAGTCAAACGTCATGTCGAGGTATGGCTCGGCCAATGAACGGATACCGGCCCCGGCGCGCTGCATCTCGCCGGCGATAACCAGAAGGTCGGTGGTGTCGCGCGAGAGCCGATCAACGGCCGGGGTGATCACCACGTCGCCGGGGGCAAGTCGTTTCATCGGCTTACCAAGCTACAGCCGAGCGGCGCTGGGCGAAGCCGATCGGCGCGTCGCCACGGCGTGTCTCCCGTCCGTATGAGCCGAATCGGCTTTCCACCGTGGCTTCGCTCAAATATCACGAGAAACGCTCATTGAGAGCCGATCCGGCGAAGCTGCCGGAGCACCGCTAGATTGGCTTCGTGGGCTGCAGCCACAAGATCCTGATAAGGCAGATCGGCAACCGTCACAAAACCGATATGGCCGTTCTCGCCATCAAAAGTCCGGCCGGTCAACGGCTCGTCGAGATATTGGAACCAGTGAGCGCCGACAAAGTCGGAGTTATCGGCTACGGCGTGCAGATAGCGCGCATAGGCGGGGCCGCGTTCGCCTTCTCTGCCAACGCCGACCAGCCCCTCCCAGAACAGGCCCCTATCGATCGATCCGAAATGGAACTCGCCGATCAACGCTGGTTTACCTAGCCCGTGAAAGCGCGCCCATTCGTGCGGATCATCGGCAATCGATCGCCGATAGCGGTTGAAACTGACAACATCGCACCAGCGGGCGCACGCCTCGACTGCCTCCTCGGTTTGCCAGGCGAAACGACTCCCGAGATAGAGGTGGTCGGGGTCGTGGCGGTGTAAGGCTTCGGCCACGACGCGAAAATAGGCGCCGGCAAACCGGCGGGAGAAGACCTCCAAATCGCCGATCACCGCGGGATTTTCGAGGGCTGACGGTGGCAGCGACAGTCCGGGTTGACGCAGCGCCTCCCAGGAAGTCAACAGGATGCCCCATGCCTGCGCCAGCCGTTGCGGTTCTCGATAAGTCTCGATCAGATATGCAGCAAAGGCGGACTTCGCTGGGCTTTCTAGTCCGGCGGCGAGCGTATTGAGGGCCAGCGCATAGTATGTGCGTGCGCTCGCCGGCGAACCGCTTCCCCAGGACAGTTCGTTATCGACGAAATAGCCGATCAGGTAAGGATCACCGCGGAACCGCGCCGCAGCATTGCGCGCCATCTTGTCCGCAGCTTCGGCAAAGCGCGCATCAAAGGGATCGGCCATCGGCCCCCACCAATCCGCGCCAGAACTGACTTTGGCATATTCGCCCTCGGGTGACAAAGGCACCGTGTAGGGCAGGCGATGCATCGACCACAACTCGGGATCGCTCCAATTCCCAATCGTGTTGAAACCCCAGGCTTCGAGCCGGGCGGATGTTTCCTCACGCCAGCGCGAGCGCCACTCGGCGCCGAACTTGCGCTCGAGGTTGGCCGTATGGAAATCGAACGCATGTCCATGATCGAACGAGCGACCGCGCTGCGCCTGCAGACCGCGGCGATCATCCTGTTCGCTCCAGTGCGCGGCGAGTTCGCCATCTCGCGCCGGCAGATCGCGGAACATGAACTCACGGCCGTCGATATAGGTCGCCCCATCGGACACGACGGTATCCATGCCGATCGAGAAAAAAGGATTCCCCTCAGGCGTGACGAGCCACCACCTGCCGTCCCGTCGTTCTGTTCGAAAAAATCCGGTCGCGCGAAACTGGCCGCTCTCCTCCAGCCCGCCAAAGCGATCGCGTTTGAGAGGTTCGTCGCGCCTCTGCGCGAGTTGATTTGCCTCTTCTGCACCTCTGGCGCGCAGCATCTCGTCCGAGCTTACCTTTTCTGGCCAGATGCCGTGGCTAAGCTGGCCGAAACTATCGACGATCCTGTCATAGGCGGTCTTGTCCACCTCGCTCGGGGAGTCGACACACAGTCGACCGACAGTCAAAGCCTGTGGAGCCGCAGGGCGCCAGATTCCCAGACGAACCGATGTAACCTGCGCGGAGTTGATCGACCCCTTGGTCGCGGTAACCGGCAAGTTTGGCGAAAGGCCGGCTGCTTTCAGTGATGGCCCGCCAATCATACCCATTGAACGCGGCAACGGTGCGTCGATCCAGATCGTGAGATCACCGGCGCTATGTGGCGCAATCGATGTACTGCCGCCTAATGAGCGGCCGGCAGCGCTTTCGATATGCAGCGTCAAATCCAGGGGTTCGTCGCCGGGGTTCTCGACAGGGAAAGCTTACTGGTCGCCGACCAGTTCCAAGCCCCCTGTACCGGCTTGAACAGCAGCGCGGGCTGCTCTCCTTTGCCGAAGACGACGCGCAATCGCCCTCCATCTCGTGACTCGATTGTCGCGTTCAGGGTCTCGACGGCGAATTGAACGTTTTCTGCGGCGGCGCCGCTTGTTAAAGTCAGCAGCGAAACCGTTATCATGAGGGCCCACCTCCAGTCACGAGCGGCTAGCATCGATACCAGCCACTCGCGCTTCTCTACCGAGGCGAACTGTGCAGCCATTCCGGCACCGGCAGGCAATATCAAAACAGCAATGTGCATCAGACACCCCGAGACATTTGAATACTCCCGACAATCGAGATCGACCGCTTTTTTTTGCCTAATCCTAATCCCGCAGCTGCGCGACCCCACGGCCGATCCTTCCGGCTGACGTTATGGGCTTGCGGTCGGCCCTGCCCCCTGTAACACGCGAATAGTGTCGGCGTCTCGACATCTCCGGGCAGGTATTCCACTCGATAATTCGGAGAGCGTCCTTTCCCCATTAGCCCGATCCGCACCGTAGCGGCGCCCAATTCGCGTTTGCACTCCCACATACGCTCGCACACGCCGCGCACGTACTCCTCGGCATTATCGAGCTTGCCTATTATGTCTGCCATCGTGGCGTCATTCTCGATCCGCATGGTCGCTCCATCCCCGCCCTTACCTCCTCGCCCCTGTCAGCACGAAGTCGATCTCCCGGCCGCCGCATCGCGAGCATATCAGCCGCTTGTGCCAGTCGCGAACGGCGGTGTCGGCGCCGTAACGCTGATCCATTACCGCTGGATCGGGCTCGATCCGGTGGTTGCAAGCCCGACACCATACGATCAGTCGTGCGCCCGCTGCGGCAGTGCTACCGAGCGTCGCCGGTGGGCCAGAGTAGGAATTCATTATCCTCGTGCGCGCCGTTGCTTTGCCCTGGCCCGAGGCGGTGCGGACACCTTCAGCGGCGGCAGAGGCTCGGGTCTCTGATGCGGCTCGACGAGCTTGTCCAGAATGCCTCGCAGCACCCCGATTCGCGGTGATAGCGGATAGCGGTCGTTGGCCATCGTGCGCTTTAGCAACGCCGTCAACGCCGTCTTTTCATCTTGCGTGAGCCGGGATAGAGCGTCGTCAGCCATAACGTGGTCCAACCCCTTACACGTTGGTGGTCAGAGAGCGGCGTCGTGCCCCCAGCACGAGCGCCGTTCTTGTTTATAGCCTAGCGGCGGCGCAAGCGCACGGCGCGCCCGCCGCCGGGTTCGACTGGTCTAGCGTGGCGATGCGCTCATTGATGTAATCTTCGAGTGCGACGCCAGCGCCCGGAAATGATCGTTCATATTCGTCGAAGTGCTCGGCGTTGTCGGCAAGGAGCCAGGTGATGGCGCGCCACCGCGGCGGTGTTGACCGTGGCCTCCAGATACAGCGCCGAGACCGACATGCCGAAATAGATGCGGGCGCAGCCTTCGATGGCGCGGTGCACGACCTCAGCGCCGAGCCGGCGCAGGGCGGCAGCGCGCTCGTCCTCCCGCCGGACCAGGGCGCGCACCTTGTGGCCTTTGGCGAGCAGCATTCCGGTGAGGTTGCGGCCGATGGCGCCGATGGCGCCGGCCGCTCCGGTCACGAGGATCGGGCTGTCGTGTGTGGATTTCATCATCATATCGCTGGCTTGAAGTTGCGGAAGGTTTTAGCGGCGTCCGGAGTTTCATCGGACAGATCACGGGGCCTCGGCGGTTCGCACAATGCCAGGGTTTTTTGCTTTAAGTTGCGCGGAGCGCCGTTTCAAAGCGCTGGTAGCGGGCTGCGCTCCTCGCCCTCAGCAAGCGCCGCCAGCGCTGCGATGGCGGACGAGGAAGGGGTGCGAGGTTGCCTTCGCTTGAGCGCGGCGAGCGGCGCCACCCGCTCGGGAAAACAACGCGTCACTGAGCTATTGGGTTTCAAGCTGGTTGGTCCCGGCTATCTGAGTGCCAGCAGTAGCGCGTTCGACAACAGCCTTTGTCAGCTCTTCCAAGAAGAGAGGCACTCCATCGGTTCGGTCGATGATTTCGTCCAACAGCTCGCCTGACAGTACCGTCGAACTGCCGACCAGCCCGCGGATCAGTTCGTTGCTCTCGTCCCGAGCTAGGCGTCTCAGAGAGACAATTGTGACATGCGGCTGGCCAATCCATGGCGGCTGGAACTCCGGGCGGAAGGTCGCCACGAGAAGCACCGGCAGACGCCCGATCTGTTCTACCGTCAGGTCCAGCAGCTCGCAAGAACTTGGATCGGCCCAATGCAGGTCCCCGAAGATCATCAGTACGTGCTGCTGGCGGGTCAAGCCGGCGAGCTGCCGCAATAACGCCTCCAACGTCCTTTCCTTCCTGCGTTGTGGGGTGAGGTCCAGACCGCCGTAGCGGCCACCCGCCGGCACCGCCAGCAGCTCAGCCAGCAACTGAACATCGCCTTCCGCCGGTTCGTTCGCAGCAACGAGCACTTCCAATTTCTCAAGCCTCACTGACGGCGTATCCTCGCGCGCGAAACCAGCAGCTCGTTCCGGCTGCGCAATAAACGGGAACAGGGCGCTGTCCTGACGGTGCGGCGAACAGAAATAGCGCAAACGGACATGCTGCTCGCTTTACAGACTCAGTCGGAACGCCTCGGCTAGTCGTGATTTACCGATGCTGTCAACGCCGGAGAGAAATTGCATCGGCGGGCCGGAGTAAAAATGCATCACGGCTGAGGCGGAGGGCTGGCCCTGTTCAGGTCAGTGACGTCCAAACTCAGCGTGAGCATGCGGTGAGCACCGCAGGCTGGGCTACTCGTCGGATTTGAACTCAGGCGGCGCGCGGCCGGCGGCTCGTAGGTCAGTGATGGTCTGGCGTAGGTTTTCAATGCCGTCTTTGGTGAAGGCGGGGACGCCGTCTTCGCCGACGCCGTAGACCCAGAGGCAGCCGTCTTCCGGGAACAAGTCGGTCGACAGCTCGTACAGCCAGTCTTCGTCCTCGCCGAGCAGATTGGCGACGTAGCCGATCGTGAAGACGTGGGCGATGGCGGCCATGATCAGGCGGCCTGACTTTGCAGTGTCCAACGCGGTCGCCAGTTCCACGGCAGCAACTCGTCGATCCTCTGGGCCGGATGGTCGGCGATGCGGGCCAGGACGTCGGCCAGCCAAGCCTGCGGGTCGATGTCGTTCATCTTGGCGGTGACGATCAGGCTGAACATCGCTGCGGCCCGCTGCCCACCCCCGTCGGAGCCCGCGAACAACCATGATTTTCTGCCCAGGGCAATGCCACGTAGTGCTCGCTCGGCGGCGTTGTTCGACAGGCAGATCCGACCGTCGTCGAGGAAGCGGGCGAACGCCGGCCAGCGCTTGAGCATGTAGTCCATCGCCTTGGCCAGATCGTTGCCACGCGAGAGCTTGCGCCGCTGCTCCCGAAGCCAGCTTTCCAGATCGGCGACCAGGGGCGCGCTCAGCTCCTGCCGGACCGCCCGGCGCTGCTCGGTACTGTGGCCGTTGATCGCGCGCTCGATATCGAACAGCGCGTCGATGCGCCGGACCGCCTCCAGGGCCAGCGGCGAGATTACGCTGGTGGTGTTGCCCTGCGCCTGGCGCCTGGCATTGGCGGTGACATCGGCCATGATGAAGAACGGCCGCCGTGCATGCACCCAACACGCCGCCTCGACAAGCGGGCCCGGCTTGCGATCGGCCTCGTAGAGCTTGTTGTAGCCGGCATAGGCGTCGGCCTGGAAAATCCCGGTATAGCCGGCCAGATGCGCGTGCGGGTGCTTGCCGCCGCGATCACGCGAGTAATAGAACATCGCCGCCGGTGGCGCCGGCCCGGCAAACGGCCGGTCGTCGCGCACATAGACCCAACATCGCCCGGTATCGGTCTTGCCTTTGGCCAGGACCGGCACGACGGTGTCGTCGCTGTGCAATCGCTCGGCGGTGAACACGTGTCGCTCGATGCGCCGGATCAGCGGCGCCAATACCGCGCAGCAGCCGCCTACCTGATCAGCCAGGGTCGACAGGCTGAGTGGCACGCCCTCCCGGGCATAGCGTTCGGCCTGGCGG
>Ga0306922_10007332_pt1 | contig 10634 bp, 10 predicted proteins | sample sta12Cox44000082_FD_203758 | JGI IMG/M metagenome (GOLD analysis project Ga0306922, IMG submission 203758) | Lab enrichment of tropical soil microbial communities from Luquillo Experimental Forest, Puerto Rico - statoxic.12C.oxic.44.000.082 (v2)... | ecosystem: Environmental > Terrestrial >...
CGCCGCCAGGGCCCTTCCCCCGCGGACGCACCCGCCGCGTCTGGTCGATGTGGTGCTGGACGGATTTGCACTGCTGGTCGTCGGCGGGCCGGCCGCCGCCGCACCGGTGCTGCGGCAAGCCACGAGCGCCTTTGCCCGCCCGGGCATCCCCGAGGAAGAGCTACTCCGATGGGGCTTTGTCGCTACGGTGGCGGACGAAGCTCTCTGGGACGACGAGGGCTGGCGCGTCACCGTCAGGCAGGTTCAGCTCGCCCGTGACGTCGGCGCGCTCGACCAGCTCTCGTTCCTTCTGAACCGTATGGCTATAGAGACCGTGTGGAGTGGTGACTTCGCCGCCGCCGCTAGGTTGATCGCCGAAGCCCGTGCGGTCTGCGAGGCGACCGGGTCTCGCTTCGCGCCCGTCGCCGCTGCGATGCTGGCCGCGTTCCGGGGAAGGGAAGCCGAAGCCGTCCCGCTGATCCAGTCCATCGTCGAGCAGGCCACAGCCGCGGGCCAGGGAGTCTCGGTGACAGTCGCGCACTGGGTCGCCGCAGTCCTCTATAACGGCCTCGGCCGTTACGAGGAAGCACTGGCAGCGGCCCGGCAAGCCAGCGAGCACAAGCACGTATATCTCTCCGTGTGGGCGTTGCCGGAGCTGATCGAAGCCGCCGCACGCGCCGGAAACCCGCGCATCGCCGACGATGCCCTCGACCGGCTGGCGGAAGCGACGCAGGCCGGAGGAACCGAGGACGGGCTGGGGGTCGAGGCGCGCTCCCGTGCCCTGCTGAGCGAGGGCGAAGTCGCCGAAGCGTACTATCGCGATGCGATCGGCCGGCTCGGCAACGCCCGGCGGCGGCCGGAGTTTGCCCGGGCCCATTTGCTTTACGGCGAGTGGCTGCGCCGCCAGCGCCGCCGCCGCGACGCCCGGGACCAACTTCGCACCGCCTTCGTCATATTCGACTCGATAGGCATGGAGGCATTCGCCGGCCGGGCCCGGGCCGAGTTGCGCGCCACCGGCGAGCGCGCCAACCCGCGCGGCCCGGGGGCCTCGGAGGTGCTCACTGCGCAGGAGGAGCAGATCGCCTGGCTGGTCGCCGAGCACTTGTCCAACCGGGAGATCGCCGCGCGGCTGTTCATCAGCGCCAGCACCGTCGAGTACCACCTGCGCAAGATCTTCCGCAAGCTAGACGTCAGCAGCCGGGCCCAGCTCGCCCGGACACTTCGGGACGACAAAGAAACACCCACGCAGCGGGACTGGCGGTGAGCTACGGTCCGCTCGCGACACGGATCCGGTCATCGACCTGGGTGACGCCGGGCGCGGACCAGGCGGCTGTCACCACGTGATCGTGCGCGGCCCAGGAACTGACCGTGCCGGACAATATCACCAGCCCGTCAGAGGAGGTTTCGACCGAGAGCCCGTACGCCTCTAGGGCGGCATCGCGTTGGAACGCGGCGCGGATGGCGTCCCGCGCCTCACGGGCATCGGGAGTCTGGGTCAAGGTGATGGCGTTGTCAATGCCGGCAACGCCAGGCACGTTGGCGGTGCGGAACTCAGCCGCCTCGCGCTGGTAGTGCCACTGCGCCGTGCCGGTCAGGGTGACGAAGCCGTCCCGGGCCTGCGCATCGACGGTCGTTGGCACTGAGACGTCCAGAATCAGCGCTTCCAGCACGTCGCCGCGCAGATCCTCGTCATCCTGCTGGTCTTTGTCCGGGATCTGCACCCGAAGCTCATTAGCGACACGGGTAACGCCGCGGACACGTGCCGCGGCCCTGCCCCCCGCGCGCTTCACCCGGAGGCTGGCCACGGTCCCCCGCAGCGTGACCGTGCCGTCGGCGGCCGATACCTCGATCGCCTCGCTGCCCACCTGGGGATCCCAGGAGAGCTCGGCGGCGACGTGACGCCATAGGTCGTCATCCTTCATTGCTGGCTCGCTCCACCTCCGGCGTGGGTCTCCCCGTGATCACTGGCTTCTTTCTAGTCGCTATGGCCAGTCTCCCGCATCCATGAAAGTCCTTAGTCATTCCGGGGCAAGGCCGCTATGGCTACCGGCAGGACTAAGGACCTTCCGGGATTCGATCGGCTTACCGGATTCGTAGCGTTTACGGGAGACCTATCCGCACGGATCCGGAGGTGCCCGGGAGAGCCGTGGTAAGGAGCTCTGGCGTCCGAACCGGACTCTCCAGGACGGATGAGGACGCCGAGGAGGCCACCATGTGCCCGGTGATGCCCTGCTTGATCAATGGCGCTTGGCAAGCTGACGCCGTCTTCGTGTCGAGGCTGCAACGCGGCGATGAGCCCAGCGCGGGTCAGGTACGGCAGGCGGTCACTGCGGCGATCCGTGCTTTCGGCTACTCCGGCTGTGCCGAACGGGTGGCGGAGGAGTTCGGCGATCATCCCGAAACGGCGGTGATCCGGATGCGCTGGGCGCGTGCAATGGCCCGCGAGGCCTTCGCGGACTCAGCGCCGGAGCCCGGCCCGCAGGCAGATGCTGGCGCGTTGCTGGTCGTCCGTCCCCGGCTGCCCGCGGAGCAGACATCAGGCACGCGAGAGGCAATGACATGACAGCGGTGATCGGTGACTCCTCACCGGGCGCGCCCGGGGAAACTGTGCCGCGGGCACGCTGTGTCGGCGACGAGGCTATGTGCGGACGTGAGCCCGAGCGGCGGATAGTCCGTGACCTGCTGTGGCGGGCTCAGCAGGGGGTCGGCGGCGTGGTGCTGGTGGAGGGAGAGTCGGGGATAGGCAAGTCCCTGCTGCTGCGCGAGGCCGCTGGCATGGCGGCGGGGGAGGGGTTTTCGCTGGCGGCCGGAGCAGCCGACCGGCTGGGGCGGGCGCTCCCGTTCTTCGCGCTGCGCACGGCGCTGGGTGAGCCATTCGCCAGGCTCATTGCCGATGATCCCGAGCGTGACCTGTCGGATGCGCCTGGGTGGTGGATCAGCCAGATGGGCGCGCATCTGGAACAGCGGGCCGCGGCAACCCCCGTCCTGGTGTGCCTGGATGACCTGCAGTGGGCAAGCCCGGCCACCCTGGCAGCCTTGCGGACGTTGCCACGGGAGCTGAAATGCCACCCGGTCGCCTGGCTTCTCGCCCGGGCCAGCACACCACAGCATGACGCGGAATACCTGTTCGGCCTCCTGGAGAAAGATGGCGCGGTCCATGTCACCCTGGGGCCGCTCGATGATGACGCGATGGCGGCGCTGGTCACGAGCGCGTTCGGCTCGCCGCCGGACCAGGCGTTGCTGGCCCTGGCTTGCGGTGCCGCCGGGAACCCCGCGCTGCTCACCGAGCTGATCGGCGGTCTGGGCGACGATAAGGCCGTCCGGGTCACCGGTGACCGCGCCGTCCTGGTTTCCACCCGGATGCCGCGGCGGGTGCGCCGGGTCGCGCAGCGGTGGCTTGATGGCCTCAGCAATCAGGCCCGGCACCTGCTGGCGACGGCGGCGGTGCTCGGCCCGTCATTCCGGCTGGAGGACGCGGCGGAGATGCTGGGCGAAACGCCGGCCACATTGCTGCCCACGGTCGAGGAGGCGATGAACACCGGGATCATGACCGCCGCCGGTAACGCGTTCTCGTTCAGGCACGAACTGCTGCGCCGTGCGGTCGCCGACATGATCCCGCGGCCAGCGCGGGCGGCGCTACATTCCCAGTACGGCCAAATCCTGCTCAGCCGAGGCGAAACCGCAGCACTGGCTGCCGGTCACCTGCTGCAGGCCGCGCATCCGGGAGACCCAGCCTCGCTAGTCAGCCTGGACACTGCGGCGGCGCAGGCACTGGGTTCGGCTCCGCAAACCGCCGCCGACCTGGCGCTGCGCGCACTGGAGCTGACACCCTCGGCTGACCCCGGCGCGCTGTCCCGCGCGGTGGCCGCCACCGAGGCCCTGGCCGCGGCCGGCCGACTGGACCAGGCCGCCCGGCTCGCCCAGGACACCTTGGCCAAGCCGCTGCCGCCGGTTGCCGAAGCCGGGCTGCGGTGCGCCCTGTCCTCGGTCCTGAGCGCCCGCGGCCAGGCCCGCGACGCCGCCCGCCAGGCCGAAATGGCCCTGGCCCGGCCGCAGCTGCCGGACGGCCTGCGCGAGGAGGCGCTGACCATGCATCTGCTGGCCCTGGCCGGGGCGCGCGACGGACTCGCTGGGCCGCTGGCCGACACCATCCTTGCCGACCCCAGCCAGCATGACGGCCATGCCGTCGTGGCGGCCCTGGCCGCCCGCGCGGTCATCGCCTGGGACAACGGCCAGATCAGCGAGGCGGTCGGGCTGCTGCGCGATGCCGCCCGGTCTGGCGCCGGGATCTCCCCCGATGCCCGCCATCCCCAGCCACTGCTCGCGCTCGCTGCCGCCCTTGTCGACCTCCGCCAGCTAGAGGAAGCCGACGGCATCCTCCGCGCCGCCGACCACCCGGCGCTGCACGACATTCCAGGCCATGCGGGATTGTCCATCCTTCGCGCCCGCATCCACCTGGCCAACGGCCGCCTGCCCGAGGCTGACGCTGCCGGCCTGGCGGCCCTGGCCAGCGCCGAGACGCTGGGAGCTGACGGGTACGTCTCGACCGCGCGCTGCGTTCTGGCGGTAATCGCGCTGCGCCGCGGCGACATCGCGGTCGCGGCTGAGCACATCGCCGGCCGCTCCGCTCCAATGCCGCATTTCCCCGGCCTGTATGCGCGCGCCGAGGCCACCCTGGCCCGGGCCCAGATCACCGAAGCGCGGGACGGCCCAGCCGCCGTCATCAGCCACATCCGCCAGGCCGGTGCCGGTCTCCCAGCATGGCAAGGGCTGCTGGCCGGCGATCCGGCTCTTGCGGCCTGGCTGGTGCGCACCTCGCTCGCGGCCGGTGACCAGGCCCTGGCCAGCCAGGTCACCGGCACCGCCGTGGCCCTCGCCGGCGCCAACCCGGGGTTCCCCGCCCTGGCCGCGGCCGCGGCACATAGCCAAGGCCTGGTCACCTGTGACGCGGGTCTCCTCGCCGAGGCCGCGGCGCAGCATCCCGACTCGTGGGGCAGGGCCTCCGCCACCGAAGACCTCGCCGTGTTGCTCGCCAGCACGGCCAAGGACCATGCAATCAGGCACCTCAACGCCGCCCTCGACGGATACCGCCAGACCGGTGCCGACCGCGACCAGGCGCGCATCCGGCGGCGGCTGCGCGAGCTCGGCGTCCGCCACCGCCACTGGAGCACGCCCGCCACCAGGCCCGTCGTCGGCTGGGACAGCCTTACCGACACCGAGCAGGCGGTCTCCAGGCTCGTCGCTCAGGGACTGAACAACAACCAGGTCGCCGCCCGCATGTACATCAGCACCCATACCGTCGCCCATCACCTGCGCCAGGCATTCCGCAAACTGCAGATCGCCTCACGCGTTGAACTCGCCCGCATCGTCATCGAGGAAGCAGCAGCCGGCTCATGACTCTCACCGCCGCTGCCGGAGCCTTAGAACTCAGTCCCCGTGTAGAAGGAAGGAGCTGACTGGCCATGAGCCATGTTTCGCGCGGTTTTCGCGGCCGAGGCCGCGTATCTGCCGAAGAAAAGGACCGGGTACCGCCGGGTCAGCACGTAACCGCAGATTTCCCAGTACTCTCGGCCGGCCCGACGCCACATACGCCGCTGCCGGAGTGGACATTCTCGATTACCCAAGGCGGCGGCACGCTCAAGTCTTGGACCTGGCAAGAGATGCAGGCGCTGCCGGCCGAAACCGTCACTGCCGACATCCACTGCGTCACCCGCTGGTCCAAGCTCGGCACCCAGTGGCGGGGCGTGTCGGTGGACACGCTCCTGGACCAGGTAGCGGCCGAGGCCCCCTACGTGCTGGCATTCTGCGACGGCGACTACACCACCAACCTACCGTCCGAGGACGTCACCGGCGGTAAGGCCTGGGTGGCCTTCGGCTACGATGGCGCGCCGCTCGAACCCGAGCACGGCGGCCCGGCCCGGCTGCTCGTGCCGCACCTGTACTTCTGGAAGAGCGCCAAATGGGTGCGCGGCCTGGAACTGCGCGAGGACGACGCGCCCGGGTTCTGGGAGACCTACGGCTATCACATGTATGGAGACCCATGGAAACAACAACGGTACGCCGGCGACTTACCTGGCAGGCCGCCGCCGTCACCGCCATCACGCGGGAGACGGCCTCGGTGGTCACCATCGAGCTGGAGCCGCCGAACTGGCCCGGACACCGTGCCGGGCAGCATCTGGATGTGCGGCTGATCGCCGAGGACGGCTACACCGCAGAGCGTTCCTACTCGATCGCCTCGGCGCCCGGCGAGCCGCTGGCCATCACGGTGGAGCGGCTCGAAAACGGCGAGGTGTCACCGTACCTCACTGACGAACTGCGGGCAGGAGACCAACTGGAGCTGCGCGGCCCGATCGGCGGGTACTTCGTGTGGGAGCCCGCCGATGACAGCCCGCTGATGCTGCTCGCCGGCGGGTCAGGCGTCGTTCCGCTGCGCTCCATGCTGCGGCACCGCCTGCGCACCGGCAGTGGCGTCCCGGCCCGGCTGCTGTACTCCTCCCGCACCCTGCCCGATGTGATCTACCGCCGCGAACTCGGCCACTACGGTGACGGCGTGCGGGTGATCTGCACGCTGACCCGCAGCCAGCCTCCCGGCTGGACCGGTCACTCAGGCCGGGTGAATACCGCGATGCTCGCGCAGACCGTCTGGCCAGCCAGCCACCATCCGCTCGCGTTCGTCTGCGGGCCCACCAGCTTCGTCGAGACAGTAGCCGAGAACCTCATCGGGCTCGGTTACCCACCCGAACGGGTCAAGACCGAGCGGTTCGGCGGGACCTGAGAGACCAATTAGCACTCTTGACGATGTGGGCTTCGAGGCACGCGGCGAAAGTGGACCTATGTCCCGCGGAAGGACCCGCTCATGCAGAAGAGTTGCCCGGCTATGAGTCCCATCTCGCGTGGCTCGGGTATCCGCCCGAGCGGGGTGAAGACCGAGCGGTCCGAGACGCTAGGAGGGCACTGATGGACGCAGTGGACGGAAACGCGATCGGCGGCCTGCTGATCGATGTCTTCGGTACGGAGATGACCGCCGCGAACAGCACCTGCCGCATTTGCGGCGCCAGCAGGCCAGTGGCTGAACTCGTCGTCTACCGGCGGGCTCCTGGCACCGTGGTCCGCTGCCGGACCTGCGGCAGCGTCCTCATGGTCTTCGTCAAGGCGCACGGCGTGACCTGTGTCGACCTGGCCGGGCTGGCCAGCCTGGGCCAGAGCGAGACCGGCACTACGCGAGCGGGCGGGATGTCGAGATAGCCCTGATGGCGAACGAGCACCCAGGAAACCCAACAGAAGGAGCGAACATGTCGCACGAGGAGTCCATGTCCATGGGGACGCCGCAAGAGGAGTCCATGTCCATGGGGACGCCGGAAGAGGAGTCCACGTCCATGGGGACGCCGGACCAGGAGTCCACGTCCATGGGGACGCCGGACCAGGAGTCCACGTCCATGGGGACGCCGGACCAGGAGTCCACGTCCATGGGGACGCCGCACGACTGACCCCATACCGATGGGGGGCCTGCCCATGCCCTTGCTGCACCCGGTGACCCTTTCCCCCATTGACGCTCACCGTCCCCGCCGGTAAGGCCGTCACGGTGCCAACGATGTTCGCCGGCCAGTTCGGCGTGGTGCTGTTCTACCAGGGCGCATCGCCCTGCCGGTCGATGACGAAGCCAGCGCCGCCGACCTCAGCGCCAAGTACGGCCTGACCTTCCCGGTCGGGTTCGGCGCCGACGCCTGCGGTGGCACCTGTTTCAGCGATCGGGCCAAGACGAGAACTGGCCCGCCTGGTACATCGCCTACATGGTGACGGAGCACGCCGGGACGGACCTGCCAGCGTGGCCGATTGGGCGCTTGCCGCAGCGAACGGGTCCTCGGTGAGCGGCGGCTGACCCGGCTATCAGCGCGGGACCCGCAGCCGCGGGTCCCGCGCTCCGAAAACACACGAAAACATACTCAGAGGGAGAAACGTCATGGATATCACCGGGAAGACCGCGCTGGTGACCGGGGCCAATCGTGGCCTGGGACGGCAGCTGGTCGCGCAGCTGTGCGACCGCGGCGCCAAGGTGTACGCGGGAGTGCGCAACCCGCAGTCAGTCGACCTCGAGGGCGTGACTCCGATCGCCCTGGACATCACCGACCCGACCTCCGTCGCTACCGCCGTGGATGCCACCGGCGACGTGTCCATCCTGATCAACAACGCTGGTATATCGACCGGCACGTCGCTGCTGACAGGGGACCTCGCCAACATCCGCCTGGAGTTCGACACTAACTTCTTCGGCACCCTCTCGGTCATCCGCGCGTTCGCGCCCCAGCTGGGCGCGCATGAGGGCAGCGCGGTCCTCAACATCCTCTCGGGCCTGTCCTGGATCAGCTTCCCCCAGGCAGGCGCCTACTGCGCCTCCAAGTCCGCCAGCTGGTCCCTGACCAACGCGCTGCGCCAGGAACTCGCCCCCCAGGGGACGCGCGTCTCCGCGCTGCACGTCGGCTACATGGACACCGACATGGTCCGCCGCATCGAGGCGCCCAAGGCCGACCCGGCCGACATCGCCCGCATCGCCCTCGACGGCATCGAAGCCGACACCTACGAGATCATCGCCGACGAACCGGCCAGGGCTGTCCTGGCCCGCCTATCCGGCGGCGTCGCCGCGCTATACCCGCAGCTCCCGTAGCGGCCACTCCCGGCACACATTGTCGGCTGACGTTGCTGAACATCTTGTCGGTGCTGTCCTGGCTGAGCATCCCCCGGTCCGGCGCCTACTGCGCCGCCAAGTCGGCGGAATGGTCGCTGACCAACGCCCTGCGCCTGGAGCTGGGGCCACAGGGCACCCGGGTGACCGCGCTGCACGTCGGCTACATGGACACCGACATGATCCGTCACTTCGACATCCCCAAGTCCGACCCGGCCGCCATCGCCAAGCTGGCCATTGACGGCATCGCGGCCGGCGACGCCGAGATCATCGCCGACGAGACCAGCAGGCGCGTCCTGGCCGGGCTGTCCGCCGGAGTCGCCGGCCTGTACCCCCAGGCCGCCTGACCTGCATCCACTTTGACAGCTACACCCGTAGAGCAACGATGACCCAGCCGACTACCCACATGGTTCCCGTTCCAGGCGGACGCGTTAGCGTGACCGACCACGGCGGCCCCGGCGAGCCCGTGGTCTTGCTGCACGGCTTCCCCGACGACTCCCGTATCTACGACAAGCTGATGCCGCACCTGGAAGACCGGCGGCCGGTCACGCTGGACTTCCTCGGTTACGGGCGTTCCGATCGTGTCGCGAGCGCGCCCATGCCGGCCGGTCAGCGTGTCGCCGAGGTCACCGCGGTCATGGATGCCCTGGGCCTGCACGATGTCATTCTTGTTGGTCACGATGCCGGCGGCCCCGTTGCGCTGGACTGTGCCCTGGCCCATCCGGCGTCCGTCCGCCGTGTCGTCCTCATGAACTGTTTCTACGGCCGGACCCCGCACTTTCGTGTGCCGGAAATGATCCGCTTGCTCGCCGACCCGGCCCTCACACCGCTGGCCGACGCGATGGTCGCCGATCCGCGCCTGCGAGGCTGGCTGCTGGAACACACCGCGCGTCAGTTCGGGACCGAGGGCGGGCCCGGCAGCCTGCGGGTGGTGTCGGTCCTCCCGCAGTTCTTTGGCGACGATCACCAGCCTGACGCGCTGACCGCGATCCGGCAGTGGACGGCCGACCTGTTCCCGGACCTGGATCGTCAGGACGCCCGGATCGCCGCCGGCCAGCTTGCCGGCCTCGACGTGCCTGTGCGGTTGATCTTCGGCGGCCGGGACCGGTACCTCAGCCCGGATCTAGCCCGCGACCTCGCCGCTCTGGTCGGCTCCGACGACCTGCATGTTGTGGACGGCGCCTCACACTGGCCGCAGTGGGATCAACCCCGGCAGGTCGCGGAGTTGCTCGACGGCTGACGTCCTGGAGATGACCAACCCCGTGAGAACGAACGCACGGCCTGACTCACGCGAACGTCCGCTCCTGTGCGTTGCCCAGCCACCGCGAGTGACCGCGCTGGGATCCCGCGGACGGAGCGAGGCGCGCCTAACGATTCTTAGCGGCTTCAGCGTTGGCGCGCTGGAGGAGCCGAGACGCTCCGATCGTCCAGATCTGGCACGCCTCTCGCTCCTGCACCTGAAGTCCCGCGGAACCGCCCGCGCTCGTGATCTATACCGCCCGCATGAGCGACTCCCCGGTGCTCGTTCTCGCCGCGAACCTAACGCACGCAGGAGTCGAAATCGCGGACCGTTGGCCTTGACCCTCCCGCCACGTTAGGGATGCATGCCGGTGTCATGTTCAATCGAGACCCAGCTGCCGTTCACCCGCCCGGCAGGCGCGGATGAGATCTGAGCGGGCAGCCGGGCGCCGCCTCAGCCCGGGAGGTCCTCCGGGCGCTTGGCGGCCAGCTTGCCGTGCAGCACGCCCGTGGCCTGGCCGACCTCGATGAGGTATCCGTCCGGGTCCCGCATGTAGCAGCGGATCTCCGCCCCGCGGTCGATGGGCGCCGTCACGAACTCCGCGCCCTTCGCCTTCCACTCCTCATAACAGGCCTGAATGTCGGCGACCCGCAGGTTCAGGAAGATCGAGGTGGTGTCGCCGGGCTCGTAGTCGACCACTGTGATGCCTGGCTTGTCGGGGGTCGGCGGGCCGCCGGG
>Ga0306922_10007344_pt1 | contig 10627 bp, 19 predicted proteins | sample sta12Cox44000082_FD_203758 | JGI IMG/M metagenome (GOLD analysis project Ga0306922, IMG submission 203758) | Lab enrichment of tropical soil microbial communities from Luquillo Experimental Forest, Puerto Rico - statoxic.12C.oxic.44.000.082 (v2)... | ecosystem: Environmental > Terrestrial >...
TGGGTGAGACTGTCGACGCGGGAGTAGAGGAAGTGCCGCATCATGGTGAGCACGTGGCGCAGGTCGTACTCACCGTTCATGGAATTGTTGTCGAACATCTGCTGAGTGTCACGCTTCAGCAGGTTCATCTCGTTGAAGACGGCTTCTCCAGGCCCCGTGATCTCAAGATTGACCATGACATTGCGGTAATAGCCAGCGAGGTGGCACAGAGCCCAAGCACACTGATAGGTACTAACAAGCGGAGAAACAAACTCTGCCACCTGGACAAGCCTGTCAGCGTAGCAACGAGATACATTAATGACAGTGCTGTCAGCGTCGGGGCCAGAGCCATAAGCTGGATCACAGCCAATGACGTAGTGTCCATTGGGATCGGCATCCTCCCAAATTTTCAGTTCTGCCCGTTTGTCTCTAACTTGCACGACCACCGTGTCCCGCCAGTGGTCTCCCATCTGATAACGATAGGGAAAGAATGGAATTCGGGCAGAGGCCCGCATGGACTCGGTAATATGAGGTGAGGAAAAGAACTGGGCGCCAGTGGCAACGAAGGCGTCCTCCTCCAGAAACGGAAACATCTCATCCATTTTTTCCTGGTTGCCATTGTTCTCGCTTTCGAGCTTCCAGCGGTACCAAGCCAGTTGGTAGTGATCGATCTCCACCCCATATCTCTTCCTCACCTCATTGACACGTTTGCGCTCTAGACGTGTGAGGGAGCTTTCAGTTCCTTTAGGCATGAACTGCCGGAACCAGGGATGGTCCTTGCCCTGGTCGTCCGGTCGAAAGGCGTAATGGTCATGACGCCACCAACCGACGAAGATGCAGAGAATAGTTGGGTCTTCCTTGGCCTCTCTCCACCGCTCCTCCCAAAAATTGTACCCGTTGGCTGTGGTCTCCTCGATTTTCAGTCGATGCGGGTAGTGCGTCGACATGGTGGCCGACAATTCGTTGAGATCATCTGGAGAACCCCAGAAGGCCACCTCAGTCGCGTGTATGAAATTGTTGGCGCTGCTGCGTCCAAGGCCACCCTTAGTTTTCTCCTTTGTCCCAGCGACGAGGTACTGAAGGAGTGAGCCGTTCTTGAGCACGATCATGTCCCGGTTCTCCTGGTCCCACTTGATCTTGTGGGTCTTCGGGAGATGGGCAAAGAATATCTTGATCGTGTTGCGGAAGAAGTGTTTGGCCTGCTCGGTGTGGGTGACGAAGCTTCCCAGCAGGCCGTCGTATTCCATGGCCCAGAACAGGTCGAGGGCAATGAAGAATGTTGTCATCCCTAATTGACGAGCTTTCAAAATGAGGACGGTGGAGACACCGTTGTCCATGGCCTCGCAGAGTTGGTCGAGCACGTAACGCTGGGTGCCGAGAAGCTCCATCGGCACCATGCCGAAGTCCTTGGTCTGGATGCGGAGCATCTTGCAGAAATGAATGAACCGCTCCCTCGGGAACGGCTCCAACTTGGTGGTCGGAAGTCTCACGGGCGGTCCTGTTGCCGCATGGCGGCATAGACCAGCCCCAGCGTTATGCGCAGTTGCTTCTCGTTGCGCATATCGAAGGAAACCGACTGGTCCTTCTTGGGCCAGTGCAGGTTGGCAAGCTCGTAGAATTTCTTGATGCCGGCGTCGAGCACCCAAGGAGCCGGCAGCACCACCTCGGAGGGGGTCTCGTCTACGGCCTCACGCTCGGGCTCATCCTCCAGGTCGGGGATACGAACCGTGCCGCGCTTTGCCATGTAGGGGGTTCCCTGTATTACACATCGGATATATCCGATGTGTCCAAGGTGGGAGGGGACCTCGTGTGTGCGGTAACGCTCTAGGCCAATACACTTAGGGCGTCAATCCATCACCAGATGCTGTATCCACGGGAACGGGAACAGTTCCTGCTGTGGAACGGTCCAGTATTCCGGCTTCCGCTCCCACCTCTCTACCCGTCCCATCCAGCACGGGTAGTAGCCGGGAATTCGGTAGATGCCGACCGCCATCCCCCGGCCGTGCAGCAGCACTACGCCCACCACCATGCGGCGCCCGGGAATTTTTAGCCCCAGCGGCAGGCAATGGGTCTCCTCGGTGATCTGCTTGACCTCGATGTTGCTGCCGACATCCGGCGGGCCGTCATTGTAGTTGTACGCCCGCAGCCGGCCGATGGGTGATACGCCGCCGGCCTTCCACACCACGGCCTCGCAGACGTAGCCCTCCTGCATGCGCAGCAGTTGCTGCCATTCCGGCTCATCTTGATTGTGCAGCCTGTTGACGTGGCCACGCCGGATGCAGTCCTGCCGCACCCGGAGGCCATGCTCCATGGCGTACTCGATCTCCGCCCTGGTCAGGGAGACCCAGACATCGTGGAGGTGGCAGGCTTTGTTGATGATCCTCGGATAGGCCATCCCTATCAGTCGACGTTCGAACCGATGGCCCTCCCGCCAAGTTTGCCAAGGCCGCCATCATTGATGTTGCCGGAAACGTAATCCCCCAACTGCGCCATGTCCATGGCCTGCCCGCCTTCGAACAGTATCTTGTCCTCGTCCAGGCAGCCGACATCGAACTCCGACCAGTCGATATGATGCTTGCCGGGCACCGTCACCAGCACGTCGTAGCCGTTCCAGCCGAACCGGCGCTCCCCTCGGAAGTGCATCCGCACCGTGGTGGTGCCGCCGTTGGTTACCCGCTCGTGCGGGCGCACGATGTGGAAGATGCGCTTGCGGGAACCCTTGTCGTTGAGGTGAACCTCCCGGTCCTTGAAGAAGTAGGCGCTGCGCTTGGCGGCAATGTTGAAGGCCGCCACCACCTTGCCCTTGCGCACCGTCACCTTGATCATGCCGTAGTGGGAGATTTCATAGGCGTTGGCGGCCGCCACAAACACCTCGGTCAGCACCTCGTCGACCGTCATGTTGTGGTCCTTGGCCCACAACTGGAAGAACTCCGGCAGCCCCCACTCCCGGCGGGTGAAGGTGGTGACGCCGCCCTTGTTCTTGCCGTGCCGGTGCCGGATGCTGTAGTGTTTCGACATCAGCATCCGCAGCACCCGCACCGATCCATCCGGCTCCAGGCAGACGCCGAACTGGGTGCCGTAGCCGCGCTTGTCTTCGGTGAAGTTGCTGTCCCAGTAGGCGCTGACGCAGTACACCGTGCCGCTGTTGACCGGCTGGATGTTGGAAGGAACGCCACGCAGGGCGTACTTCTGGAATATCATGAAGCGGGGCCACACCCACTTCTTGCCGTCGATCTCCTCGTCCTCCGAGGGCTTGGTCCACATCACCGCCCCAAACCCGGGACGGGTCTGCATGAACCAGGGCAGCACCTTGCCGTCGAACTTTCTGACGGAGCGGGCGTCGTAACTACCAAATTGATGCCACGGCAGCAACTGCGCTCCGACCCGGGAGTACAGGTCGTAGCTCTCCCGGTCGCCTTTGCGCATCCGGCCAAGCAACATGAAATAGTTCTCCAGGTCGTCAAGGATGTCACCCTTGAAGGAGAACTCGAATATCTGATCCACCTCTCGGCGGGGGCGGGGTTTCGAGGATTTCGGGAGTGCCGGCTCCGATTTCAACACATCGGATATATCCGATGTGTCATTCAGCGGCGGCAGTTCCGGATAGCGGCTGCGCCAGATGTAGCTCCACGCCAGTGACGCCTGCGCTGCAATGAACTCGACTATCTGATGCATCGGTCAGACCTCCGCACGGCCTTCCAGACGCCACGAGCCTGGAAGCCCATGATGCGTCCGACAGCATTCCAGTCCCCGAAAAGCTCGTAGAAGACGATAGCCTGGCTGACGTTAACTTGCCGCCGCCGCCGAGGTCCCGCCGGCTGATCGGGGAACAAGTCTTTCACCAACTGGATCACCAGATGCGTGGGCATCCCACAGCCCCTTCAGGTTCGGCCATTTATCGAGTGAGTTCTGGTCGGCAAGGTTGGCGCATTCGATCAGACAGAGTTCTTTGTACACATGAAGCGGAACCGACACGGTCGCATCGTGGGTCAGCTTCAGCACTACGTTGTCGCCGTGGAAGCCGGCATGATTTTCGAGCGCCTTAGGGCGGTCGATCACAGAAAAACTATAAGCCAGACTTTCGGCTTCCTTGCCGAACTGTGCCGCCACCTGTGCACGAGCATGAGGAGACGCATCAAGCATCCGGTGCTTGAAGACATTGGTTCCATAGATCGAATGCAGGCCGCCGCCAAAGGCGACGTCTTGAGATGCCTTTGCTTCAAGCAGGGCGTAAGTGCGGACAAGGTGGTCGTGGAGAGTTCCTTGGGCGTGACTTTGGTCGAGGGCATGATGCTTCACCAACCATTCGGAGAGCATTTCGAAGTTGTCACTGCGCTTGGGCCGGGTCTTGTACATCAAGGTCATGCGCATCTCCGGGCACATGCGGGAGACCGCGCGCGCCGCGTGCGGCATGTTGGACGGGATCATGAGGCATCGGTTGGGGGACGGCGGGATGGACAACCAGCCAGCTTTTCTGTCTACGCAGACGGTTTCTCCGGCCCAGTCCCGATCCCATTTATCGCAGATATAAAGGATGACTGTAACCTCGTCCGATCTTTGGCTGTCAGTGTGAAAGTAGCCGTCCATTCCGTAGGTGTAGCCGTTAGCGTAACATCGAATGAGCTTGGCGGTATCAAATGCCGGTTTAGCTCTAAGAACTCCCCAAGCATCAAGCAGAGGTCCCTCAGGGAGTTGGAACGCAAGGTCAGCCAAATTGTGTTGCCGGTCATGGATGGGTCCGTATTTGAGGTGGCCGTAAGGGTCGACTTTCGAGGAAGACTTGTGGCCGTAGCTGAGCGGCGCGTGCCGCAGCAGTTCACGCACCTCGTTGTAGAGGTCAGCCGGGAGGAAGTTGTCGTAGATGTGGGGGCAGTCGATCATGATCTCCCTTTCGAGGACAACAGGCTGTTTACAGCCGTCTCAGTGTAAAATGGTCCGGCGTGGCAGGCAGTCAGATCGGAAGGCCCTGAAAGCAGGTAACAGAGCCTAAGGCGGTGCAACTGCCTGCCTCTGGTACAGCATCGCCGGCTGCTGTCGAAAGGGCACCGCCCTGCCGAACTTATTCAAACCTTGGCACCAGACCGGTCTCACAGTAGCTGAACAGGGACCGGGATACATCTATCAACTCAATTATATTAATGCTGCTGTCAGGATCGAACGTCTTCACCGCCACCTCCAGGCAACGCAGCCGATAGTAGGCTTTCGTTGTTGGATGCACGATGTGCTCTTCCATCGGCGGGCTTGCGTCACTGTCTCGTCTGCTCATGATCATCCTTTCAACAGGGCTGGAAGTCCACGTTGCCGCCCTCATAGAGACAGCGCTTCATCTGCTCCTGGGTTCTGACATAGCGCTGCTGCAGAAGCGTAAGCGTCTCCGGCGCAACGTGGAATACGTACTCAACATAGAACGGCCGCAGAGGCCATAGGGGCGGGCCCCACCAATTCACCGCCTTCACCGGCATCAGGTTGCCGGCGTGGACGATGGCGGGGGCGGCAATCAGTCCGGTGAGGAAGCCTCTACGTGAGATCAATTTCTTGCTCCCGCTCCGCTGCTGGTTCCTCCGGCTCTGCCATCGGGATTTGCGCCCGATGCGGGCAGTCGTAGATAAAGCAGAAGCGCGGCTCGTCCGGGAAATCCGTCTCGAAGCCGCACACTGGACAGGTCCATTTCGGGCTGGGGATGCTCATACGCGCTCCTATGGCGGCGTCCCCGCACCGCCGCAGAAGCCGCTGCCGGCTGGGGCCGGAGGTGACTTGGCCCAGCGCCACCACATGCAGGCGGCGGCAGAGCAGTAGGGGTGGGTCTGATTGTAGCCGGTGGAGCTCGGATATCCCGACGCCGGTGGGATTTCCATGTGCAGGATGTTGCGGATCGGGCAGATCAGGAGATTTGCCTGCTCCGGCGTGTAGTAATTCGACCCGACCGGCGGGTCCGGGTCTGGCGGTTTATTGGGGCGGGGCCATGGATTGGTCATTGCAGCGCACTCCCCTCCACACCCAGGAAGTCTTTCAGTATCTGACGAAGCTCCTGTATCTTTCCGATGCGGTCTTCCCGTGGGGAGTCGGCAATGAGCCCGGCCACCACCAGCATCATCAGGCGCAGGGCGTCGTCGGGGTCATAGGGCAGGGCCGCCAGCAGCCTTTCGGCCTGCTCGGAAACGTGTCTGGCGTCCTCATCCTCGTCCGCGTGCTCGAATTTCACGGTCATGTCACCAGAATCTCACATAATGCGTCACCAGCACCCCGCCGACGATGATAATGGCCATGGCCAAGCCCAAAAGGGCAATGGTCAGCGCCACCATGGGGTCCGAATCCTTCATTGCATCCACCACGGCAGCCGGTGCGGGCTGCCCCACGGGCAATAATATTCCGGATTGCAGTCCTTGTCGGTGAACATGCCGGGCGTAATGGCCAGCCGGCCCTCGAACGTCTCCGCATAAGGCAGCCGGTCACCCTTCTTGGTGCGGTCAACGGTCTGCGGCTGCGGTGCAGGTGCCTGATGTACGCTCTGCGCATGAGAATGATGCCGTGCCAGCGCGTAACTCAGGAATGCCGAGGCCACAAACGCCAGCAGGGTGCCAAAGAAATACGGATACCTCGTCATATGCTTTCCTTCAGCACGTTGATCACATCCCAGTACTCCATCAGATGGGCATCCGGGTCTTGCGGATGATTGTCCCTAGCGTAACGGTAGGCAAAGTCGGGACCGTCGGCCACCTCGAACACAGTGCGCAGGATATCCTCGGCCTGCTCCGGTCCGATCAGGAACTTGGAGCGCAGCGCCTGCACCATGTCACCCTTGATGCTCATGCCCTCACAGGCTCTCCCAGCTATGATCAAACTCCCCGGTCGTGAGATAGTGCCGCAGCAGATGACGGGCCTCCGTGCCGGTAGCGTCGGGGGTATCAGAGGCGGCGGTGACGCCGAACACATACGACAATGCCAGCGGCAGCCGGGAGAGCAGACCCCTTGATACCCTTGCCGTGCCGGTCTCCCATAACGTCTCCGGGAATGCCTTGCGATCAATCACATTAGCCCAGCCAGCCAGGCAATGCATGGTGCCGCAAGAGTTATGGAACGTCCTCATATAGACATCCTTCAGTGGAATGCGGCCGTCCTCCAGCCGCTCCAACACCTCGTGCAGGGCGTCGTATTCATGCTGCCTGAGCCCAAGCTCAGCAGCCGTCTTGAATGTTCGTGCCAGCATCATACTCTCCTATCAGGCAGCGCGCGGTCACGCTCTATCTCCTGTGCTTCTTGCCCGGCATCACACCTTGAGCTTCTTCTCCACCACGAAGGCGGCTTCGTGGCTCAGCTTGTAGACGCCGACCATGGTGCCCTTGATGTTGTCCGGCAAGTTCTCCGCCCCCAGCACGGCCTGATAGACCGGGACCCCGTCGTGGAGGAAGTCCAGGACAAAGACGACAACTTCCGGGGGGAACTCGTGCGGCTTCATGACTTGAACCTCTTCTCCACCTCGAAGGTGGCGGTGGTGGTCAGGTGATAGATGCCGACCTCGCTGCCAGCAATGTCTGCCGGCAAGCCGGCAACCCCGCCCTCCACGACGTGATAGATCGTCGTGCCACCGAATGGGATGCGGCGGGAGTAGACAATGATCTCAACGGGGAACTTGGCCTGCTTCATGATCTCACCTTTCGGGTGGGAACATAACTGGCAACATGCAAGCTGTCAAGGGGACTTCCGAGGATGAAAGGTTTGCTTCCGATAAGACCTGACCTTGCGCTTGAGCGCCCTAGCCAGCGGCCAACCCAATACGATCACCCGCTGCTTGAGCGTATTGTACCCCATTCCCCTCGGCCTCGGCACCTCCACCAGCAGCATCCGCCGTCCCTGGAATTCGACCAGCAAGTTGTCTCTACGGTTACGACCCTGCTGCTCCGCCGTAGCCCAGCGGCAATTCTCCGGGGTGTAGTCACCATCATTATCAATACGGTCAACCGAATGGTCCAGCGACGGCCGCGCACCTATATCCAGCAAAAACCTCTCAAAACTATTACGCCACTGTCGGCACACCTTAATTCCACGCCCGCCGTAGTTCCGATAGCCGTCCTTGTTGGGATTGTAGCAGCGCTGCTTCATCTGCTCCCAGCACTTGTAGGCCGGATCACGCTCCTGGCTGCGATGCCGACACTTCCGGTCAGGAGACTTTCTGATCTGCCATGCCGGCATGTGATGCTCGGCACCGCAGCCACAACGCACAACCCATAAACGGTCGCGGTTCTTGACCTTGTGACTGCGAGCCAGAACCTCAAAGCACCCGAAGCGATCACCGATGTTCATGCCCCGTCGTGCCCCATTGAGGCGCTACGGTCAATAATATTTCTGGGAAAATTTGGGGGGAGGGAAGGGTGGGGCGGACGTCAACGTTCCGCTCGGACCCACCGGCCGCGCCCCTACCGCGCGCTCCCTAGGGGCTCCACCCGAGGGGGTCCCAGGTGAAACCCTTAGACATTCGTAAGGTGGAACGCTGATACCAGCTACAACAAAAGCCTGAGGCTCGATATCGGAAGACTGTCGGCAAAATACACAGGATGCCGACAGGATCAAACAAACGACCATTGAAAACGCGGAACAAACTGCATCGGGAAATGGAGGCACCAAACATCGTAAAGCCGACAGTCTGATGTTTGATTGTTGGTTGATGTTTGTTTGATCCCTAGTGCCACAAGCTCAGCTTCTATCTGCGTCAAACAAACAAGAGGACATCCGAGAAAGGTAGGTAGGAAAAGCGTTGCCTCCCCCTGAATTACACACACCTTTCACCAAAGGCCATCCTCTGTACTCACCTCACAAAGCAAGAAAGGGAAGAAACAACACATGTTTCCTCCCTCTCTATGCACACACTCGGTTAGCTCACTTCGCCTCTGTGCTTTGCGGGACTATCGGCGACGGTTGAGCCGCGCGCGTAGTACGAGCCTCGAAAAATGCTGTCAAGCTGAAGGGATTGCAGTTTGCTATCCCATTGATATCGTTGGCCGATATTAGTCCGCTTGGAAAAAATGTTCCATAATACTTTGTCAGCCACAAAAAAGTCTCCGTATCAGGAGGCACCCAACGTCATATTCGGAACATACCAGGAATTTGTCCCATGAAGTGTCCCGGAGCGCGTCCGGCGATATTGCCGCAAGCCATTGATCCCATTCAAGTAGTGTCCCGTCGGGTGTCCCATGAAGTGTCCCAGTAAAATAATTCCTGTAGCCCTATTGACCCCTGAAGACATTGCATGGCATAAAGGGGGCTCGAAACAAGGAGATCAGACGCCCAGCACCAAACCCGTTCCCAGGCACAAGCCGGGTATAGTCCGCGAGCAAGGTCAACAGACCGCAGTCGGCGTCCCCCGGTTCACTGGCCACTGCCGTTGGCTAACAGGGATGTGTAGGCGCCAAAAACAACACCCCCAACGGTTTCCAAACATCTACCCTAACCGCAGGATTTTGCGGTAGGGGCCAAACGAAAGGACAGATCATGAGCGGACTAAGATCAGGCAAGTACGAACCGCGATGGACCTACGCTTCCGGTTTCCGGACCCAGCACGCCGCACTCGACGCTGTCGAGGAATTCTACGCATGCGGATTGATAGACGAAACCGACGACCCCGACATCGAATATGTCGGCGGCAATAATCCTTGGATAGTCACCCTCAAAGACAAGATGTGAATTCAACCGAATGGCCCCTTCCGCAGCATCCTGCTGCACGAAAGGGAGATCACACATGAAAGAGCCCAACGATGCGGAGTACGCGTTTTTAGGTTTCGTAGTGTTCTGTGTCTTGTTGTGGATAGGACACTATTTCCTCTGACGAGGTACTCATACTCCATGAAAGGGAGATCGGAAATGTACGCCTATAACTTTTGCCGGGACGCAGCGCTTTGCTATGTCTCGACAAAGATGCTCGTCGGCGCAGCGCTGACAATCATTCTGCACTACCTCTGAAAGGGAGACGGAAATGGAACGTAACGCAGCACTCAAGATCGTTCAGAAGCTTTTGGGCAATCCCAAGGGCTTCGGCTACCGCGTCGATAGCAGGGCGCTTGATGCCGAGCACCGCGCGGCCGCCCAAGTAGAGCTTAAGACCCTGGAAGCCATTCAGAAGGACGCCGTCGACAGAATGGAGGAGCGGAAACGGCATCTGCTTCAGGACCCGACTTATGTGGAACTGGTCGGAAAGGCCAAGGCCATCCGCAAGCGGGCTAATGAGGTTCGTGGCGAGGTCTACGCCAGAAAGATCGCTGTCGGGATTTCCAACAGCCTGTGGTTTTCGGTGAAAGCCGACGGTGACAGTTGGGAAGAAATCATCAAGAAACTGTCCGCCGACAAAGTGAAAGCCTAGCTAGTGCGCCGCTGTCAGAGGGCGGCGCATCATGGTGGGCTTATCCACCTTATGAAAGGGTAGATCATGAAGAACGGACGCTTTAACAGCCTGACAGCTCTGGCAACGGAACTGGAGCGGCGGGCGGAAGCCAAAAAGGACTATGTCGCCGATACCCGTCATGTCGTGGCGGAGGTGATCGGCGATGCGGTCACCTTGGCGGTCGGCAACGAACAATTCGGCATCAACGATCTGGCGCATCGCCAGATCGGCGAAGCCACCAACGTGCCGGCTGGCTATTACGACAAGATGCGGAAG
>Ga0306922_10007347_pt1 | contig 10625 bp, 7 predicted proteins | sample sta12Cox44000082_FD_203758 | JGI IMG/M metagenome (GOLD analysis project Ga0306922, IMG submission 203758) | Lab enrichment of tropical soil microbial communities from Luquillo Experimental Forest, Puerto Rico - statoxic.12C.oxic.44.000.082 (v2)... | ecosystem: Environmental > Terrestrial > Soil...
AAGAAGCCCGTAACGATGTCATCCCGAGCAAAGCGAGGATCTGCTTTTGCTTGTTTTCAATGAGAAACAGCCTGCTAAACTCTAAACAGGGGATTGCGCACGACGGACGCTATGTTTTCGCCTGAAAAAGAAACTGATACCGCCCCTCCGGGCCTGGGCAATCCGCGATGCGATCCTAATCCCACGGCTTGCGAAGGTGTGAAAAAATCGTGGCTGTGCCGCCTGCTGTGCGGAAAGGCTCAGCCTTTCCGGCCCAGCCGGCCAAAGGAGAAGAACAATAAAGTCTTTCGGCTCGGTCCACTGCCGAAAAGCCGGAGGCTTTCTCCCGAGACCCCGTCGGGACGAGGAGCACAGCAGGCGGCGAAGCCGCGCCAGCCCATCGCTGGCGGTCGGGCGCGATTTTTTCACACGTTCTGCGCCGTAGGCCACAAGACGTCGCCCGCTTCGCGCGCTTTCATCATCATAATCACCCTCGCGCTGGGGTTAGCATCTTCAGGACGGGCCTCCGGACAGATTCTCAATAAGCAACCCTTAACACTGGACGGCGACTGGAACTTTCTGGCGGACCCAAGCGGCACCTTACAGATCGGCGATCTGGCCTCGGCTCGAAACGTGCGGCCAACGCGAGTGCCCTCGTCGTGGCAATCCCAGTTCGCGGGTCTCGGCGACTATGCCGGTGTTGCCTGGTACTGGAGGACCTGGACCCAGAGTGAGCTCGCGTCTGACGCCAGGTTGCTATTGCGTTTCGGCGCGGTCGACTACCAGGCTGACGTTTACGTCAATGGGAAGAAAGTTGGCTCGCACGAGGGTGGATACCTCCCCTTCGAGTTTGACATCACCCCCCAAGTACACAGCGGTGGGAACCAGATTGCCGTGCGCGTAGTCGATCCGGGGGCAAAGCCTCGCAACCTGGTGGAGGGAGTTAACTACATCGAGATTCCCCACGGGAAGCAAAACTGGTACGTCCAGACCAGCGGTCTGTGGCAGAGCGTGGAACTTCAGGTTCGGCCTCGAACGCGGTTCGGCGCGGTGCACATCACGGCAGGCGCGAATGGAAGCTTTGAGATTGTGGCGTCGCTCACGAATCCATCGGACGCGACACAAGCTTATATCGGAGCGGAGATTCTTGACCCCAAGGGCCAATCGGTCTGGAAGGAGTCACACAACCTCGCCTCCGGCCAGAACCGGGCGGAGTTCTCGGGTGCGGTTTCGAAGCCTACCCCCTGGAGCCCTGCCCACCCCGCGCTCTACACGCTGCATGCATGGCTGAGTTCGGGAGACTTCGAGACCACTTGCTTCGGGTTTCGCACGTTTGAAACGCGAGGTGGCAAGTTTTACTTGAATGGCCAGGTGGTTTACCTTCGCGCGGCATTGGACCAGGACTTTTATCCGGAGTCCGTCTACACACCTCCCTCACTCGATTACATCAAGGACGAGATGGAGAAGGCGAAGGCGATGGGCTTGAACATGCTGCGCTGCCACATCAAGGTGCCCGACCCCCGCTACCTTCAGGCGGCGGACGAAGTGGGAATACTGATCTGGTACGAGATCCCTAACTGGGACAAGCTGACAGACAACTCCAAGCGCCGAGGCATGGCGACGTTGCGCGGTATGGTCGAGCGGGATTGGAATCATCCTTCGATTGTTATCGTGAGCATCATCAACGAAAGCTGGGGCGCGAACCTGAAGGAAGTTGACCAGCGGCAATGGCTGAAGCAGGCTTACCAGGAAGCTAAAACGTTCGTCCCCGGCTGGCTGGTGGTGGATAACAGCGCCTGCTGCGAAAACTTTCATATGGCCACTGACTTGGCTGACTTCCACCAATACAATTCCATTCCCGACTACGCTGCTGACTTCGACCGCTTTGTAACCGACATGGCGACTCGCCCGGGGTGGCTTTTTAGCCCCGCGGGGGACGCGGCGCCACGCGGCGACGAGCCGCTGGTGCTCTCAGAATTTGGCAACTGGGGACTGCCCCGCCTGCCCGAGACTAAACCCTGGTGGTTCACGCGCGACTTTGAGGGGCGCGAGATCACCCGACCCGATGGCGTCGAGCAGCGCTTCGCCGACTACCAGTACGGCTCGATCTACTCCAGCTTCAACGCTCTGGCTGACGCCACCCAGGAGCATGAGTACGGCTCGTTGAAGTATGAGATCGAGTCACTGCGAGCTCAGCCGGATATTCAAGGTTATGTCATCACGGAGTTCACCGACATCAACTGGGAGTCGAACGGCCTGCTCGACATGTGGCGCCACCCCAAAGCCTTCGGTGAAAGGCTTAGCCGCTTGCAGCAGGATCAGCTTGTGACGCTGCGCGCAGAACAGCGCAACTTGACGGTGGGGGACCGGGCCCGGGCCGATGTCTATTTTTCCAACTATGGACCGCAGGTTTCTGGGGCCCACGTGTCGTGGAAACTGGAAGGGACAGAGGTGCGGGGCGAATTCGACTTCCCTTCCGTCGCCAGCGGATCATGCGCGAAGGCAGGTAAGATCGAGTTCACGGTGCCCTCAGTCGGCGCCCCTTCGAAGCATCTCTTGAAGGTTGCCGTGAGCGCGGCGGGTAAGGCCGTCTCCGACAACTCTCTGGATTTCTACCTGTACCCGTCTCGGGCTTCAGAACTCAACCCTTCAGTTGCTTTCCACGATCCGCCAGGCCGGCTGCGTCGACTAGGCAATGAAATGCGCCGAAGGAACTTTCTCGCCCCGTCCGGTTCCGAGGCGCTTCCAGTGATGATTGCCTCCACCTGGGACGATGAGGTCCAGAAGACGCTGCACGATGGTGGTCGCGTTATCCTTCTGGCATCGGACCGGCAGCAACTCGCGCCCGGTCTTGCCGTAGTGCCGCGCGGCAAGTCGGACCTGGACGGCAATTGGATATCCAACTTCCTCTGGGTCCGCAAGGACCGCGAGCCTTTTAAGGCTGTGGGGTTCGATACGTTGGCTGGATTCGAGACCCAGGCGGTAACGCCCACCACAGTGATTGAAGGCATCCCACCCGCGGATTTCCAGGATGTCCTCTCGGGAATGTTTTATGGCTGGATCCATAGCAACGTGGGGACACTCGTCCAAGCTCGAGCTGGAAGGGGGAGGCTGCTGGTGTGCACGTTTTCGCTGGCCACAAGCTACGGAAGCGATCCCTACGCCACTTATCTGCTCGAGGCGCTGGTCAACTACGCGACTTCGGGTTTCACACCCGGCTTCGAGATTGCGCATTTTTAGCTTGACTTCTTGTCCGCCTTAACGGATATTGAACGGGATGGGGGGCAGGAGTGGCCATCATGAAACTGTGGCACGTATTGCTGCTTGGCTCTACGCTTCTCCTTCTATCTTCCCAGGCCTCTGCCGACACTGTAGGCGTGTACGAAGTCATCAACGGTAAGCCCACCCTCATCGTGCTTCAACCCGCTGAATACAGAAGCGGGCTTCCGGACCCTCGGGTCGCCCTGCGGCGGCTCCGCCGGGGAAGCATTCCGTTTTACGGGCTGGACTTCAGCTTCGACCTGAGCAACGGCTCAGGGAGCGTCGATTTCCGCAATGCCGGGCCTCAGACCCTGTACAGCCTGACCTTAACAATCAGCCCGGGCGGACCGGCCGGTAACGGTCCGGAAGTCTATTCTTGTGGCGATGACTCAGTACTGAGCGACGTGATTCCCTTCACCAACTGCCTGTTCTTAGAGACCGGCGGCCCTCATTCCGAATCCATCGTCACTTTTTACGGTGGACCGGGCCTGCCGAGCCAAAGTCACTTCCTCGTCACACTGCAAGGCTTCGGGTCCGCTGTGGAGGTTAGCGGACAAGGCGGCACAACCCCGGTCAACGATTCCCCTGTTCCCGAGCCTGGAACACTAGCGCTGTTTGTCGGTGGCGGTGCCTTGATGTTGGGTGGGCGTCAGCTAGGCAAAAGCCGTTCTGATTGATCGACGCACCAACTCGTCGCCTATTGCGGCACCAATCTGGCAAACTCTGGGAGGGCTTGCAGGTTGGCGAGTTCGGGATCGTCTTTGGCTTCCTGGGGTGCGTAACCTTGCTTGAGCGCTTCGCTGAGCGCCTTGAAGGCCGCCTGTTGGTTGCCCGCCAGATTCTCGACCACCGCCTCGATGTAAACTAGCTCAACGTCGATCGGCTGTATGGAGCGTCCCTGTCGGATAAACTGCAACGCCCGACTCGCGTCACCCTTCTTGGCGTGATAAAGCGCCAGGCTCCCCATTGCGCTGGCATCGCGCGGATTGACCTGAAGCTCTTGGTTAGCCAGCTTGATGGCCTGATCGTAGACGGCGCGGGCCTTGTCCATGTGTCCTGACCAGCGGTATGCATCCGCGAGGTTGCCCAACCACATCTCTTCGTTCGGATTCAGCTCAACGGCCTTTTCGAACATCCTCACAGCGTCGCTATACCTCTTGAGATAGAAATAGGCGGTCCCGAGGTTGGAATATGTCTGGTCATGAGGGCGGATGGCAAGAGCTTTCTGAAACAGGGGTATGCATTGGCCCCACCGCCCTTGCCGGAGGTAAACCAAACCGATGTCTTCGTAACCGATGGCGTCCCCGGGGGCGAGGTCGGTAAGCTTTTGAAAGGTCTCGAGCGCCTTGTCGGTCTCCCCCAAGCTCACGTAAGCAGCACCCAGCATCTGGTAGTTGTCAGCGTAATACGGGCTCCATTGAATTGCCTTCTCGTAGGCCTGCAGCGCTTCGTCCTTTCGTCCTGCGGCAAGGTAGGCGCTACCCAGGCGACGGTAACCCTCATCCGAATTCGAGGCTAGTTGCAAACCACGCTGGAATTCACCGACTGCCTGGTCAGCATCTCCGGTCGCATAATAGACACTGCCCAGGGCAAAATGAGCGTCAGCCGTGGTCGGATCCAGGCGCAAAGCTTGTTGCGCCGCGTGAATCGCCTTCTCCGCCCAGAAGTTTTCCTTACTTTGCCCGTACATCTCCAGACTCGCATCGGCTAATCCGGCGTAGGCCTGTGCAAATCCGGAATCGACTTCCAGCGCTTTCTGGAAGAAGCGCAGCGCCGTCTCAAGGTCCTGTACGCACTGGAAGTTGCGAAGGGCCTGCCGGCCGCGGAGGTAAAGGTCATATGCCTCAACGTTTGCGGTAGGGTTCCCGCTGGACGACACCACCTCCTGGCCATTGGGGCGCAGCCAAAGCGTCGTTACCAGGCTGGCAAAAATTTGGTCTTCGAGCCCCAGCAAGTCCTTTCGAGAGCCCGCAAACTCCCGCGTCCAGACCTGCCGATCAGCCGCGACGTCGTCGAGGCCGACAACGACGCGGAACTTGTCACCGGACTCCTGGACGCTGCCCACCACCGCGAGGTTAACGCCCAAGTCCTTGACCAGCACCTCCGGGGGCCTGGTGCGGCCAACTGCATGCACCGTCGCGGCAGACACCACGCGGACGTCGCGGAGCTGGAATAACTTGGCCGAAATCGCTTCCCGCAGGCCTTCGGCAACATAATTCAGCGAGGCGGGGTCACCCACCACACGGAAGGGTAAGACCGCCAGATACTTACCCTGGGCCAGAGGGGGAATACTCGCTCGCCTACCCGCGCGCTCGGGTAGGCGACCAAGCACATACTGCCGGACGGAAGGCAACGAAACCGCAATCCCCGCCAGCAACAGCGCCGTACCAGCGACCGCGAGCGCGGCGGGCCGCTTGCAGAGGTTCACCAGTCGTTGCGTTAGCGGCTCCCGGGTTGGGGTTTCTGCGGGGCTGCGAACCGCCTGTTCTTCAAGTCCGGTTTCCTGCTCCTCTTCGATAACAACGCTGGACCGCGTGTGCTCCCGCACGATTAAGGCGGGTATCTCTTCCCAGCGTTCCCTTACCTCGGCAACGAAACGGTAGCCTCGTCGCGGCATCGTCTGAATAAAACGAAAGTCCTGCCCCAAGACCCTTCTCAGCGCCGAGACGTTCTGTGTAAGGTTGTTCTCCTCCACGATTGTGTCAGGCCATACCGCCTTCATCAGCTCGTCCTTCTCCAGCGTTCGGCCGCTGTTCTGGATGAGAATCAGAAGGGTATCCAGGGCCTTGGGCGTGAGGGGCAGGGGCACGCCCTCGCGGAAAAGCTGGTGGTCAGTAGCGTCGAGGCGGAAGGGCCCAAACTCGTAGAAGTGCTTGGTGTATTGACCTTTAGCTCCGTTCATAAAGGTTTCAGAAAACTTTCACTCGTTCCTAATTACATTCAAACCTTCCTTTGCCTATTCTGTGCACGAGGAAGCATGGAACGAGGTTCGAAAGTGATTTTAGGACGGAGCGCTGTCAAAAGCAATGGACAATTTTAGAGAAGCCGGGCCCCGATCTCATACCACGACTCTTGGAGAGAACCATGCCAGTAAAAAAGAGAACCAGAATCACCATTGACACGGAGCGGGTGCTGGTCATTGGCAAGACCCGGAGCACCTTCGACGCCTGGTGCCCCATGTGCAACCAGCTGGTCAGACTGCTGCGACCGGACGAGGCCGCCGTCCTCACGGCTCATTTGCGTGCTTCGCAGCAGCCTTTGGAGATCAGCAAACTTCACATCATCCCCACCGTCGACGGATTGATGAATGTCTGCCTGAATTCATTGTTGAGTCAAGGCGGAATCAGAACGGAAGGGGGGGGTTAGCGCATACCAAGTGCCAAACCAAGGAGCAGCTTAAGTAAGGAAAAGCCGGCAACTTAAGAGTACAGCAAAGCAAAGGAGGGGGAAATGTTCATCGGTAGGAGAATCAAGCAATTACGCGAGCGGAAGGGGCTTTCTCAAGGAGACATCGAGGCCGTCAGCGGCATGCTCCGCGCCTACATCTCCCGCGTGGAGCACGGCCATACGGTACCGTCGCTCGAGACGTTGGAGAGGTTCGCCGCGGCCTTAGATGTTCCCTTATACCAGCTTTTTTTCGAGGAGGAGGATGCTCCGCCCGGGGCGAATGTGGCGTCGGGTAAAACCACAGATGCCATGGCGAAGCCACTCGCACCAAACTGCTCGGAGGCCCGGATGCTAACAATGCTTAAAGGGCTGGCCCAACGCATGGTCGAGTCGGACAGGCAACTGCTCCTCAAGTTCGCCAGCCAGCTCGCCGGGCGTTTAGACAAGGTCTCTGGAGGAGTGGAGGGGAGCCGCGATTGCGGGCCTCGAAGCGGCGAGATGAGAACCAAGTGGGACCATTCGCCACGGCGGGTCCCACGCTCTCGCCTTTCGGGGCCCCGCAATCGAGCTGCTTCCTTCAACCAGGTTATTCAATAGCCGCGAAGCTCAGTCACCAATTCGTCTCGCGGCGGATCAGGCCAACGCGACTGGGCGCCGGCCGGCGATCAGCCATCCATGCCCAGCGCTTGGACGATTGGCCGCGAGGCGAAGCGACTGATCAACCTCGGACTGCCGTCGGCCGTTTCAGCTCTTGCAGGCGGCGAGCGGCTTCATCCAGTGTGGCGTCGGTCTTGCTGAAGCAGAAGCGCACTTGCTGGCGGCCGAGGGCAGGATCGCTGTAGAAACTGCTGCCGGGAACCGCAGCCACACCGATCTCCTGGATCAGATGCCGGGTGAAGCCCACGTCATCAGGAAGTCCGAAAGCGGAGATATCCGTCATCACATAATAGGCGCCCCGCGGCTTGAAGCAGCGGAAGCCAGCCTCCTCCAGGATATCCAGCATGCGGTCTCGCCTCGAGAGGTAACTCGCCCGCAAGCCCTCGTAGTAAGACTCCGGCAACCGCAAGGCCGTTACGCCTGCTTCCTGCAACGGTGCCGCCGCGCCCACGGTGATGAAGTCGTGCATCTTGCGGATGGCATCGGTCACCTCGGGCGGGGCGATGGCGTATCCTACGCGCCAGCCCGTCACGCTGTAGGTTTTCGACAAGCCGTTGATGGTGATAGTCCGCTCCCGCATGCCCGCGAGCGTCGCCATCGACACGTGGCGGCAGCCGTCGTAAGTCATGTACTGATAGATCTCGTCGGTAATGACGTACGCTCGGTAGCGTCGCGCCAACCCGGCGAGGGCCTCCAGTTCCTTACCGTCGAACACTTTCCCCGTAGGATTGTTCGGAGTGTTCAGGATGACGGCGCGCGTCCGTTCGCTGAAAGCGGCAGCGAGATCGTCCGGGTCGAAGGTCCACTGCGGAGGGTGCAGACGCACAAAGCGGGGTACGGCCCCACAGATGATCGTGTCCGGTCCGTAGTTCTCGTAGAAGGGCTCGAAGATCACTACTTCGTCGCCGGGATCGACCACGGCAAGCAGGGAAGCAATCATGGTTTCGGTGGCGCCGCAGCAAACCGTGATCTCGCGCTCCGGGTCAACCGCCAAGCCAGAGTCCTTTCGAAAGCGCTCCGCAATCGCCTCCCTGAATTCGCGCGCTCCCCAGGTAATCGCGTATTGGTTGATGTCGGCACGGATGGCGCGCACCGCGGCTTCCTTTACCTCCACCGGAGCGGCAAAGTCTGGAAAGCCCTGAGCTAAGTTGATGGCGCCATGCTCCATCGCCAGGCGCGTCATCTCGCGAATCACCGATTCGGTAAACTGTTGTGCCTTGCGTGAAATGTGAAACACCGTAGTCAATGCTCCTCAGCCCCGCTTCACCCGAGGAACCAGTCTATACCAGAATGTGGCCAGCAGCGCCACCTAACGTCCAGTACACACGGCCAATGTGGGGAGGCGGAACGCGATGGCGCCTGCCTTGCTCGTCAGCAAACGTCACGGGCTCGACGACATGAATATTGCGCTGACTGGCGAAAGGCTCCGCCCTGGATCTGCCCGTCGGTTACCTTAAGGATGGCCATCGCTGGTCCTGAATTTAACCAATGGCAAGGTTTCAAAGGTGCAGGCGTTTTAGGCGCTTTAGCGCCACGAGATCGACAAAAGAATGGTCGATGTTTCGTTCGGACTGCTCGCCGCAGGCGAGCCTTTTAGTGCGGCAGCGCAGCTGCCGCTTTCATTCCGCGAGCTGGCTCGCGGCCTCGCTTCCGAAAATATCGTGCATGGCTCAACGGCGAGCTGGCTCGCCTGAGCCAAGGCGGTCGCAAACTACCGCACTCCAAGGCGCTTCGCGCAACAGTGCCTTAAGCGGCTGTCGAGGGACATCAAGCGGATGCGCCGGTTAGTTAGTTAGTAAAGCGCACAACTCCCCCCGCCCTCCGTGAGCCCTTGCTTGGCCGCAGACGGGGTGACAATGAGGGCAAACTTCAGCGCCGGGAAAGGGAGGGAGAGAACCTCGCCACACTAGGCACGCTCTCAGAAACTGAGAGTTATCGCGCGAAGTCCGGTAGGAACCACCCTGCCCTTGCCACAAAGCGCCAAAAGCTTCTTCCGCCAAGCTGGGCTACTGGTCAGCTTGGGGAACAGCCACCTCGGCCTTCGCCCCTTTGTCGGCTTTCAACTCGGCCACCTGCCGTTGAAGGTCGGTCGCCAAGCCTTCGAGAATGCGCAATTGCTCCGCACGCTTCTCGAGCTGCGCCTGGAGTCGGTCGGTTTGCTTCTTGAGACGCACGTTCTCCTTCTGCACCTCGACGGGACTTCCCATTCCGGCGCCCACCAGCGGAGCCACACCCCGCCCCGAGGCCGGGAAAGTGAATCCGCCCGCCAGCGGTGCTATCTCCCCTTGAATTCTACGGATCAGGGCGTCCAGCTCCTTGCGCTCCGGGCCGGATGGGCAGATCTGGCGAAGGGCCAGGAGCCGGGCAAGGTCAGGCTTGTTACGCCCGCGCTCCCAGTGTTGAATGGCGCCCTTGGTCGCATTCAGGCGGCGCGATAGCGCCTCCTGACTGATTCCTAAGCGCTTACGCACTTTTCGGATTACCTTGGAAACCTGCAATGAACCAGCCATGTTGCCTCCTTAAAAAAAAGTCTTGACAAGTCGTGGGCTATAGGCTATACTGTAGCCTTACATAAAGACCGGCGTTGGCCACTCGCTAGCCCAAGGGTTTTGCTTGGCTCCCATTGGGCGTCGAAAGACCGCTGGCTCGCCGGGTTAACAAAGCGAGTTTCCACCTCGCCGCTCGGACCGCCAAAGAACCTCGTTTCGAAGCGTTCCAGGTCTGGGCGAAGGGGTTACGGGAGCTCCTCCAGCCATGCTGTGCAGGGCTGAGGAGTTCCTTTTTTTGGCACCTATGAGTTACTCTATAGTACCTTACTTCCGCGATAAACAATGAAGCTCGAATCGTCATATCCTTATTTTCCAGCATCTTATGTCGATGTCGTCTGCACGGCTGGCGACAGAGCGTTGTCGAGCGCCAGACCTGCCGGCCCCAACTCTTGTTTGACCGTGGGATCGACGGAAGGGTGGCGCTCTGCCATTTGGCGTGTTCGCTGCCAGGCGATCCCCCATGTGGATCGAGCGATCTCCGGCCCCAGGCACGGCCGAGCGGAACTCCAACACGTCAATAGTGGCTTCGGACCCGGCGCTCCGGGTCATGGCCCAGCAGCCCATACGAACCATACTTACCACATCGTAGGCTACGATGCAAGAAAAATATGTTGGGAGTCTGTAGCCTATCGAATTTGGAACGGAGACTGGAAGGCAAGGTGAGGACTAACAATCGTATATTCATAAGGTTAGATGGCCGTAGGGCTAGGCCGAAAAAGGTGAAATTCGGGCAGAATGAGGAGCCTTTGGGTGGCTCGAACTACCCGCCTCAAACCCGTAACGGGAAGCTGC
>Ga0306922_10007348_pt1 | contig 10624 bp, 11 predicted proteins | sample sta12Cox44000082_FD_203758 | JGI IMG/M metagenome (GOLD analysis project Ga0306922, IMG submission 203758) | Lab enrichment of tropical soil microbial communities from Luquillo Experimental Forest, Puerto Rico - statoxic.12C.oxic.44.000.082 (v2)... | ecosystem: Environmental > Terrestrial >...
CGACTATTTTACGCTCGAAGAGAAGTTCGGCTCGCTCAAGGGCTTGAAGCTGGCCTACGTGGGCGACGGCAACAACGTTTGCCACTCGCTGCTCCATTTGGGAGCGCGGCTCGGAGTCGATCTGCGCATCGCCACGCCCACCAACTACGCGCCCGACGCCGACGTGATCGCCGATTCGCGCCGCGTGGCCAAGGAAACCAAGGCCAAAATCGAACTTTTCATCGATCCGCGCCAGGCCGTCGAACGGGTGCAAGCGGTGTACACCGACTCCTGGACCAGCATGGGCTTTGAAGCGGAGGAAAAAGTCCGCAGCGAGGTCTTCAAGCCCTATCAGGTTAACCGTAAGCTGATGGCTCTCGCCGAGCGCGGCGCGGTGTTCATGCACTGCTTGCCCGCGCATCGCGGCTACGAGGTCACGGCCGAAGTCCTCGATGGCGCTCATTCCGTCGTCCTCGAGCAATCGGAAAATCGCATGTACGTGCAGAAAGCCATTTTGCACACGCTGTTTCGATAGCCAGTCAGAAATTTCATGCAATTGCAATGCGCCGAAGCGCAATCTGAACGAACCGCAACGCGGTCATCATGAAAAAGGAGCAGAAAGAAAAGCTGTGAACAAGTCTGCCAATAAGCCAAAGAAAGTGGTACTCGCCTACTCCGGAGGTCTCGACACCTCCATCATCATTCCGTGGCTCAAGGAGAATTACGGCTCGGAAGTCATCGCCATGATCGGAGACGTCGGCCAGCAGGAAGATCTGGAAGCAGCCCGCAAGAAGGCCCTGGCCACCGGAGCTTCTTCCGCTTACGTCGAGGACCTGCGCGAAGAATTCATCCGCGACTACATCTGGCCCACGCTTCGCGCCGGCGCCGTCTACGAACACACCTATCTGCTGGGCACTTCCATGGCTCGCCCGGTGCTCGGCAAGCGCCAAGCGGAACTGGCCTTAGAGCTCGGCGCCGACGGCCTTTCCCACGGCTGCACCGGCAAGGGCAACGACCAGGTGCGCTTCGAGCTGGCCTACAAGGCCATCGCTCCGAACCTCACCATCATCGCCCCCTGGCGGGAGTGGGACATCGACTCTCGCGAAGACGCCATCGCCTACGCCGAAAAGCACCACGTGCCGATCGAGCAGAGCAAAAAGAACATCTACAGCCGCGACCGCAACATCTGGCACCTCAGCCACGAAGGCGGCGAACTCGAAGACCCGGCCAACGCGCCGAGCGAAGCCATGTGGCAGTGGACGGTTGCTCCCGAAAAAGCGCCCGACAAAGCCGAGGATATCGAAATCGGTTTTGAGTCCGGTACCCCGGTCTCCGTCAACGGCGCCAAGCTCGGGCCGATTGATTTGTTGAACACCCTGAACGACATCGCGGCGCGCCACGGCGTCGGCCGCACCGATCTTGTCGAAAACCGCCTGGTGGGCATGAAGTCGCGCGGCGCCTATGAAACACCCGGCGGCACGCTGCTGGTCACCGCGCACCGCGAGCTCGAACGCCTCACCGTCGACCGTGAAACGGCCCACCTGCAGCAGTCCCTGGCGGTACGCTACGCCGAACTGGTTTATAACGGTGTGTGGTTCTCCACGCAGCGCCAGGCCCTCGATGGCTTCTTCAACGTGTCGCAACAGCGCGTTACCGGGACCATCGGCCTCAAGCTGTGGAAGGGCACGCTCAACGTCACCAGCCGCAAGTCGCCGTTCTCGCTCTATCGCTCGGACCTGGCCAGCTTCGCCATGGGCCGCTACAACCCGAAAGACGCCGAAGGATTCATCAACCTTTTCGCGCTTCCGGTCACCGTGCGCCCCAAGGCCAAAGCCGAAGGCGGCAATACCTAAGTCCGTCGTTCCGAGCCGAGCGAGGGATCGACGAGCCATGGGCGAACGCAAAGACACCAAACTCTGGGGCGGCCGCTTCGAGCGCGAGCCCGACGCCCGCTTCGACGCCTTCCAGCGTTCCTTCGAGTTCGATCGTCGCCTGCTGCCGTATGAAATCGCCGTGGACCGCGCCTGGGCCGAGGCTCTCGAGCCTATCGGCGTGTTCACCGCCGCCGAAGTCGCCCTGACGCTCGGCGCGCTCGACAAAATCGCCGCGCGGGTGGAGGCCGATCCCTCTTGGGTCGACGCGTTCGGTTCTGACGCCGAAGACGTACATCATTTCGTCGAGAAAGCTCTGGTCTCTGAACTCGGACCGCTCGGCTGGAAGCTTCATACCGGTCGCAGCCGCAACGAGCTCGTGGCCACCGACTTCCGCCTCTTTGTCATCGCTGCGGCTTCAGAAACCAAGCGCGGGCTGGCGCGACTCATTGGCGCACTCCTGGCCCAGGCCAAAGCCAAGCTCGGCGTGCCCATGGCGGGGATGACCCATATGCAGCATGCCCAGCCGATCCTTCTCTCCCATTTCCTCATGGCGCATGCCGAAGCTTTCGCCCGTGACGCCGCGCGGATCGAAAATGCGGCGCGGAGCGCCGATGCCTGCCCCATGGGCTCGGGAGCGCTGGCCGGGAACTCTTTTTCGATCGACCGCGCCGCCCTCGCCCGCCGCCTGGGCTTTTCTAAAATCACCGCCAACAGCCTCGACGCGGTGAGCGACCGGGATTTCGCCCTGGACTATCTGTTTGCGCTCGCCGGCGTGGCCGTCCATCTTTCTCGCCTGGCCGAGGACTTCGTGCTGTTTGCTTCCGAGGAATTTTCCTACGTCATTCTTCCCGACGAATATTCGACCGGCAGCAGCTTGATGCCGAACAAGAAAAATCCCGATGCCTGGGAGCTTATCCGCGGCAAGACGGGCCGCGTCACCGCCGCGCTCGTCGCGCTGTTCACGACGCTCAAAGGCCTGCCGATGAGCTATCAGCGCGACCTGCAGGAAGACAAAGAGGCCCTTTTCGCCGCCCATGATCAAGTCGGCGAGATGCTCGCCGTCGCCGCCGGCGCCGTCAAAACTACGGCATTCCGCGACGAGCGCCTGCGTGCGAAAGCGGAAAATCCGGCGTTGCTCGCGACCGAAGCCGCCGACTATCTGGTCAGAAAGGGCGTTCCCTTCCGCCAGGCGCACGACCTGGTCGGCCAAGCTCTGAAAGCGGCCGAACGGCAGGGAAAATCCTGGACGGACCTTTCGCCGGAGGAGCTCGGGAAGATCTCCCCGGCGTTCGACGCTGACCTCTCCGCCAGTCTCAGCGTCCGGGCGGCGCTCTCCCGGAAGAGCGTTCCGGGCGGCACGGCAATCGACTCGGTGCGCGCCGCCATCGCCGAGCTCGAAGACCGCCTAGCGAAGGAAGCCTCCCTAAAATGACCGCAGCCCCTCCCGAATCCGCTCTCCCCCTGGGCTTCCGCTTCGCCGCCACCGCCTGCGGCCTCAAGAAAACCGGCGCGCTCGACCTGGCCCTCCTCTCGAGCGACGTCCCTGCGTCTGCCGCGGCGGTTTTCACGCAAAACCTGGTTGTCGCCGCGCCCGTCAGGATCTCCCAAAGGAATCTCCTGGTCTCCAAAGGCCGCATGCGAGCCGTCATCGTCAACGCCGGCAACGCCAACTGCGCCACCGGCGCCGAGGGCGAGTCGGTCGCCCTGCGCAGCAACGACGAAGCCGCCCGTTCCATGAACCTTGCCGCTCACGAACTCTTCGTCTGCTCCACCGGCGTCATCGGCGTGCAGCTTCCGGTAGAAAAGATCCTGCGCGCCCTGCCCGGCCTGGCGCGCAATCGCCGCGCCTCGGCGCGCTCTTTCACCGAACTTTCTCTGGCCATCTGCACTACCGATACGCGGCCCAAAACGGCCTCCGCTACTTTCAAGATGTCCGGCAAGCGCATTCATCTTCTCGGCTGTGCCAAGGGCGCCGGCATGATTCATCCCAACATGGCCACTACGCTTGCCTTTGTCGCGAGCGACGCCGCGATCCCGCCTTCCCTCCTGCAGCGTACCTTACGCCAAGTAACCGCGCGCACTTTCAACGCCATCAGCGTCGACGGCGACACCTCCACCAACGACACGCTTCTCGTGCTGGCAAACGGCGCCGCCGGCGCTCCCCGAATCTCGAGCGGCAGCAAAGCGCACCGCCAATTCACGGCCGCCCTCGAAGAAGTCTGCGGTTCGCTCGCGCGGCAGATTGTCGCCGACGGCGAAGGAGCGCAGCGGGTCATCGCCATCGAAGTCCGCGGCGCAAAAACGGAAGCCGCCGCCCGCAAAATCGCGGAAACCATCGCCACTTCGCCGCTGGTAAAAACGGCTTTCGCGGGCGGCGATCCCAACTGGGGACGCATCTTCGCCGCCGCCGGCCGCGCCAACGTGCCCTTCGATCCGGCACGGGTGGAAATCACCATGGCCGGCGTCAAGGTCCTGCGCAAAGGCCAGCCGCTCCCCTTCAACGAACGCGCGGCCTCGAACCGCCTGCTCGCCGAATACGTGCCGATTGTGGTGGATTTGCACGCCGGAGGATCGCGCGCCCGCTACTGGACCTGCGACTTCACCGCCGAATACGTCCGCATCAACGCTTCCTACCGCACCTGAGCGCCCGGCTCGGGGGGAGCGGCGGCCGCTATTTCCCTTCCCACTGCCAATCCGCGAACTGCTTGCGCAGCGCCATCTTCTTGAACTTCCCCACGCTCGTCCGCGGAATCGCCGCAACAAACACGAAGGCTTCCGGCAGCTGCCACTTGGCAAACGTCGCCGCCAAAAATCCGCGCAGCTCCTCGGCGGTAGCGGTCTTCCCGTCCTTCAGCACCACCGCCGCCAGCGGCCGCTCCTGCCATTTCGGATGCGGCACCCCCACCACGCAGGCTTCTTTCACCGCGGGATGCCCCATCAGCGCATTCTCGAGATCGACCGAGCTGATCCACTCCCCGCCGCTTTTCACCAGATCCTTCGCGCGGTCCACGATTTTCACAATGCCGTGGCGGTCAATGGCCGCCACATCGCCCGTCCTGAACCAGCCGTCTTGGGTCCAGCGATCCTCCTGGTCCGGGCACTCAAAGTAGTGTCCCGCCACCCACGGGCCCCGCACCTCAATTTCGCCGGGCGTCTCGCCGTCCCAGGGAGCCTCGCCCTCCGGGCCCATCGTCCGCAACTCCATAAACGGCACCGGCCATCCCTGCTTTCCGCGCACCTGGTATTTTTCTTCCTCGCTCCAGTCGCGCATGTTCGATTTGAGCCGGCCCGTCGTAGCCAGGGGCGTGGTCTCGGTCATGCCCCACAGATGAATCATGTGCAATCCAAAACGGTCGAGATCCCGCATCAGCTCCAGGGGCGGAGCCGACCCGCCGCACAGAATCCGCACCGGCCAGTCGAAATTCCATCTCGCGGGATTTTTCTCAAGCGTATCCAACACTCCGATCCACACCGTCGGCACGGCCGAAGCCAAGCTGACCCGCTCCTCGACCATCCAATCGAGTATGCCCTCCGGCTCGAGGTTCGGCCCGGCCAGCATCAGCTTCGCTCCCGTCATCACCGCCGAGTACGGAATGCCCCAGGCATTGGCATGAAACATCGGCGCGAGCGGAAGCACGGTATCGCTGTTGCTCATCGCGAAGGTGTCCGCCATGCTCTCCGCAAACGAATGCAGCACCAGGGCGCGGTGCGAATAGATCACGCCCTTTGAAAAGCCGGTGGTCCCCGAGGTGAAACACATGGCCGCCCCGTCGTTCTCGTCAATCACGGGATACTCGAAATCGTCTCCGGTTGCCGCGAGCAGCTCCTCCAGATCGAGAAATCCCTCGGGCACCGCGGTCGCGCATCCGTAGCGGGCCACCAGCACCTTTTCAAACGGCGCATCCGCGCGGAACTTCTCGACGACCGGCAGCAGGACATCATCGACGATCAGGAAGCGGTCCCGCGCATGCTGCGCGATGGCCGCGATCTCGTGCGGGTGCAGCCGCAAATTAAGGGTGTGCAGTATGCCGCCCGCCGCAGGCACCCCGAAAAACGCCTCCAGGTGCCCGACATGGTTCCATAGCATCGAAGCCACCCGGTCGCCCGGCCGCATGCCCAGCCGGGTCAGCGCCATCGCCAGCCTACGTGCCCTGCGGTAAAACGCTCGGTAATCGGTGCGCACCACGGAGCGATCCGGCCGCCGCGACAGGATCTCCACTTCCGGAAACAGCTTCCCCGCCCGCTCGAGAAGCGTCGTGAGCGTCAGCGGAAAGTCCATCATCGTCCCGCGCATGATTCACCTGAGCCGTACAGTGTGCGCATGGTATCACTATTTCGAAACCCCGGTATCTGCCGGTCCCCGAGTGCCTCCCTGCCGTCGCCACTTTCTCATTGCAAAACCTGTCAATTTTCGGGACCATGCAACTGACCGCTGGAGCGCCCGATTCGGTACCCCCGGGTTTCAGGGCTTGTCGCACAGAGCCTCGATGTCTAGGGTTTCAGGGTAGTTCCCACAAACCCTGATTTTGAACGGTGGCTTCGGTTCTCCGGACTGCCCGTAAGGTTCGTCCCGGCTTTCCAGCGCGCTCCGCGACATGCTGTTCCGTTCCGGGCAGAAGGAGTCCGTAAGTGAAGAAGCTTTACGTTGGCAATCTTCCGTTTTCCGCCACGGAGGATTCGCTGCACGACTATTTTTCTCAGGCGGGAGTCAATCCTTCCGCAGTCAACCTCATTCGCGACCGTTTCACAGGACAGTCGCGTGGTTTTGCTTTCGTCGAAATTGCCAATGACGAAGAAGCGGACCGCGCGATTAATTCGATGAACGGGCAGAACTTCGGAGGCCGCAATCTCGTGGTCAACGAAGCTCGTCCCCAGGAGCCGCGTGGCGGCGGTGGCGGACGTGGCTTTGGCGGCGGCGGTGGCGGTGGCCGTGGCGGTCACGGCGGCGGTGGCGGCCGCGGACGTGGCGATCGCGGAGATCGCGGCGACCGTGGTGACCGCGGCAACCGCTGGTGAAGATCCTTTCTCCGTAAGCGGCTTCGCCGCGCCGAGGTCGCTCCCGCTTTCTTTTTTTCTGTCGTTGCTGTAGCTTGGTCAGCAGCCGCTCCGCCCACCGGACGTTCCGCGCCTTGTCTCCACTGCGTCCCGCTTTTGCAACTTTTTGTGCATTGACGGGTTTGAAACAGCGGGTGATGAATTTCGTTGTTGCGGTGGTTTTTGCTGTATCTTGGCGCGAATACCGGGAGTTACCTACCGCATCGGTGATTGGCTTTCCCGGTTTCGCTGGTAGTGATCTTGGGGAACCTTTTAAGGAAGCTGGGCATCCAATGTCTCGAACCGGCCGCGAGAGGAAAGAGGTTCTTATGGCCGCCTGGGATTTGGAAAAGCAATCGGCTATGGAGAACGGGTTTACCGTAGTGGCCGAAAAGCAGGATGAGCAGAGCGTCGTTCGCAACCCTGACATCACCATGACGACTTGGCAAAAGCGCGATTGGAAGCAGTTCTACGAACTGGCTCGCCGCCCGTGGCGTCGTCACCGCCCGCCTCGCCCCGTCTATCCGTCGGGACTCAATCGCGTGGCACCCGCGCAGGGCTTCAGCCTCTCCGAACTCGATGATGCGGGCGTCGACCTCGATCTCGCCGAGCGCCTTGGGCTTCCCGTCGATGCGGGCCGCATCGGCGTCTACGGTCCGAATGTCTCCGTCCTGCGCAGTTTCATCCGCTCTTCCCGCCCGCTCTGAGCGTTTCTTTTTCTCTCGACACCTCTAGGCAGGACGCGACCGCACCGGGTCAGAGGCGCTGACTTTGACTGCGCTGCCGGTTTGTGCCCGCTCGCGAAACCAAGTAGCATGGAGAGTTAGCCGAGCCGCCCATGGCCTCTCCGTTCCACATCATTTCAAATCGCATCCCGCCCCCGCCCGCCGCGCGCCCCCGCCCGGACTGGCTTCGTGTCCGCTTCTTTGGCGGCGAACGCTACCAGGACCTCAAGCGCATCATGCGCACTCTCGACCTGCACACGGTCTGCGAGTCGGCCCGCTGCCCCAACATGGGCGAGTGCTGGGAGCACGGCACCGCCACGTTCATGATTCTGGGCGACATCTGCACCCGCGCCTGCGGCTTCTGCGCCGTTCCTTCCGGCAAACCCGTCGGTCCTCCCGATGAACAAGAACCGCAACGCGTCGCCGAAGCCGTCCGGCGCCTGGGTCTCCGCTACGCCGTCGTCACCAGCGTCAATCGTGACGACCAGCCCGACGGCGGCGCCGCCATCTTCGCCCGCACCATCGAGGAGATCCGCCGGCGCGTCCCCGGCTGCAGAGTCGAAGTTCTCATCCCGGACTTTCGCGGCAACTGGGACGCCCTCGACACCGTGCTCGCCGTCCGCCCCGACGTCCTCAACCACAACACAGAAACCGTCCCGCGCCTCTACCGCCAGGTACGCAAAGGCGCGCTCTATGAGCGCTCGCTCGAGCTGCTCGGCCGCGCAAAACAGAGTCGTCCCGACGTCCCCACCAAGACCGGTCTGATGCTGGGCTTGGGCGAAGAAAGACGCGAAGTACTTTCCACCATGGAACAACTGGCGCAGCAGGGAACCGACCTGCTTACGCTCGGCCAATACCTGCAGCCGACGCGCGAGCATTTGCCCGTCGTCCGCTACCTCCACCCCGGCGAATTTTCCGAATATAAGGTTCTAGGGGAGCAGATGGGTTTCAAGCATGTCGAATCGGGCCCGCTCGTCCGCTCTTCCTATCACGCCTTCGACCAAGCCGACTCCGCCCTAAGATAGGCTGGGCCGGGCTCCGCGGCGAGAGAGGTTTCTAGTGGACCGTGTTCCAATCGGTGAAGGGCACGGCTTTTGATGATCCAGCGCCGCGCGGGGCGTACAGCGTCTGCGCTCCCGTAAACAATCCGACCACCGGGATTTTGGCTTCTTCCGCCATGGGCAGGTATTTCACCGCCGTCGGCGTCCCCACAAAAAATCCCATCGCGAACACGTTCTGGCTCGCGAGCCGTTTAAAGCAAGCTTCCGTTTTTAGAGGATCGTAACTGTCGTCGTAGGCGAGCAGCCGCAGCCGGCGGCCTTCGACTCCGCCTTCCTGATTGATCAAATGGATATACGCTTCGGCGCCTTTGATCTGTTCGGTCCCGAGCGCGCGCGACGGGCCCTCGAGCGCCGAGCACGGGCCGATCAGGATCTCCTTCGTGGTTATGCCGGGCACGCCTTGCGCGTAAAGCGAGCCGCAGCCCGCCAGGGTCGCACCGGCCAGAACCGCAATCCGCAGCAGCTGGTTGGGCACCGCGCCTCCCCTGGGGCCGGTGCTCCCGCACTCCGGGGCAGCCGGGATCCCCTCGACGGCACTTTCGCACAGATGCAAGGAGAGGCGCCCGCGAAAACGCGATGGTGTTTCCTCAGGGGAACTGATTTTGCTGGTTTGCAGGCGATAGACAAAAACGCCCGCGCCGGGTCCGGCGCGGGCGTCCATATCCTTCTGGCGTTACTCTCGAGAGCCAGCCCTTATCGGGCTGCCGCCGCCTTCTTGGCCGCTTTCACGGCCGTCGCGGCCTTGCGCCGCCTTCTGGTCTTCGGGGGAGTCGCGGGCGCTTCTCCAATCAATTCCGCCGTCATGATGCTGGTCACGAACAACTTGGGCCCGTGATCGTCAAAATCCACCGTGGTCCGCTCGGCGTCGGAAGCGGTCACGATTCCAAGTCCATACACTTCATGCTTGATTGTCTGGCCTTCCTGCATTACTTGCACGACTTCCTCCTATGGCCACTCACTCGACTTAACTTCTCGACTACCCGGATCCGTATGTTGGGGCGGAATTTCGTTTCTCCGCCCCGGCACTGGCACTGACTTAGAGGCTCGTAACGTTCTCCGCTTGAAGGCCCTTCGGACCCTTCTTCACTTCGAACTCCACCGCCTGACCTTCATTGAGGGACTTGTAGCCGTCCATCTGAATGGCGGAGAAGTGTACGAACACATCTTCTCCCGTCTGGCGCTGGATGAATCCATAACCCTTCGAAGCATTGAACCACTTCACTGTTCCTTGTTCCTTCACTTCTGTGACCTCTCATACGTGATCCCGGTTTTCCCGAAGACCATCGTTATTCAGGTCAGGGTTTGTGAGTCAACCAACCCTGAAGCCCGTATTATTGCTTGCCTCTCTTGGTCCGTGCCCCACGTCGTGCCCGGCTGCCTCCGGAAACCTCAGTGATCCCCGCAACGCTGCCAGTCCTGACCAGCGCCGTGACGCCCTTTGAACGAAAAAAAAGACCGCAAGTTTCTTGTCCTTGCAGCCCCTCTAACGAAGCAAAAGGTAGTACAAGAGCAACAAACGCTGCAGTATAAATTAGCACAAAATGGCCGCTTTGTCCACACTGTTTCCAGGCTCAATACGCCGATAACTTCTGTATTTTGTTTAGATTACGATGTAACTGCGCGGCGCCGGATCACTCCTTCGTGTCTGGCTCTAGAGTTGCTCCGCCTCGTCCGGCTTCCTTTTTTTCCCAGTACTTTCGTACCCAAGCCTCCCAGCTTTTTCCGGCAGCGGTGTCGCGTCCAGTAAACGCTAACGCTCGCACTTCCGAGTAAGGAATTTTTACCCGGCCTGCGCCGTTTTTCGGCAACACTCTTACAAAAGAGGAACTTAGCGACGCCCCGCTGACACGATCGAACAGGTAGCCCTCTACCTGGCTGCCATCGGCCTTGGTCACGGTTACGTCGCCACGATAGTCGAAAGCCTTTTCGAGTGCTTCGCGCAGCTCGGTTT
>Ga0306922_10007349_pt1 | contig 10624 bp, 8 predicted proteins | sample sta12Cox44000082_FD_203758 | JGI IMG/M metagenome (GOLD analysis project Ga0306922, IMG submission 203758) | Lab enrichment of tropical soil microbial communities from Luquillo Experimental Forest, Puerto Rico - statoxic.12C.oxic.44.000.082 (v2)... | ecosystem: Environmental > Terrestrial > Soil...
AGTATCTGGTTGATAGTCGTCGCCATAGGCGCTGCCCTGCGACAGACCGTTGAGCTGATAGCCATAGAGAATATTGTTCTTTGAGCCGCTCTTCAGGTTGTTATTGGGAAGAACGATGGTCGCCGCGACGCCGGAAACCGTACCCGAGACCGGTGTGTACACTTCCGCCAGCCCGCTAAAGTCGGTGAACATGATCTGTCCTGTCGGCAGTATGAACAGGTGCCCGACAAAGGTGGGGTCAGCCGGGCAGCCTGCAGGATTGGCGGTATTTGTCAGGGTCTTGGCGACAGGATCGTACTCCATGAACTGACAGCCCGCTTGAAACGCGCCAGGGCCAAGCATCTCCAACACCTTGCCGTTTGGTTCCAAAGAAGCCGGAGCGTCATAGCCTGTTAGCTGGTTGAGCGGGGTTGGGCCGGCGGTCCAGCTATTGGCCACTGGATCGTAGACCGCAGTGTTATTGGTCGCACCAACCTGAAAAGTCTTGTTGTTGTACATGAGGACATTCGGCCCAAGCTCGTGGCCAGAGTTGTCCCACAGTTGCGAAGGAGTGGCAGCTGCGCAGGCCCATGTGTTGGTCTTCGGATCAAAAAGCTCCGACCCATTGTTGCCGAAGCAGGAGGTGGTCCAGGCTTCCACCATCAGGACCTTTCCGCTGTACAACAGGGTGTAGCCTTGCTCGTCGTTGTCCACCCCGGCAATGTTGCCGTTTGCAATCCAGGAATTCGGACCGTTGAAGAAGGCAGACTGCGTTGTGCAGCAGTTAGCCTGCATGTACCTACCGTCGGCAAGAATTACGCTCTGAGCGTCACCAATGGTGCTCCACCCACTTGGAGGCGCATTTGCCACCCAGCTCAGGGGGCCGCTGAAGGGAGTAACGGTTCCGATGGCACCCATGGTGGTCCATATGGCCGTGCCCAAGTTATATTCGCCACCTTCGATGACGACCTGCTTTCCATTCAGCAGAACCTGCGAGCCGAAATAGAACGGACCGTAGTTAGAGGGCAGGTGCCCGCCATCGCTCCAGGTGCCATTGACGTAGCTGCCTTTAGCATCCGCAGTGAGAATGTGCCAGGCGGTGGGATCACCTTGCTGTTCTTCATGCACCAGGATTCTGCCGTCCCGGAGCTGAAGCATGGGTCCGAGGTTAACGCCCGGTTGATTGGTTAGAGCCGTCCAGGTTCCTTGGGGGCGGCTTTTGGCGGCGTTTTGGGCGCTGGCAAAGGCCAGCAGCCCCAGGATGGTCAGGGCTATTCCAAATGCTCGAAACACCTTCATATCTTCTCCTCCACAGGACTTCATGATCGGCTGGCGGGAGGTCTGTTCGATTGGTACCTTCCCAAGCCAACACGTGAGCGGATCTCATGCTCAAACCGCGTTGCAAGTTACTGCTCTACCCCAAGAGCTTGCGGCGCAGCGAGCCGGCGACTCCCAAAAAGGCTGTACCCAGCAGCAACAGGCTGCCTGGTTCAGGTACCGTGGTCTGCTGCGATTTGTACAGGGCGAAGGCCAGCTCCACTGGCTGGTTGCCGCAGTTGCCGAAGAAGCACTGGTAGGAATTGGCATCACCCTGCGATGAAGATTCCCAATACCAGATCGACGGAAGATTCAGATTGGGAACAACCGAGAGCCAGTACTCCGTGCCAGCTCCGGCCGAGAATGCCGAGCTCAGCGTGGCACTGTAGCTGAAAAGCGGATTCCCGAGGTTGTCAGTGCCGAGCGAGCTTTCGTTTGCCGTGCCTGATATCGAGTAGGTAGCCAGGAGGCTGCCGGGGGCATTTCCGGAATTGCTCCAGAAGTCGACGGTGAAGCCGCTGATGCTTCCTTGGGTGTTGTTGTAGGATCCAACCCACGTCACTTGGTTGATACCGGTGGCACTCGTCAGTGTGAAATTGTCGTACGAGGTGGCGAAGTTGCCCTGCGTGGCGTCACTTTGGGATGTGTTACCCCCGTTGTTGTTCGACGATTGGCTGTACACCTGGACTTCGCCAGCCCATCCGGGCACGGCGAGCAGGAAAAGAAACACCGTTACTAACGCGAGAGCGCCTAGGGCGCTGCGATTGCGCATGTTTCCTCCACATAAACAGTTGTTGTTACGGAACGGAGTAGTGGAAGTCGAGAGGGAATCTCGCCCCACACACTGCCGAGTTGAGTTTCTTGCAGGACCGTGGCCACTCTCAGTTTCATTCAGTTCATTGAAACTAAACACCTTCGTGCTAGCCACGATGAGCGCGGTGCGCAATGGTTTTCAACTAAGTTCCTGAATTCTTCCCTGCATCAAGGCCACTGATAACAAAAGAGTTACTACCAATTGCTGAGTGGCCTTTGGTCACTTCCCACCACGGAACAAAGCATCAAGGTGCGGGTATTGGTTCAGTCCGGACTGGGCGGCGCTGTGCGCGGGCAATTCCTATTTGCCGGGCTGCGCCCGACCTGTTACGTTGCGACTGTCGCCCATCACAATGAGAAAAAGATCGATCAGCATCTTGATGGTCACCTGCTGCTTGTCTTCCGTTCGTCTCCTCGCACAGCTTCCTACGGACAGCCCGGTCGACGTCCTGCGACATCCTGGATGGAACATGGGGGTTTTCGTCGGTGGCAGCCAGTCGTTCGCCAATACGCCAAGTGCGCAAACATTCCTGATTGGCGCGCGCCTCGGGCGTGTGCTGACTCACGAACTGGGGCAGAACCCCCTGCGTGGTTCTTTTGAGATGGCAGTTGACGTAGTTCCCATCAATGAGTTCTGGGTCGGTGGTAACGCGCAGTACGCTGCTGCCATCGATCCGTTCATTGCCAAGTGGAACTTCACTAACGGTTGCAAGGTTGCGCCTTACATCGCGGCGGTAGGAGGCATCGTGTTCAGCACCAGCAATCTGCCTCCCGGCGATACTTCCACGGTAAACTTCACCAGCGGCCCGGAGTTGGGCTTGCAATGGTTCCGTCACCAGACTGGGTCTATCAACTTCGTGGCGAAGGTTTATCACCTCTCAAATGCATCAATTGGCAACAAGAATCCCGGGATCAACGGCGCCGTGCAGTTTACGGTCGGATACACTTGGCACTGACTGACGGCGGGTGGTTTTCAACGGCTACTTGCATCTCAGCTGTATCAAGCTGCCATTCGAAACAGTTCAGGAGCCGACACTTGCCAGCTGAATGCGGTAGCCAAGGGGCATGAAACCGGTCGTTGGCCCGGCGTGCGTATGTGTCGTGCTCTGCACGCTGGCGGCAGCGCAAGAGCTGGAAAGTTCGTCGGCGGATACCTTCCGTTCTCCGGGGTGGAACTACGGAGTGCAAGTCGCGGGCGGTGCCAGCGTCGTCCAGGTTGCCTCGACCACTTATGCGACCTCGGGTCATACGAGTAATGTAGCTTTATCGCTGCGTGCCGGACCAGTTCTCACTCACGAGCATGGAAACGGCTGGCTTCGCGGAACTCTTGAAGTCGATTTGAGCGTCATTCCCATGGAGCTCTTCTTTGTCCTGGGTACCCACTATGCCGGAGGTTTTGAGGCGCCGACGCTCCGCTGGAATTTTACCCGCGACCACGGTCATCACATCATTCCTTTCGCCGGAGCCAGCTTCGGAATGCTGTTCAGCCCAGAGAATTTTCCTCCCGGAAACACTGAGCAGTTCAACTTCACGGCCGCGGTGGACCTGGGAACACACGTGCTGGTTCGCCAGGGGCAATCCTTGGACACGGCCGTTCGCATTTCCCACCTATCGAATGCCTATCTGGGCGCGCAAAATCCCGGAGTGCCCGGTGGTACTGCAATTGACCCTGGGCTACACGTGGCACAAGCGTTAGCGGCCAGCAATTACCTGTTAATCCTCGGGCGGCGGAGCCAACGAGCAATCTGGAACCCCAGGTGCTGATTGCTACTTGCAAGCCGCTTCTTTATTCTGGGTCTTTATGCCCGCACTCGTAGAATGTGTTCCCAACTTTTCCGAGGGCCGCGATAAAGCAAAGGTTGACACCATAATCGCGGCTATGAAGATGGACGGCGTCTACGTGCTGGACCGCGAGATGGACGCCGACCATAACCGTTGTGTCGTCACACTCGCCGGCGACCCGGTCAACGTAGCCGAGGCGGCCGTTCGGGGTGTTGGCAAGGCAGCCGAAATCATCGATCTCACCAGGCACACAGGAGCGCATCCCCGGCTGGGCGCTGCCGACGTGGTGCCCTTCATCCCAATTGAGGGAGTGACGCTGGAAGATTGCGTGGCAATCGCAAGACGGGTAGGGGAAGACATCTGGAAACGCTACCAGGTGCCGGTATATCTGTATGAAGCCGCCGCGCAAACGCCAGAGCGCCAGAATCTGGAGAACGTTCGCCGCGGACAGTTCGAGGGTATCCGCGAAGAGGTGAAGACGAATCCCGCACGCAAACCCGACTTCGGCAACGCGGCGCTGCATCCCACCGCAGGAGCGACCATCGTTGGGGCGCGTAAATTTCTCGTCGCTTACAATGTGTACCTCAACACTCCGGACGTTGACATTGCCAAAAGGGTGGCGAAAGCGGTGCGCTACTCCAATGGCGGTCTGCGTTACGTGAAAGGCATGGGTGTACCAGTTCGCGGCCTGGCCCAGGTGTCGATGAACCTGACCGACACCGACCTGACTCCCATCGCGCGCGTATTCGAATATGTGAAGCGCGAAGCGGCGCGATACGGCGTGTTGCCGATGTCAAGCGAGATCGTGGGACTCATTCCAAAAAAGGCACTGGAAGACGCTGCCGAGTGGTTTCTCCAGATCGAGAACTTCGACTCTTCCTTGATCCTGGAGAATCGTCTTGCCGGTGTAATGAGCGGCAAGGTGGCGGCTGGAGGATTGCGTGCAGGCATTGAAGCGTTCGTCGAGCAACTCGCAGCCCCTACGGCGGCGCCCGGAGGAGGCAGCGCTTCGGCGGCCACGGGAGCCATGGCAGCCGCGTTGGGCGGCATGGTTGCCACGATGTCGCGCGGCAAGAAGGCATACATGCAGTATGAGCAGCCACTGAGCGACGCCATTGCCAGGCTGGCCGAGCTGCGCGAGAAGTTCAAGGCCTCGATCGACGCGGACGCCGAGTCCTTCAACGAAGTAATGGCAGCTTTTAAGAAGGCGAAAGACCACCCCGAGGCCCGGGCGCAGGTGGAAGCCGCAACCCAGAAAGCTACGTCTATTCCACTGACGGTTGCTGAGCGGGCGAAGGAGGTACGGTTAGTCCTGGAATCGTTGCGTCCGATCACCAATCCCAGGATGGCATCGGACTTGACGGTTGGCGTAGGACTGGCCCGTGCTGCCGCCGAAGGCGCCCTGGCGAATGTGGAGATCAATCTCGCTGACCTCAAGGACGAAGCATTTATAGCTGACGTCAAGAAGAGAGTGGCCGCAGTGCGGGAACCCTGGCTTGTCGTACCCGCTTAGGGAGAAGGACAGACGGATTGTTGGCCGCGAGTTTTCCCGGCCTCGAAGTCGAAGCACCCCTACCGCCGCAACGACCTGGGCCTAAGCGGGTTTACTAACAGGCACGTTGTCACTGGGAGGCAATAGTCCGTCTAACATGCAGGCCGGGCTGGGTGCCTATCCCCAGACAACAGGCTGGTTTGCTACGGCATCCCTCCTGGGAAGAGTCGAGTACAATACATGTCTATGAAAAAGTTCGTCTTCGGCCTGGTTATTGGCGCGTTTTGCCTGCCTGCGTTTGCCGCGCCGTTGAGTAGCAATGCCCGAACCGTCGTTCCGGCGGCGATTCAACAGATCATTTCGGTCGACTATCGTGCCTTGCGCAACTCGGACAGTGCCCGGGCGCTGAGAGATCGTGTCCTTCCAGACAACCTGAAGCAGTTCGAGAACGCGTTGCGGTCGGCCGGCATCGACCCCGACAAGGATATGGAGCAGCTGACGTTTGTCAGTTATCGCGTGCCGAAAGTGGGGCTGCGCAGCATCGGTATTGCCCAGGGTCCATTTAAGCAGAAGGAATTCCTGGCGAAGATGCGGCAGCGCAAGGTGAAGCCTGAGAAGTACCTGTTGTCATCGATCTATCCCATGGCAGCGGGAATGGAGCTCGTCTTTCTTGATCCTTCAACCATTGTTTTCGGTGAGAGTTCCTCGCTCAAAGGCGCGATCGACGTGCGCGATAAGGGCGCCGAGTCGCTGGAGACGAACGGCGACATCAACGGTCTCGTTGCCGACGTGGACAATGCCGCGGTGTGGAGCGTGCTCGACCAATTGGGCACCCAGAACATGATGCGATCGGCGCTCGGCCAGGCCTCCGGACTCGCCGACTATGACGTGATCAAGAAGCGCTTGTTGGCCTCTGACTATGTAATGAACTTCACCAATGGTGTGACGTTCGATCTTAACGTGAAGACTTCAGACGCCATGACGGCAGCCAGTCTCGCGTCGATCATGAAGGCGGGGGTGCTGTACCGCAAGCTGAATGCAACGCCCACCGAGAAGATGGCCCTGGACGGCACTACGGTCGACAACTCGAACAACATGTTGGAGATGCACTTTAAGACCGACGATCAGCGATTCCAGGCGCTGCTCAAGTCGGATCTGTTTGCCGCCGTATCACATTAAGCTTGGCGAAATTCGACGGGCTGGACGGCACACGAGTCCGTCAGCGGCAGACTGGTGGACTTTTTCCCAGGCGACGACTTGTTGGCAGCGAAGCAGGCCAATCGCGGAAGCTGGGGAGCCATCGACCTTGGCGAACCGAGCTCACTCTACATGATCCGGCCGCAGCGGAGCCGCTGCTGGGCAACATGCACGTCGCACCAGGTGCATGGGAAATGCGTCGTCAGCGACTGGCAACCTGAATGTCGTTCCGTCTGCGTGGCCCCAGCCGCAACCCGGCGGGATGAACGTGAGCCGCGTGCGTGAGCGCCTGCTCATTGCTTTTCGGGATAGAAAATTGGCTCGCGCGGTGATCTAAGAGCTGGCCCTTCCCCTACTAGCGTGCCGCTTTTGGCGGCTGCTGTCCCGCGGTGTTAGCGTTGCCACGGTCGAGACTCAGCGGATTAGGCTGCGTTCCCGGATCCGGCGTGTGTGGCGGCTTTCTATACCTCGGCTGCACCGACTCCGTACTGCTGATCTCTGCTGAACCGGTTTTCGCTTGCGGGGAAGTATTCCCGCCGGGCGGAATCGGCCCGGTCCCAGGGGATTGGTTTTTCAGTTCGGGGCTTTGCCGGATCGCCTTCGCGTTGGACGGTGGCCTTTGAATCGACGTTGCGCTGCCTTTACGGGGGCGGCTCGAGGACGTTGTGCCGGGACTTTGCGCAAGGGTGGCCACGCCAGTTGCAAGCACGGCCAGCGTTGCGACATACGCAAGCGGCTTCATAGAAAGGCTCCTCTGGTCTGCGGCAGGAGCAGACACTTGCTTGCTAGGCCTTTTATGTATTCTACCGCGTTACGGTGCGGCTTTTTGGGGGGTCTATCAGGCAGGTGGAGTCGAAATCAGCACATTTGGGCTATCTGGTCATTGACGATCTTGCCGTCGCCCTCCGATCCGGCAGATATAATCGATCTATCTTGCTGCGCTTAGGGCTGACAATTGTCTCTCGCATTGCCTCGCTGCTCGTGCTGATTTGCGCTTCGCTTGAGGTTGCCGCGGGCCAGGCACTTCCCAGTACATCTCTTTTGGTGATGCCCTTCGAGAACCAGTCGCAGGCCCCGGGGATCGAATGGATCAGCGAGGCATTCCCCGAGGTTTTGTCGCAACGGATGGCATCTCCCCGGACCTTTGCCATCAGCCGCGAGGACCGCAACACCGCCTTCGATCATTCAGGAATTCCTCCGACCGTTCTCCCCTCGCGCGCAACCATCTACCGTATTGCCGAGCAGATGGATGCCGACTACGTCGTACTGGGAACCTATAACTTTGATGGCAGCACGTTCACGGCCTCGGCACAGCTGCTCGATATGAAGAAACTGCACCTGAACGCCCCGGTCAAGAGCAGCGGGCTGCTGACAGATCTGATCATGATTCAGACCGGGCTGGCGTGGGAGTTGCTGCGGCAGATGCCGGATCCGCCATCCGTGACGCGCGAGCAGTACCTACGAACCTCGGCGCCCATTCGTCTCGATGGCTTCGAAAACTATGTTCGCGGTATCATGGCGACAAACCACCAGCAAAAGATCCGCTATTTCCGCGACGCTATTCGCCTGGATCCTACCTACACACTGGCGATGGTGCAGTTGGGCAAAGCCTATTACGATAGTCATGAATATGAGTCGGCTGCAGTATGGTTCGCGCGCGTGCCGAAGAATGACCCGGCTGGGGGAGAAGCCAACTTCCTGCTCGGCATGTCGGAGTTTTACCATGGCTCGTTTGACAAGTCATACGCCGCCTTCACCTATCTTGCGGGGCGGTTGCCGCTCACCGAGGTTTACAACAACCTCGGCGTAGTGGAGAGCCGCAGGGGAAGAAAGACAAGCGCGGTAGAGTACTTTTCCAAGGCGGTGAATGCCGATCCCAACGATGCGGATTATCGCTTCAACCTGGCAGTTGCGCTTTACAAGAACGGCGACAGCGCCGGGGCCGCTCGCCAGCTGAAAGAGGAGTTGCAGCGACGTCCCGCCGATGGCGAAGCCAAGTCGCTGCTCGACCTGGTTAGCCGCCCGGCATCGCCGTCCGCCGCAAATGCCGCCGCTGGCGCGGGGACCAATGCCATGTTCCCGTCCTCGCAGGCGCACGTTCCCCTGGAGCGCATCAAGCAGAATTATGACGAAGCCTCTTATCGACAGCTCGAGATGGAGATTCACAATCTCAGCGAGGAGAGGCTGGCCAAGACCGCCCGGCAGTCGCAGGCGACGTATCATTTGGAGCGCGGGCAGCAGCTGCTGGCGCAGAACAAGCGCGTTGAGGCCGAGGCAGAGTATCGCGAGGCTGTTGGCCTCGATTACAACAACGCTTCGGCGCATGCAGGACTCGCGGGAATACTTGAGGGCAAAGGCGATACGGCCGGCGCCCGGACGGAAGCGCAGACGTCCGTCCATCTGCACCCTAACGTGGATGCGTACCTTTCGCTGGCGCGACTGAATCTGAAACAGAACCAGCTGTCGCAGGCTGCCGATGCTGTGACCCAGGCTCTGAAGTTGGACCCGTCGAATGAGGTTGCGCTGGCGTTGAGGCGTCAAGTCGCAGCGAAACAGGGAATCGCGCAATAATAGTGTGTATGGATGTCTCCGGAAGGAGGCAACATGGTTCGAAGCCGATTCCTGTTTTCAATTGTGCTGCTGGTTGCGCCTGCGACCTGGGCCCCGGCTGATGTGGTTAAGGTTCGCGTCGACGACACGATTCAGCCGATCAGCGACGAGTACATCGGACGCGCCATCGAGCGTGCCCGTCAAACCAATGGCGATGCCGTGCTCATCGAGTTAAACACTCCGGGCGGCCTCGCCGATTCCACCCGCTCGATCATCACCAAGATCCTCGCGTCGCCGGTACCGGTAATTGTTTATGTCACACCGACAGGTGCGCAAGCCGCGTCGGCCGGTTTTTTTCTTCTTGAGTCGGCGGACATAGCGGCAATGGCTCCCGGCACCAACACAGGGGCGGCTCATCCCGTCATGCTGGGCGGCGAGAAGATGGATGATGTGATGAAGGCGAAGGTGGAAAATGATTCTGCCGCCTTCATGCGCTCATTTGTTGGCCCCCGCGGTCGCAACGTGCAACTGGCTGAGAGCGCGGTTCGCGAGTCGAAGTCCTGGACCGATCAGGAAGCCCTCCAGCAGCACCTGATCGATGTAGTCGCACCCGACGAGCGCGACCTGCTCAAGCAACTGGACGGCCGTGTGGTCAAGCGCTTCGACGGCAAGACTGCGACGCTGCACCTGGCCGGCAAGCGCATCGACGAGCTGCCGATGACGGTGAAGCAGCGCATCCTCGACTTCCTGGTCAATCCCAACATTGCATTCCTGGTGCTGGCGGTAGGCGCCCTCGCGCTCTATGCAGAATTCAATCATCCGGGAGCGGTGCTGCCGGGCGTGGTGGGAATTGTTTTCATCCTGCTGGCGCTGTTCGCCCTGAACCTATTACCCGTACGATATGCGGCGATCACTCTCATCGTCGCCGCCTTCCTGCTGTTTGCCCTGGAAGCGAAGTTTGCGACTCACGGGATCCTCGGGCTTGGCGGTATCGCCCTGTTAACGATTGGCGGACTTCTGCTGGTTGACGGCCCCATACCTGAACTGCGGGTAAAGCTGTGGGTGGCCCTCAGCATCAGTGTGCCCCTGGGCGCCATCACCGTGTTTCTGATGACCATCGCCCTGCGTGCTCGCCGCAACAAGGTTGTTACGGGCCAGCAGGGATTGCTCGGGGCGGTTGGCGAAGCTCGCACCGATATCGATCCGGAAGGCAAAGTGTGGGTCGGTGGCGAACTCTGGAATGCTCACTCGCAGAGAAGAGTCGCCTTCGGTGAACAAGTGGTGGTGCGCAAAGTGGAAGGGCTGGAGCTGGAGGTGGAGAAGAAGGGCGGCGCCTAGGTGCGGCATTTTCGCTTCTCATCACGAGCGCGCTGAAATAGCTCCGCGAGATCCCCGCCTGGAATGCAACTTGACAAGGTTACTGTATTGCACCGGCATGGTGAGTGGCTGATTCCATGCCGTCTCCCCGAAACCGCAAGAAGCGCGCTTAAACGT
>Ga0306922_10007351_pt1 | contig 10621 bp, 8 predicted proteins | sample sta12Cox44000082_FD_203758 | JGI IMG/M metagenome (GOLD analysis project Ga0306922, IMG submission 203758) | Lab enrichment of tropical soil microbial communities from Luquillo Experimental Forest, Puerto Rico - statoxic.12C.oxic.44.000.082 (v2)... | ecosystem: Environmental > Terrestrial > Soil...
CGCCGGTACGGCCATCGGGGCCATCGCGGGCATGTCCCACGGCAGTATCGATGCGGCTTTGATGTGGCTCACTGACCTGTTTCTGTCGCTGCCGCCACTGCCGCTGCTGTTGCTAATCATTTATTTCTTCCGTGAACCCTTGAAGCAGCTGGTCGGACCCGAATTTGGCACTTTCATCCTGGTCGTCGCGGTGATCGGGGGCTTCCGCTGGATGCAAGTGGCGCGGCTCGTGCGGGCGCAATTCCTGTCGCTGCGCGAAAAGGAGTTCGTCGAGGCAGCGCGGGCGCTCGGCATGAGCAGCCTGCGACTGGTAGTGCGGCACATCCTGCCCAATGCATTGGGACCGGTCATCGTGGCTGGGACGATCGACGTCGCCGCCGCGATTATCGCCGAATCCACGCTGTCGTTTCTCGGTCTCGGCTTTCCACCCGACATCCCTACCTGGGGGCGGATCTTGTTCGACGCCAAGGACTACCTCGACATCGCCCCGCACTGGGCACTGTTTCCTGGGGCAGCCATTTTTCTCGCGGTACTATCGATAAATTTTATCGGCGACGGGTTGCGCGACGCGCTCGATCCTCGCACTTCGGCGTAACAGCGCTAGAGACCATGGGAGGCGAGGAAGCCGGGCCAGCCAGGGAACAGCATGTCGTCGACTTCCCCGGTATCGCGGAGCAGCCGCATCACGCCGCGATCGACCTCCATGGCCGTGCCACACGGGAGTGCAAGCCAGCGGATTTCCTCAGGTCCGTCGATCCGGCGGCACAGGATCCGGTTGAGGTCGGTCACCCCGACGCTGGAAGGCTCTACCGGCATGATGTCTCCGGCAGCACATAACGTCAGAAGAGCCTTTTGGGCCTCCTCTGACGCAGTGTCAGGTGCGAGGCCGCCGCGAAGCGAGCCTGGACCGGCTGCGAGCGCGCGCACAATCGCTCGGGTGGCCGGATTGTCGTAGGCGATGGCAGCACCCGCAGAGCTGGCAGTGCTGTAGCTAATTGCAGGAAGCGGTCGGGCCAGCGCGAAGGTGCTCGAGAGAAGCCGGCGAGCACGCTCGTCACGGTCCAGTCGTTGGTTGTGACGTGCGAAGACATCGCAGCGAAAGCGCTGATCGAGAAAAAAGTCGCGGACGAGCTCGCGAGTATCTGGCTCCGAGATGGTATCGAGTGTCTTGCGGGCGGCCTCGCTCAGCACCATCCAATCGAAGTTTTCTTTCAAGGTAGCCGAACCGACCGGGATCAACCCGATCGTTGCCATCGCGGCTCTTACCTCGGTCACGTAAAGTGGTTGCCATGCCGCGGGCATCAGCTCGTGGAGAAGATAGGCGGCAGGATAGTCTTCCGGCCGCTGTTCCAGCTCGCGCGCCAGGTAACTCGAAGCGAGCGAGGGCACGCCCGAAGTTGCGAGCGCGCAAATAGTTGCGGTCGTCGCGGCGATCCGCGCGGCATCGTCGCCCGGAGAGACGGCGCCAAATCTTCTCACCAGCTTTTGAAACGGCAGATCGCACGCCCAGCCGGGCATCGCATTGTAGCCGAGATAGACGAGTCCGCCTGCTTTGAGTCGACAGTCGATAAACCGAAGCAGCGCCCGCTGGCTGGCGAGATCGACCCAGGTATAAACCCCGTGTACGACGATATAGTCGAACGGTGGCAGATCGAGCTCCAACGCGTCGGCAAAATCAGTCGAATGAAAGCAGGCATTCGGAATTGCCGTCTCCGCTGCGAGCCGCCGTGCGTGTTCGATGTGCACTACCATGGCATCGATGCCGTGGAATAAGCCGGCGGGATGTGTGGCGGCGAGGATCGCGGCGGTAACTCCTTGGCCGCAACCGAGATCGCACCACGCGAAATCGCTCCGCCGGGCGGGGGGTTCGACACCAGCGACGAGCGCGACGTGGTCGAGCCATGCGGGCGCCAGCATCGGTTTGAAATCCCGCAGGTAGGGGATCTCGGTGGTATAGCCATTGCCTGTCATCGTTTTGTTCCAGGTCCGGTAACGATGTTTTTGTGGGATCCGGTGCGGCGGGTCGAACAAAGCGGGAATATATGCTATACTGACGATGTCAAACGAATTGGTCCTGCTATGGGCGTTTGCAGGAGGAGCGGTGGCCGAAGGCCAGGTCGTCGAACGTAAACTCGCCGCGATCTTCGCCGCCGATGTCGCCGATTACAGCCGGTTGATGGGGCTCGACGAAATCGGCACGCTGCGGCGCCTTCAGGCATACCGAGTGATCCTCGATCGTTTGATTGCCGCCTATCGCGGCCGCATCTTTAACACTGCCGGCGACAGCGTTGTCGCAGATTTTGCCAGCGCTATTGAAGCCGTCGAATGCGCCATCGCGGTGCAGGAAGAAATCGATAAGGAAAACGAGAACCGTCCAATCGGCGAGCAGATGCGCTTCCGCATCGGTGTGCACCTGGGAGACGTCATCGTCGAAGGGGAGAATCTTTTTGGCGATGGCGTCAACATCGCCGCCCGGCTGCAGGGCCTCGCCGAGCCCGGGGGAATTTGTCTTTCCGGTGTCGTGCGCGATCAGATCGGAACAAGGCTTCCCGTTGCAGTGACCTCTCTCGGCGAGCAGCGGGTCAAGAATATCGCCGAGCCGCTGCGAACCTTTCGGATCGGTGCTACGACTCAGCGAGGCTCTGCCCCATCGGGTTTTGGCCTAAGATGGGGTTCCCTACGCACCCGCGGTCTCGCCGCCGCCATCCTCACAGCCGTTGCTGCCGCCGCTGCCCTTTGGCTGCTGCGGCCGAGCTCGAACCATGAGCCCCGTCAGCTGGCGGCGGAATCAGCGGTGGTGCCCGCGGGCCAGCCGTTTTCGGCACCGCGATTGTCGATTGTCGTGCTTCCGTTCGCCAATCTGAGCAACGATCCGCAACAGGAGTATTTTGCAGACGGCATCGCTGAAGACCTTACGACCGATGTTGCACACATCCAGGGAAGCCTGGTGATCGCCCGGAATACTGCTTTTACCTACAAGGGGAAGGCGGTTGATGCAAAGCAGATCGGGCGCGAGCTAGGTGTGCGATATGTCCTCGAGGGGAGCGTGCAGCGCTCCCACAATCAAGTCCGCATCAACGCCCAGCTGGTCGATGCGGAAACGGGTGCGCATCTCTGGGCTGAACGCTTCGACCGTGATATCGGCGATCTGTTTGCGCTACAAAACGAGATCACGGCCCGGATTGCCGGTTCACTGCAATCCCAGCTCGCGATTGCCGAATCCCGGCGCCCGACCGATAACCCCGACGCGCTCGATTATCTGCTGCGTGGCCGCGCGATGTTGACCAGGCCGATCTCAAGGGAAAATAATGACGAGGCCGTCAAATTCTTCGAGACGGCATTGGCGCTTGATCCCAATGCGGTGGATGCGGCGGCGTGGTTGGCGGTCGCCCTAACGGTCCGAGTGATCGATGAGCTAAGCGACTTTCCAGACGTCGATCTGCGACGCGCCGAGCAGTTGGTAGGGCAGGTTCTGGCGGCATCGCCTGACAGTGCGCTGGCACATTACGCGAAGGGTCAAGTATTGCGCGCGGAATCGCGCTGTAAGGAAGCCATTCCGGAATTTGAGAGGACGATCGCACTGGATCGCAGCCGAGTTCCAGCTTATGCCCATCTCGGCTGGTGCAAGTTCCTGACCGGTTCGCCGGATGAGGCGATCAAGAATTTCGAGGAAGCTATCCGGCTCAGCCCCTATGGGCCGGGGATTGCACCATGGTACGGGCGAATGGGAGTCATGGAGCTGCTTGAGGGGCATACCGATGTCGCCATCGGCTGGTTGGAAAGGGCGAAAAGTGAGAATGCGCGATTGGCTGTCGTCCATGCCTATCTCGCCGCCGCTTATGGCCTCAAGGGAGAGATCGAACGTGCCCGGGCAGAGCTCGCTGACGCCCGGCGGTTGAGCAGTGCCTACTCGAGCTTGGCGAGTGTCGAGAAATCCACCTGGTATGATAATCCCCAGATCCGAGGGTTGGCCGAGGCTACTTATTTCAAGGGTCTTCGGCAGGCGGGGATATCCGAGGAATAGCCGCCATAGATGGTCCCGAACCCAACAAACGGTAGGTATCTGCCTTGCTGTTCTGGCGCTCGCGCCGGCAACAGCCGCAGCACAACAGCCGGCCGTGCGTCAGGCATGCAGTGCAGATTTTCAACATTACTGTGCTGAGGTCCAACCAGGTGACAGCCGCTTCGGCACATGTGCCGAGCAGCACTTTTCAGAGTTTTCCGAGGCCTGTAAGCAAGCTCTGGTGAGCAACGTAGATCTGGTCAAGATCTGCAAACCGGAAGTGCAGCGCACTTGCTCAGGCGTCGAGCCTGGAGGCGGCCATCTTCAGGTCTGCATGAAGGATCACTTTTCCGAGTATTCTCACCGCTGCCGGCGAGCGATAATCATCGCTAAATTTGGCAACCAGTAAAGGGCTGGCGCTCCGCCAGACTTGCATAGCGGCCTGCACTAAGTGGTCGCGAAGCGTGGCTCGATCGCATGGCCGCGCCGCTTTGTCGGGCCGCCGGCAAGGATTTGGGCGACGCCGGCCCCGAACCCGACCAGCACGCCAATCTGCCAGGCGCGGTCATAAGATCCTGTCGCGTCGAAGATCAGGCCGCCGCCCCAAGCACCGAGCGACGAGCCGACTTGGTGCATGATGAAAGCGATCCCGAGTAGGGTCGCCATATAGCGGGTGCCGAACATCTCGGCGACGAGGCCGCTGACCAGCGGTGCCACACTCAGCCACAACATGCCGAGCGCTGCTGCGAAGACGAGGGTGCTCGCGGGTGTTGGTGGCATTGCGAAATAAGCGGTGAAGACAATGGCGCGCAAAATGTAGAGAAGGCCGAGAAGAACGTGCTTCGGGTATCTGCCGCCGAGCCAGCCAGCAAGCAGAGATCCGACCGAGTTCATGCCGCCGATCACGGCGATGGCTTCGGCACTCAGCATCGGGTCCTGCCCGCAGATCGCCAGGTAGGTCGGCAAATGCGTGGTCAGAAACACCAGGTTGAGGCCACAGACGAAATACGCGCCGGACATGACGAGAAACGGCCGATGGCGCGCCGCCTGACCGAGCATGTCCCGCATTGTGGTCCTCGTCGCGCTGCTGCCTGGCAACCGGTCTGCCGCGCCGGCCCAGAACGCAACCGGCAGCATTACTGCCGCGAGCAAGACAAAGAAAAGAACGCCGATCTGCCAGGTTTGATGCGCGAGAAGGGTCTGCGTCGTGGGCGGGACCAAAAGCGTGCCAAGGGATCCCGCGGCAGCGACGATACCCAGCATCTTGCTTCTGCGCTCATCCGACACTGCGCGAGCACAGGCCGTCATCGCCAAAGAAGAGGCGGTGCACGACAGGGCCACTCCAATAAACCCTCCGGAGACCAACAGGGCTGCCGTTCCCTCGGCGGCGGCCATGATTCCCAGGCCGAATACATAGACCGCGGCGCCGGCCATCATTGTGATTCGGAGGCCAAAGCGATCGGCAACAGCACCGATTGGTGCTTGCGACACGCCCCAAACGATGTTCTGTACCGCGACGGCGAGGGTGAAATCGCTCGCTGTCAGAGCGAGGTCCTTTGTCAGCGGCGTCAAGAACAACCCGAGGCTCTGGCGCATCCCCATACCAAGGCTGAGGAGCACCGCGGCGCCAATCAGAATCTGCCGTGTGTGATGGACGTTTCCCCGCAAGTTCATCGGCCGCTGCGTTCTTTTGTCGGCACCAGTTCTTTTGAGACGCGCCTCGCCCTCCGACCGGAGGTGAGCGCGGATCATCGCCGTTTGGCGCGGATCATCAAGCGTCCCGAAAGCTGGCCAGCTATGTCTAAACCGGCCAAAGCCGCCGGTTTGCGTACAGGCGAGGCCCTCGCTGTCGAGTGGACGGGTTCTCGACGCGATGCGGGAGCGGCCCCGAAATTTGACGGATTTTGGACAGCCGAATTTTCAGGCAAATGGCTAATCTGCATTCCGGGCGAGGACCTTTACGGCCGGAAAGGAGAGTGCGACCTGATCGAAGCTCCGCACCGTTCGGTTTCTGTGCTCCACAAAATGTGGACACAGCTCGAGAACGAGCACCATGAACTCGAAGTCACAATGAGGCAGCCTGGGCTCGATAAAGTTGCTCTCGAGCGACTGCGTGACCGGCAGGCCTGTCTGCTCCTCGAAATCAGCGGTGTCGTTGCGGAAATGCGAAACGCGCCTGCGGCGACGCTCGAGGACTATGCTGCATTGCTCGATGTTGCTATCGAGCACGAGATCGACCTTGCCGGCGACATCGCCTGCTACGGCCCGGCCGACTTTCCGATGATTACGCGTCTCCTGCGCGCCCTCTCCGAAAGGCTGCCAGGGTTCGAGTTCAACTCACTTCAGCGGTCGCTGTCATCCCCGGGCCAATACGAGCAGGTTGTGGGAACTCCCGGATGGAACGGCAATCCGTCCTGCGAATCGATCGGGTTTGGCAGGGCGTGAGCCTCGCCGCGCGTTTTGGGTCCGAGACGCGCCCGGCCGTCAGCGCGCGCTTGCGCCGATATGGGCGACAGCCTCGATCTCGACTGTGAGGGATGGTTCGGCCAGAGCCGCCACTTGCACCAAGGTCGAGGCCGGGAAGTTGCCAGTGAAGAATTCCCGCCGCGCCTGCCATACCTTCTCGCGCTGGCTGATGTCCGTAACGAAAATCGTTACTTTGACGATGTCGGCCATGCTCCCGCCAGCAGCTTCGACTAGGTGGCGGATCTTGGTGAAAATAGCCTTCGCCTGACCGTATTCGTCACCCTCGGCAACCCTGGCGGTCATCCCGGCGAGATAAGCAATCCCGCCTACCACCAGGCAATTCGACCAGGTGCCGGCGGGCGGCTCGGAGACTTCGGGGCTGATCGTGCGGACGATGCTGCTCATGAGCTTGGCTCCTCCCGTAGAGAGCGGAGCTTAGCCGGTCAGGTGACCGGCCGAAAGTCGGTTTAACTCCCGCCCGCGGCGCGGTAGCTGTCGAAGATCAGGCGTTCGAAGTCCCGGCGATATCGCATCACGATGCCTTCCCCGCGCCCTCAGTAGGTGCAATTCTACGCGACACAGCGCCAGCGGTCGCAAAAGGGGAGAGCGGTTTGGCCATCGATTACGAGAAGCGTGACGGGGTCGCCTACATCACACTGAACAACCCCGAGAAGGCGAACATTCTCGATAAGCCGACGTCGGACGCCATTTCAGACGCCTGGATCGATCTCTGGGAAGATCGTGACATCCGCTGTGCGATACTGACGGGTGCCGGCGACCGGCATTTCTGCGGCGGGCACAATCTGGCGCCGCGACCCAACATCACCGAGGAGGAGCGCGAATACCTGCGCACCCAGCGCATCTTCTGGCCGCTTGCCGGCACGGTGCACGGCCAGAAGACCGGCGTCGACGGGCGGATGGGTGACCACTACCCGCGGGTGTGGAAGCCGGTCATCGCGGCGGTCAACGGCTGGGCAGCAGGCGCGGGCCTCTACATCCTGCTGTCCTCGACGGATATCCGCATCGCGAGCCGCGAGCACGCCCGCTTCAAATTCGCGCTGTTGTCGCAGGGTTGGCTCGGCCACGGGCCGGGCGCCAGTCTTTTGATCCGCCAGCTCCGCTACATCGACGCAATGAAAATCCTACTGACCGACGATCCGTTTGATGCCGACGAGGCCTTGCGGATCGGTCTCATCAACGAAGTCGTGCCGCATGCGCAACTTATGGAACGGGCCGAGAAAATCGCCCGCCACATTGTCACTCTGCCGCCGGTTGCCGTGCGCATGATGAAGGAATTCGCGATCCGTTTTGGCGATCTGCCGACCGACCAAGCCTGGCACGTGCAGAGCCTCATCAATTCACTGTTGATCCAGACTACGTCCGACGGGGAAGAGGGCCGTCACGCTTTCAACGAAAAGCGCCCGCCAAACTTCACCGGCGCGCTGCGCCGCCGCGGCGAGGCCTGGGGAGAACCTTCGGAAGAAGACGCCAAGCGCCTGGACGAAGCTTATCGCAGCGGCGAGTTCTAGGTGTTGGCCCTTGCGCTGTCCGATTGCGAGAATTCGATCAGGCGACCGGCGACGCGGCTCAGCTCCCATTCGCGAGCCAAGGCCGCAGCTTTACCCCAGGTGGGGATCTGGTCGGGCAGGGAAGGGAGGGGGGCCGTGGCGTCCATCGTGGCGATCGAGCGGTAGAGGCGCAGCTGCTCGGCCTGGGCAGAGAATTTTCCTTCGGCGAGCGCGGCTTCGAGTGAGCCGTAACGGCGCAACAGGCTCGCGGCGCTTTTCGGGCCGACCCCGGGCGCGCCGGGGATCTTGTCCGATGGGTCGCCTCGCAGCGCAATAAAATCGGGCACTTGCTTTGGGTCGACGCCGTAGCGCTCGCGCACCTCGGCGGGCCCGATCCGCGCCATCTCCCCGGCGCGCACCGGGTGTAAAATCACCGTCCTATCCGAGGCGAGCTGAAAAGCGTCGCGATCGCCACTCGCCAGGACCACGGTACCGCCCTGCCTTTCTTCCTGCGCGACTGCAGCGGCGAGGAAGTCGTCTGCCTCATATCCCGGAGCCTTTGCCACAGCGAACCCGCAAGCCTCCACGAATTGCGGCAGAACTTCGAGTTGATCGAGCAGCTCGGCATCAAAGACACGCCCGCCTTGATAGCCTGGGAGCGCGCGGTGCCGGTAGGTCGGCGCGTCGAGCGTATCCCAGCCAACGAGCACGGCGCGGGGGTGCTCGTCTGTGTAGAGCCGCAATAGGAAATTGGCGAAGCCGACAATCGCGCCGGCACCCTTGTTGCCGCACCGCCGGATCGATTTCGGCAATGCGTGATAGGAGCGGTGCGCGAATGAGTCGCCATCGACGACGAGCAAAGGTCGGTTCATGATCTGCCGATCGCTTCGTTGTCCAAAACATCGGCCAAGTCAATGCGCGTGCTGATTTGCGGGGGTGGCGTCATCGGCGCCTCGATCGCCTATTTTCTGACCTGCCGCGACGTCGAGGTGTGCCTCATCGAGCGCACCGGGCTCGCTTGTGCCGCGTCCGGCAAGGCGGGCGGATTTCTGGCACGCGACTGGTGCGATGGTACACCCTTGCAGGCTCTCGCAAGACGGAGCTTTGCATTGCATGCACAGCTGGCGGACGAAATCGACGGCGATTGGGGTTATCGGCGCCTTACAACCTACGGCGGTGTTGCCAGGATGCGCCGTCCCCTCAACCCCTACAACATCGATTGGCTGTCGCCGCACGTCGCTGTGCAGCAGCGCTTGGGCTCGGGGGAGACCACGGCACAGGTACATCCTGGACAATTCACAATTGCCATGATGCGGGCAGCGCAGGCGCAGGGGGCAGAGCTGCGCCTCGGACAAGTGACGGGTATCGTCGGCAAAGGAGGTGCGGCCGTCAGGGGGATCGCGGTCGATGGCGAGGTCATCGAGGGCGATGCGGTCGTCATCGCGATGGGGCCCTGGTCGATCCTTGCCGCGGAGTGGCTGCCGTTGCCGGCGGTCTATGGGCTGAAAGGGCACAGCCTCATCTTCGATACCGGAACACGAGTCCCGGCGGAGGCGCTGTTTCTCGAATACCGGGAAGCGAGCGGCGCTGTGCAATCCCCCGAGCTATTTCCGCGCTCCGATGGCACTACTTACGTCTGCGCGATCTCTAGCGAAAGCGCAACGCCGATCGATCCGACAGCGGTAAGCCCCGACCCGGGCGCAATGGAACGCCTGGAACAGATCTGCGCTGATCTCTCGCCAGTGCTCGCATCGGCAAAGATCCTGGTGCGGCAAGCCTGCTTTCGGCCGGTCACCCGAGATGGGCTCCCGCTGATTGGCCAGATACCTGGCATCGAGAATGGCTATGTCGCCACCGGCCACAGCGTCTGGGGCATTCTGAATGCTCCGGCGACCGGCGAGGCGATGGCCGAACTGATCATCGAAGGCGCGGCACATACGGTCGATCTGGCCCGTTTCGGCCCCGGTCGACTTCACCCTATTAACCCGGCGTGGCTGCGTAGAAACGCTACGATGTGATTGGGGGCTCAATGAGAAAGATCAACCTTCTGAATACACAGCGGATAGCGGCCGCGGATCTTGCCAGAATCAAGGCGGTCGACCCGGCAATCGAATTGACGGACGCAGCCGGTTGGTTCGACGGCGAATACCGCGAGACCTGGCCCGCATATACGGCGGGACGGTATTTGCGACCGGACGCCACGGGGTCGGGAACGCGTGAGGAACGCGATCGCTTGCTCGCCGAAGCGGAGGTCATTCTCGGCGGCTGGCCATTTCCGCTCGACCTGCGGGCCAGAGCGCCGAGATTGAAATGGTTTCACCAGCGTCCAGCGGGTGCCAGCAATCTCCTCAGGGGTGATCTGTGGGGCAGCGACGTCACGGTCACAACCTCGCGCGGCGTCGGCAGTACCCTCGCGATGGCGGAGTACGCTGTAGCTGGGATTCTGCACTTCGCCAAGGGCCTGCACCGCGCAGTTAGCGACCGCGAGGCGGGTGCGTTTGACCCTCGCGGCTATCGGCCGCTGCTGTTGGAGGGCAAGACTGCATGCATCGTGGGCGCCGGCGGCATCGGGCTCCAAGCCGGTAGGCTTTGTGCTGCCCTCGGGATGCGAGTCGTCGGCACCCGCCGGCACCCCGATCCTGGC